>Ga0181577_10004380_pt1 | contig 10904 bp, 10 predicted proteins | sample 101ome_21_FD_132468 | JGI IMG/M metagenome (GOLD analysis project Ga0181577, IMG submission 132468) | Coastal salt marsh microbial communities from the Groves Creek Marsh, Skidaway Island, Georgia - 101413BT metaG (megahit assembly) | ecosystem: Environmental > Aquatic > Marine > Intertidal... | reverse complement strand
CGGTGACGCGCGCGCGGGACGAATTGGGGGACGATCGACGCGTCGAGGGTGAATCTCGGCACTCGCAGCTTTGAGACTGGATTCGTTGTCGACATGCGTCGACGCGCGTACGTCGTCGATGGGGCGCCGTGCGACGAGGCGTCGATCGCGAGCGCGCGCGCGCGAGGCGTGACGTCGGTGGGAGGTGGATTCGAGCTCGAATTCGGGGACGAGACGGTGGCGGGAGGCGCGTGGGGCGCGTCTTCGATCGGCGACGCGTGCGCGACGACGACGGCGGAATTCGCGAATTCTGTCGAGGACGTGGACGGCGCGTTGGCGTTTCGATTCACGGTGGATAAAAATTTCAGCGCGGCGATCGAGGCGCGGGTGGTGCGAGAGGAGGGTGGGGCGTACGCGCGAGAGGTGCATTTGGGATCGTTGCGCGCGAGCGCGGACGCGACGGCGGACGAAGCCGGATGGATACGCGGCGTCATCGTCGCGCCGAAACGGGCGATGAGCGCGGCGTTCGATCGAGCGATGGGCGTGGAGAGTCGATCGGGGAATTTCACGGAGAGTTTGATTCTGATGGTGGACGCGTCGCCGTCGATTGGAGGCGAACAAGCGCGAGGCACGATTTGGAGCGCGGCGATCGAGTCGATCGAGGACGGAGACGAGCCGCTCGACACGGAAGAGTCGACGATCGAACACAACGCGACGAATTCTTCGGATGACGTTGACGCGTACGCGCGCGCGATGGAGTCGATGGCGGAGGCGGTTCGCGAGGCGAACGAGCGAGCGGCGACGCCGATCGATCCGCCGGAGACGTCGGCATTCACCATCCTGTGGTCGCTCCTCGGTTCGCTCGGCGCAATCTGCGTGCTCTTGGTCGCCTTCACCGTCGTTCGGCGTCGGAGAAGAAGGTTAGAGTCGAAGAAGGGCGGCAAAGGCGGGGTGAAAACGCCGGTCAAGGCGAACCGTCAAAACTCGGCGGCAAGAAACAAGGCACAAGCCTTCAGAGAATCCGTGGAGATCACGTCGTCGGCGCGCGTCACGCGTCATCGCGCCGCGAACGCGCCTATTTTCGCGCACACGACGCCGTTCGGTCGACGTGCCCTGCAACGAATGGATTCCCTCGGCGCGTTTCGTCATGAATCGTCGTTTGAAGAAGACGATCACGTGGCGCTCGACGTCAATCGAACGCAGGACAGTGAAGAGTTTCATCAGCACGCTTTGGATATCGATCGCACGCGCGAGGAGGACGACGACACGCTCGCGCGAACGAGCGATGATTCCGACCGTTCAAACGCGTATCGATCGGCCGTGGAGGATGACAAAGACGAGTCCACGGAGATGACGGCGGCTGATCTCGTCAAGGAGGTGGAAAAGATTGGAAAGGCGGACACGTTCGCGTACATCTCTTCGGATGATTTCGAAAAGTACGTGCATATTTTTGAAAAGCTCGGTTCAGGTGGACATTCGACGGTGTTTTCGGCCAAGTGGCGGGAACGACACGTGGCGGCAAAAATCATGCACAACCTCGAAGATCGAGCGACGCTGCAGAGTGAAATCGAAATCATGCGAACCATCGATCATCCGTCGATCGTCAAAATCTACGGCGCGTGTTTATCGCGGAATTGTCTTCTCATGCAAATCGTACACGGAGGTTCGCTGCATGAGCTCTTACACTGCAGCGGGAGTGTGCCCGCGCCGCTCGATGAACAAAAAGCGCTGCGCATCGCTCGAGACATCGCGCGAGCGATGACGTACCTGCACGGACTCGAGCCGAAGATTATTCATCGAGATCTGAAACCTCACAACGTGCTGATAGAGCAAGACACAGAGCGAACGTATTTAGCAGACTTTGGCGTCTCTCGAGCCGTGCTTACGAGCCTCAGTCTATCTTCTCTGGGCGCGGGAACGGCGAATTATATGGCGCCCGAACTCTTCGGCGACGAACGCGCGGACGAGAAAGTCGACGTGTATTCATTCGCGATGATTTTGTACGAGATGATCACGGGTACGCAACCTTGGAAAGGGATTCACCCGGTGAAAATCGCCGCCACCGTGATCACGGGCTCAAACGGTCCTCGGCCCGATTTGCCAGAAACGATTATTTCGCCAGCTGTCGCCGCTCTCGTGCGCGAGTGCTGGAAATTTCAAGCGAAGAAGAGACCGACTTTCCCGGAAATACTCTCCACGCTCGAGGAACTGGGAAACTAAGTAAGTAAACGAACCAACGATATGCTCTAGCGTGATGTTACATTTATAGCTCTAGCGAATACATACGCAACTCGCTCACTCGTCGCTCGAGACCCCCAGACTGCGCGTCGCGTGCCTCTTCATCAATTGTGCGTTCCCCTTCTGTATCATATCCTCCGTCAGTCTCTTCGCGTACTCGTAATCAAACTCGTTCATGTACGTCTCTCGAGCGATTATGATTCGCAGCGCGACTTCGGAGTTGATTGACATGAACGCGTCGATCCACGAATCGCCGTCCCCGAGCGGAATCTCCTCCATCGCGCGACGCAAATCATCGTAATCCGGACACAAGCAACTCCCGTCGCGACCGGTGACTTGTGGCGCGAATCCGCCGTCTGTGCGCGAGAGAAAGAGAGAGAGAGAGAGTCCCGCGGTCAGTCTTTGTCCTTTCGGGTCCCTTTTCGGCTCTCACGCGCGCGTAAAGTGCGCACCGTTCCCCGCGCCCTCGATGTGTCCCTGCACGACGCGAATGGCGACAAAGGTGAACAATCGTCTCAGCGTCTTCGCAGCTTTGAGCTCGGGACTTTCGTTTCCCATTCCGTCTGCGGGAATGTAGAGCTTGGGCAAACCGGACGAGGCAGCGACGACGCGACGCGCGCGTCGAGACGCCATCGACCACGCGTGGTGTCTCGCCGTCGTCGGCGTCGGCGAACGCGACGCGAACATGACGCGCGAGGCGAGGCGCGCTGTGGAGTAGTCCCAACCTTTGTGAAAGGCGTTGAGTTTTGGAAAATGCGCGCAACCGCCGGCGGGAACCTACGTACTATTCTATATTATTTCAAGATGAAGAGAGCGAATCGAGCGGCTCGGATGGGACTAAAACTCCAACCACGCGGTGAGATACTCGCACGAGGTGGGGTTGATGAGACCGTCCGGACGACACTCGTTGATCACCGGGCACACGCCGCAGGGAACGTCGGTGAAGGGGCTGTGCTCGGGAATGGCGAGTAAAGCCTTCGAGTAATACGTCGGAGGCTTTGAGTCGTTGTCCGTGACGGAGGCCATGCCGTCATCTTGCGATTCATCCTCGATCTCGTCGATTCTACCGTCGTACACGAGCGTATTGACGATTTGTAAGACTTCCTCCGAGGCGAGCTCGACGTGACTCAGCTTGCTCGAGCGCACGAAGTCGCTCACCTCTTCCAGCGTCACGCGGTCCTTTGAGCAGATGAACTTGACGCACTGCTCGCGAAGAACGTTGATGAACTCGGAGTCGTACTTGTCTTCGGTGTACCACGCACCCCCCGTGATCTCTCGACTCGGTTCGAGGTCGTACAGCATGTACACCTTGCGATTTTGTTGCGCCACGTGCTTCACCGACTTGATGAGTTTCCTCGCCTCCAACGTCTTAAAAATCTTCGTAATCTGCGGCACCGGCAGATTCGATCGCTGTTTCAACTCCTTCGTCCACATCCCCGTGTTTCCGGCGTGTTGAATGATCTGATACACCAACATATCCTCCGTGCTCAAGCCTTTAAACTTGGCCGCCTGCTCCTCTCGCACGCGCGCGAACACCAACGAATCCCCTCGCTTAAAGATTTCAATCTTCCTCTGACTCAACAATTCATTGATCGCCTCCGCGCGCTCTTGCACCGTCATCTGTCCCTCGAGCATCTCCGCCAAATCCCCCTCGCGCACGCCGCTCTCGCCGTCGTCGCCGCCGACGCCGCGCCGCCGCTTCGCCGCGCCGCCGCCGACGCCGCCCGCCTCCTCCTCGATGGCTGTCCCCGCCTCGGCGTCTCGTCGCCTGCGCTTCCCACCACCGCTCGCCGACGTCCCCGGCAACGCATCCACACCGTCCGCACCGCTCGCGCCGTTCCCACGCGTCGGCGTCGCGCTCGCACCGTTCCCTCGCGCGCGGTCCGCGCGCTCGATGCACTCGAGCACCGCGCGCGCGCGCCCTCTCGCATCCATGGCGCGACGACCACCGACGACCACCGACGACCGAACGAACGAACGAACGAACGACGACGCGTCTCCCTCTCGAGACGACCGACCGACCGACCGACCGACGCGCGCGCGACTCGCGCGCGACCGACCCGACCGCACCCGACCCGACGGCGGCGGCTGTAGGGTTTAGAAGTTAGGGTTTAGACACCATGTGGTGAGAGCTTTCGAACGCGGGGCTGGGCGTGATCGTAGTAATTCGACACGTTATGAGAACTCATAACGTGTCGAATTGTGACAAGTGTTGTACGTCAATTACATGTTCAATCGTGTCTAGTTGCTCCAGGTCGTCGTGCACGGCTGCAAATCTTGGCACGTGACCGTGGCGATCCCGTCGGTGACGAAAGATCCCGAGAAGGTCTTGTGTCTGCATTCAACGGTCGTGGAAATACTCGTACCACCAGCGATGAAAGCACCAACCACAGGTTCATCTACGACCAACGAGAAATTGTAACCGTATTTCGCTCTACACGCATCGTTTCGCCTATCCTTGATACATTGGCGTGAATTCCACCATGTTTGACCACTTCGAGATACTTTGTCGCCGCAACAAATGGCGAAGTGTTCGTTGGGTAAATTCAAAGTCGTGTCTGTGCATGGATTCGGATCGCACATCAACTCGTACGGACGAGTCATGACGTTTGGATCATCCCATCTAAGAACTGGGTGAAAACTTGCGTCAAATGGTCGCGATATGAAAGAGTAAAATATTGGCACTTCGAAGTCACAGTTACCCGGGGTCATACCACCGATGAACTGAGCAGGTTGCGGTGCCTTTCCGACGTTGTTCGGGACACCGATGAAAACAACTCGTGTACCAAACATCTGGTGCACCATACCATAGAGCTGAACGTACCGGTACTTGTAATGGCACATGTCGACTGCCACTCGAGATCAACTGCCCGCTCAGTGGATGAATATGTTTTCGATACCATCGATGAACTCTGTTTAATTTCTTTGGAATGAGGTGATGACCTCCAAGACTGATTTCGGCATTTGTACGAAACCGTATTCCACGCAAAGCTCGTCCAAGGCGCTCCATTGAGTGTTTGCTTCCTTGTGGAAAATTCGATATCCCTTTGAATGCAGCGACTCAAAAAACGTTTTTGCCACTGGTTTCTTCGGGTCGTCTTCGTTCCGCGTACCCTTGTGTAATTCTATGAGAATCTGTGAAATTTGGACCGGCGCTTCGAACCATGATTCATAAGTAGTCCATTCACAGCCTTCGCAATCTATTTTGAAGATGTCGATGGTGCGCCCCTCGTGGCCGAGCATTCGTACAATGTCTGTCAAACTCTTAAAATCCCCACTCGGCGAATCGCTCAAACCGTACTGATGAAAGTATGTCTTCCAAGGTTTTCTTTGTTTACTCACGAGTTGCAGCGCGCTCACCGTGTGATCAAAGATGTGAATCTCACAGTCGCCGGACACGGACTCGAGCACCGCCTGCTCAAAATCAAAGTGGTTGTTCGATCCGATAGAATACACCAAACACCCACGATGGTTCCGCGCGATGGCCCATGGATTACATATCCATTTACCGCCGTCACCCGACACACCCACTCGTTCTTCTTCACCGCACGTGTACGATGGTTCGGCGTTGTTCTGATACCACGCGCTCGCGTTTTCGCTTGCGCCTCGCGTCTTGTGGTGCCAAAGGTCATACTTCCGAAGGCGCCGAAGCCGAGCGCGCGCGTTGAAATCTTCGTTATCCTCAGAAATCAACGATCGACGAAGATTACGCTCAAACACATCCTCTCTCACTCCCGCGCCGAAGCGCACACGATGAACGCCTCGTCTCCAGAGCGCGTTCACGACCTTCGCGTGCGCGCGCGCGAACACGTTCGACCACGCCGGAACGACGAAGACGATCACCGCGACGGCGACGAAGAGAACTCTGAGAGATCGCCGTCCCAACGCGCACCTCACTCGTCGACCCCGCGCGATCGCGCGCGCGACACCCTCCGCACACCTCCCCGGTCCGTCCCCCCCGTCGTTCGCGGACCGACATCCAAAGATGTCCATCGTCCGACGTCCGACGTCTCGTCGTCGTCGTTCGTCCACCGTCGCGCGCGGACGTCGCGTCGTCGGTGCGTCGACGGAGGTCGAGGACGACGCACGCACCGTCGGACGAACGAACGAACGACGAGTGTCGATCGCGGTTCACGCGCGCGCCTTCTCCGCTTGGAAAACCCGAGGCTGTGTGCGCGTCAGTCGACGGTCGAATTTCAGGGCGCGCGTCACCGTGAACCCTATGGGATTTTCGACGCGTCGAGCCGGAATGTGTACACCCCATAGTGTCACCATCGAACGCCCATCGGTGATCCGCGCGTGACTCCGTGTCGTCTTCGAAACACGCCGTCTTAGTCGTATCACTCCTCACGATGCGTGTCGTGTGCCCGTATTGGACGCGCGTACGCACGTAACGAGAGGAGGATTTGAAATCGCGCGATCGAGCGACCGATCGAATCGGATCGGATCGATCGATCGGGTCGACGCGCGCGTGCGTCAGAGTACGACGACGACGATGTTCGCCACCGCCACCACGTGTAAGATCTCCGCGGTCCCGACCGCGCGCGCGCAACGTCGCGCGCGCCGTTCGGTCGCGGTTCGCGCCGAAGGCGCGGAAGAGACCGCCGCGCCGGTCGCGGTGCGTGCGCATCGAGCGAGACGCGCGCGAGGCGAGACGGACGACGATGTGTGGATCGCGCGCGATGGAGGGGACGATGAAGCGCGCGCGAGGGGGTGGATCGGTGGGAAAGAATTCGCGTCGGCGCGTGGAGGGCGGTGATCGAGGAGCGCGGCGTCGCGCGCGCGATGAGGGCGACGGAGGTGGTGACGACGCGATCGATCGGGGGGCGATACGCGAGCGTATCTTGGGCGTGGATAGATTTGGGTGGATGAGGGTTTAGTGGGGGAGTCGTAGTGTGCGTGATTTGAAGACTAACGAGGTGTTTTTTTTTATTGGGTGGTGCAGAAGAAGGCCGCGCGCGACACGAGCGACCTCGCTCCGTTGTACGTCCTCGGTAACAGCGACCAATCGTTGTCCTACCTCGATGGCTCCTTGCCGGGCGACTACGGTTTCGACCCGCTCGGTTTGTCCGACCCGGAGGGTGCCGGTGGATTCGTCAACCCGCAATGGTTGGCGTACTCTGAATTGATCCACGGCCGCTGGGCGATGCTCGGCGTCGCGGGCATGGTTGCCCCGGAAGTCCTCGGTGGCATGGGCATCATCCCGCAAGAAACCGGCTTGGTTTGGTACAAGGCTGGCATGATCCCGGCGCAAGGTACCTATGAATACTGGGCCAACCCGTTCACCATCTTCTGGATCAACGCCGCGTTGATGAACTTTGCGGAACTCCGTCGCGCGCAAGACTACTGGAACCCGGGCTCCATGGGTAAGCAAGACCTCATCGGCTGGGAAAAGATGTTGGGCGGCAGCGGTGAACCGGCGTACCCCGGCGGAGCGTTCAACCCGATGGGTATGGGCAAGACTGACATGGATGCGATGAAGCTCAAGGAGATCAAGAACGGTCGTCTCGCCATGATGGCGTGCTTCGGCTGCGGTGCGCAAGCCGTCATGACCGGTGAAGGCCCGGTCAAGAACCTCATCGACCATGTCGTCAACCCGTTCGGAGCGAACTTGCTCGTCAACTTCCAAAACGTCGGCGGTGTGTCTCCTTTCTAAAGTGCTTTCGATGAATTGGACAAACACTTAGCTATAGCGCATCTTTGTTTTTATACGAAAGACAAAACCAAGCAACTGTCCTCGAACGAACCAACCAACCCTCCGCTCGATCCATCACGCGCAGCACGCGTCCCAGCGCTCGATCGCGCGGTGCACCGTCGCGCTCGAAGCGGCGCGACGGAGCGCTTGAAGCGCGTCTCGCGCGACGTCGGCGCCGGCGAGACGCGCGTGCGATTCGAAGCGTCCGCACGTCGTGAGCGCGCACAAAATGTGCGCCGCGCGTTCGATCGCGCGTGCATCTCGCGTGATTCGCGCCGTGATCAAGCGCACGAAATCAATCAACACGTCCAACGCGAGTTCAACCTGTGCGCGACACGCACGCGGAAATCGTCTGTTGGTCTTCGTCGTCGCGCACCGAAACGAACGACGCGCGCGCGTACCTTGAACACGACCTCGAACGCCTCGATCGGGATGGCGAAGAGGTACGCACATTTCTTTTCCTCGTCCTCTCCGCGTAAATGTCGCCACGCGCGCGAGAATTCGTCCATCGTCTCCGGCGCGCGCGCGGTCAACGCCTCGTTGACTCGTCCGCGGGCGTTCCCGGCGGATGTCGTGGGCGTCGCCCGGGTGCCTCGATCGACGACTCGCGAACCTCGCGCCGTCGTGTTTCGAATCCACGATGATCTCTCCAGTGGACTGAGATTCGCACCGAGGACGAGCTGATGGAACGCGCCGTAGTCGCACCTCTGCTCGACGGCGCGCCTCTTGGCGCTCTCCGTCGCGTCGCGACGTCTGTCTCGCTCGAGCGCGCGCGCGAAGGCGATGTCCACGGAATCGCGACCCGGTGTCGCGGCGTTCATTCGGTGGTGTGATTCACCGCGCGAACGAGATCGAACGAGGTGCAGAGTGAAGAGGCGCAGAGGCGCGCGTGACGTCGCGCGCGACTGAAGAAATTACGATGAGTTCATTCACTGTGGATTAACAAATATGAACACGGTTTCGCGACGCGGCGCTAGCCGACGAACGCAATACGCGAGCTAATTAATGGTGCACAACGGTAAGTTTAGTACACTTCAACGTGCCATTGGCCGTTGTGCTTGAGGCCTTCGAGCCACTCTTCGTAGCTGATGCCCTTCTCCTTGCAGACGCCTTCCAACATTTCGAGGATACCCGGCATCATACCCTTGAGACCGCAGAAGTACATGTGAGCACCGCCGTCGAGGAGTTGGAACACTTGGTCCTTGTACTCTTCAACCTTGTCTTGGATGTACATCTTGCCACCCTTTCTGTTGGTGTCTTCACGGGAGAGAGCGTAGTCGATGCGGAACTGAGTCGGGAAACGCTTGGCGCACTCTTGGAACTCGTCGTCGTACAACTTGGCGTCAGAGTTGGCGACACCCATGAACAACCACGCGAGACCCTTGAACTCCCAGCTCGGGATGTCTTCAAGGAAGAAACGGCGGATGAAGGAGCGCATCGGGGCGATACCGGTACCGGTCGCAACCATGATGACCGGCGTCGCCGGGTCCTTCGGCAAGAGCATGACTTGACCAGTCGGGCCCGTCATCATGACTTCGGCGCCCGGCTTGGCGTCGCACAAGAAGTTGGAGCAGATACCCTTCTTGGCCGGATCTTCGGCATTCATTTCCGGATCCCAGTACGTCGCACGGCGGACGCACAAGGTGGCGGTTTGACCGTCGAAAGAGTCGCCGTAACGGGACGACGCGATCGAGTACAAGCGCACGCCGTGCGGCACCTCCTTGCCCTTCGAGTTCACCTTGGTACCCGGCGGGATGACACCGTAGGACTGACCTTCCCAGAACGGCATCTTACCACCGTGTTCGATGATGATGTGGCACGTTTCACCGGTCGCGTTCGGGCCGACGATGCGCTCGACGGAGCGCACCTTACCGACGAACGGGTCCTTGTTCTTGTACGTATTCATCGGGAGCTCCATCGCCTCCATCTCGAGCGGCACCTTGGCGCGGCCCTTCGGGTCGATCGTCTTACCCGCGGTCGGGGAGCATTGCAAGCCGAGACCGTAGTCCGTGCCGGAGGCGCGCACGACGGTGTTCGCCGAGCGAGCCTTGGTGGCGCGCGCCGACGTCACCTTGGCGCCGGCAAAGGAGGAAACCTATCCATTCGCACCGTGCGCGAGCGGAGGGAACGCGCGCGTGCATCGTCAGTCGTCTCGTCCTCCCGCGCGCGATTCCGCGCGATTCCGCGCACATAAAATTCAACCACCGCACTCGCGTCGTCACCGAGCGCGAGACTTGATCGCATCGCGCGCGCGCGCGCCCGTTCCGCGCGCACGCTTATCCATCCATCGGTCCCACCGATCGTCCATTCGCTCGAGTGAACCTCGACGCGATCGAACGAATCCGCGCGTCGCGTCGCGTACCTTGGCGGAAACGTGCATCTGTGCGCGTGACGTACGTATACGATCGCGTCAGTCTCGTCCTCGCGCGCGTCTCACCTCGCGTCGCGTCTCCGTCGACACCTCACATCGTTCATTCCGAACGCGCGCGCGCTTCAACCCCTCGCGATCGATCGAGCGATCGGCGCGCCCTCGCGATTCGCATCCATCGATCGTTCGACCGCGTTCGCGACGCGATGAAGGACGACGCGCGCACACGGGCGCGAGACACAAAAACCAACGACGAGATCGCGCGCGCGAGATCGATCGCGCGACGAAGCGCGACGCACCGTGAAAGCCATCGGGGCGACGGACGACGGGGTGTGACGCCGTCGACGCGCGCGCGGTGGCCGACGGGTGGGCGCGACGGAGGTGGTCGATGGCACTACAGATATGACTATAAGTAGTACTATACGTTATTAGTGCCCGTATAGGGTGTCTACTAGAACGTATGAACGCGGTACGTATGTGCCAATCGAGGGCGGCGATCGCGGATGAATGTTCGATTTATGACGACAGACAGACGCTGTATGACGACAGACAGACGTGTGTGGTGGTGGGTCGTGACTCGTCAGTCATGGAGACACGCGCCGCGATCGCCTCGGTCGCGACGCG
>Ga0181577_10004376_pt1 | contig 10914 bp, 7 predicted proteins | sample 101ome_21_FD_132468 | JGI IMG/M metagenome (GOLD analysis project Ga0181577, IMG submission 132468) | Coastal salt marsh microbial communities from the Groves Creek Marsh, Skidaway Island, Georgia - 101413BT metaG (megahit assembly) | ecosystem: Environmental > Aquatic > Marine > Intertidal zone... | reverse complement strand
TGTAAAGTCTGTTGGTGTAAAAAAGTCAGTATCATCTAATAACTCTAAATAACCATATTTGTTTCCACCCTCATTGAAAGCTAAAGTTTCTCTTTTCATCTCATACAAATCATAAAGAGCTTCGTTTCTATCTTCTGTGAACTGCTCTATATTTTGTTCTACTTGTTCTTTTGTGTAACCCTCAGTTACATTTTTAATTTCTAATGTTTCTCCATAAATCGTCATAATTTTTTTATCCTTTCATTTAATTCTTCATATAATATAACCAGAATAGCGGACAAAGTCAAGAGCTTTTTTTATTTTTTTCTTAATTTAATTATACAAGCAATACACAGCGTTGGGTAAAATATCGTTCCAACAAATTTATCTGTATTGCAATTATCACATTTTTTCATAACAATTCAATATAATATAGCCCTTTATTAAAGTCAAGAGCTATTTTTGTAAGCTGTGTTATTTTTTTAGAAGTTTTTTTAAAAATTATTTTTTTGTCTGATTTCATTGAATTTTTGGGGTTTTTAGTGGTTTTCAAGCAAACGATTCTGGAGATAGGGATGATGTATTGATTTCTGGTTTTCTCCGTGTCCTCCTTCGGTGGTTCTATGGAATAGCATTTAAGACTTGTTCACTCAACTATGACCTTAGTCATATCCACATTCTCTCATAATGTGGACACTTCTCCCGGAATGTATTACTACAATAAGGACTCTATGTTCAATATAAACGACTTACTCAGTATGTCCTCTCGTGGACTCCTGATGCGGACCTGTGTTTAAAACGATTTTACTCGATAAACTCCTGGTTTATTTTGATTGTCATCATTTTTATCTCCTTGTGTTTTGTTTATGTAAAAAAAAGAGAGCCGTGATTTTAAGTTTGGTAATATGGTGGAAACTAAAATTTGGCTCTCTTAAAAATATTGGTGGAATTTATTGGGGATGTGAGGCTAATGATTACTCACAATTTTCGTCTTGGATTTTTCATACTCTAAACTTTACATCTATCAGTTACGATAGTTCATCTCAAGGTGGTTATTCCTCATTGATGTGAATACAACTTCTATGCAAATACCTTATCTCTCCAAGTGTAGATTGTTCGGTCATAAAATAGGACTTCAGTTTTACCCTTACCTATAATAGAGTCATAAGAATCATCTTATCTTTTTTACGAAAATACATTAGACGATATCTGTCGATATAGACGATTAGAATATTTACCAATCATCAAGTCACCACAACTTCGTCCGGATTACTTTATGGGCTTCAAATGTCTACCCATTTTTCAGTCAATCCCATATAGAGTTAATTACTCTCTATACTTTCATAATTCCAATTTTCAAATAACTAATTACACATTTAAATATAAGTCAAATCGCCCAAAATACATTTTTTTTTGCTTTTTTTTTAATCGAACTTAATTTTACTAAATTCTGTATCTTTTGTAATCTCTAATAATGTATCTACAGCATCTCTCATTGAATCAACATGCGATACAATTAATGCAAATTGGAATTGAGTTTTTAGATATTGGAATAAATTATAAACTGAATTTATATTATCACTATCCATTGTTCCCCAACCTTCGTCAATCGCTAAGAAATTACTTCTTGGTAAATTACTTACATTTATTAAACCAACTCTCATTGCAAGAGAACTGATAAATCTTTCCATACCACTTGACAATTCTAGTGGCCACTGGTTAACATCATCATACACAATATTACTATTGATATTTTTTCCGTCCATTTCTAATGACATTTGGAAGTCTACTAATTGTCCTAAGATATTGTTTATCTCTCCTTCAATCGTTGGTATTGCTTTTTCTAACAATTCATAAGGAACACTATCTCGTCTAACAGCATCTAAGTAATAACGATATGCTTGATTTTTGTTTTCTAATTCTTCTATTTCTTTAATTTTGTTATTGATGTTTTTCATTTCACTATCACCAACCTTTATGTCGGCGTGAACTTCTGTTATATCACTTGTTAAGTTTACTATAACATCTTCTACATCATCTAAATCATTTTGAACAACTTGAATATCTTCTTTTATTTTTTTATTGTATTTGATATTACTTTTTTGTTCATTGTATTGTTTTATATCTTGTTCAATAGTTTCAATTGATGAACTTATATTTTTCTTTCGTTCTTTGAAATATTGTAGATTAGTTTTTAGTTCTCTTTCTCTAAATTCCGCTTCAACTAAACTCGATTTATATTCATCATACTTTTCTTTCTGCTCAATAATAGGATTTAGTGCTTCTATTTCTTTGTCCATTTTGTTCTTTTTTTCAAGATAGGCTGCCGCTAGCTCTTTATCTTTTTCCAAGTTCTTTTCGGTTTCCCTAGCATCAATCGTTAATGGATTACTCATACAATGTTCACAATTTTCGTCCCAAGTAACACCTTTTAATTTTTCTGTTTTGTCTAGTTTGTTTCTAACTTCTACTTTTAATTTATCTATCTCGATTTGAAACTCATCTCTACTTTGTTGCAAAGCTTGAAATTCTGAATATTGTTCGTTTATGTTATCGGATTCATATTGAGTAATGGTAGTTTCTATTTCATCTAATAAATTACTTATATCATTAAACTCTGAAAATGTTTTGTCTATATCTTGAACAACTTCTTTAAAATCATTACTTTGACTAAGTAAATCTTTTTCTAACTTATCTATATCTTGTATATTGTCATCAACAACTTTTAATTTTTTAGTCAAGTTAATAATTTTATTATTTAATTTGTTTTGTTTTTCTACTTGTTTTTCTTTTTTAGAAAGTAAGTCTGTTTGCTTAACTTGTAATAAAGTGGTTTGTTTTTGTATTTCTGCTAAATTTTTACTATAATCAACTTTACTAAAATCTCTCAACAAAGTTTGTGTTTCGGATATTTTATCATTAGCAGATTGATATAATGAATCAAAAATGTCTGTTCCCATAAATGTTGATAATAACTCTTTTCTTTCTTTTTGTGTTTTGTCAATAAACACCGTGAAGTTATTTTGGGTGGATAGTGTTGATAAAATAAAGTCTTCGTATGTTCCTACCACTTGATTAATATTGTAGTTTGTAGTTCGTCTTTGGTCTCCATTTAAACTAATAGTCTGTCCACTATCGTCAATCATCCAAAAATTTACATTTACTTTTACATGCCCGTCTCTTGTTCTCTTAGATGCTTTTCTTTCAATGAAATAATCTAAACCACCAACTTCAAAATTTACTTTACAATAAAAGTTATTTTTTCTATTGTTCAATACTGAAGCGGCTCTTGTTGTTCTTGATGTAACATCAAATAAACAAAATGATAAAGCATCTAATAAAGTTGACTTTCCGGAAGCGTTTGGAGCAAACATACCAACAATTCCGTCAAGTTGTGTAAAGTCTACATAATTGTTTTCACCATAACAAAACATATTTGAAAATTCAAAGTGTTTAAGTTTCCAATTAATATTTCGTTTAACTCTTGCTGGTGGTAGTTCATTGTTGATTTCTTCATTTAGATTTTTAATCTTTACTAATGTTTCGTCTGTGATGGCGTGATTTCGTTTTAAATAATCCTCAATCAATTCGTATTGATAATCAGTATCATTTACATCTCCGATAACCATTTCACTATCAGAATTACCTACATCTCGTCTGTCTACTTTTGTAATCGTGACATCTTTAATTCCATATCTGTGATGAATAATAGCTAGAGCTTTTTTAAGTTCAATACCATTAGTATTGGATACCCTAACTCGTAGTCTTGCTTTTTTAGGCATCCCTTTTACATCAGGAACAATACCTTTATCAATATCTATTGTGTAGTATCCGTAATCATTTGGTATTTCAATGTATTCTGATTTTTTTGTTTCTACTTCCCACAACAAATATCCGTGTCCAATACTTTCCCCGTGATTTTGTTGAATCAGAGAACCACAATAAGCAATAGTTTTTTCCTTGTCTAAGTATTGTCTTTTATGAATATCACCTATTAGACCCAAATCATATCCGTCAAAGTAATCTATTGTAACCTTACCTGGTAGTGAAAACCCTACATCAGTTTTTGACCTATCGACCGTCCCGTGATATAAAACAACTTTTGTATCAGCTTCAAAATCACTTGCTTTAATGTAGTCCTCCTCATCTTCCCAAACATCCCAAACTACAAAACTCATATCGGCTATGTCGTAAACGCCTGAGCGTTTTAAGTAGTGTAGATTTGGTAAATTTAAATTATTGATGATAGGTGTTAAAACATCTAATCTATTCAAGTTATTTAAATTACAATCGTGATTACCCGTTATAACTATCGTAGGACAAATCTCAGAAAGAGATTTTAGAAAACGAGAAGTCTGGTCTACGAGTTCGGGAGACATATCGGTTTTTGAGTGTGCTATATCACCACCGATATAAATAATAGAATCTTCACGATTTTGTTTGATTTTTTCATACAACCTTTCAAATACTTGTTCGTATTCGGCGTGTCGTTTTAAATTTCTAATATGAACATCAGATATATGATGTATGTATTTAATCTTTTTTAAAGGAATGTCAATTTTTGTTCTTTTCATTATATCATACCAAGTTTGTATTTTACTAATTCTCTAAACGAAGTTTCATTAGTTGAGTTTTTTATATCTGTAAATTTTTCATATCCAATATCATTTGGGTCTTTTTCTGTTAGTTTAATCATATGAACTTTTATACCTTCGTTCATTAGTTCTTCTACAATTTTCATACTATCTTTTACAGCATCATTATCAAGTGCAACATATAAAGTTTTTACTTTTTTTTCTAAAATTTTTCTTTTTAAATTATTCATAATTGTTTTACCAAATAACGGGATTGAATTTACTTTGGAAGTTATTGCATCTAAAGCTCCTTCAACTAATAATATAGGTTCTTCCCAATTTACAAATAATTCAAATCCAATAATATCTTTTGGTGTTGGTGAATTTCTATATTTTAATTTACTATCAAATATATCTCTACCGATAAAAAAATTTAGTTTACCTTCATCATCATATGAAGGAATAATAATTCTGTTTGAATACAATCCTTCTTCACAATAACCTATTGAATATTTAATCATATCATCTTCTGAAACACCTCTTGATTTTAAATACTTTAAAGCGTGTTTATAAGTTGGTGAATTAGATTTTGTCCACATAGGTTTATATTCATCTGGTAATTTTACTTCTTTATTTTCTTGTTTGGTTGGGACATATTCAAATGAAAAGTTATCTGATAATTCATTTAATTCTTGATATTGTTTTTTTGTTGCTTTGACTTTTTTAAATAACTGAAATAAGTTGTGTCCACCTTGACCAGATACCCAACAATGCCATTTACCATTTTTGATATTGACTTGTAATTTAGGTTTGTGATGATTAACAAATGGACTCCACCACATATACTCATTTTCTTTTGATAATTCTTGTCCTTGTGATTTTAATACTCTATTGAGTAGATTTACTATCTTCATCTAATAATTCTAACAACCTTTCAAACTCTATTGTAGCATATATTTTACTTCTGTTTCTTTTAAACACTAATAATGGTATGTGTTTTCCTGCGTTAGATTCGGCTTGTTTTAACGAATCCCAAATGTTTAATTTTTCTTGATTTTTACATTCTGTTGCAAATGGAAACAATTTACGAGCGACTGGTGATAATAAAACATCTTCACCACTATCTCCCATAGTAGTTGAACGAACATCATCTTCTTCTAGTTGTGTGAATTTTTCTAAGATTAAATCTCGGACTTTATTCTGTAACCTTTTACCTTTGTTTTTAGCACTTCTCGTTTTCATAACCAATAATAAATATAACTGAACTTCTCTAAAATCAATTATTTTTTTCTCAATCTATGTTTCCAATGTCTTCTCCACTCTTTCTGAGCCCATCTTTCAGCTGCTATCTCAAATGGGTTGTTGTCGTGGAAATCTTTACCTTTATCTTCTTGTTCTTGTCCGGCTTGTGTATACATTCTTACAAACTTTTTACGACCATATTTTTTACTATCCATAGCGTGATAAATTTCGTGTAATAAAGTTATCATAAAATCTTCAACACTTTCATAAAAAGGTCTTAGTTTTATAATATCTCTATCAAAATCATAATCACCTTTTGTTGCTCGTGGACTAAATTGTAATTTTGAACGAACTCTATATTTGTTCATTATTTTTTTTGCTACTTGTTGAAAGTCTATTCTTTCTAATATTAATTGTTTTCCAAAATTCCAAACTAATTCTGAATAGTTTTCTCCTAACATTTTTTGTTTCCTTACCCAAGATTTACCTTTTGGGTTTTGTATTGGTCTTTTAACAAATTTAGATATTCCTTTTTTAACCAACATATTAAATCGTTTTTGTGCTTGTTTTGGTGAAAGGTCTTTGTTGTTATCAATGATTATAAAGTTATTGCCACCAAATAATCCTTGAAATCCACCAATGTTTTTTATAACTTGTCTGTGTGAATCAACAACTATTTTTTCTGGTAGAACTCTATCACGATTTCTGTTTCTTTTAAGTGCTACATCTAAAGTAGTGTTGACAAAAACCATATAACAATCATATCCTTTTTCTTCTAATTCTTTTTTCTCTTTTGAAATTTTTGCATAGTCATCTCCGGTTCCGTCAATAATCATACCAAGTCTTCCGTTTTGATATAATTTTTTTCTTACACCGGTTAGTTCTTTAGCATAACTTCTTAATCCACTATAATCATCATAACCGGGGTCTGTTAATTGTTTGAATAATTCATCTGGTAAAGCGTCTAAATCAGTTCCAAATCCATATTTTTTCAATAAGAACTTTAACTCTTTATCTGTGTTGACCATTTTCATACCAGTTTGAGATACATTTACTCTTTCCGGTATTCCAAACAATCCTTTTGCTACCCAAGTTTTACCACTTCTAGGCCCACCTGCTAAGAAAATAGCTTTTAAAATGCCTGGGTCTTTGATACCTTCTTTTAAAATCATAGTTTCACCATTTTTGGTGAATATGTTTTCTAAATGTTTGTAGTATTCTTTTTCAAATCCTAATTCAACAAAAGAAGAATAACCTTTTACTCCTTTAGCATTTGTTACTTGTGATGACTCTTTTACCGGTATTCTAAATGTTACGACTTTTCTACCATTGATTGTTGGCATTCCGTGTTCATCTTTATCAATAGATTTGACTACGGTTTTTTTGTTTTTAAATCTACCGGTTAAAATAGTATCTCCAATCTTTACCGGTATATTAATGTCTTCTCTGATACTACGATTTAACTTTTGGTGAATTCTTTTCATTTTCTTTCTTTGTGCTAAACTTGTTGGTATCCAATCTGGTCCAAATGTATAATCTTTACTTTCTTTTTTCTTTTTACCATCACAATGTGCTTTTTGTGAAAAACCTTTTGGATTATTACAATCAATACTTTTTTTATATTTATCTGACCATTTCTTTTCATTAACTTTTTTATATCCACTCATACTATCTGTTTTATTTTTCTTGACTGCTTTACGACTCGGTGAAGGAACATCTCCTGCTCCCAATCCAAAGAAAGATTCATTAATGATACCACCTCGTTCATTATACCATTTTCTAAATTGTGCTGGTGAACCTACGGTAAGTTTACCATTTGCAACTTTTTCGGCTGCTTTTTTGATAACTGGATATTTCGCATCTCTACTTAATAAAAATACATCTTTAATTTTAATTTGATTTACAAGTATTTCATTCCACCCGTGTTCTGATGGTTTGTCTTTTTGACTTAATATGTGTCGTTTGATTTGTGGTTTATACTTACTCATTATTTTATAACACATATCAATATATTTTTTAATCCATTTTCGTTTGTATGGCCCTAATGCTTTCTTAAGGTTTTCGTCGTGTGCTTGGTGGTCATATTGAGTATCACCATAACCTGTTTCTTTTCTTACTTCAGCATCAACTTTATCTCGTATCTTGTCCCATTCTCGTCTATCTATTTTATTTTTTTCAATACCTTTTTCTAATTCTCTTTGCATTTTCATACCAGCAACTTTACCTGCTAAATAATGTGGTTCTACCCACCTACGACCTGTTTTGTCTGGATGTGTTTGCATATCTCGTGTGCTTGCAACTAATAAACTTCCCTCTATTTGATAAATAATACCACCTTTGGATTGTATTCCTTGTCCTTTTGCAAGTTTCTCACCTTTATCTACTTTGGTAAATGTAGATAGTGTTCCACTTTTTCCAACGATTCTTCCAACACCTTCTATATCTCTTGCTAAGTCTGCTGAACCAATATGAAATACACTTACTCGTTCTTTACCCAATACACTTTGCATAAATTTAGTAGTTAATGGAACATGCTCTGAATACCAACCACCAAATGTAGAGTCAAATGTTGACTTTGTGTGGACTGAACGGAATTTTGGTTCTGACTCGTTTATCATTTATCTATACCTTGTTTGATTTGGATTGATACCTAATTTTTTTAATTTGGCTTTATATTTTTTGTGTTGGTTTGCAGTTCTACCTTCTTTAGCCCATTTTTCATTGAGTTTTCGTCTTTTTTCTTTTCTATCTTTTGCTTTTCTATTTGGCATATCTACAATTATAAATATAAAAAATTTTATTTATTATACATCAAACCTTAGTAAAAAACTAATATCTAATTCTTTATCATTTTTGATTGGTTTGGCTAATCTACCAACGGCTAATAAATCATTGGTTTCATCGTATAGTCCAATAGTTGTAATGTATGGTGCGAAATTAGAACCGGTTACGAAGTCTTGATATGAACCCGTTCCAACATATTCTTTATTTGTTAGATAAGTTTCTCCTGATACTGGGTCTGTAACTTCTGTTGTTTTAAATGAAGAACTTGCTGGATATAATATTGATATATCTCTGTGTCCTGTTGAATAACTTCCACTAAACAATCCTTGTGGTATAAATTGACTACCACTATTTTCTGGAAAAGCTGTATAGTTAGTTAGTCCTAAAAATTCTCCTCTTTCAACATTACAAAAAACTTCTCTTTCGTAAATTGTATGTGTTGATTTAAACGAAACACTCCACCCGTCTGAACCACTTGTTGAACCAACTCTATTATACGAACCTGTTTCTGTGATAACAATTAGTCCTTGACCATACATAACATTACCTATAATACTACCAGTCATACTACTTCCTGCAGGCCCAAATGACTCGGAAGCTACTGCAAAAGACGAAGAATAAGCATTATCATAAATATTACCTAATCCGTCATCTACTAATGTTTTAGTTTCGTCTGTGCTGTTATCTGTTATTGTTATTGATTTTGGTTTTATTTCCTCACCAAAAAATTTTCTTGGAATAGTAATAACTGATGCATTACCATTAAGTTGTCTTGAAGCAAATTGATTAATTGTATGTGATTGATATGGTTTTTCAATTATTGATTGTGCATCTGATGGTGAGTTTGCTTTTTCCCAATGACTACTATCTACATATTGAGAGTCGGCCACTTGAATATCAAAGTAAAATTTTCTATGTATCATATTCCAAAGTGGAACACTATAATATGTTGCGTTGTATGGTTGTTTTCCTAGTGAGGCTGAAAGGGAATTGTATTCTCCGAAACTTTGAGATATTGTAGAAGATGAACCTATATTAAAATTATAATTACTACCACTTATTGCACGAAGTCCATAAACTCCACTACCACTATCATTGTTTGTAAATGTAAATTTCTTATGAACTTGAAATGACCTAAGTGATACATCTTCCGGGTTTAATGTTTTGTAGATACCCATTGTTGATATATCCTATTAGAAGTCTAATTTAACTTTAATAAGAGCTTCTCTTGATTTTGATTTTAAAATTGGTTTACTTAATTTTGCTACAGCTAATAGTTCACTAGCTTCATCATAAAGACCTACGGTTGTGATGTAAGTTTTTTCTTTACCATCTCTAAATATTTCTAATGGTTCAGTTGATGAACCACTTGTCCAAGTTGGATTATTACTTTGGTTAAATTTACTATTTATAGCTCTACAAAAGTAATGTGTTGAAGTTACTTCTTCTTCTCTACGAGCTTGGAATAAAGAACCCGATGAAATAGCATGATACATTTTATGTAAACTATGTGAAACTGGACTATACAATATATTTGAACCAGTATATGTTGTAGTTCCACCACCAGCTAACTCCACACCTCTACTGAACTCAAACAATGGTGACCTTCCTGGCCCTGCATCTTTTGAACCTAAATCAGTTTTGGTTAGTCTTGTAGCGTTTAAAATAATCAATCCTAAATCTGGATAGAATTTACCAAACGAACCACTATCTGCTCCTTCAGAAGCTGCCGCTTTCTGAATAGTTGTTGAACCACCTTGTATAGAACCAGAAACAATATTATATTCTGTTATTCCAGCACCATTTACTGTATCTGTATTCGTAGAACTATCGTCAATAAGTTTAATTCTTTTTTCACCAACACTATTTATTGCTCCACCAGCTAGTTGTAATTCCCAATTTCCTGGGTCAACTTTTTCTCTTGAACGAGCTCTATCAAATGATAAAGCATAAATGTGTTGGTTAACATTTGTTGTTCCTTGACCAAAAGTAAATTCTTGTGTTTCGGGTGGTTGAGTTAAATTTAACATCTGTCCATATACAGTTGCTGTTTCTCTCCTACCAACTACACCAGGTTTACCTAGTGAACCACTACCACCTTTGTGTCCATATAGAATTGCAAATTGTGGAGCTGATGTTGAATCAGAAACTACCTTATTATAAACTTGTAAAAAGTATTGTCCGTTTGAAGATGATTGGACTGATGATGTATGGAAACTTGTTAATGTTCCTGCTCCTTCAGACCAAATTCCCGAAGTTAATTTAACTTCTTCTTCTGTTACGATGTCGTTTTCTGTATCAAATGTTACGAATGCCATTTAATTATCTCCTTATT
>Ga0181577_10004369_pt1 | contig 10920 bp, 8 predicted proteins | sample 101ome_21_FD_132468 | JGI IMG/M metagenome (GOLD analysis project Ga0181577, IMG submission 132468) | Coastal salt marsh microbial communities from the Groves Creek Marsh, Skidaway Island, Georgia - 101413BT metaG (megahit assembly) | ecosystem: Environmental > Aquatic > Marine > Intertidal zone... | reverse complement strand
CACTCGCGCGACGAACCGAATCGAATCGAATCGAACCGAATCGAGTCGACGAGCGCACGTGGGGGGACACATTTTCGAATCACAACCCTACATTGAGTCATGATTCGACACATGTGTCCCCCCACGGGGTGCCGGCCGACGACGACGACGACGACGACGACGGGAGACGACGACGACGACGGGACGGGAGACGGCGCGACGACGCGGATGACGACGGCGGCGATGACGCCGACGCGCGCGTCGATGGCGTCGACGTCGACGCGCGCGGTCGCGTCGCGCGTCGGGGCCTGGATGGGCGCGGGACGACGACGAAGAGGGCTGAAGATGACGATGAAGACGACGACGACGACGACGGCGACGGCGACGACGGCGAGGACGACGCGCGCGGTGGTGGTGACGGGACGGTGGACGCGTGCGATGGCGTCGCGCGCGGTGGTGACGCGCGCGAGACGCGCGGGGGTGGTGACGCGCGCGGCGTCGGCGGCGGATGGGGAGACGAGGGGAAACGAGGAGGAGGGAAAAGGCGAGACGAAGGCGACGACGACGACGGACGGGAAGGAGACGTCGGTGGAGGGCGACGGGGAGGAAAAGCGAACGATCGTGGCGCGAGCGAAGGCGTCGGTGTCGTCGTGGTTCGGTGCGCTGCCGTTCGTGAAGAATAAGAGAAAGTGGGATAAACTCTTCGAGGAGGCGGACGCCGAGGCGTTGGACGCGGACAAGCAAGACGCGCTCATGCGAGAGCTCTTGGCGTACGATAGGAATGACGATGTGATGACGAGATTTGAGACGAGAAAGTACGCGAGCGGACCGGTGTCGGTGATGGCGTACGTGACGGCGCTCGTGAGAACGAATAGATTGGAAAATTTCGCGGTGGGGGGAGACGCGGGCATCGGCAAGGCGCCCCCTTTGGACGACGGAAGGAATAAACTTCCGGATTTGTTGGGAGATCTCTCCGAGCGATCGAAAGGGAAGAACGAGTTGGTGCCGTTGGAGGTGGGGAAGAGCGTGCAAGCGCCGTTTCACGTCAACGTCATCGGCGGGGGCGCGGGGTTCGCGCAGCCGGAGAGCGCGGCGAAGAAGCTCTTCAACGCGTTCATGGGTTTCGTTCTCTTCATAGCCACTTTAAGTTTTTTGAGCACCCTCGCGCTGCGACACATTGCCGTGCGCGTGATCGAGCACAGAGGTCCGAGCAGCAGTCATTCGCTGCCGGGAATCTCGGACAGCTCGAGCTCCGATCAGACGTCGACGTCGGGACTCGGACCGCAATCCAACGGTCCCAACTTTGATCCGAAGCAGTTCAACAAGGACACCGTGCCAGAGAAGAGTCTGAAAAAGTTTACAGACGTCAAGGGTTGCGACGAGGCGAAGGAGGAATTGGCGGAGATTGTCGAATATCTGCGAAATCCGGACAAATTTACGCGTTTAGGCGGTAAGCTTCCGAAGGGCGTCTTGCTCACCGGACCGCCGGGTACGGGGAAGACGTTGCTCGCGCGCGCCGTCGCCGGCGAGGCTGACGTGCCTTTCTTCTACAGAAGCGGAAGCGAATTCGAAGAAATGTTCGTGGGCGTCGGGTCGAAGCGCGTGCGTCAACTCTTCGCGGCAGCGAAGAAGAAGACGCCGTGCATCATCTTCATCGACGAAATCGACTCCATCGGTACGTCGAGAAAGTCGATTGAAAATCAGCACAGAAAGACGCTCAACCAGCTCTTGACCGAGATGGATGGTTTCGAGCAAAACGATGGCATCATCGTTCTCGCCGCGACCAACATTCCCGAGGCTCTCGATCCGGCGCTCACGCGTCCCGGGCGTTTCGACCGCATGGTGCACGTTCCCAATCCGGACATTGGCGGTCGTCGCGAAATCCTCGAGCACTACTTGGACGACAAGCCGACGACGAGCGACGTGGACGTTGACAGAATCGCCCGCGGTACCGCCGGTTTCAGCGGCGCCGAGTTGTTCAACCTCGTAAACATGGCGGCGGTTCAGGCGGCGATGGCGGACGCCCCGGCCATCACGGCGGCGGATCTCGACTGGGCGCGCGACCGCGTGTTGATGGGCGCTGAGCGCAAATCCGCGGTGTTGAGCGAAGAGAACCGCAAGCTGACGGCGTATCACGAGGCCGGTCACGCTCTCGTGGCGCTCAAATCCGACGCCGCGCTTCCGATTCACAAGGCGACCATCATGCCGAGAGGCTCGTCGCTCGGCATGGTGACGCAGCTTCCGGACAAGGATGAGACGAGCGTCAATCGAAAGCAGCTCATGGCTAAATTAGACGTCTGCATGGGTGGAAGATTGGCCGAGGAGCTCATCTTTGGTCCGGATGAGGTCACCACCGGTGCTTCGGGGGATTTGCAGCAAGCGACTCGCCTAGCGTTTTACATGATTAGCGACGTGGGGATGAATTCGAGTCTCGGTCCGGTGCACTTGTCGAGCATCCGCGGGGGCAACTCGGCGCGCGGTGCGTCTGGATCCACGGAATCTGCGGTCGACGGTGAGGTGATCAAACTGTTGAAGGAATCGCAGACTCGAGTGCAAAAGCTTCTCAAGTCCAACTTGGGAGATTTACACACCATCGCCAAGGCGTTGATGGAGAAGGAGACGCTCACCGGGAATGAAATCCGCGCGCTCATCGGTATGCCGCCCGCGAAGGAGCCGGTACCGCTTCAGGCGCGCGCGAAACCGAAGGTTGTTGAACCCAAGCCCAAGGAACCCGAGGCACCGAAGGAGGAAGAGGAGGAAGAAGCGACCAAGGAGGATGAAGAGACGACCATCATCGTCGTGCTTCGACAAGACGAAGATTCGTCGCCGACGGACAGACCAAACTAGATCACACGTGTACGATATGACCACTCGCTCGACAATCAATTCGTGCAGATATGGATTGTTTAAATAGTACTTACTACAGAATCTAAACCTACCACCATACGTTCTCAGAGAGAGCCCTCGCGACGTAGACGCGCCAACTCTTTTGCGATTTCGGCGCCGATTTTGGCGTTGTTCTTCACGAGCGCGATGTTCGCCTTGAGACTCTCCCCTCGCGTGAGCTCAGCCACGCGTTTGAGCACGTACGGCGTCACATCGCGCCCGATGATCTTTTTCTTCACCGTCTCTCGCAGTGCGCGCGATATCGCCGCTTCAATGGTGGCGCCCAACGCCTCGTGTTCGCTCGGAATCGGCACGGCGAACACGCACCCGTTTTCAAGATTCAATCGCGCGTTCGATTCGATCACCTTCGCCGCCTCGAGCGCGGAATCGACGCGAGCGGGCGCCTTGTGCCCACTTTTTCTCGTGAAAAACGCTGGAAATTCATCCGTGCCGTACGCGCATACCGTCGCTCCGTGCGTCTCCAACACCTCGAGCGTCCTCCCAATGTCTAAAATCGACTTGACGCCCGCGCAAATCACAGCCACGTTCGTCCGCCCGAGCTCGATCAAATCCGCGCTCACGTCCATGGTATTCTCCCCTCCCTTGTGGACGCCCCCGATGCCTCCCGTGACGAAGACATCGACGCCAGCCGCGCGCGCTAAAACCATCGTCGCGCTCACCGTCGTCGCCGCCGTCTTCCCGCCGCCGCACGCCACGCCCAAATCTCGTCTCGACGCTTTGACACACGCCGAGCCCATGCGAGCGATTTTTTCCAACTCATCCCTCGTCAATCCCACCCTCGGCTCACCGTCCACTACGGCGCACGTCGCCGGTATCGCCCCCGCCGCTCGAACCGTCGCCTCCACCTCGAGCGCCGTGCGCAAATTCTCTGGGTACGGCATCCCGTGCGCTACGATGGTGCTCTCGAGCGCGACGACGGGCGCGTTCGAGGCTAACGCCTCACGCACTTCGTCCGACGCGCGCACGCGCGCGACGTCGCGCGACGACGACGAATACGAGGAGGACACGCGACGACCGGTGTCCACACCATCATCATCGTCGTCGTCGTCGGGACGCGCGTCCGCGCGCACGTGCGACGCCACGGACGCGATGCGTCGTCTCACCGTCTCTCGCGCGTCGTCGTCCATCGTCGCGGCGTCGCACGACGCGTTGCCTCGTCGTCTCGCGCGTCGTCGTGAGCGGTGGGATGGAAATCTTTCATGGAAATCTTTCAAACATCCAAAAAATGTCATCGGTCATCTTCAGACGCTTGCGCGCGACGAACGAACGGTGCGCCGACCGCCGTGATCGACATGACGACGCCGCGCGTGACGCTGTACGCGTCGCCAAGACCGCGCGACGGGGCGACGCTGGCGTACGACGCGATCGAGTGCGAACACGCGCGCGCGCTCTTGTTAGTGTCCAACGTCGACCACGTCGTGGAGACGTGCGCGAGCGCGAACGCGTCGCCGAGCGGCGCGGTGCCGTGCGTGGAGATCGATGGTGATGTGGATGGTGACGCCGCGTTCGACGGACGCGCGCCGAGGAGCGCGAGAGAGGCTGGATACAGGGCGAGAGCGGCGACGGCGGCGAGAGCGAGAGACGCGGACGGCGATGCGGGGGCGGATGAACGCGCGGTGATCGCTGGCGTGAACGCGATGGTGCGAGAGAATTTACGAGTGGCGAGTGATTATTTCACCTTCGTGGACGAGCGAGGGTACGGGGCGTACAGATCGGAATTGTCGAAGACGTTGCCGTTTCCGCTGAGCGCGTGGACAGCGAGATTGAAGGCGAGCGAGGCAAAAAAGGAGCTCGAGCGCGCGGGAGTGGACGGTGAGCGCGCGTGCGCGGCGTGCGTGGAGGCATACAGCGCGATGAATAACATGTTGGTCAACGCGTCGACGAGATACGGGGACGATTCGTATTGGATGTGCGGGAAGAAGCCGAGAAGTTGCGACGCCGCGGCGTACGCGCAGTTGAGTTATCACGCGCGCTCGCCCTCGTGCGAGGCTCTGCGAACGGAGATGAAACGATTCCCGCGATTGGTACGATATATCAACGACGTCACTGAGCGCTTGAACGCGATGCAGAAGAATCTCGTCAAGAACAGCGACGACGTGCGCGCGGCGGAGACTGTCGATTCGAGCGCGTGGGGCGACAGATATGATTCCAACCACGCCAAACAGCGCTCGGGTTGGAAACCGCGAACGACGAAGAAGACGATGAGTCAAAAGGATAAGGATATGCGTCGCAAAGCATGGTATTCGGTCGGATTCGCCGCGGTTTCCGTGATCGCGTACATGTTCATCGGAGGAGTCATCTCGCTGGATTTCGGCGACGACGACGAACGAGAGCAAGACGACGAGGACGACGACGACGATGACGACGCGAACGAAACGTTCGTCAGCGATGATGACGATTTAGACGACGACGAGTGAGCGCGCGATCACACCACCTTCTAATTAATATCGTTACAGTTCTAACGTCGCGCACCCAGACAACATCCAAACATGGTGGAGGAGAGATACTCGTAAAACGTCGGCGGTTTCTTGTTATGCGCTAACCGCGCGGCTTGTTTCCTCTTTGACGCCGTGTTTTTGTAATCCATTCGTTGACGCACCTTGTGATAGTCCGACGCGGGGTCTTCGTTGTGAACCGCCCTTCTAAATTCCTGCGCGAGTTCATCCATCCTCGACTGCGGCTTGTCCTTGGCCGCCTCGGCCGCCGCTTCCCTTCGCAATCTCTCCTTTTTCTCCCTCTTCGCCTTGACGGCGTCCTCGTAATCCTTCTTCGCCTTGTCGTACTTTTCAACTATTTTTTGCGGCACGACCGCCGAGCCGATGTTGTGCGCGTTACGACTTCGCTTCGTCGCTTCGTCGTCCATCTCTTCCTTCGTCCAAATCGCCGGCTTGTCCCCGCCCGCCAACGCCGAGTACAAGTCAGCCCCCACGTTCATCACGTTCATCCCAGCGCCGTTCACCGATTCATCCACCGTCGTGCTCTTCTCATCCGCGAAATCTGCATCCACGCTCGCCATGCTCGCCCCGAATCCACCCCTCCGACTCGAGTGCCTCGAGCTCGACCGCGACCCCGCGCGCGACGAGTGTCGAGACGAGCTCGAGTACCCCGCATCACTCCGCGCCTGATCGATCCGCTCTCGCAATTTCTCCAACTCGGCCCGCGTGATCTCTATCGCCTCATCCTCCTCCTCGAACGTCTCCGATCGTCTACTCACCGACTGCGACCGTTTACTACTGTACACCTCGCCCAGACGCTCCGTTCGCTTGTGCCGCCGCGCCCGCTCTCGACCTCTCCGCTCCCCATCCCCAGGGTCCTCGTCCTCGCTCGACCACTGCGAGAGCCCGACGAGACTCCCTCGATCGCGAGATCGAGAATCGTTCGATCGCGCGTCGAACGTCGTCGGTTCGACGCCTCGACGTCGGCCCATGAGAAATCAATCCAATCCGCCGTCGTAACACCACGCGCGTCTCGTCTCTTCGTCGACGCGTTCGCGACCGACGACCGACGACCGAGACCGCGCCGACGACGACGACGACGCGACGGAACGACGAGCGCACGACGCGTCCGCGCCCGGCGTCGACGGACGTCCTCGACCGCCACGCGGCGCGCACTCCGGTCGTTCGCGCGCTCGAGGATTTCCTCTGTGGGCTCGGAACAGAGTGGGAGGGACTCGTCGGTGAGTTATGAACCTCGAGTGGTGAAAACGGCTGAAAACGGTCGGTCGAGCTCGATAGACGCGAACGACGACAGACGACGACGACGACGAGGACGACGACGAACGGACGACGAACGGCACGCGGGAGGTGAACATGGTGAACATCGTCGACGCCGAGAGCGCGCGCGAAAATCTCGCAAAGGTTCGAACCGCGGCGGAGGAACGGCAAGAGTTGCAGCGATTGGCGAATGACATTCTCGAGGAGAAGCAGGCGCGCGGGGACGCCGAGGACGAGGACGAGGAGGCGTCGAGCGAGGACGAGGACGAGGACTCGGACGGGGAATCGTTGGAGGAGGAGTTCGAGGCCGGACCGACGGTGTGGGAGGCTGCGGCGGAGGAGGAAGTTCCGGAGAATCACTGGGAATATCACATGCGTAAAAACATGAACGACGGTCGCGGCGATTCCGTGGCGAGAAATCTCTCCTACGTGCCGGTGTGTAATTGCATGCCCGTGTGCACGGGCGAGCGATGCAAAAATCCGTACTTTATGTGGACGAAGAAACGGTGAGGGCGCGAGGGGACGCGCGAAGACGAACGCTCGGCTTATTTATAAATGAACATCTAAAAATTCGTCGGCGTCGCCTCGACTGGATCGCCTCTGTCGTTTCTTCGCATGATTTCTCGCGCCAGGCGAACTTGTCTTCCGAGCACGAAGACAGAGACGCGACCTTGGCCCAGAGCTCCGCGCGCGGTTCGTCCGACTCGACGCACGTACTCGCTCGGATCTCTCGGAAAGTCGAAAAGAATGACGTGCTTGACGCGCGACGCGTCCAAACCTCTTGAGGCACGATCGGTGCACACAAGGATGTGCGGAGTCTTCGAGGGCGATCTGATGAATTCTCGCAGGTTGGCTTGTTGCTGCTCGCGAGATAACGCCGCGTGGTAGGGTAAGATTTTATACTTGTCCCCGTCTCGATCCGCGCGCGTGAGAAAGTTTTCAATCTTTCTGCACGTGTCAATCTTGTTGCAAAACAGAAGCGTTCTGTCCGCCTTGTCCACGTCGAGCAGGTCGATCAACGCTTTGAATTTTCTGTAAAATCCAGACTGATCGTCGAACACGTCTCCGCCGCTACAATCGATGAGGCGCTCGATCATGCCCGCCGCCGGACGGTGCAATCCGGGTCCCTGCACGACGCGAATGTCGCTCTCGAAAAAGTCCTTCAACTGCCTGAGAACGTCGTCGGGAATGGTCGCGGTGACGAGAACAAATTGCGTGCCCGGCTTGGTCGCGTTCCGAATCGGCGCCACTTGTTCGGCGAATTCAAAGTTTTCGCCGAGCAAGACGTCGCACTCGTCCAAGACGACGGCGTCGACGTCGTCAGTGAGCATTTTCCCCTCTTCAATCAATCTCGCCACGCGTCCGGGGGTGCCGACGACGATGTCCACGCCGTCCACGAGCGCTTCGATCTGCGTGCGAGACTTGCTCACGTTGTTCGCTAGGAGCGAGCGAGATCTCAAACCACCAAAGGATAATTGTTTCACGACTTCGCGCACCTGCGTGGCGAGCTCGCTCGTCGGCGTCAACACCAACAATCTAGGTTTTCTCGGTTTGCTTCGACCCTTCTGCTCCTCGATTTTTTGCACGCGCTGTAACAGGGGCAGTAAATACGCGAGCGTCTTCCCGCTTCCCGCCTGATCGGCGAGCAAGACGTGTCGCGCGCGCTCGGGCGACTGCGCGTCGTCGCCGCTGAGCACTCTGTACGACATCGCCTGGATGTGCGAGGGACGCTCGATGTTGAAGCGTTCCTTGAGCGACGCTCTCGCCTCTTCGCTCGCTCCGAGCTGACCGAATCTCGCGCCCGAGAAGAACGAATACTCGTCCAAATCTTCGGGTTCGCGCGTGTACACCATAGGTTCGAAATCGTCCTCGACGTACTTGCTCAACAGTTCCGGGAGGTACGGATCGTTTTGTCCCGCCCCCCACTGCCGACCGTCCTCGAGCTCGTCCTCTAACCCTTGTAAAATCCAATCGTCGTCGTCATCGTCGTCGTCGAAATCGTCCTCGTCGTCATCGTATTCATCTCCGCGTCTCGTATCTCCGCGTCGCTCGTAGCGGTCGCCGCCGCCGTCCCGAAACCCACGCACACCCTCCCCACCTCGTCCACGTCGCGCCTCTCCGCGCCCACCTCGTCCACGTCCATCGACTCTTCCTCCACGCGCGCCTCGCGCGCCTCCTCGCCCCCCTCGCCCACCGAACCGTCCTCCGCGTCCGCCGCCGCGTCCCTCGAATCGTCCGCCGCCGCGTCCTCGTCGTCCCGACGACGTTTCTCGAGACGACGCCCGATCGTCGCCCCACCGCTCTCCACCACCGTACGCATCCTCACGCGCGAACGCCGACCCGAACGCCCGTCGATCGTCGCCGTCGTCATCATCACCCCCGCGTCGCGGTCGCGTCCCGTCGGCGCGTTCGACGACGCGAAACCCCCCGCGTCTCTCCGCGTCTCTCTCCGCCGCCTCTCGCATCCGCCGTCGCTCGTTCGCGTCTCTCTCGGCATCGCGCGACGACCATCGCGACCCGTCTCGTCGCTCTCGTCCGCCTCGTCGCCCGCGATCGTCGCGAAACCGCGCGTCGGCGTCGGCGTCCCACGCGCCGTCGCCGCCGGCGGCGATTCGAGACGACGACGCGCGACGCGTCCACCGCGCGCGCGAGACGGCGACGCACGGCGCGCGGGAGAGCGCGACGATGGGTGACGGCATCGCGCGCGTCGACCGGAGGAACGCGCGAAGAGAGGGTGCGTCGTCGAGTCGACGAGTGCGGGAGAGAGAGAGTTATGGACGCGTTTGGTTTTACAACAAGAGATGGTTACTGATTGATTTGATTTGATACTCGCGCGTGAGTGCGTCGCGAAGATTTACATGTCATGTGTGTGAGTACAAAATTGTGATGCGCGTTCGCGCGCGACGAGGCGCGAGGGCGTCGTTCGGTCGGTCGGTCGAGTCTCTCCGACCGACCGACTGACTGAACTTTTGCGCGCTCGTCGACGGCGAGACGAGAATCGGACGGCGTTCGTGGTGTATCTTTCTGTTCAGTGTGGTGAGCGTGTGCGATGTGTGCACGTGTGATGTACGGTGTGCGCGTCTGCGGGCGCGTGTTTAAAACACCGCGTTTTTAGAGAGACCAAAGATGCCGATTTCGACGTTGAACGCGTCGACGTCGTCCTCGCGCGACAAATCGACGCGACCGCCCTCGGCGCGTTCCCGCGCCTCTTCACGAGGCTCGAGCGCGACGAACCGGTAAAATCCCTCCATCGTCCCTCGACACGTCTTCAGAGGCGTCGAACTCGCGTATTCAAACGTCTCCCCCCTCCGAATCGACGGTTGTTTCCCGACGACGCCCGCGCCTCGCACCGCCTCGGCGCGCCCCTCGTCGTCGACGATGAGCCACGATCGACTCAACAATTTCACCGTCCCCTCGGCGCTGACGTTCGTGATGGTGACGACGTACTGGAAAAACCATCGCTCTTCCTCCGGCGCGCTTCGATCCGCCACAAATCTCGATCTCACTCGCACTCTCACCCCTCGCGTCGTGCGTTCGCTCTCGCACGGCGTCGCCGCCTCCACCGCGTCGTCTCGATCCATCTCCTCCAACGCCGCGCGCATCGTCGCCGCGCGTCGGTAATCTTCGCACATCAACGCCTCTCTCAAATCATCTTCACACCTCGCTCTCGGATCGCGTCGTCGAACGGCGATGAGTTCGTCGCGCGCGCGCGCCGCGCCGAGAAAATTCTCCGTCGTCACGCAATCGCGCAATCGCTCCTCGAGCCCCATCGCCCGTCGTCGCAGCGCGGGATCGCGAATGGCGTCGACGAACGATACCATCGATCCATCACCGTACAACCGTTGCGATTTCACGGGATCGAACAGCTCGTACGAGTGCGATCGATCGACATCCGGCGGCGCGGAATCTCCTCCGTCGTTTCTCTTCGCGTAATTGTAATCCTCCTCCTCCCCTTTATGGTCGTCCGATCGTCGTCTCGGCGTCGCCCTCGTCGACAAAATCGACGATCGTCGACGACGTCCCGACGTCCACACCACCCGCGCGCGTCGCGTCGTCTCACGCGTCGTCACCGCATTCGTATTCGTCGTCGTCGGGAAGGATGATGATGATGAGGACGCGCGTCGCCTCGTCATCGCCATCGCATCACCGGCGGCGCGCATCGTCATCATCGTCATCATCGTCGTTCCGTCACCACGCGACGCGTCCGCGCGTCGATCGTCTCTCGCGTACGAACCGTGCGTCGATCGGTACGTCGATCGCGGTCGTCACGAAGCGCGCTCGTCGTCGCGCACTCGCGTTCGATTCGATTCGATCGATCGAT
>Ga0181577_10004367_pt1 | contig 10923 bp, 12 predicted proteins | sample 101ome_21_FD_132468 | JGI IMG/M metagenome (GOLD analysis project Ga0181577, IMG submission 132468) | Coastal salt marsh microbial communities from the Groves Creek Marsh, Skidaway Island, Georgia - 101413BT metaG (megahit assembly) | ecosystem: Environmental > Aquatic > Marine > Intertidal... | reverse complement strand
GCTTAGGGGTTGGGTCCCAAGTATCGCCTTGAGCAGCATCGACTTTCCGGATCCGTTCGCACCAATGAGCGCTATGAATTCTCCTGGCTCAACGCTCAGGTTCAAATCGCTCCAAAGCACCCGGCTGTCAAAGCCGAGCGAGGCACCACGGATGTCCAGCAGGCTCAATTAGTAAACAGCCTCTTGCAGTTGGTCCAGAATGCTCGCCATCCAGTCCAGATAGTCCATTGCTGGGTCTTGGATAAGCTCACTTGCCGCGAACACCGGGATTCCCGCAGCCTGAGCGACACTAATCAGTTGCTCGGTCGCAACATCAGACACCTGCGAATTCACAACCAGCAGCCCAGCCACATCGCCCTCGAGCAGATCGGTAGCTTGCTTTAGTGCGGCTGGTGGAACTTCTCGCTCTTCCTCGATGGCGTCTGCTAGCGCCTCGGGTGTGACGTTCACAAAACCGGCTTCATCGAGCATCAGATTGGCCACACCCTCGGCGGCAACGTAACCAACGCCGAGTGCCTTCTCGCGCAGCGCTTCGCGCCGCACCTCCAGGTTGGCTAGCTCCGAAACAAAGAAGTCGAAATTGGTGGTAATCGAGTCAAAGGCTTCTGGTCGTAGCTCGACAATGGCATCAACAATCAACTCGGATGCGTGGCCGACCTCTTCGAGGTCATACCAAACATGTTCATTGCTGTGGGTGGCGTCCTGCTCGTCGGTGGCGTGATCACCATCGACCAAGGTTAGAAAGCTTTGATCTCCCTCAAGGGCGGCCATGAGTTGCACCATGAAATCGTCGTAACCACCGCCATTGGCGATCACCAGATCCGCCTCCGAAAGGGCGAGTTGGTCTCTTGCGGATGCCTCGTATGAGTGTGGGTCTTGCAGTGGATCATCAATAATCGCCGTGACCTCGACCCAGTCACCGCCGAGGATCTCCACTACGGACGCCCAAACATTAGTAGAGGTGACAACCTTGATGACGCCGGTATCGCCGTCTCGAGTTAGGGTCGGCGAAGGAGACGGGGTTGCCGAATTGGACGGCTCCGAGTTGGTAGTTGAATTTATAAAGAATGTGTAGAGACCGGCTGCAATAAAAGCAACCGTGAGTGCTCCACCAATGGCTTTGATCCACTTGCGCATAAGAACATGTTAGTTCTTATTGAAAATGATTGTCAATTGCAATTAGTCCAGCAGCAAGGCTGGTTCTTCGATGACGCTTGCCACATCCTGCACGAACCTAGAGGCAACGTCGCCGTCAACCACGCGGTGATCAAAGGTGGCGCCAATGGTTGTTACCTGCCGCACGACGATCTCATCGTCAACCACCCACGGCTTCTTGCGAATCGATCCAAGCGCAACGATGGACACCTCACCTGGGTTCAGAATTGGGGTTCCGGTGTCAACACCAAATACGCCGATGTTAGTGATGGTGATGGTGCCGTTCGACATGTCCTCTGGCGTGGTCTTGCCCTCGCGAGCGGTCGCGGCGAGCTGCTCAATAGCTTGAGCCAACTCGAGCAGGCTCATTGAATCTGCATCCTTGATGTTCGGCACGATTAGCCCCCGCGGCGTTGCGGCGGCCAGTCCTAGGTTTACGAAGTTGTGCACGATGATTTCCTGGTCGGTCCAAGTGGAGTTCACCATTCTGTTTCTCCGCACAGCCCAGATGATGGCCTTGGCCATGATCAACAGCGGGGTCACCTTGATGCCTGCAAAGTCGACCGAGTTTCTCAGGCGCTTGACATATTCCATGGTTCGAGTGGCGTCTACATCCACAAAGATGCTCACGTGTGGGGCAGTGAAGGCGCTTTTTACCATTGCAGTGGCAATTGCCTTGCGCACACCCTTGACCGGGATTCGCTCCTCGCGTTCGCTTGGCACATCCGGGGTGGTCAGGTTCTTGAAGACCGAGGCCTGCGATGCCGCCCCAACCACGTCCTCGCGGGTGATCTCGCCGTGCACGCCGGTACCGGTGACATTGGCCAGGTTTACACCCAGCTCCTTGGCTAGCTTTCGAATTGGCGGTTTGGCCAGCACAGAATCTGAGGCGCTTGCCGCCCGGACCATCGCAACGGGAATTGCTGTGCTTATGGGCGCGGTATTTACCGCACGCTTGCGGCGACTCTTTGCCTCACCGGAATCGCCATATCCCACCAGAGTTGGAAGCTTGTACTCTGCACCAGTGTCCGCTGGCTCCTTAGCCGGCGCGTCTGGCTCGGTGAGGATCGGGGCGTTTCCGGCAACATTAACCGCAATAATCGGACTGCCAACCTCCACGGTGTCACCCTCAGCTGCCAGCAGTTCGGTGACCTCGCCCTCGAAAGGGCAAGGCAACTCAACCACGCTCTTGGCAGTCTCAATTTCGCAAATGGTTTGGTTGACGCTGACTTTGTCGCCAGGTGCAACTTTCCAGGAGACAATCTCGGCCTCGGTTAGACCTTCCCCAACGTCTGGGAGTGGGAACTTCGCAATGCTCATCAGACCTCCCTAGTAAGCCAAAACCCTATCAACCGCTTCCAGAATGCGGTCAGCATCTGGCAGGTATTCCTCTTCGAGCTTCGCAGGCGGATACGGCGTATCAAAGCCTCCGACGCGGACCACCGGCGCCTGCAGGTGGTAGAAGGAGTGCTCAGCGATGCGCGCTGCCACTTCACTAGCGACGCTAACGTTGGTGGGTGCTTCGGAGGCGATAACGGCTCTTCCGGTCTTTGCCACCGAAGCAAGCAGCGTTGGATAGTCAATTGGCGAGATGGATCTCAGATCGATGACCTCGATGCTCACGCCTTCCTCGGCACCAATCTCAGCTGCCTGAAGCGCGGTTGACACCATGGGGCCGTAGGCGATAAGCGTGACATCGGTTCCCTCGCGCAGCATCCTTGCCGAGTGCAGCGGCAGTGGTGCGGTGTCGAGATTTACCGGGCCCTTTTGCCAATAGCGGCGCTTTGGCTCAAAAAAGATGACGGGATCTGGCGACTCAATGGCTTGCTGAATCATCCAGTAGGCGTCGTTTGGGTTCGATGGGCTAACCACTCTGAGGCCAGCAGTGTGGGCAAAGTATGCCTCTGGGCTCTCAGAATGGTGCTCAACGGCTCCAATGCCACCACCAAATGGAATTCGAATAACGACAGGCATTTGCTGAAAGCCCTCGGAGCGATAGGTCAATTTGGCCAGCTGTGAGGTGATCTGGTTGAAGGCGGGGAAAACAAAACCATCAAACTGAATCTCCGCCACCGAACGATAGCCGCGCATCGCTAGGCCAATCGCGGTGCCAACGATGCCCGATTCTGCAATTGGAGAATTAAAGACGCGTTTTTCGCCAAATTCATCCAGCAAACCTTCGGTGACGCGGAAAACACCGCCCAGCCGAGCAACGTCTTCTCCAAAAACCAGCACTTTTTCATCGCGCTGCATGGCTTTTCTTAGGCCGGCATTGATGGCCCGGGCGATCGCCATGTCCTGATAGCTACTCATGCTCACCCATCTGATCCTCATAGGCGCGCAGCCAGGCTTTTTGACGTTCTATCTCTGGGTGCTCATCGGAGTAGACATTGTTGAAGATGTGCTCAAGCGGAGGCTTCGGCAGCGCAAAGGTTTGCTCTCGGATGTCCTTGGCTAGCGCGTCACCAGCCTCCTTGACCTCTTCAAAGAAGTCATCGCCGATCCCTTGGCGGCGCAGGAAGATTTCAAACCGATCGATGGGGTCGCGCTGCCTCCAGTACTCGACCTCCGCCTCATCGCGGTATTTTGTCGGATCATCACTGGTTGTGTGGGCACCGATTCGGTAGGTGAGCGCCTCGATCAAAAACGGTCCGGCGCCCTCTCTGGCCTCATCCATGTGGATTTTTGTGGCGGCGTAGTTTGCCAAGACGTCGTTTCCATCCACCCGCATACCAGGGACTCCAAAGCCCTGTCCGCGTTTATACAGCGGGACTTTGGTTTGGGTTTCAACGCTCGATGAGATTGCCCACTGGTTGTTCTGGACGAAGAAAACGATTGGGGCCTCGTTCACCGCAGCGAAGAGCAGGGACTCCGAGACGTCGCCCTCGGCTGTGGCGCCATCACCCATGTAAGAAATCACCGCCAGGTCATCGGATAGGTCACCGTTACCCACCTTGCCATCAAGCTTCACGCCCATGGCATAGCCAACGGCGTGCAAAACCTGAGAGCCAAGCACGATTGCGTAGAGGTGATAGCGGGTTTCCTCTGGATTCCAACCACCGTGGTTTACACCACGCATCATCTTCAGAATCGACATCAGCTCCACACCATGGGTGATGGCGACGCCATGTTCGCGGTATGAGGGGAAGATGTGGTCATTGTGGCCAACACCGTAGCCGGATCCGATCTGGGCACCCTCTTGGCCAATTGCTGGCACCCACAGGCCTAGCTGGCCTTGCCGCTGAAGTGCAATGGCTTCCAGGTCGAAACGTCGAATGCGAGCCATATCGCGGTAGAAGGTCTTGAGCTTGTCCTCATCCAGCTCATCAATTGCTGCGCCATAGCGCTCATAACCCTTGGGGACTCCATAGGTTCCATCGGGCGCCAGAAGTTGGAGCATTGGTTCCGAGTTAGCGGGCGTCACGAAAGCTAATTTACCCATCAAATGAAAGAATTAGGCCATGTTGCGATTTCTTGTCTCCACCATCGTGAATGCGGTTGGCCTTTTTGTGGCAACCCTACTGGTGCCCCAAATCAACATAACCCCATACGGTGGGGACGGGGTTTGGCAAACAATCGGCTCGTTCTTGATTATTGGTGCACTATTTGGACTGGTGAACGCAATCATTGCCCCAGTCATCAAGGTGTTGGCCTTTCCGCTTTACATAATCACCTTTGGCCTAATTGCCTTCGTAATCAATGGAGCGATGCTGCTCCTGGCCGCATACCTCTCCACACTCATCGGTGCCGACGTGATTTCGATCGAAGGATTCACCTCGGAGGGGCTAGAAATTGCTGGCTTTGGCTGGGCGATCTTGGGTGCGATCGTGATGAGCCTTGCCAGCTTCCTCACCCGAAGCGTGCTAAGGATTCTCAAGATTCGTTAGTTGCCCAACAGCCGATAAACACTTTCGGTGGCCGCGCCCTGTGGCAGCTTCATTCGCTCTAGCACGCTCTGCAGGCCCGCATTGCTCTGGTCGACAGCCTCGGACACCGTTTCGGCATAGCTCGAGATGTGGTGCGCTTGAACCAGGTCTTCAAACTCCTGCCCACTGCTAATGGTCACCCAGCTTTCGGTCATGGGATTGCGAATCCCAGACAACAGGGGGATTGGGTCTTGTTGATGCTGAATGGAGACGGTTGGGACGCCTAAATTCAGGTGGGCAACCGGTGAGCCGAGCGTAACTAGCCCCGACACTGCATACTCCTGCGGCTCAGCCGCGAGATTCGCGGCAATCAAGCCCCCTTGGGAATGACCTACAAAAATCACACGATCGCCGCTTCCGGCCCCCGCGAGGCGCAGGGCATCCTCGACCGCGCCTTGGCTGGGCGAGCCCGTTCCCGCGTAAACCCCGAAATTAGAGGTGATGTTCAGCGGGTTGTTGGCTAATGGGTTGAAGCTCTGGGTGCCAGGGATAAAAACCACCAACGCCCTTCCGTCGGATTCGGCAAAGGTTTGTACCCTGATCGAGCTGGCAGGTGACCAATACCCTGCGCGAAGAGCGCCGACCATGCCGGCCAGCCCCCCGGAAACTGCTACTGGGGCCGAGGAGAGAAGCTCGGCCCGACCACCTGGAATCAGCGGAACCTTACCTGCCAGCATGGCCGCCGGTGTCTGAAACCCGCTGGCGTGAGAAACCACTCTGGCGCCTTGGGCGATGAGTTGGCTCGAGCCCAATGAAGGGGCAGTAATCAAGCCAATGACAGCGAGCGCCGTTCCTGTTTGAGAAACTATGTCGCTCATCGAAGCACTTACCGGATTCGCTGCCGCCAACAATCCCGCCGAGTCACTAAGCGGTTGGAATAGCTGTTGCAAAAACCCCATGACCTGAGCCTCGGTCGAGAAATAGCTTTCAGCCGCCACCAGGCAAGAAGTGGACATCCGCTCGAGTGCATTGATGACTGGCGGCAGCTGAAAAGCGAGCTGGATGTTTGGCAGCGGATTGGGCAGCAAGTCCAAAAAAATATCAGGAGCGCTCAGTGGCGCTTCCCGCAGGTGATAGCAGGCAAGATCAAGACTTGCCGCAACGCGGAATAACTCTTCGCGAGCCGCGATGACCCGAATGTCGCCCCCGTAGATGTCTACTGCCACAACCCCGCCCGGGTGCTCAGCAGCAGCGCCTGTTGTTCGCGCAGGCGATGTTCAAAGCTTGTCGCAGCGGGTCCAAACCACGCGGCAGGATCGGGTAGGGCTAACTGCAGCGCAATCAATGCGGCATTCAAACGGTCATCCAAATTCATAGCTAGATGCTGCTGGGTGGCCAGTTTGAGGAAGGCAGAAAATTGCCCTCTGTGGAAAGCCGCAGCCCCAAAGGGGCTGTGAATGGGGCAAAATGGGCGCGTGAGCAATCTTTCTTCGCAGCCTCTAAGCCCGCTTGATGGTCGATACCAGTCCCAGGTCGCACCGCTGGGTGACTACCTGAGCGAAGCTGGCCTAAACCGGGCCCGCATCCAGGTCGAGATTGAATGGCTGATCTTTCTAGTTGCCGAAGATCCGCTGGGGATAAACAAGGAGCTTTCGGCGGAGGAGCAAGGGAAGCTCCGAGCTATTTACCGAGACTTCTCGGATGCGGATGTGGCCGCAATCAAAGAAATTGAGGCAACCACGCGCCACGACGTCAAGGCGATTGAATACTTCATAAGGGAGCAGCTAGCCAAGCTTGGCCGTGAGGATTTGAATGAGCTGGTGCACTTTGCCTGCACCAGTGAGGACATCAACAATCTCTCTTATGCCATAACCGTTCGAGACGCCTTCGACAATGTCTGGATTCCAGCCATCACCGAGCTGATTGAGAAGTTGCGCTCCCTAGCGGTCTCACTTGCCGATAGCGCCATGCTTTCCCGCACCCACGGCCAGCCCGCCACCCCTTCCACCATGGGTAAAGAGCTGGCGGTCTTTGTGCACAGACTTCAGCGTCAGATGGTGCGAATCGACGAGCAGCCCCTGCTGGGCAAGTTCTCTGGAGCCACCGGAACCTTTGCTGCGCACGTCGCGGCTGCTCCCGAGGCGAATTGGCCAGAATTGAGCGAGAAGTTTCTGGGAGTGCTGGGAATCCAGTTCAATCCACTCACAACGCAGATTGAGTCGCACGACTGGCAGTCCGAGCTGTTCCAGAAGGTCATTCACATCAATGGCATCCTGCATAACCTAGCGACCGATATCTGGACCTACATCTCGCTGAACTACTTCAAGCAAATTCCGGTCAAAGGGGCTACCGGTTCCTCGACCATGCCTCATAAGGTAAACCCGATTCGGTTCGAAAACGCCGAGGCCAATCTTGAGCTCTCCAGCGCAGTGCTCGGCTCGCTGGCCCAGACATTGATTACATCCCGTATGCAGCGCGATCTGACGGACTCCAGCGCCCAGCGCAATATTGGAGTTGGGGTTGGACACTCGTTGCTTGCGATCGACAACATCAACAAGGGCCTGGACGAAATCGCCATTAATGAGGCCGTCCTGCTCACAGACCTGTTGGAAAACTGGGAGGTGCTCGGTGAGGCGATTCAGACTGCAATCAGGGCCGATGTTGCCCGGGGTCTAAGCGAGATTGCCGACCCTTACGCCCTGCTCAAGGAGCTAACTCGCGGTAAGCGAGTTGGCCAAGAGGAACTATTGGCATTTATCGCTGATTTGGACTTGCCACAGCAGACCAAGGATCGCCTAATGCAGCTAAAGCCGCAAACCTACACCGGCCTGGCAGCGGAACTGGTAAATCGAATTAAGCGCTAACGGAGCTTCGGCTTATTTGGGTCTTCATCGTCTGGCTTGAAGCTGAGATCTAGAGTCGCAACAGTGACTATCGAGAAGATAAAGGTCACCAGTGCTGCAATCACGGTTGGCTCGACCTGCCTAGTCCCGTAAAAGACGATTAGGGCGACAAACACGGTGGCAAGAGACGATGCCACCATGTAGTTCTTGAGACTCGCGAATTTTCGCACGCAGAAAGCCTACTTTGTCTTGGGTCCGGCTGCGGCGATTCCCCAGTGAACCCCCAGCAGAATCAAATATGCACCGAAAAAACCAACCGCGCTAACGATGTCCAGGCTAGCAATCAAGAAGAGCAGAGCAAGACCAAAAGTGAGCACAGCACTAATTAGCAAGTCGCGGCCGGAGCGCTCTGCAAAGCCCTCCCGCTTCGCCAGATACAGCTCAAGCGCCGCAGTTAGGGCGGCCCAAAAGGCAACCACCGACGAGAACAACAGAGTCATCAGAGACTCTGGCTGAATCAGGGCAAAGATTGACAATGCGAGGGCTATCAAGGCTGTGATCGAGGGCATAAGCCAACTGCGGTCTTTTCGGGCAACGAAAATTCCACCAATTCCTAGCAAAGCCGTGAAACCCGCAAATGAGATTAGGCCGACATCGGGCCCATGGGCCTGATAAAAGGTGATGAAGAGACCTACCGGTAACGCCGAGATGGGACGAAGCCAACTGCTGAATTGCACAGGGTTAGCTTGGCATATTTACGAAGCGAGAGTATTGGCCCTGGAAGGCAACCGTCACGGTCCCCGTGGGGCCATTGCGCTGCTTTGCCAGGATGAGGTCTGCCTCGCCCGCACGTGGGTGATCTTTTTCGAAGATCCCCTCGCGGTGGAGCAAGATGACAACGTCGGCATCTTGCTCCAGAGAGCCCGATTCACGTAGGTGTGAGAGCTCGGGCTTCTTGTCCTTGGTCTGCTCCGCCTGACGGTTGAGCTGCGACAAGGCAACCACTGGGATATTGAGTTCCTTGGCCAAAAGCTTGAGGGCCCGGGAGAACTCGGACACCTCCTGCTGCCTGGACTCAACCTTTTTTCCGCTGGTCATCAGCTGGATGTAGTCGATAACGACCATCTTGAGATCAACCTGCTGGGCCAGCCTGCGGCACTTTGCCCTGATTTCAACCAGCGACATGTTTGGGCTGTCGTCGATGTAGAGCGGGGCATCATTGATTTCACCTCTGACCGCCGCGAGTTTGGCCCAGTCGCCCTCGGTCAAAGTTCCCTTACGCATGCTTTGCAGGTAAATACTGCTTTGAGCACTCAGCATTCGCATTGCGATTTCGGATCGACCCATCTCAAGAGAGAAGAAAATGGTTGCCTGATTTTTTTTCACCGAAGCATGGCGAGCCAAATCAAGGGCAAAGGTGGACTTACCAACGGCCGGTCTGGCAGCAACAATGACTAGCTGGCCCGGGTGCAGTCCATGGGTAAAGGCGTCGAGATTACTAAAACCAGTAGGGATGCCCGTCATCTCACCGCCGCGATTTTGAGCGAGCTCTATATCGCGAATGGCAACCTCAAGGGAATCGCTCAGGCCTACATAGTCCTCTTTCGAGCTCTGATTAGCGACGCTGAAGATCTCGGACTGGGCTTGGTTGACCAGTTCGTCCACCTCACCCTGGGACTCGTATCCGGACTGAGCAATTCTGGTTCCCGCCTCAATCAAGCGTCGCAAAATTGCCTTGTCAGCCACGATTTTGCCGTAGTAGCTGGCATTTGCCGCAGTGGGAACAAAACTGGTGAGCGAGTGCAAGTAGTCAGCTCCACCGGCTTTCAGCAAATTGCCCTGCTTGTTTAGGTAATCGGTAACGGCGATCACATCCGTGGGTTCCCCGCGACCGAAGAGGGTGACGATGGCATCAAAGATGAGTTCGTGCTTCGGGGTGTAGAAATCTACGCCGGATACGACTTCCAGAACATCGGCTACGGCTTCTTGACTCAATAGCATGCCGCCGAGGGCTGATTGCTCGGCTTCCAAATTGTTTGGGATAACGCGAGCTTCGCCACCGGAAACCGGAGCCAAAAGCGACATCAAACCCCTCCTAGATCTAATGAGACTTGTATAGCTTGGGGGTCTGACATCAAAGTTTCAAATCAAGTTGTGGATAACTGTGGATAAGTCTGTGGAAACACGCCCACAAAACTTGTGGATAACTTGTGGATAAGTTTCTAATAACTCTCTTTACCCCTGTATTTACTGGGCTATAGCTGTGGATAACTGAAAGTTGAAAACTCTAAAGTTCCACCTGAGGGTTGTGGAAAAGTGGGAAATTCCACACAAAACAGATACGGCCTGCGGGGTTCGCAGGCCGTATCTGTTTCGGTTTTCTTTACTTGGCCGCAACTACCTGCACATTGAGGTTGGCAACCAGCTCGGAAGTCAGGCGAACGGTCGCCTCGTACTTACCGGTGGTGCGGATTGCACTTGCAATCTCAACCTTGCGCTTGTCAATCTCGCCCAGTCCCTGAGCCTTCACGGCATCAGCTACGTCACCGGTCTTTACGGCGCCGAATAGGCGACCGTTTGCACCGGCCTTCATGGTGATTTTGATGGTTGCGGCCTCGAGGGCTGCCTTTAGGGCCTTTGCCTCTTCCTCGCTAGCGATGGCACGTGCCTCGCGAGCTGCGCGGATTGAGGTGACCTGCTTCTCGCCACCGCGAGTCCAGACCACTGCCAGGCCGTTTGGGATTAGGAAGTTACGTGCGTAACCGTCCTTCACCTCAACAACGTCACCGGCGCTACCTAGGCCAGAAACCTCGTGAGTCAGAATTAGCTTTGACATTTGGTTTCTCCTTAGCGTCCAGCACCGGAGTATGGCAACAGGGCCATCTCGCGTGCATTCTTGATTGCCTTGGCGATCTTGCGCTGGTCCTGCACCGAAGCTCCGATGATGCGACGAGCGCGGATCTTGCCGCGGTCGGATACGAACTTGCGAAGTGTTGCGACGTCCTTGTAGTCGATCACTTCAATCTTGATGGTCTTGACCGGGGCAAGCTTCAGATTCT
>Ga0181577_10004365_pt1 | contig 10924 bp, 12 predicted proteins | sample 101ome_21_FD_132468 | JGI IMG/M metagenome (GOLD analysis project Ga0181577, IMG submission 132468) | Coastal salt marsh microbial communities from the Groves Creek Marsh, Skidaway Island, Georgia - 101413BT metaG (megahit assembly) | ecosystem: Environmental > Aquatic > Marine > Intertidal... | reverse complement strand
CATCGGCGGCGAAACCGGCGGAACCTTCATGCGCGGTCAGCACGAATGGAAGATCGTGCGCGCGCATCGCCTCCATCAGGGGCAGCACGTTGCCGCTGGGAATACCGAATCCATAGGTGGTACCGGCTTTCTTCAGGATTTGGACGATTAGTTCCGCGTTGTTCATGGTCGATCCCGTGTTGCGAACCTTCGACATAGCGCGGGGGACGGGTGTGCGCAACCGACCGAGACCGACGACCGGTCATGCCGCATTGACACCGTCACGGCCGCCGCGCAATTTCCCGCGATGGAAAAGAAAATCGGTATTCTGCCCGCCGCCGTCACGGTGATCGGCCTCGTCCTGGGAGCATTCCTCTGGTTGCAGCCGGCGCCTTCGGGTGCATCCCCCGACATGATGCGGATCGCGGCCGTCGTGGTCATCGCGGTATCGCTGTGGGCCAGCGGCGTCGTGCCGGAATACTTCACCGCGATCATCTTCTTCTTTCTGGCGATGGTGCTGACGGATGCGGGGGGGCCGACGGTGTTCTCCGGTTTTCACTCGGCCGCCGTGTGGATGATCTTCGGCGGGCTGATCATCGGCGCCGCCGTCCAGGAAACGGGTTTCGGTCGCACGCTTGCCAGCGGCCTGCTGAAAATCTTCCCGCGCAGCTATTTCGGAATCCTGTGCGGCGTCACACTGGTCGGCGCCGTCCTGTGTTTCATCATTCCGTCGAACACGGGCCGTATCGTCATCATGATGCCGATCTTCATGGCGCTGACCGATCAGGTGGGGTTCGAGCCAGGCAGCCGGGGCCGCGCCGGCATGGGACTCGCCGTCGCCGCGGGATCGATTTATCCGGGCCTCGCCGTCCTGCCGGCGGCCGTTCCCAATCTGGGCTGGCTGGGCGCGGCGGAGAGCATTCACGGTCTCAAGTTCACCTATGCCGAATATCTGACCGCCAATTTCCCGGTCATGGGTCTGGTCTCGATGATCGCCGTTCCGCTTATCTGCCGGACGCTGTTCCCGGACCGGATCGAAAACACCGGCTCAGCGATGCCGCCGGCAAGATCGTCCGCCGAACAGACACGCCTGATCATCGTCCTGACGGCGGCGCTCGGTCTCTGGCTGACGGATTTCGCGCATGGCGTTTCGCCTGCCTGGGTGGCGCTGGGTGCGGCGGTAATCTGCATGCTGCCGCGCGCCGGGATGGTTCCGGCGTCGATCATGATGGGCAAGATTTCCTATGCGCCCTGGTTCTTCGTCGCGGGCGTAATCGGTATGGGGGCCGTCGTCGCCAAGGCGGGGCTCGGCACATATATCAGCCGTTTCCTGTTCGACACCGTGCCGCTTCACGCGGGACAGGATTTTCTGAATTTCGCCATCGTGGGCGGCGTGGGCTCGGCGATGAGCCTGGTGACGACTGTCCCCGGACAGCCGGCGATCATGAGCACCCTGGCCGCCGATATCGCGTCGGCAACCGGATGGCCGTTGAAAACCGTGCTGCTGACCCAGCCCTTAAGCTGGGCGATGGCCTTTTTCGCGTATCAGTTTCCGCCTTTCATCCTGGCGGCCCATCTGGGCGGAATTTCCGCCGGACAACTGGCGCGGATGATCCTCGCGATGTGCGCGACCGCCTGGATCGTCATGATGCCGCTCCTGTATCTGTGGTGGCAGTTTCTGGGCTATTTCGGATAGGAGCGGTTCGCCTGCCTCAACTCGTCTGCGGCGATTTCGGCGGCAGTTCCTTGCGTGCCGGCACTGGGAAGATTGTTCTACGAGAATGCGTATCGGAGGATGAAGGCGCAGAGATCCGATTAGCGCCCGACAGCGTACTTCTTGTGTAACAAATTGGAGACCTAGGATGAAACGCTTGTTCATTCTCGCTGCACTGATGATGGCTTTTGCCACGGCCCCTGCATTTGCCGACGGCTGCGGCTCGTACACTGACACGACAAAGACTGAGAAGCCCGCACCATCCACCGGCGCCTGACAGACTTTCGCTACATTACGGAAAAAGAACTGCTGAATGGTCGACGCATTGCATATGCGTCCATTGGGCGAGGCGAAAACGTGGAAGAGTGCGAGAGACTGATCGACCGGATTGATACCGAGATCCAGCGTCGCCAGCCCACCCTGTATCCTGGTCATAATGATGAGGATATACTGCGACCGAAAGCGGCCGAGTTAATCCTTAATATTCCAAGACGTAAAAAATACACTAAATAGCGGTAACTATAAAACATAGTGCCAGTTACCCTTTAACACGATCGGGGGTGTAAGCGTCCGCACATTAGCGCTCGCAGACCAATCTCCGCACATTCCGGCTCGAGGCATCAAAGATAGCGACCTGAGCCAGGGCTTTCATCTGTCCTGCACGGCGCTCAAGTACGTGCTCGACGGCCTCCAGAGTCTCATCTTCCAGCGGTCGAAACTCCACGTGCTTTTCGGCACCACGATGCTCTATATTCAAGTCGGAGTAAGGCTCCAGAATTTCGAGGCGAAGGCTGAATTGCCAGTGCTTCAGATCATTCATCGCTAGCCTCAGATTCAATGTGCGATGGCTCAGGGCGCGCTGGGTCGGGTGCGCCGAGTGCACGGTCGATTTCCATCGCCACGGCTTGGCTATCGTCGTCGAGTTGGCTGTATGCGTCAGCCTCGGTTAGCTGGATCGCATGGACCTCGCATCCCTCGGCCCCCGCTATTTCCCGGATGAGGTCGGTAATTTCCACCTGATTGTCGACGACCAGTAGGCGCTTGTTGTCATTGCTCGCGGGTCTCTGGCTCGAATCTTCTGCATTTGTCTATTGAAAGAAAGCCGTGAAACGACTGAATCTACAATAAAATTTATATATCAGTTTGTTTCAGCATGTTGCCGTGCTTCCGGCGCTGCACCATACTGCCCTAATGTCAGGTAGGTGAGTGTGGGGCTGCCTAAATGAACTCGGAACAATTGTGCATCCTGATAGTCGATCACGACCCTGCGTTTTCGTCGATGATCGCGGAATATCTCAGGGACCGCGGCCACTGTCCGGTCATGGCGGAAGACGGCGAGGAAATGCGCGCCGCGATGGAGCGCGAATCAATCGAGCTCGTCCTGCTCGACCTCGACCTGCCGAAAGAGGACGGCGTCGCGCTGACGCAATACATCCGCGCCAATTCCAGCGTCGGCATCATTATCCTCAGCGGTAAGGGCGATATGGCGGATCGCGTGTTGACGCTCGAACTGGGCGCGGACGACTATCTCCAGAAACCGTTCGAACTGCGCGAATTGTCGGCCCGGATAAACAGTCTGTCCCGCCGGCTGGCACGGGACGAAGTGAACCCTGCTGACAATGCGATCGCCGCGCAGTTTGCCGGCTGGAAACTGGATTTCGTTCATCGGCGCCTGACGGCGCCGGGCGGCGAAGATATTTCTCTGACCACCAGTGAGTTCGCGCTTCTCGAGGTGTTCGTCAAGAACAGCAACCGCCAGATGTTGCGCGCAGAACTGGTCAAAGCCGTCCGCGGACGGGAAATGAAAGGCTACGACCGCACGATCGACATCCATGTGTCGCGGCTGCGTAAAAAAATAATCCCGGGCGACAACGACAGCCAGTTCATACAGACCGTCCATGGCGGCGGGTACATGTTCTGCGAGGACGTGAAGCTGGATCTGCCGACCGCCTGAACGCAAAAAAACCCGCCATGGGGCGGGTGCACATCCTCTTTCGACGATGAAACGAAAACGGGCGGGCGCCGAAGCACCCGCCCGTCAGCGTTTTTCCGGGAACGCGTTAGCGCAGGATCGCGATCTCGACCCGGCGGTTCACGCCCATGCGCACACCATCCTTGGTCTTGACCTTGGGGTCGCGCTCGCCGGCGACAACCTTGCTGATACGCGCCTTCACGCCCGCCTTGCGCAGCGCGTCGATGACGGCATTCGCGCGCCGGTCGGCAAGCTGCTTGTTATAGGCGTCGCTGCCGGACGTATCCGTGTGACCGATCACGAAGGTCGCCTTTGCTCCCTTGCCGATCGATGCCGCCGCGTCGTTGATGACAATCGCGGATGACGGTGCGAGCGTCGCACTGTTGTGCGAGAAGTAGATGAGATGGCTTTCCTTGCTCGGCGCTTTCGGCGCCGGTGCGGCCATCTTCTTCTCTTTCATCGCGGCATCGACCTGAGCCATCGCCGCGTTGAACCCGATCTGGCATCGGGAAATATCGATCCGCTGGATGTCTTCTTCGGCTCCCTCGATCCAGCAGTCATACATCGTCTGCGCGGTCGCCAGCTCCTGCGGAGCCTTGGTCTTGCCGCCATGCGTACGCGCCAGAGTCAGACGCTGCCATCCGGCCTGAAGCTCGGCCTGGTATTTCTTCGGCACTTTACGTTCGTACAGACGGTCGGGCAGGACATTCTGTCCGTTCGCCGCCATGGTCGCCTTATTGCCGAAGTGATCGGCGTCGGCAAAATCCTGCTCCTTGGCTTCGTCCTCCGCAAGCTGGATGTATCCGGCCTGCAAGCCCTTGTCGAACGCCGTGCCCTTGCTGGGCATGCTTTTCAGCATGGCAATATCGGGTCCGCTGCACGCCGCGAGAAGCGCGCCGGACGCCGTCAGAATAAGTAGTTTACGCAAAGCACTCATGGGAAAGCCCCTTTATTAAACATTAGCCAACCGCCCGGAAATTTCGGATAAACCTCCACCGATCCTTCTTTTAATAGGAATTTCCGCGATTTGCTCAATACCTTCATTGGGTTTTGACCGAATCTCAGACTTTTCCGTCGGCGCTGAGCAGAATGGCAATCGGCCGTGTCTGCTTGAATTCCGCCAGAACGATCATCAAAACGACCGTGATGGGAACCGACAGGAACATGCCGGTCACACCCCAGATGGAGCCCCACACCGCCAGCGAGACGATCACGACCAGGGACGAAAGGTTCAGGGATTTTCCCATCATGCGCGGTTCGAGCACGTTGCCGATGACGAGCTGCGCGGCACCGAGGCCCACGGCGATGATCAGAAATTCGCTGCCGCCGCCGAACTGCAGAAGCGCCATCAGCGCCGGAAAAATCACCCCCAGCAACGAGCCGATGGTCGGGATATACGCCAGAAGGAAAATAACGAACGCCCAGAAACCCGCGAGATCCAGCCCCACGGCGACGAGCACCACATAGCTGATTACGCCGGTCAGCAGGCTCAGCAGTGTTTTGACGGCTATATAGGTCTGCGTGCGTTTCTGGATATCCGAGAGGATAAACTGCACTTCCTTGCGCCGCTCCGTTTCGGGGAAAAGCGCCTCGATCTTGCGTGAAAACGTGCGCTGTTCGGCCAGCAGGAAGATGACGTAGATCAGGATCAGCCCGGCATTGCCGGCGACTTTGGCGACGGCACCGGCGACACCGCCGATGACGGCTTTCACGTCCACCTGATCGATCACATGGGCGATGGTCGGCACTTCTTCGAACACACCGAGCGTCATGCCGCGCTGGACCAGTTTTTCGAGGTTGGCCTGGTATACCGGCGCCGCATCGCGCACGGACGCAATATTGCCGCTGATCATCTCGACGATCAGCCCGAGCACGACCAGAAAGAACACGATCGAGGCCGTCAGCGACAGCCAGCCCGGCAGTTTCAGATGAACCTCGAGCAGGCGGGAAAGCGCGATGATCACGTACCAGATCATCACCGCGATCGCGAACGGGATAAGCAGATCCCGCCCGGTCACCATCACATAGGTCGTCAGGGCGGCAATGCCGAAGGTAATGCCGAATGCGGACAGTCTGCTGGGCATGGCGGGCTCCTGCCAATGGGTCAGAAGCCCGAATTTATCAGAATCGGTCCGGTTTGCGGGAAACGGACGCGACAACGGGGTCAGCGCTCGAGGGAATTGCCGGATCACCGACTGATCCACGCATCGCCGGATGGCGCGGCTTCGGCCTGGCCGTTTCAGAATAACGGTAGCCCCTTTTCCGTCAGGATTGCACCGCAGCTCCGCCTGAACACGAACGATGCCACACGCGACTTCGCTGCCCAGGGCTGGGAACTGACGCGGCTTCGTTCCTTTCAGATTGCCGCCCGCATCGCCTCAGGCGACCTCGTTACCGTGCTGAACGACTTCGAACTGCCGCCGCAACTCGTTCACGTCATTCACCAGGAAGCTAGAATGGCCTTGAGAGAAGTCCGGGCCTTCGTTGATTTCGTCGTCGACCGGCTGCACGCCGACCCGTCGATCAGTTAGCCGCCGTCCTGTATCCTCTTGCCTCAAGCCGGGGCAGCACTTCGTCGACGATAATCGGAAGATCGGTCAAGTAGTTCGGCAATCCCATGGCCACCGCATCGGCGCCCGCATCCGACAGCTGCGCCAGCTGATCGGCCACGCTGTCTGGATCACCGACCACCGGCGTCGCGCCGTTGGCGGTCGCAGCGCGCATGTGAAAGCGCCGGCGGTCTTCCTCCGAGATATCGTCGGTGTCGATCCCTCGCTCCACCATCATGATGCGGCACGCCTCGGTGTCGGCATGCTCGACCGCGTAATAATGGTGGTACTCTTCCGCTTCCTTCTGCGTCGGCCGGCACACCACGCCGATATTCGTGAACAGCCCGATATCGCGTCCGATGGCATGCCCCGCCTTGCGGAGATCCGCGCAGTCCTGGTGGAACTTTCCGTAATCGTAGAACGTATGGAACAGCATATCGGCGTTCTTCACCGCATATTCGCGCCCCCTGCCCGAAGTGCCGGCGCAGGCGACCATCGGGCGGACGTTGCTGACCGGCTTTGGGCTCAGCACCGTGCCCCTGGTCTGGAAGAATTCACCCTCGAAATCGAACGGTTCGTCCTCCGTCCAGATCCGGGTGACGAGGTCGATCCATTCCTGGCCGAGATCGTAGCGGCGCGCATGCTCGCCGAGATCGACGCCGAGCATGTCGAATTCCTTCTGGTACCAGCCACACACGATGTTCAGACCGAACCGTCCGCCGCCGATGTGATCCGCCGTCACCATCTGCTTGGCCGCTACCGCGGGCGCGTGCGCGGTCACGTGCACGGTGCCGAACGCCATGATGTTGTTCGTGGCGGCGAGAAGGCCCGACGCCCACGTTATGGTCTCGTAGTTAGACCCGTTGTGGTTGGTCTCGCCGCCGTATCCGATCCAGCGCCCCAGCGGCAGCATGAAATCAATCCCGGCATCGTCGGCGCGGACGGCAAGCTCCCGGCAGTTGTCCCACGACGCGTCCCAGCGGTCGGGGAACGTCGAACAGGCCAGCCCACCGTCGCAGTTGGAGCCGAACAGACCGACGGCCAGCTTGTTTCGGTCGAATTTTCGTATCGGTGTCATGGCTCGAATTTCGCGCGCGGATGATCGGGGATCAACCCGTCCGAGCAAAGAAAAAAGACGGCCCGAAGGGCGCCGTTTTAATTTCGTTATAATCGTCTTCGTTTAAGGGCGGCGCCGCCGGAGGAAACCGAGGCCGAGCAGCCCAAGCCCGAAGACCGCCAGCGAACCCGGTTCCGGGACTTCGACACTGTCGTCCGTGACAAGGATATTGTCCCACTGTGCGCCTCCGGAACGGGTGCCCAGTGCCGTGCTGGCAAACGATCCCCCAATATTGGCCGACCGGAAATCCGTAAAACCGAAAACCGAGTCGATCGCCGCGATTTGGCTGGTCTAAACGGCGAAGCGCGAAGTTTCAACCAAGCCTGAACCGAAATCCAAGGCGCTGTATACCTCGCTCGAATTTCTATCAATGATGATCTTTAGGACGTCAATCTGGTCGAACGGACCGTCCTGGGGCACGAAGGCCGACGCGTTTCCGGTCATCCCGTGGGCATCGAGCAGAAAACCGGTCTTTCCGGGGACGTTGTCCTTGTCGTAAAGCACCGTCCAGTGGGCCCCGTCCCTCGCCAAAGTGCTGCCCGCGCTTGACCCGGGGCCCATCGCCGCGTCGTGAGACCGCAGCGAAAAGGTCTGACCGAAGACATCGACGGAAAATTCGTAAACGTTGCCGGACCCGTTGAGGTTTCCGAACTGACGCTCCACGAGAGCGAAGCCGTCTACGGTACCGGAGAAATCCGTTCCGTCGAGGACTGTGCTGCCACCTAAACTGGCGCTGCTGTTCGTGTTTATGTTGCCCCCGGCCCAGCCGTTCGTGCCGGCGACGACGCCGCCCGGACTGTGGCCTTCAAAATTTTCGGAGAACAGAACCGCGGCATGAGTACCTGTCGTGGACAGAATCAGGGCGGCAAAGGCGAATAAGGCGGCTTTTCTGAGGGTCGGGGTAGTGCGCATCAATTTTACTCCTGAACATCGACTGCCTACCCGCCCGCTTATGATGCAAATCATATGCCAGAAAACAAAAGTTATTATTTTGAAGTGGTTAGAACCGTTTAACGCCTCGGAAGCGCAGCGACTGTAAAGAATTTCGACGCTCAGCCGCGCTTCACCAGATACAGATTGCTGCCGACGATCAGCACGGCGCCGGCGACGCTCCACCAGCTGGGGATTTCAGCGAACAGCAGGATACCGAAGATCGCCGAATAGACGATGCGCATGTAATCGAACGGTACCGTGACGGTCGCCTCGCCCAGCGTGAAACCGTGGGTGATACAGGACTGGCCCAGTATGCCCAGAAACCCGATAAGGATCAGGACCCACACTTCGTTCCATGTCGGATGGGTCCAGAAGAACGCCGCCGGTATGGCGGAAAACAGCATCATGTAGAACGCATAATAGAAGATGATCCTTCGCGTCGGTTCGGTCGATGCCAGCTTCTTTATGCAGATCACCACCATCCCGCCGAACACCGCGCCCGCGACGGCGACGATCCCGTCGGGGTCGAAGCCTCCGCCGAACGGCCGCAGCATGACCAGAATCCCGACGAAACCGACGAGGGTAATCGCAATCCGCTGCCGGCCGGCGATTTCTCCGAGGAACAGAAACGCCAGAAGGATCATGAAGAGCGGACGCGAGAACTGCAGCGCCATGGCATCGGCCAGCACAAGATGGGTGATGGCGTAGAAAAAACAGAAATTGCCGCACGCCCCCCAGAACCCGCGCTGCAGATGCATCAGCGGGCGGGTCGTCCGGATGACATCGAAGCCGCCGGTCGCAAGCAGCCACGGCGCGAAAATCAGAAATCCGACCAGCGCCCGGCAGAACATCAGCTGCGCCGCCGACATCCTTTCGCCGAGGATTTTCACGAACACAGCCATCACGGTGAGCAGGATCGCGCCCATGGACACGAACATTACCGCGCGCAGGTTGGCGGGAAGTGTAGCCCATCGGTTCCGGGCGGCGCTGTTCAGGTCTGTGAGGGTCAAGTATCGATGCCGTCGCGTCTGAGTTCCGTATCTAGCCGCCCGGTACAATACAGCGCGAACATGCGGAAGTCGCCCAGCAGCGACCAGACCGGATAGCGGAGCGTCGCCGGCCTGTTCCGTTCGATGAAGAAATGTGCCGCCCAGGCGAGCCCGTAGCCGGCGACCGCCGCGGCGGCGAGAAACCACAGATTGCCCGACAGCATCAGCATCGCGACGAACACCATCGCCAACGCGGTGCCGACCACGTGCAGCAGGCGCGCGTTCGGGTCTTTGTGTTCCGACAGGTAGTAGGGCCAGAACTCGTTGAAGGATTCGAAGCCGTTGGTCTTCATGACGGCATCAGGATAAATCTTTCGAAACCGCATGGCCATTGATCCGCAAGCAACCCTCCCTTATGTGACGCGGATGTCCGACGACAAGATATTCGACTGGCTGCTGGCCGATGCGCCGACCCTGCCCTCCTGCCGGCACGTGCTCGAACAGCTCGTCACCCGGCTCTGCGACGGCGGCATGCCACTGGACCGCGCGACATTCAGCGTCGGCGTGTTGCACCCGGAGCTGCTGGCAAAGGCCTATATCTGGGAGCGCGGCGCGGCCAGCGTCACAGAAACCGATGTCCATCACGGCATACAGCGCACGGATCAGAATCAGGGCAGTCCCTACAGGTTGCTCAATGAAGGCGAAGAATACGTGCGCCGCCGCCTGCCGGACCCCAAATCCGAGGCCGAATTTCCGCTGCTGGAAGAGCTGCGCGACGACGGCGGCACCGACTACATCGCCATCGCCCTGCCGCGCAGCGACGGCAACGTGTATCGCACGTCATGGTCGACCCAGGCCGAGGGCGGTTTTTCGGACGCCGATATTGACCGTCTGCTGGCGCTGCGGCCGGCCCTCGCGGTGGTGATCGAGTTGCAATCGCGCGCTGAAATGACCAAAAGCGTCCTTGATCTCTATCTCGGGCGCGAAGCGGGACGGCGCGTTTACGCCGGCGACATTCAACGCGGCGACGGTACGACGATCCGGTCGGTTCTGTTCATGAGCGACCTGCGCGGATTCACCAGCCTGTCGGACCGGATTCCGCTCGATTTCCTGATCGCCGTCCTGAACGATTATTTCGAGGCCGTCTCCGGCCCGATCCACGCCCATGGCGGCGAGATGCTGAAATATATCGGCGATGCGGTGCTGGGCATTTTCCGGATCGGCAGCGACGAGGAGATGTCCGCTGTTTGCGACGCCGCGCTGGGAGCGGCGGAACTCGCGGCCGAGAACATGAAAATCCTCAACCGGCGACGTGGCCGCGAAAACAAACCGCCGCTCGATTTCGGCATCGCGCTGCACGTCGGCGACACGATGTACGGCAATGTCGGCGCGCACGACAGGCTCGATTTCACAGTGATCGGCCCGGCCGTCAATATGTGCGGTCGGCTGGTATCGCTGGCGGGTCGCCTAAGCGAACAGGTCATCTGTTCGGCGGAGTTCGCCGCCCGGACTTCCGTGCCGATGACGTCGGTGGGCCAGCACGAGCTGAAAAACGTCTACAACCCGGTCGGGGCGTTCGTCCCGGCGTGACCGGGGCCCCGATCAATACATCCGGTCGCGGTAGCTGATCTCCACCCCCGCCTCGGCACCCTCGACGCTGATTTCGCCGTT
>Ga0181577_10004358_pt1 | contig 10933 bp, 9 predicted proteins | sample 101ome_21_FD_132468 | JGI IMG/M metagenome (GOLD analysis project Ga0181577, IMG submission 132468) | Coastal salt marsh microbial communities from the Groves Creek Marsh, Skidaway Island, Georgia - 101413BT metaG (megahit assembly) | ecosystem: Environmental > Aquatic > Marine > Intertidal zone... | reverse complement strand
CCACCGGTTGCAGCGGCTTTAATTGCCTTGATTGCTCCCTTTGCACCTTTGGCAAAATCAGAGAAAGTTGATTTGATCGCATAATCTGCATGAATTGCTTCTGTTGCACGACCAACAAACGTGCCGTAGAACGTAGATAGGTTTGTCTGAGCCCCAGGCAGTCCACCATAGGTCTTACCATAATAGTCGTGTTGTGAACCACCGAAGGTTCCCTTCTGGCCTATCATGGACACTGTTCGTCCTGTGATATTCGCGGTCGTTGCTGCAGCGACCCACTCATTCACTGCGGTTGTGATGAGATTTTCACCGGACAACAACTCTGTAGTACCCTCTGTCAGTATATCATTGTTTCCTTTGGTTACAATGTATCGATCTGACAATACTGTATCAACACTTTGACCAATGACTTGAGTGCCTCGATTTCCCCGAACAGTATGGTTTTGATCCATATTTACTGTCTTGGTGTGTCGTCCTTTGATCTCTTCGACTTTATCACCCGCGACATCGAGGTTGTAATTACCGCCAACAGAAACATTGAAATCACCGTCGACACGTAGATCAACATTACCTTTGTAAACAAGATCTCCTTCTCCCTCTACGATTACCTTTGAGTCACCACCGACAACTTCAATTCGTTGTCTTCGAGTTGATATGAGAACAGAACCATCCGCACGGAGTTCAATCCCTGCACCCGTTCGATGTTTGATGAGAACACGTTCACCGCCTGGTGTATCGTCCATCTCGAACGAGTGACCAGACTGTGTTTCTTGTACCTGATTAAATGGAAAGATCGACGGTTCTTGATCTGGTAGATCTAAATCGACGCCAACATCTCCACCACCGATCGACAACCGGTTGACCTTCTCACCGGTTGCGGCTTTATTGATTGAGGTATCATAAAAGTATTCACGCTTTGGAAAATCACCTGACGGATCAGCGAATCCATCTTTGGGTATACCTTCCGTGACTTACTTTCCGAGACCCGACTTGTCTGCTTTAATCCGTGTTCTATATTCGTCTGAAAAATTTGTCATGCGTTAATCTCATCCACGGTTAGTGGTGCCTGTGTCAATGGGTCTGTAAACTTAGAGTCTTTATCGAAGTTCGCTTTGACATAAGCACGAACATCGAAGCCTGGATCGTTGGTCAATGCGTCGATGTCATTGTGTCCGACTACCTGTCCACCCGAAAAAACAGCATAAAACGCTCGACAGAAATGATCAAATGTGTTAAACTGTGAACGAGTCAACGATTGTACAGAAGTGAAGTCCAGAAGATTGGGTGTCTCACTTGGTGCATTTATACCACCAACGAATACGACCGCAATACTTTTTTCATTGTGGTTGTTTGCAATAGCGTGTTCACCTTGTAGGTTGACCGGTCGACCACGTTGTAATGATCCATCACGACGAATCACGTAATGGTATCCAATACCAGCCAATCCATTTTCTAGGTGAATTTCATTTATCTCTTCACTACCTATATTCTTGTTGGTCGGTGTCTCTGTCCAGTGAACAACAACCTCAGTGACTTCTCGTGAGACGTTTCTAATTTCTGCTTGCAGTTCTTCGACTGAAGATATGTAGGGAAACACGGGATCACCTTTACCATTGTCCCATGTGTCAGCAAATGAACCGATGACATAAGGGGGGTCAAACACACCATCGTCAATATCTGGTGCTGTTGCGCGAGTGATAGTGGCGTCGATAGTTTTGAGAAACGCCCTGATCTCTTTGGCATTTTTACCGGTAGATTGAAACAACAACTCAACCGCACGAGAAAATTCCTGAGAGTTTCCTTGCGACAGATTAATCACACGAATCACATCTGCGTCCGACAAATTCGGTGCAAAATCCTTGACTTGCTTTTTGAGATCTGTTAGAGTCTCTGTGCTCAACTCTTGCACGATGCCATTCTCACCATTACCTGCAATCCGTGATGAAATGAGAGAGTTTCTCTCATCTGCGGCAGATGCAAATTGTGCACGGAGTGCACTCTGAGTCTGTATACTTTTGATAACATCTGCACCGTTTTTACCACCAGACAAATTTTGAAAGTCTCTCAACGCTGCTGGACTTGTGAGGTTTTGTTTTATCTCACTCGCAGACGTTACTAGGTTACTCAGGGATTGAAGAGGGTTTGTTTTTACCTTCTCGATCGCTGCGTCAAACTCAGATTGTATCGTAGGCATTTGTGTAGCATTAATCACGGACTCTGTCAAATCTCCAAAGTTGGGGTTTGGAGTTCCATTTCCGTCACTGTCTGTGGTATCGATTGCCGTAGGAAGTGTCATGGATCTTCCAACATCTTGTGCTGCAGACGGAATAGCATCAAACGCTGACTGTAACTGATCCGTTACTCCACTCACTGTGTTGTTGGAAAGTGCATTTATGGTCTGAGCTGTGAACCCACCAATTTTTCCGGAAAGATTTTGTCCAGCATCTAACAGACCTTGTGGTGAAGCATCGATTACTGCTTTCTGTAAACTCCCCGCAAGATCATCGACTGCACCTGAGACTGCACCCTGAGCGGCGTTCGCAAGATCACCAAGTGAGTTCGCACCCAATCCAGTGATAAGTGATATGACTCCTGCGATTGATCCTGACACACCACCCGTTGCATCCAGACTTGATAATTTCGGCAGGGTGAGACCATCCACCTCTTCGAACTCAATCTCTACTTTAGAACCAAACGCACCCGTAATCTTAGATACCTGATCATTAACAAAATCAGTTGCCATATTTTCAACACTACCAGCGGCGTCTGTAAGAAGACCCTCAGTGGTTGTATTGTTTAATAGATTCTGTGCTTTGTCAAACTTCTGAGTGAGTGATTGAACACCCCCATTAACCTCATTTGCGAGTGCACCCGCCTGTGTCTCTATCGAATTCTTAGTTGCATTGACAGCGTTCTGTGCTTGATTTTCTATAAATGCTTTACCAGACTGACTCTGACTGTTCTGTAGAGTCTGGTTTAACTTTTCCTTTGCGTTAAGATAATCACTCATACAAGTGCCTCATCATATGCGAGTTGAGCGAAACTCTGTGTATTGTTTGACGCAAGAAGATAATACTTGTTGAATGCCAAACTTGCTGCCTTTATGTCGGTGGTATTTAGAAGTCTCTTATTTGCGGCACCAAATCGAGTTCGCAGTTCAAATAGAACGTACTGTAACTGAATTGAATACAGTCTCCAATCACCAGTGGGTTGGAAGTTTTGTGCAAAGGCCAATAGACCATTGAATCGACTACCGGTAGATGTCGATCGATCCCAACCTGCGATACCTGACGTTGTTCCTTCGGTAGCAGTTAATGATCCAATACCTCTTAGATCGAGAATCGATTGTGCGTTTGCGATCGCTTCTTGTCTGACTTCTTCGGCAGACTTTCCGGTATTACCGTATGTCTGAAATTTAGAAGCACCTTGTAGTCCACCGGTGATCGCAGCGGCATGAATAAGGTCATACCCATTGTCAAGAAAAAACTTCATTGACTGTTGTCGTCGTAACTGAATAGATGTCGATTGCAGATCATCATTCAATAATCTTTCAGTCACGGAATTCTGTAATCGAGTTGTGGTTTCGGTGAGACCAATTCTCGATTGTTGAATAATCGATGGAAACTCAACACGTGGTAAAGAACCAAGAACCAAAGGGATCTGTGAAGATGTGCCGTCCAAGAAGACACCAAATACAAAAGAACCAGCAAGTATTTGAGGTATACGACCATACCCACTAATACCACCTTCGGTTGATGGTATTAAAACTTGTGCCCACGGTAAATCCTTTTCAGGAATGTCCTGAGTGTTTGGACTATGCACGCCATTGATACGCACCTTAACACGACCTTCCAATCCTGCGGGCGGTTGTGCGTTAATGACTGTACCAAAAAACCACCGGTGGTCGTCACCATAAAACTCTTTCTGTATGGGTCTTAAAACGTTCATAAACTAAAGTCGCTCGGTAAATCTCCCAGTTTAACCATTCGCAAAATTACTGTATGAGTTTCGTCCATCATACGATGCGATGTATTTGTAATCAAATAATCACCTGATTTTCTGGAATCAATATTTTTCTCTGGTCTACTCAAATTCTGTTGTGTGTTGGCACTCAAAAATAACACTCGCATTTTTCGACTGACTGATATTTTCTTTTCTAAAAACAACGCTCCATCCATCTGTATGTCAATCGTGTTCTTTCTCATGATCTGTCGAATCACTTTATTTTTGATTTTGAGTCGAGACTCGTATACTGTGTCACCTTCTATCTGTGGTGTTTCGTCGTGATAACTCTTAAACTGGTTGTACGTCTTCGATGATGTTATCTGGTGAATGTGTACTGCATCGAACTCATCTGAGGGTCTGCCATCGATGAACAACGATGGGTCAAAAATAGACTGTGTTGTGTTCCGATCAATCAATCCGTTCGTATAGAAATCATCCAATATGTCACGAACCGTGATATGAGTTCCAAACACTTGACCGGTACCTGCATCGATGTTAGCATAGTAAGAACCAATCGCGCCTTCTTCGTAAAGAGCGAGAGAGTCTTCTGCGTCAAGTTCTTTGAACTCTTGAATCTGTGTATATGTTTTCTCAATCTCGTGTATGTCATTACCACTACTTGCGGCATCGTTATATCGTAAAGGAAGTTTTTGATTTACGACATCCTCACCCATAAGTTTATCGAGTCCAGACATATACAAAGAATTACTGAACAGATCACCATGCACGTAAATGGGTGCACCAGTCTTGGTTGTCATTCGTGCACCAATCCACTGCATTGCTTCTAGTGGACTCAGGTAAGGGATGATAATCTTTCTCTCTCCTTGAGCGGTATTATCAAAGTACGATGTCTTAATGATTTTGGCACCTAAGTCACGATCAGCGATATCTACGACCATGTTGTCCAACGTCTCAGAATATGAACGACTGATTGACTTCATTGCGTTTATGTAAACGTGTTCTTCAATCAGATCAATTGAAACGACTTCACTTCTTTCATTATTCTTCACAACATCATTTATTTTTGAAAAGAAAAATGTCTTATTGATTGACGGCAGTTCGCCAGCACCGGCGCTAATACTAATGAATATTCTTTCGGTGCCTTGAATCGAAAGATCGTTACGGAATCCAAAATCATCGAGTAATACAAGTCTAGCATCAACAAAGGGTTTCGCCAAGCTCTCAAAGAATACCAACTCAATGATGTTCTTCGCAACGTCAACAACCGAAGTCCTCTTACCAGAACTGGCGAGGTAGATCTCCGCTTTGACTATGTTAAAACTCGATGCACTCATCGTATGGACAATAACCTTCTAAGTTCTCCGACCAACTGAGTCACATATTGTTTTTTCATAACGACGATCTTCTTTGCTTCGTCGTTTTCGTCGAGCACAAAATCGAGATTGGTCTTGAGTGTCGCACCGGACACGTCGTCATAATATTTGTCTAACCATTCATCTGAATCGTTTTCATAATGATGCGTCCCCTCATATTCATAAACAATGTTTGTAAGTGGAGCTCCGATTGTCAAAGGATCACTTGTTGGTTGTGTATATGCGAGAGTTGTACCACCAGTAATATTATTGTCGGAAGAAATGGTGATTTCACCCACATCAAGATTCTTTCTGATAACTACACCTGTTGAACCACCGGTTACAGTCACGTTGGTTCCTACCGGATATATGTCTGCAAACTCACGTGCAGAATCACCAGTGCTAATGTCAAGTTTACAGGTGTAATTTTTGAATATATCGTTTTGTGCACGATCATAGACTTGTTCTCTTGTCATCGGCCAACCAGTCTCACGAAGGCCTTCGTTCATGAGAAAGAAAGTAAATTCGTATTCACTCGTTCCGTATAACGTGTAAGCGAGGGTGTCCGGTCTTTCTCCGTCCCTGATCTCATATTCAACGTATGTACCAGCGTCATCTCTATACAGATCAATCAGATCCGAATACTTCGATAAATTTTGATAGAGGGTCGGTACAGTGTTGTCACCGAACCTATATGCAATTTTTGGAAACTCTTGAAAATAATTAGACATTAGTATTTACCATCTCGCACCTTGCTCTTATCGAGAGCAGAAATCTCTTTAAAGGAAAGTGAAATTTCTACTTCCATAAAATCCTCACCCTCATACATACCAACGGCCGATGAGTTATAGGTTGTCTCAACGGACTCTAAATAACATCGTTGAATTTTAGGAGCAGGTTCTCCACCTCTCGAATTACGTATATCAATCTGAAAAACATTAGGGAACTCGTATGCCAAAGGTGTGTCACCAATTAGAATTGCTTCGGGATAGAGTTCTTCACGGAAAAAATTCACAATATTTTTGATCTGCATATTCTCTGCACGATTCCGTGCGATCATCTTGAATTGGAAATTAAAACTTCTCAGATTAACCTTCTCAAATTGTGTTCTCTCATTTGGTGCAGATTTAACACGTGTTCCCAATGTTGCAAGCGCACCGGTTTGGTCTGCAACACTCGCACCACCCACGAGACCCGCAATAGTACCAGCACCAGATCCTATGGGGCCTGGTAATTTGTCGAGACCTAAACCAGCGAGACCACCTACTGCGAGGGTTCCAGCTTTGACTGCGAGTTGAGAACCCAGTGCTTTTGCTGCACCGGCAACTCGACCATCTTCAAGTGTCGCACCATCCGCCTCAGACAGTGCAGCGATTATTCCAAGTTCCGCAGTATTATAAGAAACACCGTCTTGAAATCTTAGATTTTTTTGTAGGGGCAATGTGACAGACCCTTGGAATGTTCCCTTATCTGTTCTCTTATATGATGTCGCAAATTCTCTTAGGTTCGATAACTGTTCTTCAGAAAACTTTGCAAGTCTTTCAAGGTCAGAGGGTTTGTCTTCGTCACTCTCTTCGTCGTCTTCTCGTTCAATAGCGGCTTCTTCTGGCGCCTGTTCGAGTCCGATGTCTCTGTCTTCAGTATTTTTGATTCCTGTTAAATCGAAGAAGGGTTCAATGTGGTATGTAGAGAAAATAATTCTAGCGGGTGCTGTATCTAATCCAGACAAGGGGTATTGATATTTTCTCGTGGGTCTGGTGTTATTAGACCCTTGAGATTCTATCGATTCGTCGCCTTGATCTTCCGCAGTTCTAACTGCAAGTACGACATCTTCCTCACGTTGTCGATCTGCACCCGCTTGTTGTTGACGGGCACGTTCTGCAGCTCTTCGTCTCTGTTCTAACCTTGCGTTTCCACCATACGTTTGTGACATAGTTCGACTCTAAATAAGTAAATTACTGTAAATCTATTTATAGGGAAACTGTGGCATATAAAGGCAAATTCACGCCCAAGAATAAAGACAAATACGAGGGTGATCCCACGAACATTATTTATCGTTCAATGTGGGAACGCCATTGTTTTCGATGGTGTGATGAAAACCCCAAAGTCAAAAAATGGAGCAGCGAAGAGGTTGTCATACCATATCTATATGAGGTCGATAAAAAGTATCACCGGTACTTTATGGATCTCAAGATTGTTTTCGAAAACAAAACAATACTGGTTGAGATCAAACCAGAAGCACAGACCAAACCACCTACCGGTGGACGACGAACCAAACGATACATATCCGAAGGTTACACATACGTCAAGAATATGAATAAATGGGAAGCAGCGAATGAGTATGCAAAAGACCGTGGATGGGAGTTTCAGATCTGGACTGAGAAGACCGAACCCCTGAAGTCAATGATCGGTGCGACGTTGAAACCCATGAAGAAACTCAAACCACTGCCAAAATATAAGAGAAAAAAGACTAAATAGATTCATGAAACATTTAGACGAAGTCAACGAATCATACTTCCAACATCTGCGCTTTGCGTGGAGAGTTGCATTTGTGTTGTTGGTTCACGGTTTATTTCCGATGATATGGGAGAACAAAGCATCACAAATGATGGAGAGTCGAAGTGAGTAATCTATTCCAGAAAGTAGAGTTCGAGGCATTCCGTGCGGGGATCACACCGCGCACACGGGAGTCACGTGCATGGTTTAGAAAACGTGTACAGAACATAAAGGTCAATCGCCGCGAGTTGTTGGATGCTGAGATGGTCGAAAAGAGAAATAAGTCGGTCATCGGTTCAATGTATATGTTTTTCTATGATGCGAAATTGCGAGAGAGTCTTCCTTATTGGGACTCATTTCCTGTCATCATTGCAGTAGGGCCTGCAAAGGGTGGGTTCTATGGTCTGAACCTGCATTATCTACCGATACCGCTTCGTGCAAAGTTTCTCGACAATTTGATGGACATAACAAACAACAAGAAATTTGATGAGTCCACCAAGTTTGGTGTGTCATACGAATATCTAAAAGGTGCGAGTAAAATGAGATATTTTAAACCATGTTTTAAACATTATCTCACAAGTCAAGTGGAAGGTCAACTGTCATACATACCACCACCTGAATGGGAGATCGCAACTTTCTTACCTGCTGCACAATGGCAGAAGGGTGGACAGTCACAAGCATACAAGGATTCTAGGAGAATGATTTCATGAAGATTCCAAATATCGATGATTTCAAATCCAAAATCGGAGAGGGTGGTGGATATGCAAACCCAAATCTCTTTTATGTTTCCATGCCCCAATTGAGTGGTTCAATAAATCAGAGAATCGCAATAGAATTCTTTGTTAAAAGTATTACTCTACCATCGCGTTCTCTGTTAACCACTGACCGCGAGTTGGGTACTGATATGCTGAAGATACCATATGGATATCAAAATGCTGAACTCAGTATGACATTCATGGTGATGAATGATCATCTAACTCGACACTATATAGAAACGTGGCAACAATCGATCGTACAGGACACCGACACAAACTTGGAAAACAACTATAGAATCGCTTATCCCGACGACTACTTACGAGACATTCGCATATTCCAATTGGATAGAGGATCATCTCGCACCTTGTTCGGAACGAGTGGTCGAATTGGGAATGATGTCATCAATGTGAATCTAGGTACGACTGTAAACGTGAAAGAAAATGCTTCACTTAGATATGCGTGGCATATAATGGATGCCTTCCCGATTTCATTCAACCAAGAAACGTTATCGAATGATGCAACTGGAATAAGTGAGATAAGTATTTCATTTGCATATCGCAAATGGAAAGGTTATCAGATACCACGAAATCCAAACACTAACATTGATGTCAGTGTTAGTCAAACAAACAACATCGAAGCGAATTTTGGTGGAAAGATATACGACGCAGTTAAAGGCGTCATCGGTGCAAAACTCGGCCGAAGAATTTAAATATGGAGATAAATCATGGCATTACCTAAACTAAACGATACCCCGAAGTATTCACTGACATTACCTTCTACCGGACAAGAACTTAGGTTTCGTCCATACCTTGTGAAAGAAGAAAAGGTCTTGTTGATGGCTGCACAAACAGAAGATCAGAATCAAATCATGAGTGCTGTTCATGATGTGATTGATGCTTGTATTGAGGGTATCGATGTTAACAAGATGACTACCTACGATCTTGAGTACGCCTTTATTCAATTGCGTTCTAAGTCGGTCGGAGAGACTACGGATGTTAGTATTAACTGTCCGCATTGTCAAGCTTCAAATCCAATCAAAATTGACTTGAATGATGTTGTCTGCACACAAGCACAAGAAGATACAGTGATCAAGATCAGTGATGAAGTGACTGTTGAAATGAAACACCCCAGTTATCGAGACATTGTTCTGTCTGACGATCAACAAGAGGTTGGATTTAACTTGGTGGCGAGTGGGTTAAAGACCGTCATGTATAACGAAGAAAAAATTAATATCGAGGACGAATCTCACGAGAGTGTCATTTCGTTCTTAGAGTCTATGACTCAAGATCAGTTCGGATTGATCACTTCGTGGTTCGAAAATTCACCGGTAGTGAAATACGACCTTGAACTTGTGTGTAAGTCATGTGAAAAATCGAGTTCAATAGAAATTAAGGGGATGCAAAGTTTTTTTTAATATGCCTCGCGCATGAAGAATTATCGAATTATTATAAAGTTAACTTTTTGTTGCAGAGGCATCACAACTACACTTTGACTGAGTTGGACGGTATGATACCTTGGGAACGAGAGGTTCATACCATACTATTGGTTCAGGCATTAGAAGAAGAAAAACAAGCAAGAGAGAAGGCACAAAATGGCAATAACTCTGGATGACGTAGTATTAGAACAGATGCAAACTAACGAACAGTTGCAGATCATGCATAAGACTGATCTCGCAACTTTCGCGCTTGAGCGTCAAGGTTTTAAAGACTTAATCGAAAAACAAGAGGAAATGATCAGTGTCATTACCGCTGAAACACTGAGACAGAGTCGAGTTGATCGAGAAAGTGCTCGCGAAGAGAGTGGTAGCGGTGGAGTCATGGATGGCCCCAAGAGCAACCAAGACTTTAGGGGAATGGTGGGTGAGGCTGCAGCCGGTGGCATCGGTAAGGGAATAGGATCTGTTGCTAGTCTTGCTGGTCTTGCTGCTGGTATCGTAGCATTTGTTGGTACAATATCCGCTGGTGGTGCGTTAGTCAAAATGATGGGCATCGACTTCAATGGTTTGAAACATATGTTGGTCGGTGTTGCCGATGCATTTGCTGCCGCTGATACATTCGGTCTGATCAAGATGGCAGGTTTTCTTGCACTAGGTGGACTTGCAAAACTTGATGCTGTAAATGCCGGTTTGTTCGGTGCATCAATGGCTGCATTTATGTTGGGACTTGGTGCCGGTGGTAAGATTCTTGATGTCCTTGGTTTTGATTTCAGTGGATTAAAAAATGTCCTTGTCAATTTTGCGGATGCGTTTAAGGCAGCGTCAATCGAAGGTCTGATTAAGATGGCGGGTTTCCTCGCGGTCGGCGCATATACAAAAGCAGACCCAAAGCAGGCACTTAAATTTGGTGCATCGATTGCTGCATTCATGT
>Ga0181577_10004357_pt1 | contig 10933 bp, 8 predicted proteins | sample 101ome_21_FD_132468 | JGI IMG/M metagenome (GOLD analysis project Ga0181577, IMG submission 132468) | Coastal salt marsh microbial communities from the Groves Creek Marsh, Skidaway Island, Georgia - 101413BT metaG (megahit assembly) | ecosystem: Environmental > Aquatic > Marine > Intertidal zone... | reverse complement strand
TAGCGGCCTCTGTGCGCCACACCATGCACGTACTGGCCTGTGCAAAAATCGGGGCAGACGTCATGACCGGGCCTTTGTCTTCTATTGAGGGCTTACTCAACCATCCGCTGACCGATATTGGATTGGCTAAGTTCTTGGCCGATTACAAAAAGGGAAACTAGCGATTGAGATAGTTGAGCAACTTTTGCTCCGTGTCCATGCTGAAAATATTCGCGTGAGAATCGATAATGGTGCCTTGGCCATCAATCATCATCGATTTATTAATCGAATTAATTAACAGGGCCATGCCTGCCTGGTCAATGTCCTCAAACTGAAATTCGTGTTCACTGCGATAGGCCTCGTGTTGTACCAGGCGCTTCCATTTTTTAAATTGGTCGTCAACATTCAGGCCGATGAAGTCAAACTCAGGGTATTTTTGTCTTAACTCGGAAATTCTGTTGTGCACGTTTTTTACGTGCATCGGCGAGTTCATGGACCAAAAATAAATCATGGTGGGTCGATTGATCACCTGGCTAAATCTCAGCGTACGGTTGTCAAAAGAGACCAGCTCGAGATCGGGGAGTGGTTTATTGGGCATCAAAGTCATTGAGATGTCCGCCAACTCATGGATAATTTTTTGATCTTCGCTGCTCAAATTGTAGCGATTGAATTTATCCAAAATGGCCTCCACATGTCCTTTTTCTTCTGCGTTAATGACATAATTGATGACGGTGTTTTTCAATAAGCTTTGCTTGAGGGAATCATTGGTGACCGAATTTTGAATCAAATCCATTTTGTGGTCGTTGTGATCGAAGGACATACGGTCAAAGGTTCTATTACCCTCTATGGCCTCATAGGCTAAATTGTCAAAATAATAGCCCAGAGCTCTGAAGTAAGGATAGTAGGTGCGCAGCTCTTCGTAGCCTAAATCTATATTTTTACGATAATTGAAAAAAGAATTCGGAATTTCACGCCCCTCTTCAAAACTCTGCCGCTTGTTGTTGGATGAAACATAAAGCTCCATTTTACCATAGATCGCGTAATCAATGGCCGCATTGGCCACTGATAAAAACGATGCGCTGGGCTTATTTTGGTCTTCAAATTCTTCCAGAAAAGACTGTCTTATCTGGCGAATTGAATCTAATTTTTCGATAAATATTTCCGGTTCGAGTCCGTAAAATGACACAATCTGCTGATCGGCACCTTCGTTTAACAGAAACAACTCGGTCAAAAAGTTATTTTTGGCAGATCCCTTACCGGTATAGGTCAATGACTCATCAAATTCTAGGGTGTTGACGCGCAACATCACACTATCTCCAGGTTCTAAATACATGGCCTGAAACTCAAAGTGCTGAAAGTAATAGAATCCAGGGTCTGTGGCCTTTATGTGATAATTGAAAAAGTTTCGATCATCCAAATAAACCGTGTCGCTGGTATTGCGATTGTGTGAGATGATGACATAATCTGACTTGGGATTGACAATTTGCCCGCCGATCCAAGCACTGCCACAGGTTTTTGGGTCAGACTTTGACTGACAAGAGACAACAAATAGACTCAATAAAACATAAAAACTAAAGCGCACGATTTCTCTAGGTTGTTGCTACGTACAAAAATACTTTTCTCTTTGTGGCCGAGTGTTAAGGCCTCGTTAAAGTATTCAAGCCCCATGTGGATTGTTTTGATTGGAAATGGCTATTTTTGCGCCGAAATAAATCCAAAACAATGCTCTCAGTCTCGAATTTATCCGTCCAGTTTGGTAAGCGTGTCCTTTTTGATGAGGTCAACACCCAGTTTGTTCAAGGCAATTGTTATGGCATCATTGGTGCCAATGGCGCAGGGAAGTCCACCTTTTTAAAGATACTTTCTGGCAAACAGGACGCGACCTCTGGTCATGTTCATTTGGAGCCCCGTAAGCGCATGAGTGTACTTGAGCAAGATCACAATTCCTGTGACGAATTCTCTGTGCTTGAGACCGTGGTAAGGGGCAATAAGGATCTGTTCGCCTTGAAAACTGAAATTGACGCCTTGTATGCCGATTACAGCGATGAAAATGCAGAGCGTATTGGAGAGCTTCAAGTGAACTTTGAGGAAATGAATGGCTGGAATGCCGACAGCGATGCCGCTGCGCTGCTGTCAAATCTTGGCATCAAAGAAGATTTACATTATTCATTGATGGGTGATTTGGACGGAAAACAAAAGGTTCGTGTTTTGCTGGCGCAAGCGCTTTTTGGAAATCCTGATGTGCTGATTATGGATGAGCCCACAAACGACTTGGACTACGAAACCATTTCTTGGCTTGAACAATTTTTGGCCAACTACGACAATTGTGTGATTGTGGTTTCTCACGACCGTCACTTTTTAGATGCTGTTTGTACCCACATCAGCGATATTGACTTTGGCAAGATTAATCACTTCAGTGGAAACTACACATTCTGGTATGAAAGTAGCCAGCTAGCAGCCAGACAGCGTGCTCAGCAAAATAAAAAGGCCGAAGAAAAGAAAAAAGAACTTCAGGAATTTATTCAGCGTTTCAGCGCTAATGTGGCCAAGAGCAAACAGGCTACTTCCAGAAAAAAGATGTTGGAAAAACTCAATGTGGATGAAATAAAACCTTCCAGTAGACGCTATCCAGCCATTATTTTTGAGCGCGAGCGTGAAGCGGGTGATCAGATCTTCAATGTTGAGGGCCTTTCTTCGAGTATGGATGGTGATTTATTGTTCAAAGGCGTTGATTTAAATCTGGCCAAAGGCGACAAGGTGGTGCTTTATTCCAAGGACTCTCGAGCCACAACGGCCTTTTATCAGATTGTCAACGAACAAATTCAGGCTGACTCAGGAAAATTTTCGTGGGGGGTGACCACCAACCAAAGTTATTTGCCCCTAGACAACAGTGCTTTTTTTGACAAAGACATCAATCTTGTGGATTGGCTCAGACAGTGGGCCAAAACCGAAGAAGAAAAAGAGGAAGTCTTTTTGCGTGGTTTTTTGGGTAAGATGCTGTTTAGTGGTGAAGAAGCCTTAAAGAAATGTACGGTACTCTCTGGAGGAGAAAAGGTCCGATGCATGCTCAGTAGAATGATGATGATGCGCGCCAATGTGGTTATGTTAGACGAACCGACGAATCACTTGGACTTGGAATCGATAACGGCTTTTAACAATTCGCTTAAAAACTTCAAAGGCACAGTTTTGCTCACCACTCACGATCATGAGTTTGCACAAACAGTAGGCAATAGAGTAGTGGAGTTGACCCCAAGTGGCGTCATTGATCGTTACATGAGTTTTGACCAGTACATGAGCGATTCTAAGGTAAAGGCGCTCAGGGAGAAAATGTACGCCTGAGCAATCAATTAAATTTATTGGCCACAGCGATCGCTTGGTCGTATTGATCTTCTCTGACCAAAAGCTGCACCTGATCCAAAACACCCCCGCCAAAGCCGGCCATGGCTCCGCTTTGCATCTCGTTTCGCGTAACCGGACTAATGCCCAAATCATTGAGCTCGGCGGTGATCGCGCCAGCCACCAAGGACGGTCCGGTAAAAATTCTTTTCATGCTCATGTTCCTGTGATTTGACTTAACGCAATTCGGCTTTAAAATCACGGGCAAAAGCTTCTTGCAGTCGTCGCATGATTTTATCGATTTGTTTGTCGTTTAAGGTCTTTTTTGAATCCTGAATCGTAAAGGATAAGGCATAGCTCTTTTTGCCCTCAGGGATATTTTTGCCTGTGTAGACGTCAAAAAGACTCACCTCAGTTAGCAGTTGTTTTTCTGTTTTCAAGGCCAGTTCGCGCAGTTGATCAAAACTGACCTGATCGTCAATCAGCAGTGCAAGGTCCCGTTTTACTTTCGGATACTTCGAGATGGGCTTGATTTTGATGTTCTCAGGATTTAATGCGCTTTTAATTGCGGCCCAATTGAACGCTGCGTACAATACCGGCAGGTCAACATCAAAAGCGCGACAAATCTCTTGTTTTAGGACGCCGTAATGGACAATGGCATCATTGCCACAATAAGCGGTTAAGCCCTCCTGCCAAAGTTCTTTTTCGACACTTTTTTCTTGGCTCACTTGGATGCCCAGACTCTGTATGAGTTGATGTACCGTGCTTTTGAGTTCAAAGAAACTGATGTCTTCTGCTTTTGCATTCCAGTGATCTTCGTTTTGTTTTCCGACAAGACCCAGTGCCAAACAATCGTACTCCTGACGATGATCCTCCATTTGACGGTACGTCTTGCCAAATTCAAACACCCTTAATCCACTGACTTTGCGGTTGAGGTTGAATGCAAGGGTTTGCAGCACACCAAATACTAAAGACTGACGCATCACGCCTAAATCTTGACTCAATGGGTTGAGCAAACGCACATCTTGATCTGGATTTAAATCCGAAACTAAACTTGAGTTCTGCGAAGCAGTCAATGAGTTGTTTAATATTTCGTGGTAGGCCATGGCCGTCAATTGTTCGGCCAGTCGGTTTTGAACCTGAAAATCTTCTCGATGGCCCAAACTTGAAACTGAGGCATTTAATTTATTGCTGGTGGCGATGTTGTTGTACCCGTAAACCCTCAAGATTTCTTCTATTACATCGGCTTCTCGGGTGACGTCATTGCGGTAAGCAGGAATGGTCATCCCAAGACTGGTCTCTGTGACGTTATTGATTTTAATTTCTAAAGAGGTTAAAATGGCCTTAATCGTTTCTTTTGGTATTTCTTGACCGATCACTCGAGCAGCGGTTTCGTAATTGAGCACCACTTGATGGTCTTTAATTTTTTTGGGATAGATGTCTGTGATGTCACTGGAGATATGTCCTCCAGCGAGCTCAGTAATCATGATGGCGGCCCGCATCAAGGCGTATTCTACACTGTTGGGGTCAATACCGCGTTCAAATCGAAAGGACGCATCGGTATTCAATCCGTGTCGTTTGGCAGACTTTCGCACGCTTACTGGGTCAAAATAGGCGCTCTCAAGGAAAATGGATGTGGTTTGATCGGTGACTCCTGAATCAAGGCCACCAAACACTCCAGCAATACACATGGGACCCTCTTGGTGACAAATCATTAAATCCTCAGCATCGAGTTTGCGCGTCACGCCGTCCAAAGTGGTGAATTCCGTGTCTTTTTTCACTGTTTTGACCACAACTTTATCACCTACGATCTTTGAGGCGTCAAAGGCGTGCAAAGGTTGACCCAATTCGTGAAGGACGTAGTTAGTCACATCCACAACATTGTTGATGGGTTTTACGCCAATGGCCTGTAATCTGTGCTTGAGCCAATCCGGGGAGGGGGCAACATTGATTTCACTGATGGTTACACCGGCATAGCGCGGAGCACGCTGGGTGTCCTCCACACTGACCTCTATTTTTAATGAGCGCTTGTCCACATGGAAACTGCTGGTCGATGGGGTGATCAATTCTAAGGTTTGTCCTTTGGCCAGTAGACCTGCCCTGAGATCTCTAGCTACACCCCAATGACTCATGGCATCTGCACGATTCGGCGTTAATCCTATGTCGAACAATTCATCTTTGGTGATGGTTACCACCTCAGAAAGTGGTGTGCCAGGTTTAGGGCTGCCGTCTAAGACCATTATGCCATCGTGGCTATCGCCAAGCCCGAGCTCGTCTTCGGCGCAAATCATGCCTTCGCTGACTTGACCGCGAATTTTACTTTTTTTGATTTTCCAGGCCTCGCCATTAGCCGTATACAAGGTGGTGCCGACGGTTGCGACCGCTACATACTGTCCTTTTGCGACATTTGGCGCGCCACAAACAATAGCGCTAGGCTCTTGGCCACCGATGTCCACTGTAGTGCACTTAAGACGGTCAGCGTCGGGGTGCTGTCTGCACGTCAAAACACGACCAACAACGATCCCGCTCAATCCGCCCTTGACCGAGCAATACGATTCAACGCCCTCTACTTCAAGACCCAAGTCGGTGAGCAGTTCTGCGGTCTGTTCTGCGGGCCAATCGAGTTGTAAAAATTGCTTCAGCCAATTGTAGGAAATGGTCATCTTTCGTGGGTTAAAGCGACAAAGATAGGATTATGCTTGTTTTTGATAAAACCATCGCCTCGATTTTTAACCCTAACCGCTTCAGTTTTCGTGAAAATAATAAGAAGGCTCAATGAAATTTGGGTCTAGGAAATGTGATGCCAAATGTTTTTGAACTTAAATATGGCAGCTAGAGTCAATCGAACCCCTTTGTGATCTGGATGATTCAGTTCGGGATCTTGACGCAGCACCTCCTGGGCGTAGGATCGAGCGAGTTTTAGGGTTTCGCCATCTTTTACCAAATCAGCGATTTTAAGTTGTAAAACCCCGCTTTGTTGAGTACCCATAAGGTCTCCGGGCCCACGCAATCTCAAATCAGCCTCAGAGATTTCGAAGCCATCATTGGTGGCCACCATAGTTTGCAGGCGCTGGCGCGCATCATCCGAAAGCTTGTGTCCAGACATCAAAATGCAGTAGCTTTGATCCGCCCCACGACCCACACGCCCCCGCAATTGGTGGAGTTGACTCAAACCAAAGCGCTCGGCGCTTTCGATCACCATAACACTGGCATTCGGCACATTTACCCCGACTTCAATGACGGTAGTGGCTACCATAATTTGGGTCTGACCTGAAGCGAATCGCTGCATTTCAAAATCCTTGTCGCTCGATTTCATCTGACCGTGAACGATGGACACTTGATATTTCGGTGTCGGGAATTCCCTAACAATGCTTTCGTAGCCGTCCATCAAATCTTTATAGTCTAGGGCCTGAGATTCTTGAATCAGCGGATAAACGATATAAATCTGACGGCCTTTGGCGATTTCTTGACGAATAAATCCAAAGACCTTTAAACGATTGTTGTCATATCTGTGGACCGTTTTTATGGGTTTTCGTCCTGGGGGTAGGGTGTCGATAACGCTGATGTCCAAGTCACCATACAAACTCATGGCCAAGGTTCGTGGGATGGGTGTCGCGGTCATCACTAAAACGTTTGGTGGATACTCATTCTTGTGCCAAAGTTTACTGCGCTGAGCCACCCCAAATCGATGTTGCTCATCGATTATGGCAAGCCCTAAATTCTGAAATTTGACGCGATCCTCCAAGAGAGCGTGCGTCCCAACTAAAATGTTTAAATCACCCTTAGAAAGCGACTCTAAAAGCTCATTTCTATCTGAAGTTTTAGTTGATCCTGTGAGTAATGAAATGCTGATATTCAATTTTTTACAGTACTCAAGTAAACCATTGTAATGTTGAACTGACAAAATTTCAGTTGGGGCTAAAATACAGGCCTGATATCCGTTGTCTAAGGCCAAGAGGACGCTCATAAAAGCCACAATGGTTTTTCCTGACCCCACATCACCTTGCAGCAGTCGATTCATTTGAGCACAACTGCCTAAATCGGAGCGAATTTCTTTGATTACTTGTTTTTGAGCCGGGGTCAACTCAAAGGGTAAATGTTGTTTAAAAAAGTCGTTAAATAAGGTTCCAACTTCGCTGAATTTGTAGCCTTTGATTTTACGTTTGTGGATGAGGTTTTTCCTGAGTAATTGAAGTTGTACAAAGAACAATTCTTCAAACTTTAATCTAAATTGAGCGCGCGCCAATTGATTTTGATCGCTGGGAAAGTGAATTTGGGTCAAAGCTTCCCGCTGACTCAGGAGTTTGAGTCGCTCTGTAATGCTTTGAGGAAGTGGATCGATCTCTTGGGCCAGATGATCTTTGATTAATTGAGCGGTGAGTTGACCCATTAAGCGATTACTCAATCCGCTTTTACTGAGTTTTTCTGTAGAAGGATAAAGGGGTTGAAGGGCAGACCGCAGTTGACCCTCGTGCTCTTCTAACAATTCCAATTCGGGATGGGCCATTGAGAATTGCCCCTTAAATTGGGTCAAGCGACCAAAAGCCACGAGTGGTACGCCTACTTTTAGTGATTGTTTGATCCACTTATGTCCTCTGAACCACACCAATTCCATCAGCCCGGTGTCATCGCTAAACTCGGCCACTAAACGCTTTCCTCGCTTTTGATCAACCGTTTCAACATGGGTTATGGTCCCAATGATTTGCACTTCTGCTCCCGTATTGACCAAATCGCTGATTTTATGATATTGGGTGCGGTCAATGTATCGATTGGGAAAAAGGTGGAGGAGGTCTTGAAAAGTGTGTATGGACAATTCCTGACGCAGTAGCGCAGAACGTCCTGGCCCAACGCCCTTGAGATACTCTATGGGGGTTTGTAGGACATTGTTTTTCATTACCACAATTGAGCCACTTCAGCCTTTAAGTACTGCAGTGCTTGCATCATTACGTCTTCTTGATTGTTGTCTGTTGCTAATAGGGCCTGTCTGAATGCATTGACATCGTCTGAGCCGCTCTGTGCTGCTGCCCTAATGTTTAGGATGGTCTTGTTTTTGGCCATGAGGATCAAGTCCCAACAGGCCACGCTGAGATAAATTTGTTGACTCAAATTGTGATCGAACTCTCGGTCGATGGTTTGTATCAGGCTTTGAGCGTATAAGGACACCTCATCCTGAGTGACTTCGGTGCGCAACACTAATTTCTTGAGACTGTTTCGGCTAAGAAAAAGCGTCAAGCGCTCGTAGGCCTCCAGGCGCGTACTCAAGGCTTCTTTTGATTGCAGACGCCGCAATTCAAAATACCGCCGCTGCTGCTCTTGTTTGGCTTGGTGTTTCATCACGTACAGGGCTCCAAGGGCCACCAGGATCCCCGGTAAGGTGTATAAAAATAAATCCCAAAGCTCGTTACCAGTTCCCATGATTTATTGATTTAAGTAGTCTAGGGCAATTTGGGTTAGGGCCTTAACCCCAAGAGCCATGCCTGAATCTTCAACTCTAAAATCTGGAGTGTGATGTGGAAATGGCTCTTTGTTGCCGGGATCCATGCCTCCTAGAAAAAAGAAAAAGCCAGGCACGATTTCTTGATAATAGGAGAAGTCTTCACCCCCGGTAGAGGCAATGGTGGTTTGAACATTCTTTTTTCCAGCAACGGCCTCCAAAGATGGAACCATTTGCGCGGTTAACTCCGGATCGTTGAAGGTCACAACCGTATTGTTTTGCCACTCGATTTCGGCACTGCCCCCGTACGCTTTGGCAATGTCACGCGCCATCTCGTCCATCCGCCGCATGATCAGCGCCCGCATTTCGGGGTTCAAGGTGCGCACCGTTCCGATCAGTTCTGCGCTCTCAGGAATGATATTAAAACGCACTCCAGCGGTAATTTTTCCAACAGTGATGACGGCTGCCTCGTCTACCAAAGGGGCCTCACGACTGATGATTGTTTGAAAGCCATCGATGATTTTGGCCGCGATTAAAATTGGATCTACACCCGTCCACGGAGCTGAACCGTGGGTTCCTTTACCTGAAACATTGACCACAAAGCGCTCTACAGCCGCCATGGTACCTCCAGACTTATAACGAATCGTTCCCACTGGTGTGGCTGAGTTAATGTGCAAGCCAAAAATGGCATCTACCTCAGGGTTTTTTAGCACCCCGTCTTTGATCATAAGTTTGGCGCCGCCTTCTTCTCCCGGTGGCGGCCCTTCTTCGGCGGGCTGAAACACGAATTTAACGGTGCCTTTTATTTTGTCTTTATGTTGAGATAAAACTTCTGCGACCCCCATGAGTATGGCCGTATGGGTGTCGTGTCCACAGGCGTGCATGACTCCGGTTGGTGTGCCTAAAAAAGAGGTGGTTTTGGTGCTTTTATAGGGCAGGTCATTCCGCTCGGTTACCGGAAGGGCGTCGATGTCTGCTCTTAAGGCGACAACCTTACCGGGATGATCTCCGTGGAGCAAACCAACTACGCCTGTTTTGGCCACCCCTGTGCGGACTTCCATGCCCAACTCACGCAAATGAGCGGCAATTTTTTTAGCTGTTTCAAACTCTCGATTTGAGAGTTCAGGGTTTTGGTGTAAATCGTGTCGCCAATCGATGACCTGGTCTTGGACCGCATCAATGGATTGGGCCAAATCCTTTGGCATTTGCGCCAATAGCCCAGTGCTAAAGCTCAGAATTACTAAGTTAAACGATCGAAAAAAAGCGGTTTTCATTTGTGGGTTTTGTAATAAAAATAATGGATTAAAGATAACCCTTTTCTCTTTGGATGACAAGGGATTGAAATGTTTATAAATTATGTGATTTGGTCTATGTGACCTGTCTCATTTTCCCTATTTTCGAGCCTTTAAGCATCAAAGGTTTAGGTCTTGGAAAATTATCTGACACAGCTCAATGAAGCGCAAAAGGCACCGGTCTTGCAAAAAGATGGGGCCATGATTGTGATCGCTGGCGCAGGCTCCGGAAAAACAAGGGTTTTGACCTATCGCATTGCCTATTTGATGCAGCAGGGGGTGGATCCGTTTAACATACTCGCCCTGACCTTTACCAACAAAGCCGCTCGGGAGATGAAAGAACGGATCGCGGCAATTGTGGGCAGCAGTGAGGCTAAAAACCTCTGGATGGGTACGTTTCACAGTGTTTTTGCCAAAATTCTTCGGGTAGAGGCCGAACGATTGGGCTACCCCTCGAATTTTACCATTTATGACACCCAAGACAGTCAGAGCGTTATTCGCTCCTTGATCAAGGACATGAACTTGGATAAAGATGTGTACAAGTACAAGCAGGTCTACAGCCGCATCTCGAGCTATAAAAACAGTTTGATCACGGTTAAAGCCTACAACAACAATCCTGAATTACAAGAAGCAGATGCCATGGCCAGAATGCCTCAGATGGGGGCACTGTATAAAAATTATGTGGACCGCTGTTTTAAGGCGGGTGCCATGGACTTTGATGATTTACTGCTAAAAACCAATGAATTACTCACCCGATTTCCTGAAGTTTTGGCCAAGTACCAGCAGCGCTTTCAGTACATTCTAGTGGATGAGTACCAGGACACCAATCACAGTCAATACCTTATTGTGCGCGCCCTTAGTGATCGTTTTCAAAACATTTGTGTGGTGGGTG
>Ga0181577_10004354_pt1 | contig 10934 bp, 18 predicted proteins | sample 101ome_21_FD_132468 | JGI IMG/M metagenome (GOLD analysis project Ga0181577, IMG submission 132468) | Coastal salt marsh microbial communities from the Groves Creek Marsh, Skidaway Island, Georgia - 101413BT metaG (megahit assembly) | ecosystem: Environmental > Aquatic > Marine > Intertidal... | reverse complement strand
GGGATAGCTTTTGAGCAAACATCTCATTGGCAAGATTCATAAGCATTGCATGCTTTTCCTGCTCTTTGATTGATGTACTGTCAGAGTTGGTTACAGTTACTGTGTAGTTCAGTGGGCGCTTGGCTTTCTCTCCCAGCAGCAAGTCTATGATGGGCTTGATGATAGGGTAGTTGCGCAGTTTAGACGGGAAGTTGTTTCTTGTCTTACCGTACGGCTTGAGCACGTACCGATAGTCTTGTTCATCAATGACCCCGTTGTAGTAGTCGTACAGGGATTTGAGGTATGAGCGGCGCTCACTGACCCCAAACTTTGATAGGTCTATATATGCTTCAACACAGTCCTCCCTCCACTTCTTGGTCTTCTGAGATAGGGGAATACGCTGCTTAGGGAGGTTCGCTTGTCCGTACATTTATAGCAAAATTATTGATATATTTGGTCAAACCACTCATCAGCAGAGCGGTCTTTGAGGATTTCCACGACCTCTTTATTATATAGCTCTCTGGTGTGATACATCCCAACCATAAACGCCATCACTCTGTCGAAGTTACCTTTGTGGTTGAACTTGATGAGTTCTTGCAGTAGGGCGGGGTCATAAATTCTGTGTAGGTTAAGTGTGGTATTCCCGTCTTCGTCCGTGTGCCTGGGGGTGATCAACCAGTCACGTATATATAGCTCACCTTGCCGTTTACGTTGCTCAGTCATGTGCATCCCGTACTGTCGTCGTACGGTTCTTGACTTGAGCTCTCTTTTGTCCAGCATCTCAAACTCCTCCTGTAGCTTATGAAGTTTGCGATATCTCTTGGCGTAAGCAATGAGCTCACCACGGTCGTTCTCGAAACCGATCTTTGCGTTGTAGTACTCCGCGAGCATAAATAGATTGCGGTTGTACTCATCTTGCGTCTTAGGGCGTCCGACATAGCTGGCTACTATTATGTCATCAGGTTTGGATAGGTTGTTTGGGCGTTTAAGTACATAAGCTGCCCCTAGGGATTCGTTTGACCCGGACTTCTCTTGTGCGTACGGGTCATGGCATACGAAGTATAGATTGTGTGGGACTTCCCCTTCTTTGGTTGTGTAGGGGGATTCGTACATGACTATGGCCCCTTCAGTCTTGTCCCCTTTTCTGTGCGGGAACTTGAATACAGGGGTTACATCTTGTGATGGGCGAAATGCTATGGCTTTGTCCTTGTTGTAGTACAGTATCCCTGCTGTCCCTTCAGACTGCAGGTCATGGGCTTTGACTTTGTTGTACTGCTCTTTCAGGGATGTGACATCGAACAGGTTTGCTGTTACTTGTAGCGTCGCTTCTTGCGGAGTGAACGGATGTTCCGCCGTATACTGGTCAAGAGCCTTTGGATCGTTCGCCCCTTTCTTCTTTTCCCGTTGTAGTTCTTCGTGGTCTCTAGCCTCTTGTACCTGCGAGTTACCGTCATCGTCTATGAATCCGTCTAAGTTTTGATATATGGGGACAAAGTATCCGCACTTGGTTCCCATGGCTCCTGCGTCCCACTCGTTGTCAAAAGCCATGCAGTCGTAAGAGTCAGGATGATAGAATAGTTCCTCCATACCCTCGAATCCTACACCTTCTTCACCCCCTGTCCCGAATGCTATCATGGTCCCGAGAGTCTTGGAGCCTTGACGCATGGTAGGCATAGCTACCTCCCAAGCTTTGAGCAGACCCCCGAATGAACCAGCCTCCTCGAAGAAGATGAGGTCCCCAGCTTTACCACGGACTTTGTCAGGGTTGTCTTTTAGAGATACTCCTATGATTTGGGATTTCATCCCTAGCTCTACGTCTGCCCCGTTAACATTCTTTTTGTACCCACTTTGTTTGTGCATCTCACGGTCACGCAGGCGGGGCTGTGTCCATGCTGTGTTGTCATCTATGAAAGACAGGAAGTCCCAAGCTTTAGATAAGAGTCCGTCCCCAATCAAGTATTCTTTTTGAGATGCGAATACGTAGTTCTTCGAGTTACGCAGGAGGAAGTAGTTGCGGGCCAGCATACTCCCGGCTTTGTACGAGAAACCTTTACGCCGAGCTTTGAGCACTATCATGTGCTTGTTCTCCTTACGGCATCTGTCTATGGCGTGGAAGTACTCGTAGTCCCCATCGTAGAATGCAGGGAATGTGCGGTCTCTGCGTGCAATCTTGGTCCCGTCAGGGAGTATGTCGTCTATGACTCTGTCGATAGGACAGAAGTTCAAGTAGAAGTAGTGATACCCTGTAATGTCTAGATACCCTATTGTGCATCTTTCTTTCTGCTCATCCCAGTAGTCGTAGTACTCCCTAGTCCCGGGGATTGCATCTGTGTAGAATCCTCTATCCAGGTAGCTCTGTGCAGCAGGGGAGTATTTCAGACTGTTCTTGAACATTACTGAGAGTACTTGTTTGTGACTACCCCACCACGGTTAGGGTTGTTTTTAGCTTGCTGCTTTTTGACTATCTCTTCTAGTTCCTCTAGTCCGTTGACTACTTTCCCCATCTTTTCCAGGTTAGCTATCAAGTCCTTGGCGTGATAGATGGGCTTTCCGTGATCATCCAGCAGTTGCAGGTCTATGGTGCGGAAGTATCTCTCCAACTTTGATACTGAAGAACGTGCAGCTTTAAGTAGCTTGACTGCGGACGTTTCAGATAATTCCTTATACTTATCTATCCCAGCTTTGACTTTAGCTGTGAACTTAACCTTCAAGTCTTGGGCTATCTTTTCTTCCCTTTCCTGCTCCTCGTAAACTGCGTAGGGGGAGTTGTGGTCAGCGAAGAAGTATACCGCCCCAAGTTCTGCTCCCTTCAGTACTTTGAATTCACTGATGGTGATAGCGTATGGGGAGGGTACTACTACGTTGTTACTTACTACAATCAGCTCTCTCATTCCTGAGGTATTTTAATCGTCCAGGTAGTACGTGGAATTTCCCTAGGTATGGGAGTCGTACTGCATCAAAGGACCCTGACTTTATTAGGTTGGAGGTGTACTTGAATTGATAGTATACTGCTTCTTCAATCTTCTGTATCGGGAGGTTGTACTTCGTCGCTAGCTTTTGCAGAATTACCTTGTCCATTCAGTTTGACTTTTTTACCCCCTTGCCCCACTTTTACCTTCTCCCATCTCTTGGGTGAGTCTGGGCAACTTGCTGTAGCCCACTTGGCTTTGTGCTCAATCAAGCACCCACACAACCCGCATCTCTCAGTGTCTTTCTTGAGATGCTCGCACGAGTAGCATGCTTTGAGTCTGTCTTCGTACTGCTTAGCTGTTACGTGTGGTGCCCCTTGCTTGGCGTATTCAACTGCTTCTTTCACAAAGCCTTTGACCATGTCGTATATAGAAGGCATTAGGAGTTGATTTCTATGATTACTTGTGAGTTGCGCTCAAGGAGCTTGGATAGGGTATACCCATTCTTGGTTTTTGTTATGGCCCCTTTGTCCTTGAGTCTCTTGACGTAAATGTTGAGAGTGTTTGGGTTCTCTATATTAAGCTTTTCTGCAACAAGTTTCTTGTTCTCTGAGGAGCACAGGTTTATTGTGGTGCTCAGGTCTATGAAGTTGCTGAGTACCTCTAGCTCCTTGTCCGTCAATTCCAGGATCCCATTGAAGACTTGGAGGAATTGATACGTGGTTTGTGGGTTAATCTTTATTCTTCTCGGCATCTTTAAATGATATTTTAGCTCTCCCATCAACCAGTTTAATCTCTGATCTTTGGGATTGCCTGTTAAATTCCTCGAGATATTCTGCGATGTTCTCCCTTGTGACAAGGAATGATAGAAATACCTCAAGCTCTTTTGCAGCTCGTGTAAGCCCAGCTTGAATTTCTGCGGCTTTTGTTTGAGCCTCTCTGAGATCATCGAAGTCTTTGAGCTGTATAGTTACAGTCCCGGTCATTTGAATACCCCACAGATTTGGAACTCGTTGACCATGACGTAGCTCTCCCCATCTACCTCGATGACTAGGCCCTCGGTAGTGGGGTGCACCATGACGGTGTCCCCTTTCTTGATGCTCTCACATTTTGGGCCGGCTGCAACAACCTCAAGGATATTGCTACGCAGGCTACGCTCAGCACCCCCGGCTAAGAGAATACCGCTTTTTTCTGTTTGCTCCTGAATCGGGAGGACTACCCAGTCCCGGGTAGGTTGGAAATTGAATGCCATAATGCTTGGTTTATGGCATCAAATATAAAGAAAATTCTTATATCAAAGAATGTCCTTGAATTTCTCAGAGACTTTGAAGGAGGGGCATGCTTTCTTTGAGAACTCATTGTGCCCATGGATTGTGAGGTCATGCTCATGCACCATACGCAGTGCGTAGATGAGCTCACGAGTAGCGTGCTCTTGCTCATCAGTCATGGTGTCTTTAGCCACCCATTGACCTTGCTCGTTTTTCTCTTTTGCTACACCCCCTATGTAGCATATCCCAATGCTGTCTTCGTTATGCCCCCTGACATGAGCCCCTGCTCTGTCAATAGGTCGTCCGACTTCTACACACCCATCAAGTGAGATGACATAGTGATACCCGATATCGCTCCAGCCTTTCTTCATGTGCCAATCACGAATAGTATCTACGGATACTTCTCTACCTTCTGGGGTAGCTGAGCAGTGAATGATGATGCGTCTGATATCTCTCATAACTATACAATTTTCCCCCTTGGGTTTTCATGTCTAACGCTGGATTTCCACTCGCCGTCTCTAGCCTACGTGGGGGCATTTCTGTCAGCCTATAGCCTTGTTCCCACCCGAGTTTTATACCTGCGCACTTTTCGAGACTACCGGGGACGACTTTCAGATACCTATGTTGATACCTTACTCAAACCCGATGTCTAGGCCCCTACTTTGATTACCTCAGGGCCGGTCCTACTTTGAGGGTCTCTTGTCAAAGATACATTATCTTCCTTGACCTCGATACTGCTTCTTGTAATTTTTTGAATTCTTGTTTTTAGACATCTTAGTCTTAGAATGTATCCCAGGACGATTGACTTTGTTCTTGGGCTTGAAAGTGCTGATGGTTTTCATATTTCAAAAATAAAAAAAATTTTTGAGAGTGGGTCCCTACCACATCATCGACCCCTCCTATACATCGCCAACTGAAATACCCCGGCATCATCATGAAACTTATGCTCCGCACATTCCCGAACGGGAAAGAAAAGCACATCGTCGTCAAGGACGGTGTCACGTACGACATGCTCACCGACATCGACACCATCCGCAGTGTCAAGGACGAGTGGACTGCCCGCTGCGTCTTCCGCATAGAGGACGTTGAGGACAAGCACGGCGAGGTCTTCGAGACCAAGTACTGCTATGTCATGACATGGGAAGACACGGAGGTGGAGCTTTGAGCTCCCTCCCCTGTGTTGTGGCAAGTAATATTCGCTAGCCTGCATTTGTATAGTGTGTGAGAGTGAGGTGATAGCCACTCTCCACACTTTCTCCCCCTTTCACCACAGCTATCAATTCCGTTACATTCTATTGTATCACACATGACACCTATTACTCAGTGGACCATCCTAGTTGTGATGCTCTACCTTTTCTACAGAGTCTTCCGCTACGCAGCAGTTGACTAAGCTTTTAACACAAGAGCCATGAAGCGCAAAGATACCATTGCAAACATGACCCTCGGTGAGACGCTGCAAGCAGCTATCATCAAGGGTCTCACGTACACGTTCACTCCTGCAGCCTTCGTCAACTCGGTTATCGCAGCTCATCAGATGATTCAGGACCAACTGTTCGACGGTAACACCGACGACTACACCAGTGCCCAAGTCCTGTCTGACAAGTTCGAGACAGCTGCTACCCTCAACTACGCTGATAACCCTATGTCTCAGAAGTTGTACTTTGACCTCAGCGAGCTGTGTGACGAGTACATTGAGAGCATATACCAGCTTTACAACGAAGAATCGGACACTCTTCCCTTCTAATCATGAAAGACATCGTCATATGTCGCACACACTCCCAGTTGCTCTCGTATCTTAGAAGGAATGGGTATCGTCCCCATCCTACAAGGATTGTGGGTGACTGGGACGTGAGTGCTGATGTTACACACAACGGTGAGAAGGTCTACTACACAGCAACAAGCATCAATAGTGATGGTTGGGTAGAGACCGCACGTAAGTTGGTTTGTTTGTACAGACCAAGAAAGCAGTAATCGTGAGAGCTGGGTGGTGCATCGCCCTAAGTTCACGTCAACCCACACGACGGTGTGATGAGGTTCCTTTAGACGACTGTTGAGCAAGCAGCAAATAAACTATGCTAGTAGCGTCCCTGACGAGGGAACTACGACCACAACTATATGCAACTAGATATGGAACTAATAGAATCTAAACAAGAAGGTAGAGGACTGTTTGTCATCAACCGGGAACAGCTCGACTCCATCAAGGAGCTGCTCGAAGAGCTACGTGACTGGAGAGATGACAGAGGTCTTGGTTCAGAGAAGGTAAACGCCATGCTGGACAGTCTCCCAGATTAACATGCAACTAGATATGGACAAGAACGAAATATACATCGGAGCGTTTGCACTCATCGCAACGTTCATCACTGCAGTATTCTGCACACTTTCAATCATCAAATTTCTATACTCATGATCAAGTTCAACACCCGAAAGAAGTTCAACTTCAAAACCCCAGAGGAAACCATCACGCGTCAAGCTGATAGAGTACCCAAGATCAAGGAGTACATTGACCAGTTCAACAGACTGGTTGTGTTCCTTGTCAATCAAGGGCTCGACAGGAACATGAACATCCAAGTGTACGAGTACAATGATCACTACGCTGACTACACACTGCTCATTGACAATGAGAGTCTGAGTAGCGTACGTATCTGGAACCTCAAGCTCGTGGATATTCCTGGCTCAGGTGAGAACCTCATGCACACATGGGAGGGTTCGTACATGCGACAGAACATGAAGCGCCTTGCTGATACCACAAAGGCAACGGTTAGCTACATCAAACTCGATGAAGATCTTGTACAATGAACAGGTCAACAGCAATCTTGATGATACAGGGAGCCATCGTGCTCCTTGTTATCATCGTTCTTAGTCTTTAACCACAATGATTAGACAGACACGAGGCTCGCCGTAGTTACTCATCACCATATGAGTAAGCTACGTAAGTGGCGAGTAGAGACTACCCACGTTAATGGGTACACCGCTCCATTCCAGATTGTTATTACTGACGATAGCAGACTGGAAAAGTCAGAGGCCAAGGCTATTGAGATTGCAAAGTCTCGTAGTTACTTGGCTGATTTCAGTCAGTACATCTTCACTGCAACTGAGTTGAAGTGATTCAAATCACTGTGTATCAGTGCGGGGTCTGACATAGCCTTGTTACCCAAGTATGTCGTTATGTAATAAAGTCCGGCTAATTCGTCGGCATACACTAGTAGGTCTGTACAGTACACGTGAAGTGTGCAGATTGAAATTAATACCACGTGTTGCTCGCAGCCTCGAGTATGTAAGTCATGGTTAGAGAGTGTGTAGCCGTTGTAGACGCCTACGGGCACGGTGCACACTCTCGACAACAACACAGCTCACTGGTGTGAGAGATACAGTTCTTGGGGAAGAATTGGTTTGCATCGTCTCGAGGTTCGATTCCTCGCTGTGTTACCACGCATGGGAAGCAGAAGGTTTCGACCTGAAGTGGACGGTGCGGATAAAGGCAGCGCAAGCCCAGAAGAGCGCAGTTAGTCACGGGCGTACTTAGAGTACGTCCGTGTGAACATTCTAACAACCAAACAAATAGATATTATGATAAGTAATTTCGACGAGAAGAATAACACGCTGTTGATAAACTCCATTACCAACCTGTGGCATTATCAAAGCGATGCTAAAGACATAGGATTCGAAGCAAAGGATGAGTTTCACACCACTGTGCTTGGATACAAAGCTGGTGAGATTATCGGCAAGAGTCTAAGAAATACAGTGCTTAAGGATTTGTTCCTGAAGGCAGTTGCTGAATATCAAACGGCAATGAATGATTTCTATGTACATTCTTTACTACCAAAGTATCCTGAGATGCGTATCATTGAGAAGCATTACGATAAGGGTACTCGCAAGTCTCTTATAATCATGCTCTCACCAGACGAGCATCGAACAAAGTTCTATCACAAGATGGAAGCTTTGTTTCCTGATGTTAAAGACCATCTTCCTATACCTCACATTACGATTGGGGTTGATGGTGACCATCCTGGTATTGGGTTTACGCCGTACGTTCGTGATAATGAGCTCAGCAGCAACTTCAAAGTTGCTTCTCAAGCTGATTTGGAGAGGAGTGAGAAAGCGTTGGAATTAGCGCATCAGAGTATAAGGAAGATGCAGGACGAGATAAATGAGTACGAGCAGGCTATGCAAAATAGTTCATGTCCTTATTGTCACCAGTGTCAACACTGCGATCAGTGGGGTGAGTGCACCGGAGGATGTCGTGACTGATAACGGTGACGAGCACCACCGTGAATAGTGCTCAGCTATCGGAAGATGGCAAGTAGATTGTTAGGAGGTAGGGAATCAAAACGTTGGTTCCCTACTGCTAACGAACCAAACAAATAGATATGGATACAAGTATTGCAAACAAACTAGTAGTGTACCTCGTGTGGTATCAAGACGCGAGGAATGGCATGCCCTTTTTGTGGGGCTTGTTCAAAAACCAAGTCGATGCTATTGATAGAGCTAAAGAACTTACTACAAAAACATCAGGTGTTGAAAATCCTCGTGAACTGCACTTAAGTAAGGAGACCAAAGAGTCGTTTACTATCAGGAAGAATAGCGAGGTCATCTGTGCGTTTTGTGAACGAGGTTATATTTTCACTGTCGAGGAGAATACCGTAGAATGATATTGGTGTCGGGGACTACCATCAAGTGTCCCCATTCTTTTCTTTTAATTTTTAAGCCATGAATCAGAAGGCTTATGAGAACGCCTTGGACACGGGCAAATGTGTCATTCGTCGTAGCTGGGTTAACACCAACTCCAGCAAAAATCAGGTAACTGTTCAGTTCCAACAAATGGTTGAGCGCCCCACTACGGATGCGCAGTCTGCAGCCAATGCGTTGATTGCTCTCGAACAGGGCACTGATGCTCTTGGTACTCACACTTATGTGACTGCCTTGCGTTCGTTCAATGCGGACAAGATCAAAGAGGCTTTGGGTTCCATGGAAGTGGACCTGTATGAGTCCGGAGATCCTGTCTTTGCGAACGATCTCTACCGTGAACTCGGAGCGCCCGAGGACATTGAGCTTGCAATTCAAGTCACGGAGAACTTCGAGAAGAATCCCTACTCGAAGACGCAGAGCCCCAAGGTCAATCCCTCCACGGGTGAGATCGTGGTTGCGACGAACCCTGTGACTGGTACGCAGATGCCTGTGTATCGTCACACCGATCTTGTTCTTGCAGCTAACTGCAAGCACACGTTCGTTGCTGGAGAGACGCGCAATGCGGACTCCGTTCAGTCTCCGGTGTCCTTCGGGATTACTGGGGAGATTGCTAGCTGATAGCAGTCAGTAAATCCCGTCGGGTATTTCTTCAAGGTAGGGGCTATAGCGTGCTTGACGGGTGCACGCTGCCCTTATCTAACTACAAACCAAGTAATCATGGAAGCTACATTTTATACCTGCGTGGAGATTTTGACGTGGATTGCAGTCCTTGTTGGATGCACCTACGAGGAAATCAACGTCATTATTTTCTGCATTATCGGTCCTATTGTTTTCTGCTGCTTGGCAGTTCGCAATTGGAACCTGAGAAGTACAATTCAAACCCTTAAATCAAACTCCAATGGGACAAATGAAGAAGATATTTGCATCGATCATTGACAATGATGGTGTGAATGAGCTTGATAATCTTATCAAGAAAGCTATCAGACTTAAATCTGATAGAGTCAAGTTTATGGACAAGGTATATTCGCTTCAAGATGCAAAGCAAATTCTAATCTTTATGACAGATGCAGAGCGTACGATTCGTAGGAGGGAAAAGTCTATTGAACGAGGTCCAGACAGCGACGATTGATGAGTGTGTGGCATATTGTAAGGAGAAGTCAGTCCTCGGTGTTGATACTGAGACCGAGGGCTTTGACTTCACTTGCAAAAGATTGCTTATGTTTCAGATCGGGGACAAGGACCGACAATACGTAATCGATGTCAGAGACATATCAATCCAACCGCTCAAAGAAATCCTCGAAGACAAGACAATCGTCAAGGTCTTCCACAACGCCAAATTCGATTATAAATTCATTAAGCACTGGGGAGGCATTCAGGTTGAGAACATTTACGATACTTACCTGGCCGAGAGAGTTATACATTGCGGTAAACAAGACCACGGATATTCTCTTTCCAAGTGCGTTGAAAGGTATTGCGGTGACACTCTGGATAAGGAAACGAGGAACAAATTCGTCAACTTATCTGGAGCGCCGTTTACTATCGATCAAATTACCTATGGCGCTAAGGATGTTGTCTATCTGCTTGACATACGGGAAGCTCAGCAAGTCCAACTACATACGTATGAGCTTGAGATGGTTAGCAAGCTCGAAAACAAAGCAGTAAAAGTATTTGCTGAGATTGAGTACGAAGGTCTCATGATTGATGAGACAAAATGGACCAAGATGGCAGAAGATAATGTCAGATTGGCAAGAGAACAGGAGCTACACCTTGATAAACTTGTGTTGGAACACCCTTTGCTAAAAGCAAAGTATCATGTCCCAGTACAAGCAGATATGTTTACTCCTGCAGAAGAACTGCGTAAGACCTCCATAAACTGGGGGTCCCCTATGCAAACCTTGGAGTTATTTAAAAACCTCGTACCCAAGCTTGAGGATGTCAACGGTAAGAAGCTCAGCAAGCACAGGTACAAACACAAACTGATTGATGAATATATATTGTATAAGGAAAGGACAAAGCTTGCGAATGCCTATGGTACCAAGTTCTTCAATTACATTAACTGCGATGGGAGAGTCCACACAAATTTCTCACAGAT
>Ga0181577_10004352_pt1 | contig 10936 bp, 7 predicted proteins | sample 101ome_21_FD_132468 | JGI IMG/M metagenome (GOLD analysis project Ga0181577, IMG submission 132468) | Coastal salt marsh microbial communities from the Groves Creek Marsh, Skidaway Island, Georgia - 101413BT metaG (megahit assembly) | ecosystem: Environmental > Aquatic > Marine > Intertidal zone... | reverse complement strand
TATTCTTGACGTGCAGGCTAAGCATGATCTTAAACAGGCGCTTCATGCCGTCTGCTAGGTTGCGCACCATAACCTCAACCTGACCAGCCTGCGCCTGAATTGTCGCCTGCACAGCGGCCTTGGTTGTTGACTGCATCGCGTCTGGGTCTAGGCCCATGCTGGCACGGGATACGCCTGTTTTATTCTCAACAAGCTGATCCATATATGTTAGTGCGCCAAGTGTCTGGCCAGCAGTGAATGGCACTGTTAGCTCCTGCACAGAACCAGCCTGACGCATACGCACGATTGCGCCGATCTCATTGTTCATCACGTCATCAATGTTGACTGCGCCATCTACGATGCCAATGCGTGGGTTATTGGTCATTGCCACGTTATCAAGAACACCACGCAGAATGGCTGTGCTTGCGTCTTGGTCATCCATAACGATTTCAGCAAGGCTGCGGCCAAAGAATGTGTGTGGCTCAGGATCGACCTCAAATACAGCAAATGGCACCTCATCCCAAGGCTCCAAATCAAGCAATTTGTAGCTTGTGCCGCCGCAGATTAAGCGGTGCAGAACGGGAATACCTGTGCCGTCTACGTCAATTTTCATGTAGGCTTCGGTGACTGCAACTGGACGCATTGATGGGTCAGAAGGCTCATCATCATAGTCATCCTGAGCGTAACCTTGGCGTTCAATCATCTCCGCTTCGGTTTGGTCATCTGAGCCATACATTCCGCCCAGATCAACCACATCCTCAAAGTCAAAGCCCATCTCGACAAGCTCGCCAACGCGCATCTCTGTGCGGTGCGCAACGATATATGCGTCATCAATGTTGCGGGCCTGAGAATTTACGAAAAACTCCTCTGGCGGAACGCTATCAATGCGCATCTTGCCTTCTGGCATCTTGCGGCTGATTTTTAGGTCATGGATTGGCATCTCAACTTCCATGCCAAATTCATCCATGCTTAGGCCAGCAGTAACAGTATGCTCAAGCACGGTCACATCGTCATCTGAAACGATTAGCGTGTATTCCTCATCTGTGAGGTTGCTGTATGTGAATATCTCAGCACGGTACTTGGTTTCCCAGTATGCCTTGATGACGCCAACCTTCTTTACCAGCGCATCATGGAACGCATCATTCAGCACGCGATAACCATCGTTCTGGTTGAACACATAGTGCAGGTATTCGGTGGCCTGATCTGCCATCATGACATCTTCTGGGCCACGCGGCACAAACTCTACTGGGCGTGCGCTGGACATGAATACACGCATCAGGCTTGGCTTTACTGCGCGGATAGTGTCGCGCACCTTAGTCGCAACCACTTTGCTGCGGCCATCCTCATAGCCAATATCCACCTCACCATCAAAGTAACGCTGAGCCTTAATGCGGTCTTGGCTGATTTCGCTCTCAACAAAGTCCACAGCCTGCGCCATAGCATCCTGAACGATACCCTCAATCTCGCGTGTGTCTTTTTCTTTTGGCTGCATTTTATTGCTCCTGTGGGTTCTCTGCGGTCAACCCATATCCGCGCGTGGTTAATGGTGGTTTGAACTTTGTTGGCTCTACACCTGTAGCTAAAAATCTTTTTAACTCTTTCATCTGACTTTTGATCATAGCGTCTGATATCGGCTTGGAAATTATCGCCCCAGCAGTTACCGCAAGGGCGGATGGGCTACCCGCTGCGGCCAAGCTTGCTGTGCCAAACCCGCTTATGACATTCATCATATTTAGCCCCCCAAGTGGGGATAGTTTTCCAAACTGACGCAATATTTTGTCGTCAATATTTCCCTCAAGGATACGGTCCATAGCGGCAATTTCAGTGTCAGAAAAATAAGATTTGCTGCGCTTTTGAGTGCTTATTTTCTTAATCGCCATCTGGTAGCGTTGAGTTACACTTGCGCCAGCCTTAACTTCCCTGTCAGCTTGTTTAAGAGCATCCTCAAGAATTTCAAGTTTTTTCGTGCGGATATGGCCAAGTCTTGCGGCGTTTAAAAGTGTTGATCCAGACGCCTTAGTTTCTATAAGGTCATCAATGTCATCAAGCATTTGCTTTATTCTAGGATCAAACGCTTTAGCGCCACTATCACCTTCTGCATAAATTGAGCGAATACGTTGCCGCATGTTATCTAGGTTCATGAGTGATGTTGGCGCATCAGTGTACTCATCCATTACATCAAGCGCTCGTTTTATGTGGCCCTCTCCACGCAATTTTCCCTGCGGAGTAATATCTAGCTTTGCCCCAGAAACACCTTGATATAGCTTTTGTCTAGTATTTTCAGCCAGCCCAATCATATCATCTGAGGAGAAAACGTCCCCCGCCTTATCTGCTTCACGATATGCTGTGTTTTTAAAGGCCATCTGTGTTTCTTTGGAGGGCTTTGCAATTGCGCGAGATAACGTTGCGTCAACTGCGTTATTACCAGTTTTGACCTCACTATATATTTGTCTCGGTTTTACCCAAGCGTCATATGGTTTAGCGGCAAGGTTAAATGATCTTGCTGCAACAGTGGGGGCCACAATTGCGCCAGCAATTCTTGCGATTGGCTCAAGCTCAGTCCCTTCTGTTGCCTGACCAGCGGCTTCACTGCCAAGACCAGACACGGCGGCAGCGGCTTGCGCTTCTTTTGTTAGGCCAGTCTTAGCAATGCGCTCACCGAGCTTTTTTGCGCCAACCTTAGCTAAGCCCTTTCCTGCCGAGCCAACCACGCCAGCGCCACTCATAAACTCGCCAATAGTTCCAGCATATTCTGCGGCTGTACTCTCACCCTGACGATAAAGACCTTGCGGATCAGCACGAAGTAAGCCAGCAATACCTTTATATGCAGCGTCAAAGCCGTGACCAGTTTTAGTATCTAGGATTGGTCTAACTTGCTCTGCGCCTGTAGCTAGATCATATCCAGCACCAACCGCACGCGTAGCCATCTCTGGCAACTCTAGCGTACCCTTAATACCGCGCAAAGCCCCAGCAGCGGCAGTGCCAATTACATCCCCGATTTGCTCGCCAAGCGTATCGACCTCACCTTGTCCAAAAATGTTTTCATAAAGAGCCTGACCAACTGTTTGACCCTCTTTCCTTACTGGACCTAAGCCCATTGCTGCGCCTAAGCTTTCAGACTTCGCCTGACGCTTAGCCAGCTCTCGCTTAGCCAACTCAATCTGCGCTGCTTTTAATGCTTCATTAGCCATTTTCTGCAATCCACGCCTTTAATTCGTCATCTGACATTGTGCTAAAGTCTGGCACGGCAGAGCCACCAGATGCACCGTCCTGCGCTTGCGGCACAGAGACAGCACCCAACCTGCTCTGTGAGAAAATCTTGTCACCCTCCTCTGGGCCGTGAACAATCCTTAGTAGTGTGCGCTCATAATCATCAAGCTGCTGCTTAAACACTTCGGGACTAGACATTGGGTCTAACAAGCCAGCTTTTGCAGCAAGCATTGCATTTTCTTGATTTGTTACGTTGCCCAATGCACCACCCGTTGGACTTTCTTGACGCATCGCATTAAGAGTTTCAATTGTGGCTTGCGCTTGAAGCGACTTAACATGGCCAACAAGCTGCCTAGCCTCTGTAAGCGGCAAACCTTGAAGTAGGAATGCTCCAGCGCCAGTTGACCAATTACTAATTAGGCCCCTTGCTTTCTCAGCTTCATTTAGGATTGTATCTGTCATTGTTTGCTGCGTGCCAGCGCGCTTTTCAGCTTTCTGTGCTAACTCTTTTGCCTCAACATCAGCTGGGCCACCAGCAATAGGTTCCATGCGTAATACAGTTTCACCCTTATCGTTGCGCGCCTCCACAAGCTGATACCCTTGCGGAATAGTGCCAACCTCAGTGCGTCGCTTTCCAGTCTGCTGCCATTCAGCGAATGTACCCTGAAAGCCTTGTGATTTAGCGAGATTGTATTCGCGAATGTCTGCCGTGTCTTTTGTGCCAGTCAACCCAGCCTCATAATCAATCAATTCTTTCTGCTGCTCAAATTTGCGCAGATCAGCAGCTTCGTTAAACATCTGTGAGATTGCTGCTTTAGGGGAAAGACCTGCGTTAATCGCAGATACCAAGTCGCCACGCCCAATCTTCTCAAGATAAGCTAGCGTTTTATTCTTAGCCTGCTTTTCTGTGCGCGCATTTCGAATGTCTTTGATTGTTGACGCAATGTTCGGATCGGGGTTAAGCCGCATGGAGTTAAATGCGACTGCAAGCGTACCAGCAATGTCCTTGAACTTATCTGATCCGCTTTCTTTCTGCATAGCGTCAGATGCACCCATAGCCTGAGACATAGCGCCTTGGGCATTCATGTTTAGGTTGTTGTCCATTGTAGAACCCCCTTGTCCAAGTATCTTGGCGACATAGTTTTGAGTTTCTTTGAAGTTTGGCACGCCACCAGCCTTATCAACATTGCCCATGCCTGCATTATAAGCAGCTAAGGCTAAAGTTGGGTTGTTGTTGTAGCGGCTCATAAGCTGGTTCATATATCGCGCAGCGCCTTCCAGATTTTGATCTGGATCGGTGGGGTCAACCCCCAAATCTTTCGCTGTAGCTGGCATAAGCTGGCCCAAGCCAATCGCCCCAGCAGAGCTTACTGCGTCGGGACGAAATGCGCTTTCCGCTTGAATTTGACGCACGAATAAATCTGGGTCTAACCCGTATTTAAGCGCCTTTTGATATGCAAGCTGGCGGTAGTCCATTACTTATAGCCAATCTCTTTACGCTTCTTGTCCATGAATGGACGAATAATTGACTTAATAGCAGGTAACTTGCGGACAATGTCAGCAAAGCGCTCGCCATGTTTACTGTAAGCATTGTAGAACCAATCTGGTGAGTGACCGATTACCCATTCGCGGAACTGAAGCCACTTAGGATCATCCTTGCCGTAAACCTCGCGAGCAACCCAGCACATCTGGGCAGCAGTGGTTGCGCCAAGCGTCAGGTAATCAAACAACCCTGGGTTGCTTGATGTGGTCTGAGATTGCGGAACAGGTGTTGCCCCAAGTGCCGCCAATGGCGCTGCAAGTGCTGCTTGAGGTGCGCCAATGTAGCCCGCATACTGCTGACGTGCTGCATCAATCAGGCGCTGCTGCATTGCCTGCTGCATTAGACCTTGCTGCATCTGTTGCTGCTGGATTGCTTGGCCTGTATTGAATGCTTGCTGACCAAGCTGACCAAGTTGCGCCGCACCTGCCATTTGTGTTTGCTGCTGGCCTAGCTGCAAGTTTCCAAATGCCTGAGCGCCTTGACGTGCAAACGCTTCATTTGTCAAAGCCTCTGCGACACCATGACGAGAACCGCCATACGCACCAGCGCGAGATGCCTGCATGCCAAGTTGGTTTTGCTGCATTTGGCGCTGACGCTCTAAATCGCGCAGCGTTTGATCTGTCACATAGTTTGTGAACATTCCAGTGTTGCCGATGGCGCGCTGTGTACCTTGCAGAGCTTGCTGCAATGCCCCCGCAGATGCCTGATTGACATTGAACGCACCCTGCGGCGCCAATGGGGCAAACCGACCCTGTGTTGGGGCCGCTGAAGCTGGTGTACCAGATGTCCCGCCTTTGCCGCCAGCTGGGCTTGGCATTGGGACTAAAGGGCCACCTGCTGGGCTTGGCCTTGGAACTAAAGGGCCACCTGCTGCTGCTGAACCTGCCATGTTATGAGTCTCCTTTAATCAGACCAACTGCAAAGAATTGGACTGTGCGCGCTACAAAGTGAATAGCGCCCTTAATTGTGCGTTTTTTACCAGAGGCAAAGGCAATGTAGTCGCGGAACTCTTGATAATGTTCATGCGCCTTGCCTTGCTCAATCTTCTTGCGGCCAAGATAGCGATAGCCTCTGCGGATCGCTTCACCCCACCATTTGTCGTGCAGGGCATTCATGCACCAAACAACAGCCTCACGCTTCATGCTCGGAGTAAATGCGCCAGAGTTGACCGCGTGAGTTGCGACTACGCAGCCCTCTTTCCCCGTATCTGCACCCGAGGCTGCATCTCCCCTCGTTATTGGTCTTGGAGATGACGTTGGCGCAGACGATGTTGACCCCGTGCGAACATATGCACCAGTTGACGGATTGTACGTCATGCCAGCAGGGGCCGCTGCGGTCATCTCTGCAATTGTTGGAGTTTCAATTGGATTGTTTGCACCACCAACTTTATAAGATGGCCTAAACGCACCTATAGTTGCTCCTGTCACTGCCTCTGTCGCATCGTTGTATAGCTGAGTACCAAATCCCGCATTCGACGTATTTGTGATTAATGGCGAGGCTGGATCAGAAATGAACCCTGACGCCTGTGCAGATGTTGGATATTCTTGGCCATTGTAAACAAATGTAGACTTGCCAGCCTTTTGAGCCTCAACTTTAGCGCTTGAGAAATCAGCGGCACGCTGTTGTTGCGCAGCAGTGGCGTATCCAGTGTAGTCAATGGACGGCATCACATTTGAGCCATATGCGCCTGAAACTGGGTCAATAAAGAAGCTGTCAATGTAAGACTTTTGTGCTGGGCGCTTGCGCGCTAATTCAGCAACAGATTGCTCATACATTGGCGCAGATGAGTAACCCTGAATGCCGCCAGCATATTCTGTTGGCGTTGGCATTCCATAAATGTCTTGGCCAGTGGGCGTTGACATACCAAATGCACTTGCCGCACCTGCTGTATTCTGCATTGAAGCCTGCTGCATTGGTGTAAGCGCGGCAACATCTGGCCCATAGTATGGGACATAACCAAGCTGAGAAATGGCCTCAGCCTTGTTTAGATTTCGCTGCGCGGCTTTCTCAATATATTCAGGGATTTCTACAGATGTACTCTTTGATCCGCCTTTTCCGCCAGACATTATTCAAACTCCTTAACGTAAGAGCAATGCAGGGTTTCCCACCCGTGCTTCTCTAATGGTTTTTTCCAGCCAAAACGACCAGTCATTGTAAGTGCTTCACACCCTTGCGCTTTAGCCCACTCTATCACATCTTGGTGCATATCCAAAATCTGTTCTAAGTTGCCGCCACCTAAGAATATATTAAGCACCTTTTTTCTAGGATATACCACAATTTCAGTGACGATACACCCCTTGTCGGCAGGCCATAACTGCATTGTGCCTTTGAATAGCCCCTCAACAATATCAGGGAAATCATGCGTACCGCCTGAATACTTCAGAGCCGCCTCAATCCAAGGGCGACAGCGGGCTATTTCCTCGTTTAGGTTTAGATCATTCATGCCCTAATTCTCGTTACAGACAGCGACGTGCTTGGCGCTGCTGGAGCATAACCCGTTGCAGCCGTCGCTTGCAAGTAGCCTGACGTTGATGTCGTGGCCCACATGACCTCAAGGTAATCGCCAGCGTTCACTTGGAATATAGCAGAGCGAGATACAACAAACGTGGCATCGTTTTGGTGCAGGTTTGCTACGATTGTGCTGCCCGCAACATCAGTGCCATTGATGCGCGGCCAAAACCGAAATGTCACTGTGCTGCTTGACGTTGACGTAAGCTGCGCAGAAAACGCCAGCAAGTAAGTGCCGCCCTCATTGAACACTATGCGACTTGCAGGCGACCCCTGCGAGACACCGCTAGACATTGGAGGCGCATCATGCGTTATTGCGTATGCCGTGTCCGCTGCCGCAGCCGTGATGTCGCTGTCCTGACCAAAGAATGCGTAGCCATCCGCAAGCACAATCTGGCGGAACACGCCGTCCTTAGATACGACAGGGTAGCCGCCTGTTTCATCCCATAACATAACACCGTTTTCAGACGCGTTGTCGTCACTTGCCTTAAAAAACAACTTGGTCAGGTTGCGCTGCAAGTACGCGTTAAGCTGCCTACCCCACTGACGCAGGTCTGGGCCGATTGGTGGTAGTACGGGGGCCGTCATCTGCGGCCACCCGCTTTAGCTTCAATCCGCATATTACCCACGCGCCATGCGGCTGGTCTTACCCCGTCAACACGCATCCTGACCTGCCGACCTGTGAAGCGTACAGACGTTGGGTTTGACGGTGAGTATGGCCCATATGTACGCTCAGTGTCATTGGGGTGGAAGCGCGTTTTGAACGTGACGTCTACATCACCTTGCGTCAATTCGTCTGGGATTAAGTCGGTGACACGCATAACTTGATCACCAGCGCCGATTGATATTGGGCCAGTCTCCGCAAAAATGTTATAACTATCCACGTTAAATCCGACCTCGTGATCGTAAATATTAACGCCAATCGACGCCATCAGCGGATACTTAAACACACCGCGCGGCACGCCTGATGTGCGTGACAATTCGCCAATGATCCAGTGACCTTCTTTGTAGTCGAATCCAACGTATCTATCAATCTCAACGCTATTTGATGATGGGTAGAACCACCAAACCTCACCAAACTGGCCGTTTGCAAACGACCAGACCTTTGAAATTTGCGCTTCGTTAATGTCGCCAAACACATAGTCGTGTACGTCGCACGGGATTTCTGACACGCTGTTGCCGTCAAAGCTGAAAAACCCGCGCTGGCCCATCCAGAATACGCCCACGTCAACGTCTGCCGCTGACTTGCGGGAAACAGCCCCGCAGGACGTGCCAACGCGCTCAAAGCCGTACACATAGGGCGGGCCAAGGTATCGCGCTGTGTGGGCGTCCACGTCGGTGATGATAAGCGTTTGGCCGCGAGTACGAATACCCTGCATGATCTGGCCCGATGTCTGCAACTCAATGTCGCCAGCCTCGTTTGTCGATAGCGGCGACCATGTGGCGTTATCTTCGCGGTCTGACCATTGCACCTTGCGCGGATTGCCGTCAGCACCAAGCGCAAACAGGAACCGCTCCTCAGTCACGATTAGCCCACTGTTGCTGGTTGGCGCATTGTCAATTGGCAGCGCAGTTGGATATTGCTTTAGAGAAATATCATCAATATCAAAGTTTGGCTCAGTTACCGCACTTGGGATGATTTCGATTTTTACCTCTGTGTCATCTGCCTTGAACCTGAAACGGTTTTCACCAACCGACAAGACCTGATCCACAAGAACAGTTGCGCTTGTTGTGCCTGTGACCTTTACAGTCGGCGCAGGAATTGTTGTCGCGTCTGCATCGTCATTAGGGTCAATCAAGGTCACAATAACATCATGCGCCCAATCTGTCGGGCTTGTTGTCAGGCCGCTAACAGTTTGTTCTAGGTTTCCATAGTTCTGACGCTCAAGTCTGTGTCCCGCGCCGTGGTCTACTGTGAAACCGTGGTTTGAGCCAATGTCCTGATCCAAATTATGGCTTGAGCCAATATCCTGACGGAATACATGCGCTGTTCCTGTGCCAAGTGCTGTCAGATCAATGGCTGCACCGCCTGACGTTGCGGAGACTTGGAAATCTGTCGCAGACGCATTGATGATGTAATACTCAGTACCATCAACCAAACCGCCAATGTCAGTGCCGCCGCCGTTGCTGTAATTAACTAAATCACCGTCACTGAACGTGTTTGCTATTGTTATAACATCTGTTGCAACGTCAACCACTGCTGCGTCTGTCGCGTCAACCGTCACAGAATTGTTTGCAGTCAGCGTGATTGCCGCGCCGCCAGATGTTGCTGCAAGCTGAAACTCTGTCGCGCTGCTATTGATGATGAAATAATTTGTGCCATCTGTTAGACCGCCAATATCAACGCCACCGCCATTAGTATATGTTACTTCATCGCCATCGCTAAATGTATTTGCAACGATAATCTTATCATTCACAACATCAACAACAGCCGCGTCATCACCGTCAAATGTGATGTTATAGTCGGCTGTCAAATCAATCGCTGCGCCACCAGATGTAAGCGATAGCTGAAACTCTGATGGTGTTGCGGCAATGACGTAATAGTTTGCGCCATCTGTCAGGCCACCAATATCCACACCGCCGCCGTTGCTATACGTCACATAGTCGCCATCTGTGAATGTGTTAGCCTCAATGATTTTATCATTTGCAGCATCAACCACCGCAGCATCGTCACCGTCAATCGTCAGCGCATTACGCGTCAAATCAATCGCAGCACCGCCAGATGTCGCCGCAAGCTGCAATGTATTTGCTGTTGAATTGACCACAAAATAATTTGCGCTGCCTGTCAAGCCGCCAAGTGCTGTGGCTGGGGACGCAGGAATAACGTATTTGACCTCGTCGCCATCGCTAAACCCGTGGGCAGTAATTGTGATTGTGTCTATGGATACATCTACGGCTGAAGCATCGTCTGCATCGAATGTGTGAATAAGTTGCTGGTATTCCGCAACGCCGCCAGAAATTGTCCAGTTTGTGCCTTTTGTCCAGTCTGTGTCGGTGGCAAATTCTCCATTCGTAACCAATTCAGACCCAGTTGCTGTCGTTAAATCCCACTCAAGTAAGCGTCCGTCGCTTGGCGAACATGCGACAAGGTATTCGCCCCAGTTATCTAGCGACCATGTGGTAGCCTCTGAGTAGTTGCCATAGTTTGGGCGAGGTTGACCAAAAAACCCAGTTCCAAAGAATGAATTACCAAAACCAGTCAAAACCTGCGCATCCACAAGTCCAGCTGTTAGGGTTGCTGGGGTGATGTCATATGTGAGGCCAGATGCTGTTGATACGATTAGCTCTGATGCCGACCCCCCAGCAATCCATGATGTGCTGCCCAAATCTTCCCAAGTGTGCATTCCGCGAATTGGGTCAGTGCTGAATGAAGTAATTCGCTGCTCCCATCCGCCAATCGGGCGTAATGAGCCGTCACGCCAGCGAACTAGCGATCCATCGCGCCAGCGGCCAGACTGTTCAAGGTCTGTGCCGTTGCGGTAGAAGCCTGCGGGGATGTCAAGTGGGATCAGCGGCATACTACATCACCTCTAATGCGTGTGGTGTTAAGTTAATGTTTGTCATTAGGTAGACCCGTATATTGTGCCGCTATTGCTTAGTGTGCGTGATGTGCCTGTGATGGCGGCACCACCAGCGCCAGCGGGGTTGCCATCTCTACCGTCAATGCCACCAGCTGCGCCCCAGCCGCCACCGCCG
>Ga0181577_10004351_pt1 | contig 10938 bp, 8 predicted proteins | sample 101ome_21_FD_132468 | JGI IMG/M metagenome (GOLD analysis project Ga0181577, IMG submission 132468) | Coastal salt marsh microbial communities from the Groves Creek Marsh, Skidaway Island, Georgia - 101413BT metaG (megahit assembly) | ecosystem: Environmental > Aquatic > Marine > Intertidal zone... | reverse complement strand
CACGCTCTACCCGATCCTGACCGGTCATTTCAATAACTCTCAGAAGAAAGCGCTTCCCTACAAGTCGATCAAGGGCTTGAAAAACATCGACAAGGTCATCGAGATCGACCAGAGTCCGATCGGTCGCACGCCGCGATCGAATCCGGCGACGTACACGAACGTATTCACCGACATCCGCCAACTCTTCACCGAACTTCCTGAGGCGAAGATCCGTGGTTACAAACCGGGACGATTCTCCTTTAATGTGAAAGGTGGTCGTTGCGAAACCTGTCAAGGGGGTGGTGTCAAGACCATCGAAATGAACTTCCTTCCGGATGTTTATGTGGAATGCGAAACTTGCGGAGGCAAGCGCTACAACCGAGAAACCCTGGAGATCCGATACAAAGGCAAGAGCATCAGCGACGTGCTCGACATGACGGTCAACCAAGCTGTGGAGTTTTTCGAGCCCATTCCGTTCATCCACAATCGTATCAAGACCTTGCAAGAGGTCGGTCTCGGCTACGTGCGGCTTGGTCAAAGCTCTACTACTCTCTCTGGAGGTGAGGCACAGCGCGTGAAGTTGGCCACTGAGCTAGCGCGTAAGAGTACTGGAAACACGTTCTACATCCTGGACGAACCTACGACCGGACTTCACTTCGAAGACATCCGCATGCTCTTGGACGTTCTGAACACGCTGGTAGATCAGGGTAACACGGTGTTGGTCATCGAGCACAACCTCGACATCATCAAGGTTGCTGACCACGTGATCGATATCGGGCCGGAAGGTGGACGAAAAGGAGGAACCTTGCTTACCTCCGGAACGCCGGAAGACATTGCGAAGCTCGAATACAGCTATACCGGAATTCACTTGAAGAAGGAGTTCGACTGGCATTACTCCAAGACCTCATAGGCGGATCGCCAATCCACCGCCCATCGAGATGAATTGAATGGGCTGATCCCACTCTTCGATTTCCTCATTTGATCGCGCGTAGATGTTGAGCACCTGAAAGTTAGGTCGCGAACCACCGTACTCCCAATAGAACATCAGATCGATGTCGCGATCGATATGAAAACGGAAATTGCTCCCAAAATTCCAACCTACGGAATTAGTGATGGCCTGTTCTTGTTGCCACGAGAAAGAAAAGAAACCTGTGGCATTTTCGTACCCTTCGATCAAGATAGAAGGTCTCCGAGTATACACATAGCCCAATCCGATCCTGAGATCCATATCGACAATCTCTGTTGGGATGATTCCCACCACTTGTCCCATCGCGAAATGTGTCACCCAGGGGTCTTCGCTCCTCGCGTAGAAATCGAGCCAGGGCGCCCGAATCCTGAACCAGTCTGCAAATCCTTCGTGATCAAAGCCGAATTGATGGCGCGTCCAACGTACTCCCCAGCCGAAATGCTTGTGAAGGAAATGATCCGCCTCAAGGAAGGTGAAAGAGAAACCGGTCTGCGCGAAACCGGACCGCACCTCCGTGACATCGTCAAAGGTCATCACACCCAAGGGCAATGCAACTCCTCCATTCACCGCCAGGATTCCATTGCTACGCAACCGCGGGGACATCGACTGGGATGTATCGACCCTACCAGAAGCTTCAAAGCTCTGCGCAAGCACTTTCCCTCCCAGAAGAAGACCCACAAAGAGGCTAATAAGTCGAACTAACCGAGTCACACAATAAAACTTGAAACCTGAAACCTACATACCGGTAGGCAGGCTTGAAACTGAAAGCGAAGGAAGAACATTTAAGGAAGCTGACGAAAAACAGAACATTCCGTTCAGGAAAGTAGCCGAGGATTGATTGAGATTTCGTCCTTTGTAGCTCACAAATCACAAACCATGAGCAAAGACGATCTAAAGAACAAAATGCGCCCGGAGAGCTTGATGATGTCATACGGCTACAAGCCCGAACTCTCTGAAGGGGCGATCAAATGTCCCATCTTCCAAACATCCACCTTCGTATTCAAAAGTGCGGAAGAAGGCAAAGGCTTCTTTGAGATCGCTTATGGTTTAAGAGAAAAGGGGCCATCCGAAGAGATCGGATTGATCTACAGTCGACTCAACAACCCAGACCTTGAGATCTTAGAGAACCGACTCACCTTATGGGATGGCGCCGATGATTGTGCCGTCTTCGAAAGTGGTATGTCAGCAATCAGCACGGTGATGTTGGAGTTCTTGAATCCTGGCGACTACGTATTGTACAGCAATCCATTGTACGGAGGCACCTATCACTTTGTGAAGAATGTCTTGAGTCGCTTTGGCATCCATGCCCTAGCCTTCCACGCACACGAGTCAGAGGAGAACATCCACAAGATCATTCAAGAGAACGGCATCGAGGACAAGGTGAAGATGATCTACATCGAAACACCGGCGAATCCTACCAACGCTTTGGTCGATATTCAAGCCTGTTCACAGGTAGCGAAGCACTATTCAAAGGAAGACAGCGAAGTGTTACTGGTCGTGGACAACACCTACATGGGACCGGTATGGTCGCACCCGTTGAAGCACGGAGCCGACTTGGTGGTGTATTCTGCTACGAAGTACATCGGTGGACACAGCGACGTGATCGCAGGCGCCGTGTTGGGCAACAAAGAGCTGATGACGCGCGTGAAGACACTCCGAACCTTCCTCGGAAACATGGCCGGTCCATGGACGGGATGGCTTTTGATGCGAAGCTTGGAAACGCTGAAGATCCGCATGACGGAACAAGCGAAGAACGCAGAACAAGTGGCCAAATTCCTACGCGATCATCCGAAAGTGGATAAGGTACACTACCTAGGTTTCTTGACGGAGACCGATGACCCAGTCAACTACGCGACTTATAAGCGGCAATTCTCATCCGCAGGAGCGATGATCTCTTGCGAGGTAAAAGGCGGCGAACCGGAAGCCTTCCGATTCTTGAATGCCCTCCAATTGATCCATCTCGCGGTAAGTTTGGGTAGTACGGAAAGTTTGGCGGAGCACCCTGCATCCATGACCCACTCAGACGTGACTCCAGAGGACAAAGAGCTCTACGGCATCAGCGATGCACTCGTAAGATTATCGATCGGAGTAGAGAACGCAGAAGACCTGATCAGCGATATCGGGCAGGCGCTGGAGAAGGTTTGATTAAGGAGCTAGGAGAAAGAAGAAAGACAAAAGACGAAAGAGAGGGGAAAGTTTTATAGATCAAGTGCTAGCCAACAGCTGACGGCTGACAGCTGACAACTGATCCGCCGGAGGCGGACAAGTAGCTGATAGCCTACTTGGAAAGATATCGTACCAACATCACGATCAAGCAGAAGAGGAACAGGAAGATCGAGATCCGGTTGATCCCATGCATCATACGGAGGTTGAAGTTGTTGCCTTCCGCCTTGCGAAACATGGTGAGCGGATTCAGATACGTCAGGATGCGTTTGAATAACATGTTACAAATGTTGTGATTTTGAAACAGACGTTGTGCCTCATTGTTTAGCAGCGTAAGTTTGTGGTTTGCCCGACTGCGAACGCTTTGGGTCATGGGTATCATCAATTGAACGATCGACATTGGAATTCAAGCTCAACTCGGAATTTAAGCCCACCGGAGACCAACCGGGCGCTATCAAGCAGCTGGTAGAAGGCCTCAACGATGGGATAGAACACCAGACACTTCTCGGGGTCACGGGGTCCGGTAAGACTTTCACCATGGCCAATGTGATCCAAGAGACGCAGCGACCAACGTTGATCTTGAGTCATAACAAGACCTTGGCTGCTCAGCTCTACGGCGAGTTCAAGCAATTCTTTCCTGAAAACCGGGTGGAGTACTTTGTCAGCTATTACGACTACTACCAACCCGAGGCATACATTCCCACTTCCGACCTCTATATCGAGAAAGACCTGAGTATCAATCAGGAGATCGAAAAGCTACGTCTGAGCACTACCTCGGCCCTCTTGAGTGGTCGCAGGGATGTGATCGTGGTTAGTTCTGTTTCGTGCATATATGGTATGGGAAATCCGAGCGATTTCTACGAGAACATCATACAGGTCAGAGTGGGCGAGAATTTTGGCCGAAACAAGTTTCTCCACCGACTCGTCGAGTCGCTCTATTCGCGGACGACAGGAGACTTTCAGCGAGGGAATTTCCGGGTAAAGGGAGATACAGTTGACGTTTTCTTGGCCTACGCGGATAACGTATTTCGCTTCCATTTCTTTGGCGACGAAGTAGAGATTATCGAGTCGATCGATCCTTACAACAACAACGTCATGGAAGAATTGGATGAGGTCCGCATTTTTCCGGCGAACATCTTTGTCACGACCAAAGAGAGCATGCGCAACTCCATGGTGCAGATCCAGGATGACCTCGTGGAGCGTGTGGAACAGTTCGTTCAGGGCGGGCAGCCATTGGAAGCTAAGCGCTTGGAAGATCGAGTCAACTACGACCTTGAGATGATGCGAGAACTGGGCTATTGCTCTGGCATCGAAAACTATTCTCGTTACTTCGACGGCAGAGAGCCTGGATCCCGGCCTTTCTGTCTCTTGGATTACTTCCCGGACGACTACCTGATGATCGTGGATGAGAGTCACGTGACGATCCCCCAGATCAGCGCCATGTACGGCGGAGACCGATCTCGAAAGGAAAACTTGGTGGAATACGGATTCCGCTTGCCCGCGGCGATGGACAACCGCCCACTGAAATTTGAAGAGTTTCAGGGATTACTGAACCAAGCGATCTATGTAAGTGCGACCCCCGCGGACTTCGAACTTCGACTCTCAGAAGGCGTGGTGGCCGAGCAGGTCATTCGTCCTACCGGCCTCCTCGATCCAGTGATCGAAGTACGTCCCACATCCAATCAGATCGACGACCTCCTAGAAGAGATCCGCAAGCGCATCGAGAAGCAAGAACGCATTCTGGTGACTACCTTGACCAAGCGCATGGCGGAAGAATTGTCCAAGTACCTGATCGACCTGAACATCAAGACGCGCTACATCCACTCCGACGTAGACACCTTAGAGCGTGTGGAGATCCTAAGAGAGCTTCGTATGGGACTCGTAGACGTGTTGGTGGGGATCAACCTGCTTCGTGAAGGATTGGACCTTCCAGAGGTCTCTTTGGTGGCCATCCTAGATGCCGACAAGGAAGGATTTCTCCGAAGCAATCGCTCTCTTACACAGACCATTGGTCGTGCCGCACGTCACATCGATGGTATGGCTATTCTGTATGCCGACACGGTAACGGACAGCATGAGAACCACCATCGAGGAAACCAACCGACGACGCGCCAAGCAGATGGCCTACAATGAAGAACACGGCATCACGCCTCAAGCGATCAAGAAGAGCATCGACACCTTGATCCAATCTCAGGCTTCCGTTCGTGGTCGGGATTACAAGACAAGTGATGAAATCCAAGTAGGCATGGCTGCCGATCCGGTGATCGAGTACATGAGCAAGGAGCAGTTGGAAAAAGCGGTGAAAGAGACGCGCAGGAACATGGAAAAAGCTGCGAAGGAGCTCGACTTCATGCAAGCCGCTCAGTACCGTGATGAGCTGTTTGCATTACAAGCTAAACTAGAATCTAAAGCATAGTCAGGTGTCATGATGGACATCCAAGAGAACCTTGGCCCGTCCCTTGTAAGGAATTGACCAAATCATCGTCCATACCATTACACAAATCAATAGCGAAATGAAAACCATTCAATTTACCCTTCTCGCCATCGTAGCGACCCTTTTCATTCAGGGAACGCCCGTGAAAGAATCGGAATCAACCGGGATCCAGTTCTTTGACGGCACGTGGGAAGAAGCCCTACAGGCATCAAACGACCAACATAAACTCATCTTTATGGATGCCTACACCAGTTGGTGCGGCCCTTGTAAGATGATGTCGCGCAACACCTTCACCAACGAAGAGGTCGGCGCATACTTCAACGAGAATTTCATCAATGTGAAGATGGACATGGAGAAAGGCATCGGTCCTAAGTTGGCAGAGAAATACGGTGTTAGAGCTTATCCAACCCTTCTCTTCATTGACAACGAAGGCAATGTTACATTTGAAACGATGGGCTATCACAACGCCGAACAATTGATGGCGGTGGCTAAGAAAACTCAAGCCACAGGCGCTTGATGCAAAGACACACAGGTAGGTTAGGTAAAAAAGCCGGTTGCTCATACGAGTGATCGGCTTTTCTTTTGTAGTCCGATGCGAACGCTGTATCTATCCATATTGACCTTGTTGCTTTTCGCTTGCGACCAGCCTGTTCCAGCGGCCCAAGCCATCGTAGATGAAGCCATCAAGCGTGCCGGCGGCGAACGCTATGAGCATTGTGAGATCCAGTTCGATTTCAGGGAGAACAGCTACAAGATCAAGCGTGATGGCGGGCTTTACGAATTCACACGCATCACCTATCTCTCCCCTGATTCGGTGCTGAAGGATGTGATGCAGAACTACGGATTCAAACGACTGCTGAACGACTCTATGATTTCCATGGCGGAGAGCATAGCGGAGAAGTACAAGAATTCGATCAACTCGGTGGTTTACTTCTTCAGCCTCCCCTATGGGTTAAACGACCGAGCCGTGAACAAGGAGTACATCGGAAAGAGTACCATCCTGGATAAAACCTACTATAAGATCAAGGTCTGGTTTGACGAAGACGGAGGCGGAAAGGATCATCAGGATGTTTTTTTCTACTGGATCCATCCGGACAAATTCACCATCGAGTACTTGGCTTACAGCTACGCATCTGATGGCGGAGGCCTCCGATTCAGAAAAGCGTTGGACCCGAGGAAAATCTCTGGCATCCGGGTGACGGATTACCTCAACTACGCGCCTGGTGAAACACCGGTAGATCTAGACACCATCGAGCGCGCATTTGAATTGGGAGAACTCCAACTCCTTTCGATCATCGACAACTTCAACGTAACCATCTCGTTGCTAGAAGACTAAATCTTCATCAAGGGAACATTTTTTAGGCCTTTACATAAGTTTTTGGTTTAATCTTGCACCCCAATTTTTTTACAAGCGCCCTGTACCTCGGGGCATCCATCAAGAATCGATGAACATCTGCTTTATCATGTATCCGTGGGACCGCGTAGAAGCCCTCACTGATACCACGCTCCGCATGATTCACGAAGCGTACCTCAGAAAACACAACGTAGGCATCATGACCCCTTCGAATCTCACGATTCGGGACAACGATGTCTTCGGTTTTGTACGCATGATCGAAGAGACGGATCGCCTTCAAAAGGACACGGTCAAATTTCACAAGCAAGTCAAGTTCAAGGAAGAACTCCTTCCGATGTCGGGCTTCGATGTGATCTTCCTCCGCGCGAATCCACCGGTGGACAACACCATGTTGAACTTCCTCGACGCCATCAAAGACGAGGTCTTCATCGTGAACGATGTCGATGGAATCCGAAAAGCGAACAACAAGCTCTACACCGCGGCCATGTTCCACGGCAAGGCAGGCATCATTCCGGCCACACACGTTTCGAAGAACAAGGAATACCTCAAGCGCGTCATCTCTGAATCCAAGTCAGAGAAGATGATCCTCAAGCCCCTCGATGGGTATGGAGGAAGTGGTGTGATCCTGCTCGAACGCAAAGCATCTGCTAGCGTGAGTTCCTTGCTTGACTTTTACATCCACGGACAAAAAGAGCAGAAGTACGTTATCGTTCAGGAATACGTAGAAGGCGCCGATCAAGGCGATGTGCGCATCTTGATGCTCAACGGCAAGCCAATTGGTGCAATGAAGCGGGTTCCTCAAAAGGACGAAGCACGCAGCAACATCCACACAGGAGGCACAGCGGTGAAGCATGTCTTGAGCAAAGAAGAGCAGCGCATTTGCGAACTCATCGGTCCTCGATTGGTCGCTGACGGACTCTACTTCGTTGGATTGGATGTCATCAACGGAAAGTTGATCGAAGTGAATGTCTTGAGTCCGGGTGGCATCACCCGTATCAATAAGCTCCACCGAGTGAAGCTGCAGCAGAAGGTGATGGACTTCGTAGAAGACGTGGTCCACACGAAAGAACTAGCATTGAACCGAAAGCTCGCCCACAAACTCACGGTGAAAAATGCAAAAGTTAAGTCTTGAGCAGATCCTCTCGCATATCGAGCAGGGAGAGTGTTTCGAGGCGAGCTTCAACGACGACTTCTTCATCAAGATCCAAGAGTATGTTCCGTACGTCTGCACGGCCATACATGCCGGTTCGCGCTTTCGCAAAGAGTTAGAGGACATCTGTCTTCTCAGCAAAGCCGAGCGCTATTTCGAGGAAGATCCGCACACAGAAAAATTCATCCAGAGCCTACCGATCACGTTGGTGGGCAATGATTCTCGCTACGAATACGACCTCAACCGGGATCCGGAAAATGCGATCTACGACGTCGCCTGGGGAAAACAGGTTTGGAAGCGGGCCTTGACCGAAGAAGAACGCCAGATCTCACTCCAGAAGCACGCCAATTTCTACACGGTCGTTCGTGCGTTGGTGAAGAACCTGGAGAAAGACTTCGGAGCCGCCTTGGTGTACGACATCCACTCCTACAACTACCAGCGTCATCCTGTCTCCTATCTCTTCAACATCGGCATCGAAAACATCGACGTCAAACGCTATAACAGCCAGCTCAGTTACTGGAAGCGTGAATTGATGAAGATCAAGGTGAAGCGAGTTCAAACCGACGTTTCGGTCAACCACATCTTCTTTGGTCGTGGCTACTTGCTCAAGTTGGTACAGCAGGAATTCAACCACACCTTGGTACTCGCGACCGAGGTGAAGAAGGTCTTCATGAACGAGCTCACAGGCGAGGCTTATCCGTTGGTCATTCAATCGATCAGCAAAGGCCTGAAGTCTGCGATCATCAACAATGCGCAGCACTACATCAACACGAAGGCAAACTACGACGTCAAGCGCAAGAACACCCTACTTTCCAGTGATCTGCAGCCGGAATTGATCAAGCTGGACAAGGAGCTCTACAAACTCGCCAAGAATTTTGAAGTCTTGGGATTTGTCAACCCACTGAACATCGAACAGGAGAAGCGCAAGTTCTTCCGATCGAAGTTCACCGTGAACCCAGACTTCCGCTACAAGCCGTTGACGATCGACCCACACGTCTTTAAGTCGAAGATGTATCGACTGAACGTGGACGCCTTGGAGGACATCCACATCCGTCAGGTGTATATCGACATCATCCGGTCTTACACGGACAAGGTTGACCTCTTGAACACACTGGGAACGGAGAACTTCCTTTACAACTCGCTTCGCTACTTCGGCGAACCATCCCAGCAAGACATCAGCAACGCCTCCTTCCTACTCTACATGAAGGAGCTTCCTCAGTTCGAAAATGAACCGAAGCTGGACACCAAGGAGGTTAAGTCGCGCTTCAAGGCTGAGGGACAACGCTATGGCTTCGAATTCAACGTTCAGGAAGTGAGTCACATTCCTTCTGACGCATTGGTCATCAACTCGAAGAAGCTACTGATGCTGAAGAAGGGCGCCACATTCACGGAAACCCGTCTCAGAGCCCTATTGAATCACGAGATCGGTGTACACATGGTCACGACCATGAACGCACAGAATCAGCCACTGAACTTCCTCAGTTTGGGCTTGCCGCGCAATACCTACACCCAGGAAGGACTCGCCATCATGAGCGAGCTCCTGAGTGGATGTTTGTCGATCGGTCGTATGAAGGAATTGGGTCTTCGAGTGTTAGCGGTCAATTCCATGACGCGGGGCAATGACTTCAAGACGACCTATGAGTTCCTCAAGGACGAATACGACGTAGACGAGAACAAGCTCTTCTACCTCGTAACGCGAGTTTATCGTGGGGGTGGATTCACGAAGGACTACCTCTACCTCAAAGGCTTTAGAAAGATCCTGGAAATGAAAGGTCGTGGCGTCAATTTGGACAACCTGTTCCTCGGCAAGACCACCCACACGCACTTGACCATTCTGAACGAATTGGTAGATCGAGGCATCTTGAATGCACCGACCTATCGATGTCACTCGTTTGAGGAACCCGTGGAAATGGACCCCATCCTCAAATACCTGACAGATAGCTTGAAATAAGCGGAAATTTCAGGGATATACTGTAACATTGAAGCCCCGATGAACCTCGCTTGATTTCGAGCGTTTAAGGACTTAAAGCTTCAATTTATGAGTACACCCAAGTGGAGAACGGTCAAGGAATACGAAGACATCACCTACCAAAAGACCGACGACGGCGTTGCCCGTATTGCGTTCAATCGTCCTGAAGTAAGAAACGCCTTTCGTCCGAAGACGGTCGGTGAACTGTTCGAGGCCTTTGTAGACGCACGTGAAGATACCAGCATCGGTGTAGTACTCCTGTCGGGTGAAGGTCCGAGTAAGAAAGACGGAGGCTGGGCCTTCTGCAGCGGTGGCGACCAAAACGCTCGAGGGCACCAGGGCTACGTAGACGACGACGGCATGCCAAGACTCAATATTCTCGAGGTACAGCGATTGATCCGCTTTATGCCTAAGGTGGTCATTGCCGTGGTACCGGGATGGGCCGTTGGAGGCGGTCACAGTCTTCACGTAGTATGCGATCTCACCCTAGCCAGTAAAGAACACGCCATCTTCAAGCAAACCGATGCAGATGTCACCTCCTTCGACGGTGGATACGGTTCGGCATATCTCGCCAAGATGGTCGGACAAAAGCGCGGACGAGAGATCTTCTTCTTGGGAAGAAACTACTCCGCTCAGGAAGCCTTCGATATGGGAATGGTCAATGCGGTCATCCCCCACGATCAACTCGAACAAGAAGCTTACAATTGGGCGCAAGAGATCTTGATGAAGTCGCCCACATCGATCAAGATGATCAAGTTTGCCTTCAACCTCACCGACGACGGAATGGTGGGTCAGCAGGTCTTCGCAGGCGAAGCCACACGCCTAGCCTACATGACCGACGAAGCCAAAGAAGGACGTAACGCATTTCTTGAAAAGAGAAAGCCTAACTTCAAGGTAATCAAGTGGATACCTTGATTAATTTT
>Ga0181577_10004346_pt1 | contig 10944 bp, 11 predicted proteins | sample 101ome_21_FD_132468 | JGI IMG/M metagenome (GOLD analysis project Ga0181577, IMG submission 132468) | Coastal salt marsh microbial communities from the Groves Creek Marsh, Skidaway Island, Georgia - 101413BT metaG (megahit assembly) | ecosystem: Environmental > Aquatic > Marine > Intertidal... | reverse complement strand
TGAGCGCGACGTCAATAACAGCGCCTTGACCACGGTCACACGTGCTGAGGAAGGTGAAATCAAGCGCGACAGTGCGAGTGGACGGCGCTATTTGGAGCTTCGCCGGGGCTCGCGTTACACCGGGCGTGGCGGGCACGCTGAGTTTGAACGGGTCCAATTTGAGCGTTACGGCGAGCTCTTGCCTGAGGCGGAGGGCGGCCTTCGCTCAAGCACGCGTTCGCAAGCCATACCCACAGAGGAGCTCGTGGCGAGTGACGACCCACGCCTAAAGGCAACACTTTATTGGCGTTTGTCGTTACCCCTGCTAGTGCCGATCTCAGCGTTAATGGCCATTGCGTTAAGTCGCACCGATGCGCGGCGCGGACGTTATGCGCGCCTGGGTCCGGCATTGCTCCTGTTCCTTGCGTATTTTGTCGCCCTAACCCAGGGCCGCGGGGCTGCGGAAGCCGGTGATGGTGGTATGGGTCTGTTAGGGGTGCATGCAAGCTTCATTGGCATAGCGGTGTTGCTAATGCAATGGGAGGCTTTGCGAATACGGCTATCGAGGCGAAGTCATGAGCCGTCTTAATCGTTATGTCAGTCGCGCGGTACTCAGTGCGAGTCTAGGCTCACTTGCCGTTATTGTAGGCTTGGATGCACTCACGGCCTTGGTCGATGAGGTAGGCAAAATCAGCTCGGCGTATCGGTTTAGTGATGTGCTGGTTTACGTCTTTTTCACGCTACCAAGCCGCGTTTACGAATACATACCCTTTGCTTGCCTCATCGGCGCGTTGATGGGGCTAGGAAAATTGGCTGCGTCGAGCGAGTTGGTCGTTATACAAACTGGGGGGCGTTCATTATTACAAATCGCGGGCATGACATTACGTCCCGCTATGCTCATGGCCTTGTTAGGTTTTGTTGTTGGCGAGTGGGTGGCGCCTACCACCGAACAGATTGCGGTCAGTCAGAAGGCCATGGCTCAGCGAAAACAGGCTAGCATGACCAGTGCAGTGGGGGCCTGGAACCGTGATCAAAATACGTTTGTACACGTAGCTGCTGTGCAGCGTGGCGGGGTGGCTTTTGATGTCAGCCTGTTGGAATACGATGATCAGCAGCAGTTAAAACGCTCGGTTCGGGCTGAGCGGGGCACTTTTTTGGAGAGCTATTGGCTACTAGAAAACGTCGAAGCAACTCTCTTTGAGGCTGACCGCGTGTCAATTGAAAGCGTCACAACTCTGCGCTGGGACACCGCCATCACGCCCAATTTGCTAGCCCTTGAGGTTGTGGAAAAAGAAAACCTTCCTGTCACGCAGCTCTGGGACTATGCCCGCTATTTGGAGCAACAAGGATTAATGTTCAGGGACGTAGAGCTGGCCTTTTGGCGCAAGCTTCTGCAGCCCGTCGCGATCATAGGGCTGGTGTTGATCGCTATGTCATTTATTTTTGGACCGCTTAGAGAAGGGAATATGGCTAGGCGCATATTCGCCGGTGTCATTGTGGCGGTGATTTTCCGTATTTCTCAGGACTTCTTTGGGCCTGCTAGCTTGCTCTTTGGTTTCCCGGTGTTGTTATCGGCACTTATTCCTATCGGGTTTTGTATTGGTGTGGGTGCCTGGCTGTTAACACGCAGGGCCTAACGGTTGCGTTTAGGTACCACAATCAAGCGCGTATTTGACAACCGGTCGTGCCAGCGGGACTTATTGCTATCCCAGAGCGCCCACCAGTAACCCAATCCAAAAGCCACGAGCGAGAGTGTTGCCCAGCAAGCGCGGGTTATGGCTGTTCTAAAATCAACGACATGGCCGTGTTCATCGGTCAGTTTGATCCGCCAAGCTTGCATACCCAGGGTTTGCCCGCTTTTTAGCCAAAAAACGGCATAGAAGCCGATGACAATCACCGCGGATGTGGATTGCAGCAGCCATGCTGGCACGGCGGCTACCTGCGCTGAAGCCGTTGGACCATAAATCATCACCCAGATAAAGGCGTTGGCCATTAACAGAGGCATGATAAGAAATAGGTCGTAGACCATCGCCAGCAAGTTCCGCCACAAGGGCGCCGATATCAGCTCTTCAGTGGTGATCTCGGGCATTGTTGTCATGAGTTTTGGGTCTCTTCAGGTGATGTCATAGGCTCAAGCGCTAAATGCGATGTGTCTGGGTTAATTACTGTGACGTGGCTCACTAGCGTAGGAATGAGGTCACCCGCTTCAGCAACGCTGAGATCAGGTACCACGACGGAGGCGTCGATAGACTTACTGGGTGTTACCAACAGCGATCCGGGCGGCGCCAGCATGGGTTCGTTGCTTGAAGAGGTCTTCGGCTCTTCGCTGGTGACTGACTCATCGCAGCGCGCGATCACAACTTTTGCGCCGATTTTTGCTAGTGCCTGTCGGTACCTGAGCGCCTCGTCCTTGGTACAATTGGATTTTATACGATGGCGCTTGCCATCCAGCAGACTGAGGGCAGTTTCAGTTTTGACTGAGAACTGTTGCGCAAATGCGGCGGCAACAGTCTCTTTATTCGAGCCTGCCTCAAGTTCTCCGCTGAGAAATATGTCAAAGGTCGGTTCCATGGGCTGTCTGTTTCGACGCAAAAGACGTCATTGTAAGGCATGCCAATTTAACCGGCGACCGTGCACAGTTAGCGAGTAAGAGGGCGCTATGGTCATTCAGCAAGATATAGAGCAGAGGCTCAGAGACGGGTTAGCACCACAAATGCTAGAGGTGCTTAATGAGAGCCATATGCACAATGTGCCTCCGGGCTCTGAATCGCATTTTAAAGTTACCTTGGTCACCGATGCGTTTTTGGGTAAGCGCAAGGTCGCGCGTCATCAAGCGGTTTATGCCGAGCTTTCCGACTTGTTGGCAGGGCCCGTGCATGCGCTGGCGCTTCATACCTATACGCCCGAGGAGTGGTCAACTGTGGAGGCGGCGCCTGATTCGCCGAACTGCCATGGCGGTGAGAAAACATGAATGACACGCAATCTGCGCCGGTGGTGGTGGCGGCGTTGTACCGCTTCGTTCGTCTGGAAGACTATGCCGAATTGCGTGAGCCGTTACTCGACTTCTGTCAGGCACGCGGCATTTTTGGCACGCTGCTACTTGCCAGAGAGGGTATCAATGGCACCGTTGCTGGCCCTCGTTCGGGCATTGACGCCTTGATGGCGCACCTGCGGGCAGATCACAGGTTGGCCGAGCTTGATTGGAAAGAGTCTTACAGCGACACCGTGCCGTTTCTACGTATGAAGGTGAAGCTCAAGCGAGAGATTGTCACGATGGGTGTACCCGAGGTGGATCCCAATGATGTGGTGGGCACCTACGTACAGCCGACTGATTGGAATGCCCTGATTGATGACCCCGAAGTCGTTGTTATCGATACCCGTAACGATTACGAAGTCGGTATCGGTACCTTTCGCAATGCCGTGAATCCGGAAACAACCACCTTCCGTGAATTCCCACAGTGGGTGGCAGAAAACTTGGATCCGAAGGTGAATAAAAAAGTCGCGATGTTCTGTACGGGTGGCATCCGCTGTGAAAAAGCGTCTTCTTTTATGCTCTCTCAGGGCTTTGAAAACGTCTACCACCTCCAAGGTGGGATCTTGCAGTATCTGGAGGACGTTGCACCGGAGGAAACCCGCTGGGAGGGTGAGTGTTTTGTGTTCGATAACCGTGTCGCGGTGGATCATCAGTTAGAGAAGGGGCAGTACGAGCAATGCTATGCCTGCCGCCATCCTATTACGGCCGAGGACATGACCTCCGAGCACTACCAGAAGGGCGTTTCCTGCCCGCGTTGTGTCGATCTTCACACCGATGACCAGACGGCGCGCTTTCGTGAGCGACAGAAGCAAGTCGATTTGGCGCAGGCCCGTGGGGAACGACATATTGGCGGTTAGTTTACCTAAACGCTTAACCACTGCCTTCATACCGTCACGCTTCATAGATTTGGGATGGGGTCTATCGGGTCGGCTCCATGCTCCCAGCGTTCTAGTGGTTAGTTTAGTAGCGCCATTAGTAGCCCCATGCATTTTTATTCCATCTTGTTATGGCCCATAACCTATCGGTCTAAAAAATACTCGAGTAGTGGGTTTACACCCTCACCAAGCCCCCTTAGCTTCTACAAGCGCCCTTAGGTTCTGAGAAGGGTTGTCTATAAGAACAATAACTACATCATTCGCAGGGGGTCATAATGCAGCGGTTCACCTTTCTTTTCATTGTTTTTGCGTTGACAGATTTCTCCGGAACTGTGCTGGCTGAAGCCAATCATGCCGAAACAGCCAGGGCATGGGTGACCGCCGTCAACACCAGTAGGGACGCCCATATCGCTGCGGCTAAGCAATACATGGCCGAGGACGGTGTGGCAACGCAGTCGCGTTACGTGGGTTTTGGCTTTACCTGGGATCCCGTGGACGATAACAGTCGAATGATTGTGTCTCGAGTAACGCCGGGCAGTCCGGCAGCCGGCGTGCTGAAATCCGGCGATGAATTTTTGTCGGTCCAGGGTATTGAAGTGAATGCAGAGACACTGGGTAAGCTCAGCTTTCGCGGTGCGCCAGGGAAGCCTGTGTCGGCAGTCATTCTTCGCGATGGAGTAGAGCAACCGATTTCGGTAACGCGCGGTATTATTGAGTCCAGCATTTCAAAGCAAGAGTTTTTGACCTGGGCGAGCACCCAGTCAGACGATGATTGGAGTCCTGACCGATTCGTTATTCACGATGTTATTGCGCAAGGCGACGTCGCCTATGTGTGGTCTACGATTTGGGACACTGACAATGTGACCGATGTGCCCTTCGAGACGCATGCTATTACACGCATTCGCTTCAACGCAGAGGGTCAGATTTACCGTTTGGCAACGGTGACCGAGGAGCGCTTTGTACTCGAGCAAACAGGATGGAACATCAGTCGCTGACAATAAATTACTAAAAGTATAAGGGGGAGATCCCGATGAAATCATCAGCAAGGAAGTTTGCCGTCTGGACAGCGGTGTGCGCGTTGCTCGCCGCACTATTGGCGCCTGCCGTGGCCAACGCACAGCACGCTGCGATGGAAATGTTTGCTTGTAACTACTTAGATGGCAAAAACCAAGAGGACCTACTTGGTGTGGCAAAAGAGTGGGACCAGTGGGCCGACAAGCATTTTTCTGCGCCCTATAACGCCTACGTAATGACGCCATTATTTGCCAATTTTGACGAACATCCCGATGTTATCTGGCTGGGTGTCTCAGATTCGCCAGCGACGATGGGTAAGGTCAATGACGAGTGGCTATCTAAGGGGAAGCAGCAGCAGGCGAACTTTGATGGTGTGCTGAGCTGTGGCATGCATGCGCTGCTTGGCGCATGGCGAGTCAGGGCCTATGACAAGTTGGGACAAAGTGCGTATCTGCAAGTCCAATCTTGCGAGCGAAAACCCGGCGTAAGTTGGGCGCAAATTGCAAAAGCGGACGCTGATTTCGCGGAGTGGATGACCGCCCACGAGATTCCGGGCGGGTTTTATCGCTGGTCGGTGGGGCCTGGCGCTCCCAAAGACAGCACAGCAGACTTCTATTCCGTTTGGATGACTGAATCACTCGAGCAGCGGGGGCAGGGGGTCGAGAAGTTCAATGCAGTGGAAACAGTACCTCAGGATATTTATCGCATTTATGGCGACGACAACCTCTATGATTGCGATAAGCCTCGCGTCTGGTATGGACAGCCTGTAGGCGGTAAGAGCTCCTAACACAAGTAGTGGCCCGCAGATGCGGGCTTTTTTTTGCCATTTTTTGAGGCTAATGGTGATCAACGTTAAGGATTAAGAATGATGAGAGTAATCGTGATTGCATTGATCGGGAGCTTGGCCAGTTTATTCGCGAGCGCCCAAGAGTATGAAATTCGCTCCGAATTTGCCTACTGCAAGCTCAACGAAGGTAAAACAATGGCCGATGTCATCGCGCAGTCAGAAGCTTATGGCCAATTCTCTTCGAGCGTCGGCACACAATATCAGCAAGCCATTATGCGACCCATGCATGCAGGCGATGCCAGTGGCTACGACTACATCATTTGGGGTCAGTGGCCTACGGGTGAGCAGATGTATAAAGAGTGGGGCAGTTACGTAAACGATTTCCCCGCTTGGCGCGAGTCAAAAGGTATGGAGGCGGAGCCGGCGGGTACATGCAATACCTTCATAGCTATGTTCAACACAGCGACAGCACATAGCCGCATTCCGGCTGCAGAACGCGACGAATGGCAGCCGTTCCAGTTTTCCTGGTGTCGGCTGCGAGAGGGCAAAGCCTTGGCGGATGTTATCGCGGCTCAAGCAGCGAACGAGGCGTTAATGGTCGAAAGCGGCTTTGCTGGTTGGGGCACCCATGTGTTCACACCCTATTTAGGCTTTGATGCCGACTGGGGGTATGACTTCGTGCAGATGAACCACTGGTATAGCTTTCAAACCCGAGGCCACATGGCGGACAACTGGCTAGCATTTCTGTCAGCGCATCCGGAGGTGTCACAGGCGAATGAAGCTAATGCCCAGTGCGAGGCTGATCGCAGCTTCTACGTTAAAAGTGTATTCAGTAACTTCTAATGAACTACCTTAGGTCTAGGCTGTTGCTGGTTCATTCGCACTTCAACAGACATTACTTGGAGGTTCCAAATGACTAATAAAATCTACAAACCATTTCGCAGAATATTGGCAATTGCATTGGCACTCAGCCTGTCGGCTTTTGGCCGAATGGCTTTCGCTGAGCATTTGGAGGTGTATCGGTGGGAGTCACAGTCTTATGCGCCTAACGCCTTGATAGCGTCAATGATGAAAGCTGCCAAGATCCATGAAAAACAGGGCGCGCACGTCGGAATCTTTCAGATGGATGTTGGCTCGGCTGGAAAGACATCTTTTGATTATGTGTTGCGTTGGGATAACGCCGAGGCTTGGGCAAAGACAAAAAGCTTAAATGGCAATGAGGACTGGCAGGCGTTTTGGACAGAGGCCTCGGCATCACCGTCCGGAAACCTATTGTGGTCTCTAGAAGGGATCAATCTTGATCGCAGTGTGCCGGCGGCGCACTTCAAGAATCATGGGCCATACAGGGTGTACATATGGAAGCCAACAGCTGGCGAGCAAGGACGTATGATGACCGCGTTCAACCAAGCCAAGGCCTTACACAATAGCCTGGGAGCTGATGTGCACATTTACAGCGAGGGAGTGGGCGGTAGCGGCAATATTCATTACGTTATGCTGTTCGATGATTGGACTGAGCTTGCCAGCTTTGGTGATGGCTTGGTGGGGAATCAAGAATGGCTTGCCCTACAGGCCTCTGCCAGTGGATCGGCAACTTTGTTGGGGTCGATCCAGGGCATCCCTCTCTATTCCTCTGAGTGACATCGAGACTAAAGCTTTCAATCGCTAAGTTCGCGGTTCTCCGTCTCCGAAGGCACTGTATTGAGGCCGAGCGCGACTCGGTAGTACCTGTATGGCGTTCGAGACTCTGAATAAAAAACCCGCCAATCGGCGGGTTCTTTATGGGTTCACTAGCGGTTAACGTTTGATGCCGCCCTTTATTGCGGTCTCGGTAGCTTTTCCGTAGGGCGGCAACAATCCCGCCAGCTTAGCCACATTGAAGCGGGTGGGCTGCTTGTATACCGATTTGGCGTGACTGAAGGTCTTGAACCCTTCGATGCCGTGATAAGAACCCATGCCGCTGGGGCCGACGCCGCCAAAGGGCATGTCCTCTTGCATGATGTGCATGATCACGTCATTGATGCAGACACCGCCTGAGGTTGTGCGGCTAAGAAAGGCCTGCTCTTCCTCACTATCGTTACCAAAATAATAGGCTGCTAGGGGACGGGGATTCGCATTGATATGCGCAATAGTCTCGTCGAATTCGCGGTAAGTGCGAATCGGCAGTACCGGGCCGAACATCTCCTCTTGCATGCATAGCGCGTCGTCATCCGGCGAGATCACCAGCGTCGGTGGGATCTTGTAGCTATCACTGCCGGCGAAGTCTTCATTCGCAGGGTTAATGGCAATCGTGCGTGCCCCTCGTACTTCGGCATCCTGCAGATAACCGTTTAGGCGTTTGTGATGGCGCTCATTAACAACTGCAGTGTACTGATCATTGGCCAGTAACGTCGGGTACATGTTAGTTACTGCCCGCGTAGCGTGTGCAATGACGTCGTCGAGCTTCTCTTCGGGCACCAACAAGTAATCAGGTGCCAAACAAATTTGACCGGCGTTAAGCGTCTTGCCGATCATGACCCGCTCCAATGCTTGCTCCAAATTGGCACTGCGCGAAATCACCACCGGCGACTTGCCGCCGAGCTCTAGTGTGACCGGCACGAGGTTCTTGGCCGCGGCGCTTAAAACGTGTCGCGCAATACTTGTGGCACCGGTAAAGATCATGTGATCGAAGGGCAGCGAGGTAAAGGCCTGACCCACCTCGGGGCCGCCGGTGAAGGTGGTCACCTCGGTCGTATCAAACGCTTCGGCAACCATGGAGGCGATGACTTCGGAGGTGGCTGGCGTAAACTCCGACGGTTTAATCATCGCGCGGTTTCCCGCAGATAAAATGCCCGCCAGCGGCTGAAACACCATGGAAACAGGGAAGTTCCAGGGTGCCACGATCCCAACGACGCCCTTGGGTTGGTATTCAATGTGGGAGCGCCCACCCAGCAGATTCAGCGGAAATAGCGTGGGCCGCCGGTCAGCTTTCATCCAATTCGCCATGTGCTTTCGGCAATGTTTCATCGAGGTGATGGAGCCGCTTACGTCGGTCATTAAATTGACCTGGCGCGGCCGGCAGACAAAGTCCGCATTCATGGCTTCGCTTAAACGCTCGGCGTTGCGTACCAGGCTATCGATGGCGCGGTTAATCCTGTCGGTCCGAGTGGCGAGGCTGACGGCGCCCTCACTGAGGTAGCTCTCACGCTGTTGTTTGAGCGCATTTTGCATTTGCAGTTCGACATCTGGGCTTACTGCGATGGTTTGTGGTGCATTCATTGTTGGGTCCCCCCTTTATTAGTAGGTCGAGCATACCCAACCTTCAGCGTTAGGCAAAGTGGGGGAATTGATCGTTCAAGAAGGCGAAACAGCTTTTTTTGTCCGCAATAGATAGCGCAGATCCCTTCGGTTATCGGAGTAGATCCTCGCTATGGGCGCAGTGGCGTCTGGCCCCACCAGCAAATGACGTTCCCACCCTTTCGCGAGCATTAGGCTCTGAGGCGCGGCTCGATGTTATGCTAAAACCTTGTGTATGCTTGGGTCTGGGGCCAGAACACGCCGTGAAAGAGCCGGGTTATGCGCATTGTCGATGTAAGAGAATTATCTGTACCACTCGAGGCAGGTATTGCTAACGCCTTGGTGAATTTCTCTGAGCACACGGTATCGCTTGTGGCGCTGATTACCGATCGGGTCCGAAACGGGAAACCCGTTGTCGGTGTGGCATTTAACTCGATCGGTCGTTTTAGCCAGTCAGGCATTATTCGCGAGCGCATGTTGCCGCGACTACTCGCCGCTGAGCCCATACAGTTGCGTGCCCAGGAGGGCGAGGGTTTCTGCCCAGAGCGGGTCCTACGCGTCATTATGGCGAACGAAAAACCCGGAGGGCATGGGGACAGGGCTTCAGCGGCCGCGGCGATAGAGCTTGCCGTCTGGGACCTTAATGCCAAGCTCAGTGGACAGCCGGTCTACCGTTTATTGGCAGATCAATATGCGCCGCAACAGCAAGCAGATCACACTAAAACCCTGACATTACCCTCGGTACCTAGCTATGCCGCCGGGGGTTACTACTACCCTAGTCAAGGCATCGATCGACTGAGAGCGGAGCTCGAGAGCTACCAAGCGTTGGGCTTTGATTCGGTCAAAATCAAAGTGGGTGGATTGACACTGAAAGAGGACATAGCGCGGGTTGAGACCGCCATTGATGTCACCGGACATGCCAGCCGCGTTGCGGTTGATGCCAATGGGCGCTTCGATTTGGGTACAGCATTGGAATACGCCCGGGCCTTGTCTGCGCTTGGTGTGCGCTGGTTTGAGGAGCCGTTGGATCCTCTCGCATTTCAGTCAAACCGACTTTTATGTGAGGCCGATGAGGGAGCGATCGCGACTGGGGAGAACCTCTTTAGCCACCAAGACGTGGCCAATTTACTGCAGTTCGCAGGCTTGCGCGCCAATCGCGATATTCTGCAAATGGATCCAGGGCTGAGTTACGGCCTGACCGAATACCTCAAGATACTCAACCTGGTTGAGGCGGCTGGCTTTAGTCGAAGCCAATGTATGCCGCACGGGGGGCATCTTATTAACCTGCATATAGTAGCGGGTCTGTCTTTGGGGGGCTGTGAAGCGTACCCGGGGGTGTTTCAACCTTTCGGTGGTTTTGGCGACGATGTTGAGATTAAAAACGGCAGAGTAAGCCCGCCGGAGGCGCCAGGCTTTGGTCTGGAAACCTCGTCTCGGCTTCGCCCTTATCTTAAGCAGTTGGCCGATCTATGAACCTGCTAAGCGGCAGTTCCGTCTCGCTCGGGCGCTATCCCTCGTTAACGTGCTACCCGTTGTATCCGGATATCGCTGACGCACGGTGTGGTGTTTTTATCGTCAGCACGCCACGGCGTCTAAGGGAACTGACATGAACATTGCGGTGATTGGCTGTGGTGCCATGGGTTCGGTATACGCGGCATTGCTGGTGTCAGCGGGGCACCGAGTCTGTGTTGTTGGTCCCGCTTCGGAGCATCTCCAAACTATTCGTGAAAATGGACTGCGGGTGACCGGCGCAAGCGGTGATAGAAGGGTTTACCCAGAAGTCGCGTCGATCTTACCCGAAAACATTTGGGACTTGATCGTCTTGGCGGTCAAGGCCGGCGCCGTGCGAGAGGCTGTGCAGCAATTGCGTGGCATAACTCGCGAGACATTGGTCGTGACCTTACAAAACGGTTTGGGCAGTGCCGATGTTGTGGCAGAGGTGGTCGATTCAGATCAGCTTATTGTGGGCATCGCCCAAGGCT
>Ga0181577_10004338_pt1 | contig 10959 bp, 9 predicted proteins | sample 101ome_21_FD_132468 | JGI IMG/M metagenome (GOLD analysis project Ga0181577, IMG submission 132468) | Coastal salt marsh microbial communities from the Groves Creek Marsh, Skidaway Island, Georgia - 101413BT metaG (megahit assembly) | ecosystem: Environmental > Aquatic > Marine > Intertidal zone... | reverse complement strand
TTTCTGTCATGTCTTATTGCGGCAATATGTTTAGTTCTGCTGTCGCTGCATTATCGAGTGCTTATATTAGCCGTTCCAATTCTGATCGAATGGGGACTTACTAGATCGCGGATTGGTGCCATTTTGGATGACTATCGCTGTTGTTATCAACTTTTTATTGTTTCCCTCGGTCCGAATTCAAGGGGAATTGGCAGTTTTGTGGATTGATCTGCTGCGATTTACCGCATTGTTTACTATTTTAATTTGGTTATCGAAAGACTCCTTTCTCGGAGATTCGGCAACTTAAGGTTTGGTTGTGGTGTCGGTATTAGTTTCGGCGTAAACGATAAACGGGCCTGTTTGGCCAATTAGATTGGTGTTGGAAGGTTGAGGAAATGCGCCGGGGAACTCTCGCTGTTCGGATGGCGTGCTTGTGTGCATGATCCAAGCACAGATTTTTGATGTGTGGTGACTGCGGGCTTTGTCAGTAGTTAAATTGAACCAATATTCACCGGCGCTTGTTCCTTTAATTGCCCCATAGGACCACTGGTATCCGTCTGAAAGTATTCCGGGCCAAAATTGGTCCCCATTTTTGACACGACCGACGACTCCCCCTTCGAACGTGTGCATTAGTGGGAGTTGCAGAATGCCACAGTTCGCGTCCTGCGCATCGTTCAGTAGTTCAATCGAATCGAGGTATGAACCGACGTCATGGGCGTCGGCGGTTGAAGAAACTAGAGGTGAAATATCCTTGCGAGCATCTCGAACCTGTAAGCCAGCGAGGAGCAATATTCCTATAAAAGAGGTTCCGATAATCTTGCGTCTTGGTGAAGAAGCGTCCAGTTCTTTTAGAAGTAGTGCCAGACCGAGATGCGCTGCAATGATAATGAAGGGCATTAGTCGCGACCAGGCCCGGTACCCCGGGAAAATCAAATCTGCAAAGATAACTCCGAGCCCTCCAGCGGTGAAGAAGAGAATTCCCACCATTAACACCGTGCGAATGACACTAATTCGATAGTCACCTGATGAGAACATCAATAACATGAGGATGATGCCGATGACGGTAAGTGCGCTAACGGGGGACCACTCGAATTGCTGACGGAGGGTCAACGTGTCACTAAACATGGAAGGAATGCCAAATGGAATAAAGACATTTCGCAGGTCTCCTGCAAACTGCAAGGATTCGCCAACTCCTCTTTCAATCGGAGTTACATCCCCACGAAGCCGATCGAGTATGACATGTGTGAGCGAGGGGACAACGAACGTAAAGATGCACGCAAACTCTTTAAGGGTCCCAGTTAGCAGAACCCGGTGTTTCCTGTATAGCGACGTCAGAATTGTTCCTGTCAGAACAAACGTGGCGATGAGAAACGAAAAAAAACCGTAGTAGGCACTTGAAGCCCCAATGAGGAGCCCGAGAGCGATGCGCTGTTTGTGCGAATGTTTCAGGCCGTTATTGTGAGAACTCAGGGTCAAATAGAAAAAGAGCGGGATGGTCCAGATACTTGCGAGGACTACGTGTCCGTACAGTAATCGAACGAAGACGTAAGGAGCCCACGCCGTAGCAAGAGAGAGCGGAAATGAAACAAGCCGTTGAATTTCCAAACGGGAACAAATCCAAAGCATCGCAAGAGCGGTGAACGCGAAGCTAAGTAACACAAAGGTGTTTACTGCAAGTATTGGACTGCCCGTTACCCACCTCAGCAGCCCGAGAGCCATGTAGGGAACATCGTCAGGAACTACTTGAGTTCCAAAATTTGCTCCATTAGGGAACCCGTACTCGTGTGATACGTAATAGAAGGGCCACCGAACGACATCCGCAGTTGCGTACACGCTAGATAGGTCAGTTTCTCCAACCTTCCACGGCTGATCAAGGTCTTCAAACTTCAGATTAAGCCCGATAAACCCACCGCAAACTGCAACAATCGCAGTTGAAAACTGGAACAAAAAATTTGATCCTAACCATTGAGTCGGTACCCGACTCACGGCTCTAGAGTAAGTGTTATCGCTCAAATGAATCCCATAACGACTGCGTTGGTCCTGCCATCGTACAACAAGGCCTCGGTGATACATGAATGTCTTGAGGGGTTACTTCGCGTTTCCGATGTGGAAGGGCTTCAGCTTTCGATACTCGTAGTTGACGATGGAAGTAGTGACAACACGGTCGACGTTGTCCGGCGTTTTGAGGACAACCGGGTGCAACTGCTCGAACTTGGTTCAAACCATGGAAAAGGCGCCGCGATTCGAACTGGAGTCGCACACCTTGAAGAAACGTACGACAACATCGGTTGGTTTGATGCCGACCTTGACATTGATCCAAGAACTTTCGCATTTCTAGCGGGCGTTTTGGAAAGATTCCCTGACACTGATGGGGTCATCGCATCCAAATCTCACCCGGAGTCAACTGTTGATTATCCGATTACACGAAGAATTGGGTCGATCGCGTTCTCGCTGGTCGTACGAAGTCTTATTGGGGTGCGCTTCAGAGATACCCAAACAGGTGCAAAACTATTCCGAGCAGAGCGTGCGCGAGCGCTTGCATCACAATGCATCATCGATGGGTTCGCGTTCGATGTTGAGATTCTTGCACTTGCCGCGAAGGCGAGCAACAAGATCGTCGAAGCCCCTGTTGAGTTACACCTTCAGATTGGTTCGACCGTTGCCGTCTCGAACATTGTCTCTGCCTTCCGAGATGTGTTCACGGTGCGTCGAGTGCTTCGAAGAACTGCGGAACTCACAAAGTAAGCCTGCGGTTTAGCGCCTTGTAACAGACAATCTGAAAAACACGCTACGGCCATCGTCTGGAAGCACACAACCTGGGAGACCTAATGCGCTCGCAGTGAACGCAAACAAAGAGGTAACTGTCGGCCGAATGACAGTAACGATCTCTGTGACCCCCATCACTGGACCTACGCTCACTGCGTCTTCAACTGACAGCGACAACACACTCCCAACTAACTCGGACTGTTGTGCGCATTCAGGCACCTCAACCCGAACTGACCATCCATTGACTGAAGGCGCAAGTTGCATCGATCCACTTAGTTCGGGCGACGTCGACCAAATCCAGGACATCCCATTGATAGTTGCGTCCGGAGCGATTGTTGAAATGATCTCAGGGTTCGTCGGCACGAGATCAACCGGTTCGAAGAACAATCCAAAAAACGTCTTACGTCCATCGTTTGGTAACTCGCATCCACCAGTCTTTGCGGTTGCCTCAAGTGCAATCGATGAACCTTCGCTATTGAATGGTGCTGACCACAACGGAGTCTCCAATGAAAGGGTTTCGCTTAAAGAAAGATCGGCGATCTTTACTGAGCCCTCGGCCTCAACTGTTGAGTTGTCGCATGGAGGTAACACCAACTGTGCGGTCCATCGACCGTCTGGCAAGGTAATCCTTCCTGAAACCGATCGTTGTCGGCTCCAAATCCAAGCAAGGCCGTCTTCGCCGTATTCAACGATTCCCCCATCGCCGTCGAACGAGTACCGCACACCTTCGGGGCCTCCCATGACGAAACCAAGAACTCGCAAGAGGAGAAGTAAGGCGAGAATCGTGACGGCCCAGGGAGTGGAGAGAATTGATCGAAGCGCGTTTTTTAATGTCATCATTTGGTAGACCTTTTACCTGATGGTACAGACCTCTCAAAGTCAAGACCGATGCAGCAAGTTGCGGTTGAGCGTTGTCATTCCCTCTTTCAATTCGGAAGGTTGGATTGGCCGCACACTTGAGCATCTCGCCTGCGCGTTCAAAACATCAAGTTTTGATGAACTTGAAGTTGTGCTTGTCGACGATGGTTCAACCGATCAGTCGGTTGATGAAGCACGCACGACGGCTGCGAATCTAAGCATGAACCTTCTCGTTGTGCGGCAAGAGAATCGTGGTCGCCACAAAGCTCGACTCGCCGGGCTTAGCCGCTCCAATGGGTCGCACGTACTGCTCATCGACACCCGGGTGTTCTTGCACGAAAACTCGCTCGAGTTTGTGGGCCAACAATTCGAGGGCGCGCCCGAAGAGGTATGGACGGCGCATGTCGTTGCGGAGACGTCAACAAACCCTTTGGCTGGTTTTTGGCAAGCGATTGAGCATGTCGCGTGGCGCCGCTACTTCAAGCATCCCCGAAAGATGAAGTTTGGTGAGGATGACTTTGATTATTTTCCAAAGGGTACAACGGCGCTCATCGGGAGCCGAAAGTTGATTTCGAATGCCTTTTCCGCGTTTGTGCCCAACATTGATGATTGGCACAAGGCCAATGATGACACAGCAATTCTGAGATCAATCGCACAACAGACCGGCATTTCGATCAGCCCCCACTACTCATGTACGTATAACGCGAGAACAACCGTTCGTGAATTTCTCCGCCACGCGCATCATCGTGGCGCCGTGCTCGTAGATGGATACTGGGTTGAGGGTGCACGTTTCCGACACGCGATCTCCCTTTTCCTTCTTGGTTCAGTTGTGCTACCAGTTTTGTTGATATTCGGGTTGATTTGTGGCCCATGGTTGGCGATTGCGGTGGTCTCAGCAATCGGTGCGCTGGGCGGTATGGCGACGTTGGCGATCGCGGCGAAAACGCTTGGGGCACAATGGCACGACGCGCTCGTGCTTGCGCGGTATTCACCTTTATTTGCAATTTGGTACGGAACAGGTATCTGGCGGGGAGCATCGCTGCGGATTCGATCATCCCACCGGAGACAGCAGTGAAAATTCTCATCTTGAATTGGAGAGACCTCGAAAACCCTCGTGCAGGTGGAGCTGAGGTATACACGGAGGGTTTCGCTTCGGTTCTTGTGGAACGTGGCCATGACGTCACCTTGTTCACTTCAGATTTTGGCGGTGCCCGGGAGTCGGTCTCGAATGGCATTCGGGTCGTTAGGCGTGGATCGAGGTTCTCTGTATATCGACACGGAAGAAATTATGTCCGAGCGTTCGGTCATGACTTCGATGTCATCATCGATGAAGTCAATACTCGACCTTTCCTCGCTCACAACTACACAACCACTCCTTCGGTGGCGCTCATTCATCAGATTGCGAAGGAAGTTTGGTTCTACGAGGCGCCGCTGCCAATAGCGATTGCCGGCCGCTTTTTTCTTGAACCAATGTGGTTAAAGAAATATCGATCTCGCTTGGTGATGACAGACTCCCTTTCGTCGTCCGAGTCACTTGAGCAGTACGGGATTAAGGGCGCGGTACCGCTACCTATAGGCGCACCATCTGCCAGCGCGGTTTCAGAAGGCTTAGCCAAACAACGAGCAGTAATTTTCGTCGGCAGGATGGTGAAGAGCAAGCGACCATCACATGTGATTGAGGCGTTTGTCCAGGTACGGAAGGCTCACCCAGACATCGAGCTGTGGATGGTCGGAGATGGTCCAGAGCTCGACAAACTAAAGCGCTCAAACCCAGAGGGAGTCACCTTTTTTGGGAAGGTTAGTAGGAAACGGCGTGACGAACTCATGGCAATTGCGGAGGTGCTCGTCATGACATCTGTCAGAGAAGGGTGGGGTCTCACAGTGAGCGAGGCCTCTGTGCTTGGCACCCCTACTATCGGGTACTCCTCACCTGGCCTTGTTGATTCGATTCCAGCTTCGAACGGGGTACTTGTTGACTCAAACCCGTCGTCGCTTGCGATCGCTTTAGAAAAGTTCTTTAGCGGAGAGTTAAAACTAACTGCGACGCCTCACATCGTGACGTGGGAGCAGGTTGCGGATGCAGTTGAACGACTTCTGTCTGAAGAAATCACTTCACGTCGATAGTTGATTTGGTCGAGCGACGATGACAAGTCCGCCTGCAAGGCTTGGAACCTTGGCAATCAAACGATCAATCTTCTTTGCAACCGATGGGAGTTCAGGAAACGGCACACCTCTGACCGCATCAATGATGAACCCATGGTCTTCAACAAACTCTCTTAGGGCTCTTAGTGTGAACAAGCGTAAATGGCCGACGATACCTGAGCCAGGTCGCCCGTAGACCCCGCGAAAACTCACTTCACTGAACGCCGGTTGGATACCAAATAACAACGCAATCCGATTGAACCACGCAGCGAGATTTGGGGTTGAAATGGCTAGCCATCCGGTTGGACTGAGCACTCGATGTATCTCATCGAGAATTGAATCGGTATCTACCAAGTGTTCGATCACTTCGTCAATTACAACGAGGTCAAAACTGTTGTCGCCAAAGGGCAGGTTCGCCCCCTCGGCCCCAGCGATCACCCCGAAGAATCCGTTTTGTGAAGCAGCAGTAAGCGCCGTTGCGGAAAGATCGACGCACGTGACGTGGGTTGAAGCAGACAGCGAATCGACAATTGTACGAATCCCTACCCCCGCGCCCGATCCGATGTCAAGTACCCGTAACTCTTTGTCTGGTCGAATGCGATCGTTTAGCAATTTTGCTTGGCAAGAGTGAATGACTGGCGCCGAATTCTCATGACCGCCCATGGTGATCTCGCTGTAGAAATTTGAATTGTCTGTGCTCATCGCCCCGTCCCTTCCTCACAAAATGCGACACCCTTATATTTCTTGTAGGTTGCATTCATTCCGACTTCTGTACCGACCCAGTAGTACTCGGGCCACCCCATCGATTTCCACCATTCAAGCGCTACGCAACGTTCTTCAGCTGACCTCCCATCCGCGTACACGTTGAGAAGGTTCCCAACGGGAGCGGTTCGTTCATTAAATTTCATGGTGACATTTGTGTTGATGACGTACTGGATGGCTCCCACACAGATCAATAGCGCGAAAGAAACCAGTGCAATTCGTCGAAAGTTGTTCTGCAAGAGCGTGATGCCGGCCGCAATCAATATTGCTACGCAGACCGAACCAATTGCGTAGTAGGTGTACACCTGACCAACGCGTAGGGCTTCATCGCGAACCTTCACCGTTGATGACTGAAGCAAGGTTGTGCCGCTCCAGTACATCAGCAAACTGACTATTAGGACCCAACCGCGTTTGACATTGGAGTGAACCGTTTTGTGTGAGTTTTGCCGAGGCCTACTCAAAATACCGATGACAGCCAGAAGCACACACAACAACATGAAGAATCGCGTTACCGACCAGGAGTATTTCATTGGGGACGCAAGCCATTCTCGCGCGAGGCCCCAAGAAGCGGTTGGTAGTGAACTAAGAAGGCCTTTGAATGTGTGTTTGACCATCTGGAACGATGGCGATAGTTGAGTGCCGGTGTAATTCGCTGTCTGAGGCTGAGAAATGCTGTATAAAAACGCGGTGAACATCAACGGGATTGCGGTGGCAATTGTTGAAAGCGTTAGCTTCCTGCGACGATTCACGCCGGCCACGCTGTCGAGTGAGGACTGGAAAAGTATTAAGCCAACGGAAAAAATCATGAGCACGTTTGCTTCATAATACGTAACTGCGAAAAGTGAGAACAGTGAAAGTGCGCCCACAGATGTTGCGCTGAACTCGGCCCGATGGACTCGGTCGCCAAGACCCAGGTAGGTAAGCCCCACAACAAGAGTGCCGTACCCTGCTAATGGATAACTGGCGACTGGATCGTTCGACCACGGAACGTGGATCTGGAGCGTTAGCCCAAACGTCAACATCAGTACGAGGCGTGCGTTCCAACGTGAGAACTCGCGACCGAACGACTCGATAATTCGAATGAGAGTGTTGGTAGCTACCTCTATAGTAATGAAGAAAACAGCAAACTTGAGCACAGCAAAGACGGTGACGTAGTGGAAACTCAGATCGGTGATGAGGTAGGTCAGAACGAAAGTTGCAAGGCTTCCGATGACCTGTCCGCTGTAGTTGAAATGACCGGCCAGCCATGTGTTATCGACTGTGTAATTGATAATTGAAGAGATTGAGAAACCAGCATTGTGAGCTTGGCCGAAGGGGTTGATGAAGTCATCTGCAACTACGTGCGTAAGTAACGCAGGACGAAATACAAGCCATAGCGATGCGAGATAGGACCCCCACACGAGTGTGGATCTGAGGCGATCGGTTATCATCGCCCCTCAATCTAGGTGGTATTTGTGAAAGTCCTTGACTGAGGATCACTTCGTTTTGACGAGCATTCGCTCGGAGACTTGAGATTCCGCATACGGTATGAAGTCATGCGGTTGTCTCGACCTATCAAATCATTAATCGGGCATTGGCTACCTTTCGGCGATATTTTTCGCCGCTTAGATACGGTCGACGAGCAGATACAAGTCCTATTTGATCGAGCCGTAAACCTTGAGTCAGCAATCAACCATCTCAATGAAGTTGATCACAGGTTGCAACAAGCGATCACAGGATTCAGGCAAGACATGGCTGATCAGGGCGACTTCGCTCTTGAGCGATCAATTGAGGTTACGCAGCAGATTGTGGGAGAAGCGCAATCTCGGATTGTGGCTGATCTTCGGGCGGAAGCTAAATCGCAGGGTGACTTCGCATTAGAGCGGTCAATTGAGGTTACGCAGCAGATTGTGGGAGAAATTCAGTCCCAGATTGTGGGAGAAATTCAGTCTCAGATTGTGGGAGAAATTCAGTCTCAGTTGGCAGCGATTCGTCGCCAGGTTCGGGCACTTGAAACTGCTCAAACCAGAGATAAACAGGTGGAACCAGATAGAGAGGGGGTACCTCGTTCTCTTAATCGTTCGGAAATTAACGAGCCCTCTTCTTACGCACGCTCATCGCTCATTTCCGACGCACTGTACGCCGGAATCGAGGATGTGTTCAGAGGGTCAGAATCTTCGATCACAGCGAGAGCTGCCGAGTTCCTTCCGCTGCTCAACGAGATAGATCCCACTGCCCCGCTACTCGACTTAGGTTGTGGTCGAGGCGAGTGGATTTCGCTCGTGAATTCCACTGGACGAACTGCTCTTGGTGTTGATCACAATTCGCTGTTTGTGGACCAATGCGTGACCAATGGCCTCGATGTCACCCAAGGTGATCTCATTGAGGCGTTAAGAGGCCAGCAAGCTGATTCTCTTGGGGCTGTAACGCTCTTTCAAGTTTTGGAGCATTTGCAATTTGATCAGGTATTAGAAATCCTCGAGCTCAGCTTGCAAGCACTCATTCCGGGTGGCGTTCTCATCGCCGAGGTTCCAAATGCAAAAAATCTTCAAGTTGGCTCCGGAACGTTCTGGATTGACCCAACCCACAACCGTCCTTGGTACCCGGAGTTACTTGAGTTTCTCGCGCGACACACGGGATTTTCTGCTGTCACTGGGCGCTATTCGAACCCGCTGGGTGAGATGCCAATACTTGAGGGAGTTCAGTTAAATATTGCTCGACCAATTATTGACATTCTGGAGCGAGTGATTGGACCGGCCGATTACGCAGTTGTTGCCACGCGCTGATCATATGTGTCGATAGCGACGTTGAGAAGGTCTTCAAAACGGTCAAGGACAGTGTTCCACTGATAGTTCTCGACCACGTACTGGAACCCAGCAGTTCCCATTTCTGTTGCTCGGTCTCTACTCCTCGCCAACCTAAGGAGTGCGGCCTCGAACTCCGCAAATCCGTGAAAAGGAATCGCGCCGCCGGATCTCAGCGCTTGGCCAGTGAGCACTTCACATCTCGATTGCACGAGAGCAGGGCGCTTCTGGACCCATGACTCGCACAAGACAATTGAGAATGATTCAAAATACGAAGGTTGAGCAAGAGCAAGAGCACCAGCAAGAGCATCATGTTTTGACTGTTCACTCAAAAAGCCTGTGAAAATAATGTCTGGATGGTCAGGTAATTCAACAAGTTGCTCCCCGCACATCACAAGCTTGAGGTTGCCTGGGTTGCGGTCCTTGAATGCGACGAAGAAGTCGGCTAACTCCAATGCTCCCTTCATGGGGTCAATTCGACCGGTGTAGAGGAGGTAGTCACTCTCACCAATGTGCTGGTCATGTCGGAACCGGGTCGGATCACCCTGTGCGTTGACGTCGATACCGATGCCAACAACTGCAGATGGAGGATCCATGTGAAACCGTTGCTGTACAACTGCTTGTTCCTCCGGTGTAAAGAAGAGCATTGCATCAGCCAACCGGAATAACGGGTCCATGATCTCAATTCGAAATGGGGGTTCATCGTGGGCGGTTGGCTGCAGGACAGTAGGAAGGAGACCAGCGACGGTCGGAAGACCAAAAGTTGATGTTGCATATAGATACGTCATGAAGATCGATACGTCGAACCGCCGATAATTTTCGAGCAGCCATGATCGTTGACCAACTAGTTCAGGCCCCATCGCCTTTGCCCAGTGCTGCTGAAGGTATCTTGGAACAGGGTGCGGGCCGGTGTGCACCCAATTGTCGAGAGGTCCAAATATCTCAGGTCGCCTCGAATCTCGAACAGGTAAACGATGAACCGTGACTCCATTGATGAGTTCAGTGCCTGGCTCGTAGGCGTTGTTCCAGTCGACGTATGACCTTGCACAACTCGTTATCACTTCGACTTCGTGCCCTCGGTCGACCAAACGTTCAGCAAAGTTTCTGCATGCCGATTCGCTTCCACCAACGATGTCATCGCCGTACCGCTGAACTGAATACAGAATCTTCACAACGTTGCTTCTAGCAGTAACTTAACGACATCTGTTGATCGGTCTTCATCACGGAAGCTGTTGATTCTCGCAAGGCCATTTGCGAGGAGTCGTTGTTGCACCTCACTGTGTTGCAACAGATAATCGACTGCGGAAGCGAACTCGCATGGACCAGAATCACGCGGCAAGACGAGTGCCCCATCCCTCAGCGTTTCCCTCACTGCGCCAACGTCACGTGCGATCACTGGAACGAGAAGTGACATCGCTTCGAGGGGCGGTATGCCTAATCCTTCATGGTCACTGGTAAGTAGAAGGCATCGGCTCATTCTTAAAACGGAGGCTAGAGAATCATCGTCAATCTCCCCCGTAAAGTGCAACTGATCTTCAACTCGAAGACGCTCAGCAAATACCTGAAGTGCAGATGAGTACGACGGAATTCGTTCAGGCCCTACGACCACCAGACCAAGTTCACGGCGATATGTGTGCCGGAGCAGTGAAAGCGTCGAAATTGCGAGCTC
>Ga0181577_10004337_pt1 | contig 10960 bp, 9 predicted proteins | sample 101ome_21_FD_132468 | JGI IMG/M metagenome (GOLD analysis project Ga0181577, IMG submission 132468) | Coastal salt marsh microbial communities from the Groves Creek Marsh, Skidaway Island, Georgia - 101413BT metaG (megahit assembly) | ecosystem: Environmental > Aquatic > Marine > Intertidal zone... | reverse complement strand
TGAAGATGTCAAAGGTTGCCAGTGGGAGAAGGACAGCGACTGCAAGCAGGTTCCCGGCGGTGCCTCCCGCCAGTGCCGCTGGCGCTAGCAGAGCGCCAATTACCACCACAAAGACGGCGGAGAATCCAGTCAGCGAGGCTGCGAGGCCGGAGGCAAGCGCGCTAGTGCGCTCTGCTTTCCCTATTTCACGCTCGATGAGCTCTATCTCCGTGCGGTAGCGTCGGGACCAACCCAAAGATTCGAGAACCTCAACGTTTTCGAGGTATTCGACCAATACCGATCGGAGTCTTGAGCGAAGTTCAATTCTCAGGTCTTCGCTGGAGCGTGCGGCAAGGCGGGTCAAAGCGATGGTTACCAGAAGAGAAATGCCGGAAAGCATGCTCGTCACAACCGCCACCAAGGGGAAAAAGCCAATCAGTATCGAGAACGCAACAACCAGCGCGAGGGCAGCCTGAACCATAGGTCCAATGATGCGAATTCCTAGGTTCTGCAGTTCGTCCACGTCGGCAGTAAGCCGATTCAACCGCTCCCCGCGCGCTCCGCTGAAGCCGGCGGGCGTTAGATCCACCAGCCTCTCAAACAGCTGTGGCCTAAGGTTTGCCAGATGTGTAAAGACGGCATCGTGAAGCATTAGGCGCTGGAGATAGCGAAATGCGGCACGACCAAGAGCAAAAGCCCTGACCCCGACCACTGCAATCATCAAATACAGAATTGGGGGCTGCTCGCTGGCGCGAGAAATCAAATACGCGCTAGTCCCAAGCAGAGCTATCGCGCTAAAGGCCTCCAGCCCAGCCGCCAAGAGCCCGACTCGGAACTTCCAGCCTCGAGGCCGTGCATCAACCCCCTCGTTCAAGCTGCACCTCCCGATCCGCAATCTCTAAGAGGTGCGCTTGATGCGTTGCCAGAGCAACGCTGATGCCGCTTGCGGCAAGAGACTGAATCGCTTTGGCAATCAGCTTTTGACGCCCTGGGTCCTGCTGGCTTGCTGGCTCATCTAGCAGTAGCAGCTTTGATTGGCCAGCCAGTGCGTGATAGGCGGTCCTAGCAAAAGCAACCCGCTGTATTTGCCCGCCGGACAACGCGGCATCGGAATCCAGGATTGTGTCAAGAGGAACATCATCCAGTGCGGCGAGCTCGACCACCCGGCGCAAGAGCTCAGGCTGGACGGGTTCGAACCCGGCGATGTTCTGCTGCACGGAGCCCGCCAAAAGTGATGAGTGCTGAGGCATCCAGCTCACCCCGGAGCCGAGATTGGAACGCAGAGCAGTTGATTTCCCGGCCCCCGATGGCCCCGTCAGGGCAGTAATCCCTGTTTGGAACTCAAAGGCGATGTCGGATTCCTTCTCGGGCGTCTCCAAGATGTCGAGCACACGGCCACTAACTTCCACACCCTCTGCAGAGGCATGAAACTGCGCTCCGACATTTCTTAGCGGCAGATACGCCTCAGGGGCAATCAGCAAAACAAAAAGCCCGGTGAACAGATCGAGCTGACCATCAACAAGGCGTAAGCCGATAGTCACCGCAATAAGCGCCACCGACAGCGATGCCGCCAGCTCCAGTGCGAATCCGGATAAAAACGAAACCCGGAGCACCTTCATCGTGCGGTTTCTACGTTCAAGCGCCACGGACCTGAGCGTCGCCGTCTGTCTTTCCGTTCGATCAAAAATCTTCAGAGTCTGTATGCCGCGGAGAATCTCGTAAAAATGACCATTCAACTGCTCAAGTGCGTGCAGCTGCTTCTGCTGTACGTCTTTGGTCACCAGCCCGATCAGGATCATAAAGATTGGAATCAGTGGCAACGTGAAGATCAGCGCGGTTGCGGAAGTGGGGTCCAAGAACCAAACCAGCGCAACAAAAAACGGAGTGACCAAGGCGGTGAAAACGAGCTGGGGCACATACTTGGCAAAATACACGTCCAATGACTCAAGCCCTGAGCTAAGCAGCATGGAAAGCGATCCGGTGCCGTGGCTCTTGCCAACCCCGGATGCGCGATTGGAGATCACGTCAAGTGCCCTCGAGCGCAGCCTCCGTTTCACCTCTGCGCTCGCGCGAAAGCCAGCCCACTCCTGCACGAAGTGAACCGTGGCCCGAATGGCTGCGGCAGCAAGAGCAAGGCCCAGGTGGTGCCCTACCTCAGCAAATTCCCGGCCATCAACAAAGATGCCAACGATAAAACTTGCGAGTGAGAATGCGATGGCGACAGTTGCAGCGGTCGCTAATAAGGCCAAGGCGACCACCGTGGCAATGAACCAGATGGTCGCCCTCGCCTCCCTAATTAGCCTTGGGTCAAGCGGTCTCATTTAGTGCGAGTGTAGAGGAATACTCTCTCGCGTAATGCGCTTGCGGAACACCCAATAGGTCCATGTCTGATAGGCCAGTACCAATGGAATCATGATTACAGCAACCCAGGTCATGACCTCTAGCGTGTACTGCGAGCTCGACGCATTTTCAACCGTGAGGCTGAATGCGGCATCAAGTGTCGAAGGCAACACATTTGGGAACAGCGCTACGAACAGACTGGAGACCGCCGTAATGACGGTTACCACAACAAGTCCAAAGGCAAAGCCCTCGCGCTTGAGCAGGTTTGTGACCAGTGCACCGATCAGGGTGACGGCGGCGATTGCCGACAGGACTAGACCGGGCATCGTTGGGTGCTCGAGCAAGGTCCAGACTAGGAATACAGCTGCTAGCGCAGTTGCAATCAGGCCGACCTTGGTTGCGAGCACACGGGCTCGCTCCTTGATTTCGCCGTCGGTCTTCATCGTCAGGAATATCAGACCATGAGTGAAGAAAAGGCTCAGTGTGACTAGCCCACCGAGCAATCCGTATGGATTCAGCAGGACAAGCAGGTTGCCCACCAGTGGAATGTCATAACCAACGAATATGTGATCCTCGTTCAGACGCACGCCCTGGACGATGTTGGCGAAGGCTACTCCCCAGAGCAAAGCTGGGACAGCGGATCCGACAACAATCATCCAGTCAAAGGTGTTGCGCCACTTGGCGGTGTTTCCCTTGCCCCGATATTCGAAGGCCACTCCCCTGGTAATGAGCGCGGCGAGCATGAGGAACAGGGCTAAATAGAATCCACTGAAGAGCGAGGCATACCATTCCGGGAAAGCGGCGAATAGTGCTGCTCCGGCAACAATTACCCAGGTCTCATTCAGGTCCCAGATGGGGCCGATGGTGTTAATAACAACCCGCTTGTCGGTGTCATCCTTGGCAATGAAGGGCAGCGACATTCCGACGCCGAAATCAAAGCCATCGAGTACGAAGTAGCCAACGAATAAGAAGGCAACAATTACAAACCAAAGTTCATTTAGTGGCATGATTTTCCTCCTTAGTAGGCCACGGCCATTTTTTGCTCGTCATCGGAATCGGCTTCAGCCTCAACCGGACCTGCCTTGATTGCCTTGAGCAGGATCTTGAACTCAACCACGGCCAAGATGCCGTAGATCAGCGTGAAGCCGATGAGCGATACCAGGACCTCAATACCGGTAACTCCTGGGGAGACTCCAGCCTCGGTCTTCATCAGCGAGAACACGAGCCAGGGCTGACGACCCATCTCGGTGAAGAGCCAGCCAATGCTCATTGCAATCAAAGGCAGCGGAGCTGCCCAGATGGCCGCATTCCAGAACCACTTAGGTGCGTCAAGCGTTGGCTTGCGGCTTAGCCACAGACCAGCGATGGCAACCAGCGTGGAAAGAAGGCCCATTCCGATCATCAGACGGAACGCCCAGTAAGTAATCCAGATGGTGGGCATGTAGTCGCCCGGTCCGTAGAGAAGCTCATACTGCGCCTGCAAGTCGTTTATGCCTTCTACCTCACCGTCAAGGGTGTGGGTAGATAGGAACGAGAGCAGGTATGGGATGCGAACCGAGAACAGCTCCTCTGCACCGTCCAAGCTACCGATAGTGAAGATCGAGAAAGACGCTTCGGTGGTGGTGTCATAGAGCGCCTCGGCGGCAGCCATCTTCATTGGCTGAGTGTTCACCATGGCGATTCCAAGTGCGTCTCCGTTGATCACTGTTGCGGCGGAGGCAAACAGCGAGGTCCAAAGGCCGAATTTTGCTGCTGTGCGCATCTCATCAACGTACTGACGGCGCTTTAGGTGGTATGCAGATACTGCAATCATTACCGCGGCAGCAAACATAAGCGAAGCGGTAATTGTGTGCGGGAACTGGGTAACTGCAACCCAGTTAGTGAGCACAGCACCAATATCGGTAAGCTCCGCGCGTTCCTTGGCCTCGTTGATCTGGAAACCAACCGGGTTTTGCATAAAGGCGTTCGCGGCCAGGATGAAGTAGGCCGAGAGCGAGACGCCGATGGCGGTCGCCCAAATGGTGGCAAGGTGCAGTCCCTTAGATAGCTTGTCCCAGCCGAAAATCCAGAGTCCAATGAATGTCGCCTCAAAGAAGAAGGCAAGCAAGCCCTCCATTGCCAGCGGAGCTCCGAAGACGTCTCCAACGAATCGTGAGTAGTCGGACCAGTTCATTCCAAATTGGAACTCTTGAACGATTCCGGTGACAACACCCATGGCAAAGTTGATCAGGAAGATCTTGCCGAAAAATTTGGTGAGCCTTAGGTACTTTTCCTTCTTTGTTCGCACCCACATGGTCTGCAATAGAGCAACCATCCAGACCATTCCTATGGTCAGCGGCACAAACAGAAAGTGATAAATGGTGGTTAGTCCAAATTGCCATCGCGCTAGCGACAGTGCGTCCAATTCGGCTAAGAGCACCGGTGCTTCGTGCAACACGATCATCTTCTTTCCGAGGGGTTTCTCCAGTTCCCTCGCTTCTAATTTATTACCCTTAGTCCCATATATGTTGCAATTTTGAGATTTTGTTTCATAAATATCATTTTTGCTGTGGCAGGATTTTGCTATCGCAAGCTGAATTGAGGGCCTCAAGATGTGCGGCAGATTCGTCGTTGCCAAAGAAATTGCTGGCATTTCTGAGCTGTTCGAGCTCGATGAGGTTCCGGCAGACTACTCCCCGATTAGCTACAACTTCGCCCCCACGCAACAAATCCCGATGATTGTAGAGCGGGAAATTGATGGGTTGCCATCGCGCGAGCTACACAAGGCCCGCTGGGGGCTTATCCCTTCATGGTCAAAGGAAATTCCGCCAACACCGCTTTTCAATGCGCGAATTGAAACCGTCTTGGAGAAACCAAGCTTCAAGGAGGCTGCCCTTGCAAAGCGCTGTGCGATTCCAGCATCGGGTTATTTTGAATGGCAATCGTCGGGGTCCGCAAAGCAGCCGTTATACATTCATCCGCCCGAGGGAATGCTGGCATTCGCTGGGATTTATTGGTGGTGGAGGGATCCTGCCAAGCAGCAAAGCGATCCCTCGCGCTGGATGTTGACGTGCTCGGTGCTCACCAAGCAAAGCGCATCGAATCTTTCGCAAATACACGAGCGCAACCCGGTTTTGCTGTCAAATGACAACCTGGGCGCATGGCTCTCCCCTGACTATGCGACTTCGTCCGAGTTGCTCGAGGCGCTGGCCGAGGAATCCGATGTGGTTGCCCGCGAGTTAGAGTTTCACCCGGTCTCGGCGGCCGTTGGTCAGGTTGCAAACAATTCACCCTCGCTGATCGAAAGAATCTAGCCGCCACATTTTGAAAATGTCATAGCTCCGACCTAAACTAACTATTCGAACAAATGTTCGAATAGTTAGGGGAATTTGGTATGCAGGTCGAAAAGCTTGCTGGAGTGCTTGTTGATCTAGACGGTGCACCGGTTTCCTTTACCTGGAACGGCAGGCAATACACGGTCTCCTCGCGACCGGTTCGCTGGTATTCGAGACGGTTCTGGTGGCAGGATGCCGCCGCAGCTCCCCGAGGCGCAGGGGGCGACATGGTTGAAGTAGAGATGTGGCGACTTTGGGCCGTCAGCGAATCGGACCGGGTTTTTCTGGAACTCAAGCGCCTGAACCCAGGAGAGAGCTGGGAGATACACCGGATCGATACCTAATGGGGTTCACACACCTCAACTTGGCCAGCGCGTACTCCGCCCACTATGGCGTCAATCGCCCTGAGCAGCTGGTGCTGGCCGCGTCAAGCATGAACTTTGACGCACTTGCGATTACCGATCGAGACGGGCTCTACGGCGCCGTAAAGCACATTGGCGCATGCATAAAGGTGGGCATCTCCCCCATAGTCGGGGTAAACCTGGAAGTTTTTGACGAGCGCAGTCTGGGACGAGTGACGATCTTGGCCCACGGCCATAATCGAGGGGCAGGCTGGGCGGCGCTGTGCAAAATAGTGTCCAAGGCCCATCAGCGCCCTTCAAAAGACAAGCAGCCCAAAATATCAATTTCAGATCTGACTGAGATTGTCTTGGCCTCGCCCTACTGCACCGTGATGATTGGTCCAGAGTCTTCCGTGGCCTCACGGGCACTAAAGGAACCAAAAGGCGCAATGGAGGAGCTGAGCAGTTGGCTATCAGCGCTGCCCCAGCCAGGATTGCTGGCTGTCGAGTTGGTAAACCAGCTAACCGAGCCCGGCATGACCCGATCAGCGGAACACGCCGGCGCCATGTTTGAGATGGCAAAAGCTCTAAAAATACCGGCGGTGCTAACCAATGCGGCCCGTTACCTGCAGCCAGATGATGCCCTTACCGCCGACGTGCTAGACGCAGCAAGACACCTAGAGCCGCTTGGCATATTTGCACCACAGCCAAACGCGCAGGCATGGCTCAAGCCAGCCAGCGAAATGGCTCGAATCGCGCTAGAGACAACTGAAGACGCAAAGAGCGCAGCGGAGCTGCTTGCAAATACGCAGCTGCTGGCTGATCGCTGCCGATTGGATCCAGTCCAGGATTGCGGCTGGGGGCAGCCCAAAACCCCGGAGCAGCAGGCACTTGGGATTGAGGGAAACCCGTTTGAGGCACTTTGGCAAAAGACGCACGGGGCAATCAACTGGCGCTATCCCGAAGCCAAGGCTGCAGATCTTGCCCAAATTCAACACCGGCTCTCGAAGGAGCTGATTGCGATAAACCAGCTGGGTTTCGCGACCTACTTTCTAACGGTTGCGGACGTGGCGCAGATGATTCGGGATATGAACGTGCGAATTGCCGCGAGAGGATCGGGAGCGGGATCTTTGGTGAACTACCTGCTTGGAATAAGCGGCGTTGACCCAATTTCCGAGGGGCTACTTTTTGAGCGTTTCCTCTCCACGGAACGAAGTACGTTGCCGGATATCGATATTGATGTGGAGTCGGCGCGAAGGCACGACATCTATAGGTCCATCTTCCGACGCTACGGCGGGGATAGGGTCACTCTCCTTTCGATGCAATCGACCTATCGCGGGCGAGGGGCCGTGAGAGATAGCGGCCTCGCCCTTGGACTGGAAGAGGACGAGATCGACCACATCGCCAAGAACATGTGGCGCTTTTCGGCCAGAAGCTTCAAGAAGGCCATGGCGGAACGACCCGAGCTTGCAAGATTTGCATCTGACAGCAAATCGGATCGGCAGCTGAGCCTGCTGGTCGATATCACCGAGCGACTGGATCGACTTCCCAGGCACATTTCAGTCCACCCATGCGGGGTGATACTGGGAAACTCCTCGCTACTGGGCCTAACCCCAACTCAGCCAAGCGGCATGGGTCTGCCGATGAGCCAGTTCGACAAAGATGATATGGATCCGATGGGATTTTTGAAGCTGGATGTGCTTGGCGTAAGGATGCAGAGCGCGATGGCATACAGCATTCGTGAAATCGCACGAGTTTCAAAAAAGAAGATTGACCTAGATGCCATACCGAAAGCAGATCCCGAGGTCTTCAAACTAATTCGCAGCGCCAACACCCTTGGGATGTTTCAAATCGAAAGCCCGGGGCAAAGAGAGCTAACTGGGAAGCATCAGCCGACTAGGTTCAATGACCTGACCCTGCAGATATCGCTGTTTAGGCCCGGGCCCATGAAGGGCAACATGATCAAGCCATACCTGGATGGAAGGCACGGGCTAATTCAGCCCGATTACCTACACCAGGACCTGCGGCCAATTCTGGAAGAGACCCATGGGGTTGTGGTGTTTCACGAACAACTAATGCGCATCATGCAGACCATGACCGGCTGCACTCTTGCCAAGGCGGACGAAATGCGTCGAATGCTCGGGAAGGACGAGAGGGCTAAAGGAGTAGAAGGTTATTTCAAAAACGCGGCCCGCGCCCGCGGCTATCAACAGGGCCTTATCCAAAAGGTTTGGTCGATCATCGAAGGGTTTGGCAGTTTTGGCTTCTGCAAGGCTCACGGAGCCGCATTTGCGACCCCGACATATCAGTCCGCGTGGCTGAAAGCCCACTATCCGGTTGAGTTCATAGCTGGGCTGCTCACCCATGACCCGGGGATGTATCCCAAGCGGTTGATCCTGGCCGAAGCCCGAAGGCTAGGAGTGAGCATTCTGCCGATTGATGTAAATCGGTCGACAAATGAGTATCTGGTGGAGCGCGGGGAATCTGGATTGGGAGTGAGAATGGCGCTAACTGAGATAGCGGGAATCTCCAGCCCAGAGATAGAGCGGATCATCTGCGAGCAGCCATTTAGGGATATTGCAGATCTGTTTGAAAGAGCCCGGCCTTCTCGCAGAACCCTAGAGCGACTGGCGCTACTGGGCGCACTTGACGCACTTGCGGGGGTCGATGGCGAGACGGCGGTTCACACCCGCTCAGATCTGCTGGTTCACGTTCGCGCAATCAGCGCAAAGAGGCCGAAGGCGATTGATAAAAACCAGCTCTCCTTTGAACTGGGATCGCTACAGAAGCTGCCTGATGGAAACCCTGCGCCAACCGTGCAAGAGCAGGTTGCAACCGAAATCGCCCTGACCGGGATGGACATCAGCGCTCATGAGATATCTAAGTTTCAAAAGATGCTTGATGATCTTGGGGTTGTTCGAGCAGATGAGCTGGTTGGGCTTAGAAGCAATACGGAGGTGCTGGTTGCAGGCGTGCGGGTCGCCACCCAGACCCCACCAATGCGAAGTGGAAAGCGGGTCGTTTTCATCAGTCTTGACGATGGCACCGGTTGCGCCGATGCCACATTTTTTGATGAGGCCCAGCGAAGATGCTCGCAACTGCTGTTTCAAAACAGACTGCTTCTAATATCAGGAAAGACCCGACGCACTGGCGTGCGAGGGGTCTCAATCCTGGCCGAAAACGCCTGGGATCTCAGGCAGCTTTGGGACGGCTGGGAAAAGGCTTCCTAGTTCTGGTTGAATATTGCTAGCATCCTCAGGATCTCGACGTAGAGCCAAATCAACGAGGCCGTTAGACCAAAAGCAGCGCGCCACTCCAGCTCTTCGGGCCAGCCCTGGTCGATTCCGGTGCGAATGGTCTCAAAGTCTAGATTCAACGTGAAGGCCGCAAGGCCAACACCGACCAAGGCGATGAGCCACCCAAATGGCGATGTGTAGACGCTCATGCCGGCAAATAGTGCGAATCCCAGGTTGATCATCGCGAAAGCGAAGTAACCCATGAGGGCAAAGGTCATGATGCGAGTGAAACGGGCATCGACCTTGACCCAGCCAAACCGGTAGGCCAAAAACATAGCGCCGGCAGTCGCGAAGGTGCCCAGCACTGCGGTCTGCACAATACCCGGATACATCGCCTCAAAGATTCCGCTGAGGCCTCCGATAAAGACACCCTGCACTAGGCCGTAGGCCATCATCACGCCAGGGCGCACCTTCTTGGAGAATGCGGCCCAGAGGCCCAAGCCAAGTCCCACGAACATCGCTGGCAGGACAAGCCCGTACAGACCAAAGAACCAGGTAACGCCCGCGCCAATGAGGACGGCCAAGAACATTCCGACGACCTTGGAGGTAACCCCCTCCATGGTCATCTTGTTTCCCGTGATACGTCCGAATTCCTGATCAACACGAGCCTGAGAAAGACCGGTGCGAAGAGACTGGTTGAAAGCTGGGTTATGCGACACTTTTCCTCCGTTTCAAAACTCACACGAGTTTAAGTGAAATTGCTGGAAATTTCCTGTATCGCAGTTGAAAGATTGAAATGAACAAGGGCACCAGACCGTAGGGTTATGCCATGCGAATCACCGTGCGCGTAAAACCCGGGGCGAAATCAGACAGCATCACAGCTGCTTCAACCGGGTACCAGGTAACACTCAAGGCGCAACCGGTCGATGGCAAGGCCAATGTGGCACTAATAGCGCTTCTTGCGAAGCACTTCGGGGTGCGAAAGCGGGACGTGACAGTACGAAGTGGCCACGGCTCACGAATAAAGATCGTGGACATAGAAAATCTCTAGCCTGAGCTAGAGATCGGTGGACCTGAGGGGACTCGAACCCCTGACCCCCTGCATGCCATGCAGGTGCGCTACCAGCTGCGCCACAGGCCCGAGAACTTCACTAGTCTACACACAAATTAGGTAGTCGGAACAACTGGGCAGTCGCTCCAGAGCCGCTCGAGTGAATAGAACTCACGCTCCGATTCGTGCATGACATGCACCACCAGGTCACCAAAGTCCAGCAGGATCCACCGGCCGGTCTGTCTGCCCTCGCGGTATCGCGCCTTCAACCCCCGCTTAGCCAATTCGTCTTCAACCGCCTCGGCAATTGCCACTGCCTGGCGCTCGTTCTTCGCAGAAACGATGAGAAAGATTTCCGCAAGTGCGAATGGATCGGTTACATCGAGAGCGACAAGGTTTTCGCCCAATTTCTCTCTCGCCGCCTCCGCCGCGCTCAGCAGGAGATCTTTGGTTAGTTCGGAAGCTGGCATCTAATTACCCCGCTGCCCCGATGATGACGATAGTGGCCCAGATGGTTGCTGCTGCAAGAGCGACAGAGCCGGCGGCGTAGGCAACTGGCTTCCATTTCCCGCGAGACATGGAGGCAGGAACAACACCGGTGCCACTTCTCTCCCCTATGAGCTCCAGAGCACTTTTTGGCTCGGTTGTCGAGAGCACGCCAGTGACCGCATCGTCATCCAGATCGGTGTCGAGCCCAAT
>Ga0181577_10004336_pt1 | contig 10961 bp, 12 predicted proteins | sample 101ome_21_FD_132468 | JGI IMG/M metagenome (GOLD analysis project Ga0181577, IMG submission 132468) | Coastal salt marsh microbial communities from the Groves Creek Marsh, Skidaway Island, Georgia - 101413BT metaG (megahit assembly) | ecosystem: Environmental > Aquatic > Marine > Intertidal... | reverse complement strand
TGAGCAATTTGCCATCGATGGACCTGGATTTTTCCAACAGTCCAACGGTCTGGAAATTTTTGCATGACGAAAGTTTTGTCAGAGGGTTGATGGGACCGGTTGGTTCCGGTAAATCCTATGGTTGCGCAGCCGAGATAATGCTTCGAGCAGTCCGTCAGAAGCCCAGCCCACGCGATGGCATACGCTATTCGCGTTTTGTGATTGTTCGAAATACCTATCCCGAGCTGCGCACCACTACCATCAAGACCTGGCAAGAGTTGTTTCCCGAGGATATTTGGGGTGGGATCCGCTGGCAACCGCCTATCACGCACCATATTAAGCTTCCTGCTCGAGGTGATGCCGCTGGAATTGACTGCGAGGTCATCTTCATGGCGCTGACATCGCCGCAAGATGTGCGGAAATTGTTGTCTCTCGAACTAACTGGGGCATGGGTCAATGAGGCTCGAGAGCTGCCAAAGGCTGTAATCGATGGTCTTACACACCGCGTTGGTCGATATCCGACGAAAAAAGATGGTGGTCCTACCTGGTATGGGATCTGGATGGACACAAACCCGCCAGATAACGACCATTGGTGGCATGATCTTGCTGAGAAGAATCCGATTAAGGGTGAATATCCCTGGACGTTCCACCGCCAGCCAGGTGGAGTGTTGCAAGCTGCGCCTGATGAAGTTCCTGAAAATAATCCTGAAAGCCAGGGATTTATGTTTTCTGGCGGCAAATGGTGGCGTTCGAACCCCAAGGCCGAGAACAAACAGAATTTACCTCCTGGATACTATCAGCAGCTGCTAGGCGGTAAGAACGCGGATTGGATCCGTTGCTATGCCCAGGGCATGTACACCTTCGTCCAGGAAGGCAGGCCGGTATGGCCGGAGTATGATGATGAGTTGATGAGCGGTGATGTGGAGGTTGATCCGTATTATCCGATACAGATCGGGGTAGACTTTGGTTTGACGCCTGCGGCGATCTTTGGTCAACGAACATCTGGTGGTGCTTGGCGGATTTGTGATGAGCTGGTGACGTTCGATATGGGCCTCGAGCGTTTTGGCCAGGAATTGCTGGGAAGGATCGCGGAACGATATTCGAAGCATGATATTTTGATATGGGGCGATCCAGCTGGTAACAAACGCGATGAGATCTACGAGGTTACGGCCTTCGATCATCTTAGATCGCTAGGATTTAAAGCGCAGCCAACAGATTCGAACGCCTTCCAGGTGCGCCGTGAGGCTGGCGCATCGCCTATGTCGAGGTTGATATCCGGTAAACCAGGGCTGATTGTGGACAAAAAATGCCTAAGATTGCGAAAAAGTCTCTCCGGTGGGTACTTTTTCAAGCGACAAAGCCTGGGTGCTGGGCAAGAACGGTTCAAAGATACTCCGGTTAAGAACGAACATTCACACTGCGGCGATGCTTTTGGTTATCTGATGCTCGGTGGCGGCGAACAGCGCAGGCTGCGCCGTGGATCCTATGCCGGTAAAGGCGGAACCTATAGCGCAAATACGGATTTCGAGATTTTTTAATGATTAATTTTGGCACACACTGGCACGGCAGAGATCAGATGCTGATTCCTTTTAGGCCAGAACATCTTCAGAGAGCTGACCTCAAAGACGATGAACTGATGTATATGAAAAAAATACCACAATGGTATGAATATGTTTTAGATACAGCATACGAAGATTTGTCCTGGAGCTTGTTTCGTCTCGGTAGAGCTGCTTGTATGTTTGGCGTTCGGCCATTATGGCCTGGTGTTGGTGAGGTTTGGATGATTCCAACCCAGCATGTTGATCGAAGTGCGATAGCGCTTGTAAAAGGCGGAAGACATATATTCGACCATATTCAAAACGAATACGATGTTAGACGCCTTCAGATCACCGTTCGGTCGTCCAACGAAACGGCTTACAAGTTTGCTGAAAAACTGTATTTTAAAACTGAGGGTCTTATGGAACAGTTCGGTCCAGAAGGCGAAAGTTATTACATGATGGCGAGGATTAAAAATGGGAGTAGCACCGATTTTACCCACGTTAGGCGCAGTAGCTGGCGCAGCGGGTCTAGGTAGTATTGTATCCAGCGTTATTGGCGGCGGTGGTGGTGGATCCACTAGAGCTGCCCCTGCTCCAGCGCCGGTCACTCAAGCTCAAGAACGCGCCGAAACTCGAGCTGCTGTTCAGACCCGTGAAGAAGCAGCAAGGTTAGCTGCTCGTCGCCGCGTTAGAAAAACAGGCGGATTGCGCTTGTTAATGTCTCCTCAGCGTCGTGTTTCTTCTGGCATCGAAGCGCAGCCACTAGGTATGCGTTCAACATTAGGACCAGGAGGTATGGTCCAGTGACAAAAACCAAAGAAGATCCAAGAGTTTTTCAAAAATCATCTCCAGAGCCAGAAGTGAAGGAAAAGGTAGATGCCAAAGAAGCTTCACCGAAAGCTGCTCCTAAGCGCAGAGCGACTAGGGCTAAAGGGAAAGCGTAAGCAGGCTTACATTTTTGGAACGATGAAGAAGGTCGAAGAAGGCGATGGTAGCGAAAAAGCACCAAAACCCAAGCGGAGGTCTTAACGCAGCGGGTCGCGCACACTTTAAACGCACAGAAGGTGCTAATCTTAAACCGCCTGTAAAGAGTGGAGATAATCCTCGTAGAGCTTCTTTCCTCGCTCGTATGGCCGGTAATTCTGGTCCCGAGCGAGATGAGAAGGGTAGACCTACTAGGTTGCTTTTATCGTTGAGGGCTTGGGGTGCTTCATCGAAGGCTGATGCTCGAAGCAAATCAGCAGCCATAAGCAAAAGATTGAAAGCGAAAAAAGATGCCTAGATTGAATGTAAAAGAGCTTATAGAGCGAGAAGCTAAAGCTCAGGCTCGAAAGGATGAATGGCGTTCGATCTATGAGGATTGCTATGAATTTGCTTTGCCTCAACGGAATTTGTATTCCGGTTATTACGAAGGCCGTGTAGCTGGCAAATCTAAGATGGCGCGTGTGTTCGATAGTACGGCAATTCATGCGACCCAGCGTTTTGCTAATCGTCTTCAAGCTGGTTTATTCCCGCCATACAAGTCCTGGTGTCGCCTCGAACCAGGATCCCAAATACCAGAACAGGACAAGATCCAGGCTCAAGAGATCTTCGATCAATATACAGATCGTCTTTTCGAGACATTGCGCCAAACTAATTTCGACCTGGCTATGGGAGAGTTTTTGCTCGATCTAGCTGTTGGGACTGCGGTTATGATGATTACGCCAGGCGATGAGATTACGCCTGTTCGTTTCATGCCTATCCCTCAATACCTGGTGTGCATCGAAGAAGGTGCAAACGGCAATATTGATAATGTTTATCGTAAATTGCGCGTAAAGGCAGAGGCCATACAGCGTGAGTTTCCTGATGTGCAAATGACTGCGGATCTTACGGACGCTATTGAAAGAAGGCCAGATCAAGAGCTAGATCTTATGGATTGTGTTATCTTCGATCAGGCAACTGGCCGGTATCACTATCACGTTATATGGCCATCAAAGAAACAGGAGCTTGTCCATCGAGAGATGAGATCCAGTCCGTTCGTTGTGGCTCGTTATATGAAAGTAGCAGGCGAGGTTTATGGTCGAGGTCCACTAGTTACTGCAATCGCAGACATTAAGACTTTGAATAAAACGCTCGAACTGTTGCTTAAAAATGCGTCACTATCGATTGCCGGTGTTTATACAGCTGCTGATGATGGCGTTCTCAACCCTCAAAACATTAAGATTCAACCAGGTGCAGTAGTTGCGGTGGCCAGGAACGGTGGACCAAATGGTGCATCTTTAGCTCCGTTACCTCGAGCCGGTGATTTTAATACCAGCCAGATCGTGATTAATGATCTGCGCATGAATATCAAAAAGATTTTGATGGACGATACGCTTCCGCCTGACAATATGTCTGCGCGGTCAGCTACAGAAATATCTGAGCGCACCAGGGAATTAGCTACCAATCTGGGAAGTGCGTTTGGTCGTTTGATTACTGAAACGATGATACCAATCATTGCTCGAACATTATTTGTTATGGACCAACAAGGTGTAATTGATCTACCGTTGAAGGTGAATGGCGCGGAAGTAAAGGTGAGTCCGGTGTCTCCTCTTGCTCAGGCGCAGAAGTTACAGGAGATCAATGACGTTGTTCAGTATATGCAGATTGCCAACGCGATGGGACCACAAGGTCAAGCCTCGATCTCAGTGCCGCGTGTTCTTGCGTTTATCGCGGAACGGCTGGGCGTCGATCAGAACATACTGAACAATCCAGAGGAACAGCAACAGATTATGATGGAAATGCAGCAACAGATGATGGCTGCGCAGCAACCTCCAGAAGCCAATGACGGTGGGGCTGTTATGGAGGCAATGCAGTAATGGTAGATGAGGGCTGGGATGGCTTAATGGAAGCGCCTGCGGTTGAGTTCAAGCAAGCGGATGATCTCGATATCCTATATGGGCGCTGTTTTAAGTCTGAAGAGGGACGAAAGGTGCTTGAGCATCTTCGTTTCATAACAATCGAACGGCCAACCTGGAACCCTGGCGAGGATGCCTCTTATGGGTATTTCAGGACTGGGATGGCTGAGATCGTCCGTATGATCGAAAAGAGAATAGAGAGAAGCGATAATGGATAACCAGGAAACTGTGGAGCTGGACAACATCGCCAACGATGCCCCGCTCATCAATACCCAGGCCCAAGAAAATGTCTCACAGGAGTCTGAAGAGGCTCCAATGCGTTTGCATGATGAGGAGCCGCAAGATGTTACTCCCAGTAATGATGATGCCGATAAAGAAGTTCTTGAGCGGCCTGATTACTTCCCTCAGCAATTTTGGGATGATGATGGTCCAGATGTTGAGAAACTTGCTAAGAGCTATAACGAATTGCGTAAGCAATTTAGCCAAGGGAAGCATAAAGCGCCGGAAGGTGATTATCAGATGCAAGACCTTGTGGATAAGGGTTTTAATCCCGATGACCCTACTTCGCTTGCGTATATCGAGTGGGCTAAAGAAAATAATATTAGCCAGTCGGCTTTCGAGGATCTTGCCTCGAAGGTGGTTGAATTAGGGAACGACCTTAATCAACAGTTAGAATATGATCGCACTGCGGAAATGTCGAAGCTAGGTGAACGCGCCCAGGAAAAGATCCAAATGGCTGAAAGGTTGCTTATGAAAGCGCCGCTCACAAAGAATGAGCGCGATGCTATAGCAAACAGCCTGGATAGCGCTGATGCCATCAACGCTTTTTTGAAGTACCATCAGTCTCTAACGAATGAAGGTATTCCGACGCAGATCTCACCTCAACAGCCAGAGATGACTCGAGACGACCTTGAGGCAGCGATAGCGGATCCTCGATGGACTACTGATACCGCATTTAGAACACGCATTGAAAAACAATGGATGGCGTCACAATCATAATTGATTGTCAAAGCGATTGCTTTGATCTATAATCTATTTGTCGGATAACCGCTTGCGCGGCCCGTCTACTGCGGTGAACCCGCTGGTGGCGCGGCCACAACCCGCGCAAGCGACCGCCCTTACAGGATAACGGATCGCGCTTGGTCGAAACTTCTTATGGAGGGTTCTGCTATGGCGCAGAATGTCACAACGGCCTTCGTTACCCTGTTTGAATCAGAGGTAAAGCAGGCTTATCAAGCTGAATCTCTGTTGCGCGGTACTTGCCGTACACGCACAGGTGTTCAAGGAAACACTGTAAAATTTCCAAAAATCGGTAAAGGTGTAGCAACTGTTCGCGTTCCGCAAACAGACGTTACCCCTCTCAATGTAACCTACAGCCAAGTCACTGCAACAATGAGCGATTATATTGCTGCTGAATACAGCGATATCTTCCATCAGTCGCACATCAACTTCGATGAGCGTCGTGAGTTGGTTGAAGTTGTGTCCAAGTCGATTGCTCGTCGTATGGATCAGATCATCATCGATGCTCTCGATGCTGCTGCTTCTCCATCGACTGTTGCTACATCGGTTGGTGGTGCTGCTTCGAACATGAACATCGAAAAGCTGCGCGCAACTGCGAAAGCATTGAATGAGAAAAACGTACCTTCCGAGGGCCGTTATCTTCTCATGCACGCTTCTCAGCTCGATGCTCTACTTGGTGAAACTGAAGTTACTTCAAGCGACTTTGCTTCTGTTCGCGCACTTGTTCGCGGCGAGGTATCGAGCTTCATGGGCTTCGAGATCTTGACCATGGGAGATCGTGATGAAGGCGGTGTTCCAAAACCATCAACCCGTTCTTGCTTTGCTTGGCACAAAGATGCTCTTGGTTATGCAGAATCTATGGCGCAAAAGAGCGAAGTGAATTATGTCCCCGAAAAGACATCGTTCCTCGTTAGCTCCATGTTCTCTGCTGGCTCGGTCGCCATCGATGACGACGGCATAGTAAAGATAAGCTGTACAGAATAAGGAGAGCTGACTAATGGCATTTGCACAAGCAAACTGGGCAACTGTTGCGGCTTCTAAAGCTGGATCAGCGCCAAACATCTATAGCTATAAGTCTGCATCAGATAACAAGGCCGCAATCGCTGGTTCTGGTTATTTCAATGATGTAGAGGCTCTTATCACCACCGGTGATTGGATCTACACCTATGGCTCAGATGGTGGTCAAACTTTGGTGGCCACAAATACCGCTGGCGTTATTACAACGGCGGTCATCTAATACGGTACGGGGCCAGGGAAACCTGGCCCCTATCTCAACAGTAGGGGGTCCGTATGGCGGCAGGCGATACTAATTTATCCATATGCTCGGATGCGCTGATTATGTTGGGCGCTCAACCGATATCATCCTTTACAGAAGGATCTGACGCTGCCCAGGCTTGCGACCGTCTCTATCCCGATCTTCGGGATTCTTTGCTTTCTAGGTATCCGTGGAGCTGGAGCTACAAGAAACAGCAGTTAGCACGTTTAGCGGCAGCTCCTGTTACTGAATGGACTTACGCCTACCAGCTGCCAGGAGATATTCTTTCTGGCGTTCGTGCGCTTTTTAATACTTCTGATGCTTACGCTACACCGCTTCGTTATGGTTGGGAGCTATATGGCGACCAGGTATATACAAATGAACAAACGGTCTATGTCGATTACCAAGCAACAGTAAGCGAATCCAAGATGCCAACGTATTTTGTGCATCTACTTCGAACTGCAATGGCCGGTGAGCTTGGTATGGTTATTACAGATCAGGTCACTAAAGCGGATTATTATCGTTCCTTAGCGTTTGGTACGCCTGGCGAAAATGGTCGAGGTGGTTTGTTTCGCGAGGCCATGAATATCGATAGCCGAGGTCAACCATCACACGTTATCGAGGATTATTCGCTCATAGCTGTTCGAGGGTAACATGACGCGGATTGTTCAATTTCAAACTAATTTCTCAGTTGGAGAATTAGATCCACTTCTCAAAGCACGAACAGATCTTGAGCAATATCAAAATGCGTTAGAGACTGCGACGAACGTATTTGTGCAGCCGCAGGGTGGAGTGAAGCGCAGAGACGGATTAAAGTTTATCCATGACTTTGGTTCGAGTTTTACAGATTTTAAAATAATTCCGTTCGAATTTAGCACTAGCGATAGTTACACATTAGTGTTTGTAAATTTGCGTATGTACGTTTTCAAAAACGGTGTGCTGCAAACAAACATCAATGGTAGCGGCAATGATTATGCTACGACCACAATAACAGCATCGATGCTTGCTGAATTAAACTATACGCAAGCAGTTGATACACTTATTCTGGTTCAAGAAGATCTACAGCCTTTAAGGATTGTAAGAAACAGCGATACAAGCTGGACCGTTAGTAATGTTCCATTAACAAATATTCCTCGATATGCTTTCACCATCACAACCACAGCTGGTAATGTGTATAACACTTCTGTACCTCATGACCATTTAGAGCCAAACGGCACTGATGGCGCTATCAGAATTACAGCAAAACATAGCGGTTCTGATGCGCTTATATTCACTTCGTCAGCAAGCTCGTATGTTGGCCAGTATATAAATGTGGAACCGTTCGGCAGTTTGCGAATTGTTCGTAAGGTAAATGATGCAACGCTAGAGGTTTATTGCGAAGTACCACTGTTCGATCAAAGCAACATCGATGATTCTCTTTGGGAGTACGAAGAAGGATACGAAGAAACGTGGTCTTCTTCACGCGGATGGCCAAGATCTGCAACTTTTCATGAAGGGCGTTTATATTTTGGCGGAGCTAGATCCAGGCCGAATACCGTTTGGGGTTCGAGGGTTGTTGATTTTTTCAACTTTGATCCTGGCACTGCATTGGATGATGAATCAGTAGAGGCAACGATTAACACCAATCAGCTCAATGTAATTACGCATATGTTCTCTGGGCCGGATCTCCAAATATTTACATCCGGTGGTGAGTTTATAGTAAGCCAGGGCGCTGCTGATCCAGTTACACCATCAAGTTTTCTTGTAAAGCCAATGACGCGATTGGGTAGTAAACCTGGTGTGCCAATTGAAGATTTAAATGGCGCAACAATTTTTGTCCAACGGCAGGGCAATTCACTTGTAAGTTTTCAGTTTTCGGACACTACGGCGGCATATAATACGCAAATGCTGTCGGTGTTAAGTTCGCATTTAATTAAAAGTCCTGTCGATATGGCTGTTCGAAGGGCAACATCTACTGATGAAACAGACAGATTGTTTATCGTAAATGGCGATGGAACAATGACTGTTTATTCAGTTCTTGCTGCGCAAAATGTTATTGCGCCATCTGCGTTCACTACTGATGGTGATTTTATAGCTGTTGCGTGTGAGGTCGATACAATTTTCGTAATTGTAAAACGAACAGTAAATAGTGTCACAAAATATTATTTAGAGAAGTTTGATCCAGAATTGCAATTGGATAGCGCTAAAACCGGTGGAGCAGCTTCGTCGGTAGCTATGAGTCACCTCGAAGCAAAAACAGTAAAGATTGTTCGAGATGGTATAATCGAGCCAGATCAAACAGTGCCTGCTTCCCCGTTTACTGTGACGTTTGAAACAGCTTCAACCTCATCCTATCAGGTCGGTTTGAATTACGAAGTAACACTGACGACCATGCCAGCCGAACCAAGACTTCAACAAGGCACGTTACTAGGCACAAAGAAACGCATCCTCCAGGTAGATGCTGTTGTTTACGAAACGCAAAACATGACAATCAATGGTCAGGAAGTTGCGTTCCGCCAGTTCGGTGAAAACATCCTCGATAGCGCTGTTCAAGAATTTACTGGAACCAAGACGGTAAGCGGCCTTCTAGGGTTCACTAACACCGGTCAAATTACGATAAGCCAAAGTGCGCCATTAAAAATGACGTTACTAGGTATCGAATATCGTATGTCAGTGGGGAATTGATATGGCGCAAATAGTATCAACAGGACTTCAAGTTTATGGTCAGATCAAAAAAGGTCGCGCTGAAAAACGCCAATATAACGAACAAGCTGCACAAGCTAGGCTTCAGGGGCGGAGTCAAGCGATTGCTTACAAGCAGCAGGCTGCTGATGTTCTGCGGCGCATGAATGAAAATATGTCTACCATTGTTGCTCGAGCGGCGGCTGGTGGCATAGATCCTTTATCTGGATCCGCTCAAACATTACAAAATTACACCAGAAAAGAAGGTGTGCGTGAATACAATACATCGTTAGACAATGCTCAGTTAGCTTTGGGTATGGCTGATTATCAGGCCAGTATTTACAAGAAGGCAGGCCGTACAGCGATGACAATGGCTTATATAAATGCAGCTGGAACAGTTGCTACAGATATTGCGAGAAGTAGCCAAACTGGCTTTAAGGCGCTTTCTTTAGGAGGTTAATGATGGCGAAACTTCCTAGATATGAACGGGCGGGTGTTCAAGCAGCGCAACCTGGAAGAATTGATTTTGCTGCCAGTCGTGAAGCGGCAAGGCTAGGTCAGACTATAAGTGACAATATGCAGAGAATGTCTGATTTTCTGCATCGTGAACAAATCCGTAAAGATGAACAGCAAGCGGGTGAGATTGTTCGTCAGATGGGTGCGCAACCTGTTCTCGCTAAATTGCGTGAAGCCGGTGGTCCTAGCACTGTTGGAGAGCGTAAGGCATATGAGATAGCAAATCGCATTGCATCTTCAGAGATTGAAACCGAGGCTATGCTCGAGATCAATCGGATTACAACAGAAGGTGAGGCAAGCGAAACGCCGTTTTCTCAGATACAAGCGCGTTTATCTGATGTTGTAGATGGTTTTCCTGCAGCGTTATCAAACCTCGATCCGCAAGTTGCTGGTCTTCTTCGGTCGCGTTTAGGCTCTCATGCAAGCAATGCCGGGCTTAGATATTCATCCTATTGGAATAAAAAAGAACAAGCAGATGCTCAAGGTCGAGCTTTAGTTGGAATCTCTGAGCGACAAAAAGAAATATACAGGATTGCTGGCAGTGAATCGGATCCTGAGTTCCGCGCTTTTGCAATCAGCGAAAACATAAATAATCTTGCAGAGGATATGAGAGATCGCGGTTTTGGTGAAGATGCCATAAGCCGTATGATTATTACAACCCAAGAACAAGCAACAATAGATGGATTGATTGCTGATTTTCAGCGCATCGATGGTTTTGTAGAGCAAGAAGCATTTCTTACTGAGCTAACAAAAAATCCTCCAACACAATTAGGTGTAGAAAAAACACGCACTCTGGTTCGATCTCTTAATGCAGAAGTAACCAATAAACGCACAATTATTAAAGGTGTGGCGCGAGATTTAAAAAGCGACATTGGTGAATTAAGAAAAATCCTAGAAGGTGGTGGTGATCCTGGTGAAACTAAGATGAACGCTATGGCTGTTCGTCTTATGGAAATGCCAGCAGAGTTTGCTGGTGAGCCTGCTGTTAAATTTTATGAATTACAGGCAATCCGTAATGAAATGATAGCGTTCCGTAAAATGGGTCCAGCTCAGTTAAATGCCGAGATAAATAATATGGCTAACGGAATTGAGGGTATGGGTGAAGCTGGCCTGGAT
>Ga0181577_10004332_pt1 | contig 10967 bp, 8 predicted proteins | sample 101ome_21_FD_132468 | JGI IMG/M metagenome (GOLD analysis project Ga0181577, IMG submission 132468) | Coastal salt marsh microbial communities from the Groves Creek Marsh, Skidaway Island, Georgia - 101413BT metaG (megahit assembly) | ecosystem: Environmental > Aquatic > Marine > Intertidal zone... | reverse complement strand
TCCTGGGGTAGTCTGGACCAGGGTGATAATCCCACTAAAAGTTACATTCCTGTGGCCCGAATCACCGATATGCTGTTACGTCCCGGAGAGACGTACTCTTATAACGGTCAGTCTCGAATCTACCCGAAGATACAATTAATTTACTGGGCGGGCGGTAACCCCTATCACCACCATCAGGATTTAAACAAGCTGAGAGAGGCTTGGCGTCAACCCGAAACGGTCATTGTTAATGAGTCTGCATGGACCGCAACGGCACGACACGCCGATATCATATTTCCTGCCACGACCTTTCTGGAGCGCAATGACATTGTCTGTGGCAAAGATTGCTTTGTCCTGCCTTCTAAAAAGGCGCAATTGCCTTATGCGACGTCACGTTCCGATTACGAGATATTTTCGGCGCTGGCGGCCCAATTAGGTGTGGGAGACGCATTTACGCAAAATCGCAGCGAAATGGAGTGGCTGGAGCACATCTATACCATTTCTCGAGCAAACGCCGAAGAAGAAGGCATTCAGCTGCCGGGTTTTGAGGAATTTTGGCGAGGTGGCGCATTAAATCTGGAATCACAAATAGAGCCTCGCGAGTTTTTGATAGAACAATTCCGCCGAAGCCCAAATCAACATCCATTAAAAACACCCTCTGGAAGAATCGAGGTTTTTTCCCAAACGATTGCCGACTTCGGTCAGCTCGATTGCCCCGGACATCCGGTTTGGATGGAAAAAGACGATTATCTCGGTGCACCTCTCGCCCGTGAGTATCCGTTACACCTTATCTCCGCACAGCCTAAAAACAAATTGCACAGCCAGTTTGACTTTGGCCGCAACAGCCTTCGGGACAAGGTGGATGGACGCGAAGTGATTCGCATCAATCCCAGAGATGCGGACAGCAGAGGGCTACATGAGCGGCAGTTGGTGCGAGTCTTCAATCAGCGTGGTGCCTGCCTTGCGGCGGTGGCTATCACCGAAGAAGTGATGCCGGGTGTAGTTTGTCTTCGCACAGGCGCCTGGTTTGATCCGGATGACGAGCTTGGGCTAGAGCGTCATGGTAATCCTAACGTTTTGACGCCTGATCGCGGCACATCCAGCTTGGCTCAGGGACCGATAGCGCACAGTTGCTTAGTGGAGGTAGAGCTCTACAAGGAGGTTGCCCCCGCTGTTATGTCCCATTCACTGCCTAAAATTATAGAGAGTTGACCGGTGTGCGTGTCGGCGATGTTTAAAATTGAAAATGATTATTGATGAGGTTAATACGTTGAAACACTCACTTTGGAATGAAGCGGCTGAAACATTAGAGGGTGCTGATTTAGAGGCGCTACAACTGCGAAAGTTGAAAAAGCTACTCGTCTACGTCTATGAAAACTCAACGCATTACAAGGCGAAATTTGACGCGGCGGGGGTAAATCCTTACGAGTTCAATTCGCTCAGTCAGTACAAAGATTATCCGACCTTTGACAAACACGAAGAGCGTGCCAGCCAACAGCGCTCTCGAGAAGAGCTGGGCCATCCCTATGGGATGCACTTATGCTGTGACATCTCGCAGGTTAACCGCACGAGCGCTTCATCGGGCACGACCGGAACACCCAGCTTCCAAGGCGCAACTGCCAATGATCGAAAGATTATGAGTGAGAACAACGCCCGCGCACTGCACCGTATGGGCATCATGCCGGGCGATGCGGTGCTGTACGCTGGCGTAATGAGCATGTGGGTGGCGGGCATTCCGGCTATTGATTGCTTGCTGAGTTATGGTGCAAATGTCATTCCTATTGGCGCGCTCGTTGGCAGTGTCAAAGTGGTTGAAATGGCGGATTTGACGCATCCCAAGGCGATCATGTGTACGCCTTCTTTTGCGCGTCACATGATAAAAACGGCGAAGACCAAGACCGAAATTGACCTGACCAAAGTCGGCATTGAAAAGGTTTTGGTGTACGGCGAGCCGGGGGGAAGTATCCCTGAAATTATCGAAGAAATTTCGACGGGTTTTGGTGGCGCAACGGTGTACGACCTTATGGGTGGCACCAGTGCTTTGAATCCCATTTTTGTGTCTTGCGAAGCTCATGATGGCTTGCATTTTATTGCTCCAGATCACGCCTATGTCGAAGTACGTGATCTGACAACGGGCGAAATATTGCCCATTGAAGACGGTGTCGAAGGTGAACTGATCTACACTGGGATGGATAGAGAATGCGGTCCACTAATACGTTTTCGCGACGGCGACAAGATGACCATATCGACTAAGCCCTGTAGCTGTGGTCGACCCGGGTGGCGTGTAAAGGTGCTGGGACGCGCCGATGATATGTTGTTGGTAAAGGGCGTTAATGTGTTCCCCTCCGCTATTCAAGACACGCTGTTAAAAATGCCAAATGAGTTAACAGGAAACATGCGAATCGTTAAGTTCTCTGATTCGCCGGTTATTGAGCCTCCGTTGAATCTTAAGGTTGAGTTGCGGGGCAGCCCTTCGGAAGAGGTGGCGCAGGATGTTGCCGAGCGCCTGGAAGCTGAAATTCAGCGCGTGCTGCGGTTCAAGGCCAAGGTGACAACTTTTGCCGAGGGTGAGTTGGTGATGGAGTACGGCGCAACCGGCAAAGTGAAACTGGTCGAGAAGGCCTACTAATTAAACTTATTAATAACAAAAGTCGATGGAGAGTATTTTATGAATTACGACGAGAAACATGCAGACAGTCTGGCCGTTGAGCATAACCGAGATATTATCAAACGTTTGCAACTTGCGATCGCGAGAGCGGATCTTGATGCTTTGGTTGTGTTCCGCCCGGATTTTTTCCAGTGGATCAATACCCACCAATCCGTTTTTATCGATGGCGGCATGATGGGTATGGCGATGTTGATTGTGCCGCGGGAGGGCGATCCAATCGGTATCTGCTCTGAGCATGAATACGACGCAATGTTGGAAAGTGCGGCTGTTAGCGACTGGCGAGCTGTGCAATTTTGGACGGGTCAAGAAGATCGTTATGCAACCTCAGCAACGCCCGAAATTCGTTACGCCAGTGATTTCCGCAGTACGTCGCCAGAGGGAGGGCTACTCCCTTTTGTTGTAAGCCTAAAAAACACCCTTGAACAAGAGGGATTGAGCGGGGCGCGACTGGGTGTTGAGCTCACGAATCTTACCGTTGGCTTACATCAATCATTGCTTGCCGAATTAGCGGGTTTTGAACTCAGGGATTCAGTGCCGCTGTTAACTGAAGCGAGGATGTTTAAGACCCCATACGAAATTTACAACATGCGTTATGCGGCCTATCAGCAGTGGACCGTTTGTCACGATATCATGATGAATCTGAAACCCGGTGATAGTTTCGCAGAGCTTCGCCATCGCATTCAGCTCGGCGTTGCGCAAGCTCCCTCAGTTGATGGTAATCGATTTCTGATGATTTACATGGGGGATACGCCTGCAGCGACATCACGAAATTTTGATCGAACGATAGCCATGGGTGACATGATTTCCATTGACCTTGGGTTTACGGTTCGAGGGTATGTTTCCGATTCAGGGCGTGCCTATATTATGGGCGAGCCTTCACCATTGCAGCGGCAGATTGCCGACGTTTATGGTGAGGCGCACCAAGTCGCTAAAAAGGCTATGGTGCCCGGCGCCAGAACGGGAGATATCTACGATATGGTAGCGAGTATGGTCAGGGGAAAGGGCCTGACGGAATTTCGTCGCGGTCACATTGGGCATGGTTTGGGATGTTGCACCTTTGTTGAAGAATTCCCATTTTTCATGACGGGCGCTGATACCGTTTTGCAGCCGAATATGATGATGACTCTCGAGATTCCTTTTTATGGTAGGGGCTTTGGCGGTTACTTCGAAGAGGATATTGTATTAATCACCGAAGACGGCAATGAGTCGCTAACGACTGCTCCCTTTGGACTGAATGTCATTCCAGTCTCGTAATAGTGAGTGCTGGTGGCATGCGAATCGTCAATTGGTTAAATATGGAAATCGACCAAATATAAATGGGAATAAAAACCGACATTATTTGACTATCAAGCAGGATACAGTTGATGCGAAATCTCCAACCGATGGATGAGCTTTATAACCATGATGGAATGGCCTTGGCGGAATTAATTCGAAAAGGTGAGATCACGGCCGAGGAACTCTTAGACGTTATTGTTAATCGAATTGAGAGACTAAACCCAAAGTTGAATGCCATAGAGCAGATGAATATCGAGCTTGCTCGTGAGACGGCTCGGCAGGGACTGCCAGAAGGTCCTTTTAAAGGTGTTCCGTCTTTTATCAAGGCAAATATTGATTTCCCCGGATTTTCGACTACCTACGGCTCTAAAGGATTTGCGAATGCTCCAGTCGTCACGTGGACAAGCCCATTCGCGAAGCGCTATATCGAGTCGGGCATGAATATCATGGGAAAATCTACACTGCCGGAGTTCGCTTACAACACGCATACAGAATCCCATCTGAGTGGTTTAACAAGGAACCCATGGAATCCCGCAGTGACCGCTGGTGGGTCAAGCGGTGGTGCTGCAGCATTGGTAGCCAGTGGTATTGTGCCTATGGCACATGGGACGGACGGTGGCGGTTCATGTCGTATTCCCAGTAGTCATTGTCACACCATCGGACTCAAGACCAGTCGTGGCCGGCATGTTGACGTTAGCCGAATTCCGCCGGTTGTAGAAACACAGACCAACCAAATGTTGACACGTTCTGTGCGTGATTTAGCCATGTCTTTTGCGATTACGGAACGACGTGGTGAAGACGCCAGGTTTCCAGAACTGGGTTTCATCTCCGGGCCATCTTCAAAACGTTTAAAGATCGCCGTCGGGTTAAAAACCGCGGACGGAATGAGCGCAGAGGCTGATGTGCTGGATGTCATTAGACAGACAGCAGAACGCTGCAAGCTAATGGGACATGAGGTGGTTGAACTGGACTGTCTGCCATATCATGCGGAGCGTTATCTCGATCAATTTACATCAATGCTTTCTATTATGGCGACGCGAATGGCGGGTCAATTCGAGGAAAGTTTTGGCCGAGCGGTGGCAGACGGCGATTTTGAGAAGGTATCGATGCACTACCTTCATACCATGCCGGAAAACCCCGAGGCCGAACTCGCTCGTCTAATGGAGACCGCTCAAACCATTTCGGATTCGATTGACAGACTATTTGAAAGTTACGATCTTATATTAACGCCTAGTGTTCCAGTAGTCGCCAAAGACGTAACTAATCGAGCTTTAGATAACGATCTCGCTTCGCTACTTGATGCTGGCAGATGCGACGTGACATTTTTGGCGATTGTTAATACTACGGGACATCCTGCTGTGAACGTTCCGGCTGGTTTTAGTCCGGCGGGGTTACCAGTGGGAGCACAGTTCATTGCTGCGAAAGGGGCTGAAGACATCTTGTTCAGTATCGCATACGAACTCGAAGATGAGCTGAGCTGGTCAAGCCATTGGCCGCCAATTTCAGTTGCCTTTGCCGGATCCTGAGATTTCTTCAAATAATTGGAGTTTTTCAGTAAGAATAATTCTTACTTATAAAAACCGAAGTAAGTTAAGACCGAAGACAATGTCACTATGCCCAAAAAAGATCTACTTGTTGAAGATGAAGCCATTATTGCCATGGATACTTTGACGATGCTTGGATCCGTTGTCTCTATCGCGCTCGGGATAGCCCGTCCGCGCGAAGTCGAGGTACGTCCTTCCTTCATCATAAATACAATGCCACGAGGTCTCCAGAGGGGCCTCGATACAAAAGCAGTTGGTCGCATGACTGGCCAGCAAAGCGGGTGAATACTGTTTGGAGGCTGTTATGATTCATGAATTTAAAACCCTGATTATTGAACGTGACACCTTGATGCAGCTGCTGACAATGGCTGATTGTATTGAATCCATCGATAACTGCATGCGCCAAACCTCCGCCGGGAACGTAGTAAATCCGCCACGCGCTGGTTTTAAGGCGGGAAAAGGCATGTTGGGTTGGATGCCAGGTTATTTGGGAGAGCCTGAGGGATTTGCCTGTAAGTTGATAACACAGTTTCCTGAAGCGAGACTGAAAGGTTATTCCAGCCATTCGGGAGTGACTGTTTATTTTGAAGCCGAGACAGGTCAGCCTGCAATGATTGTTGACTCGGGTTATCTGACGGCTGTCCGCACTGCGGCGGCCAGCGCTGTGGCTACACGCACCTTAGCACGCGATAACGCTTCTACCTTGGCTCTGGTCGGTTCTGGTGAGCAGGGATACCTGCATGTAGCTGCCATGCTCGCGGTAAGGCCCATCACATCCATTCGAATTTGGGGGCGATCGCCTGAAAATGCGCTTCGATTTGCTGAACGAATCGAAGCGGAATGGCAGGTTAAGGTAGATATCTTCGCGACAGTAGCTCAGACGATTAAAGAAGCCGATATTATCTGTAGCTCTACTCCGGCAACGGCGCCCGTATTGTTGGGCAGAGAGTTGCCCGATGGGTGTCATATTAATGCAGTGGGAGCCAGTCGGTCGCCTAAAGTAGAGCTTGACGAAGCGGCTGTAATAAGGAGTTCATACTACATTGATTATCGCGAATCTGCCTTTAAAGAAGCGCGAGAACTTATGGAAGCACTGGAAAGCGGGGCCATTACCGAGGAGCACGTTCGTGGTGAAATCGGCGAGGTGCTTTTGGGGCATGTAAGAGGGCGGGAGAACGAGCGGGATATTACCCTATACCGCTCTGTAGGATTTGCTGCACAAGATGTGGCCGCTGCGGCTCTTGTTTATAACAAGGCAAGAAATCAAGGGCTGGGCTTGCCTGTCTGCTTCTGATCAAACAGGCACGGTTATGGATCGGAAAAGGGGCCTGTGAGAGGTGTATTGGAGGCGATCCCTCAGATCGCTCTGGATTTACCGCGTCGCCCAGGATCTGTGCCAGCGCACTAACTACCCTAGCACTCGGCCATGGCTTATCGACAAGCAACAGTAAAAATGAATGTGTAATTCGGTTCTTGTGCCACTAGTTCTCGAGCTTAAAATCGGTTTATAAAATTAGTCTCGAGTGGGTAAAGGAGAAACCAATTCGTCTCGAACCGATCCAATAACGACGCTCGTTTCGATTCCGAAGACCCCTGGCAGTTCAGAAAGGACCTCACGCAGAAACTTATTATAAGTGTCCATATTCTTGTGACGTAAAGTGAGAATATAGTCATGAGGCCCAGTTACCAAGCTGCAACTGGTCACTTCGGAAAGATCCAACACTCTGCTTTCAAAGTCCGCGATGGTCGCTTGGTCACGGCGCTGTAGTTTAATAAATACGAAAATTTGTTGGCTGTAACCGCATTTGTTCAGGTCAACATCAATAGTGTATCGCCTGATAACCCCCTCTTTTTCAAGTCTGCGGATTCGGCGACGAACGGGAGTCGCGGAGAGGTTTACGAGTTCTGATACTTTTTCAACGCTCAGTCGTGCATCTGTCCCGAGAGCGTGGAGGATTTTCTTGTCATATTGATCAAGGTTAGTCATTACCGGCTATTATGACGAAAATAATAGCGAAAACAAGCGGGTTTTTGCTATCTGAAATCGGGACAATCAAAGTTGATGGTTCGGGGTCCCAACAGGCAATCGCTTTGGAGGCAGCAACCAGGAATGCAATAAAGCCACTCGGTCGAAACCGGCTCGGACGCCTAACGAGGTAACCTGATAATTGAAATCAGGCTGACAGCGGCTTTGCAATGGAGTGTCTTGGCAATGGTCATTCGCACCAACAAAGCTCGGGGAGGCTTGTGGGGCATTGCTAGGTGTGCTTCACCAGCAGAGATTTTCGAAACCGTCTTCACTCGGGAGTTTGGGTGGGGTTTAGCAATTGACTACAGAGAGATTATTTATGTCCAGCAAAAATTTTCGTCGAACCCATATTGATGGTCATCGTATTCATCCATCTACGCAAATGACGGCTTATGGTTATGACCCCGCGCTGTCAGAAGGCGCGGTGAAACCCCCCGTATTTTTAACGTCGACATTTGCTTTCAACTCGGCAGAGCAGGGTGCTGAGTTTTTCGACGTTGTTGCGGGTCGAAAGCCTGCCCCGGAAGGAATGGGCGCCGGCGGCTTGGTGTATTCGCGTTTCAATCACCCTAACACAGAAATCGTTGAGGACCGTCTTGCCCTCTACGACAACGCTGAAGCGGCATTGCTTACCTCCTCAGGCATGGCCGCAATCAGCGCGGTTGCACTGACTTACCTCCGACCCGGGGATTCGATCGTATGCTATACCCCCTTATACGGAGGCACCGAAACGCTCTTCGGTAAAGTATTCAGCAGTTGGGACATTAAGCCCACCCCCTTTACCGATGGCATGAGCGCTGACTGTCTGCTTGCCTCTATACAGGCGGCGGCTGAGCAAGGCCCAGTTAAGATGGTCTATCTTGAAACTCCTGCAAATCCGACCAATGCCTTGATTGACCTGACCATGGTTCGAGAAGTGGTAGACAAATGGTCAGAATCTTCCGGCCAAACACCGTTGATCGTTTGTGACAATACTATGCTCGGCCCGGTGTTCCAAAAGCCCTTGGATTTTGGTGTGGATATCTGCGTCTACTCGCTTACCAAATACGTGGGTGGTCACTCTGATCTGGTTGCAGGAGGTATCACAGGCTCAAAAGAGGTATTGCGACCCATTCGGCAATCCCGTTCTGCATATGGCTTTCAGCTAGATCCTCATTCGTCGTGGATGTTGGCTCGATCAATGGAGACCCTCTCGCTACGAATGGAAAGGTCAGCACAGAGTGGATCAAAAATAGCCAAGTGGCTAGAGTCTAATGAGCTTTTGCCTTGTAAGATTTTGCATCCTGAGCACGATAGCGATGAACGAGTTCAAGCCGTTTACAAAAGCCAATGCTCTGGACCTGGCTCAACCTTTTCCTTCGTTATCGAGGATAATCGAGACTTAGCATTCCGTATTCTGAATAATCTCCAGATTTTTAAACTCGCGGTATCCTTGGGTGGATCCGAGTCGTTGGTCTGCCACCCAGCCTCGACCACTCACTCTGGTGTCCCTTTGGAGGTAAGACAGAGTACAGGTGTCACTGAAGGATTAATTCGGCTTTCAGTGGGTCTGGAGCATCCGGATGACCTGGTACATGACCTTCGGCAGGCGATCAAACGCGCATTGGCAGCCCTTGATTAATGCGCGATTGCATTTTAGTTTGATCATGGTTTTCGGGACGGCCACACAGCGCTGAGTTGTGAGGCCTGTCTTTTTCCGATTTTTATTTTCGGAGGCAGCTCGGTTATTCCTTGGCATCTACTTTTAACTCACTGCGATTCACCCGGTGCTCAAGAAAGCTACACGTAAACGAGCTGAGCGCGTGACTGCTACTGCTGATCACTCTGCGTTGAAAGACTGGTCTTGGTTGCGGATTACCGCGGCCAGTACTTGGAGTCGTATAAATGTAATCATCGGAACCACGGTCTGTCTGAACAACAGCTAGGCGAAAAACCACTGAGTGCGTTACTCTGATTCCTTTTCTTGAAGGCCATGATTTATGCAGGTAACGAACCCGCTTCCCAATTGTTTGAAAGCCCACGGAGAGCCTCTGTTCTGTGCCGTTTTACGCAGTCAGACATCTGACTTTCAAGTCCTGGAAAATTTGGGCTGGGAGCTCAGTGGAGACGGAGAGCACGATTTCCTTTTTGTTGAAAAAGAGGGCAACAATACAGAGTGGGTAGCACAGCGACTCGCGCAATTTGCAGGCGTGCCCGAAAAAGACATTGGTTTCGCGGGCATGAAGGATCGACACGCGATTACTCGGCAGTGGTTTAGCGTACCTCGCTGGAATAAACCCGATTGGGGTGTTTTTGCAGAGGAGGGAGTACGGATCCTTGAGGTCGGTCGTCATCTTCGCAAGCTGAAGCGCGGCGCCCACGATACCAATAGCTTTAAGATCGTGCTGCGTCACGCTGAGCCCATTGATGAACTTGCCGTTACCGAGCGAATAGAGCACATTCGAACTCTGGGTGTTCCCAACTATTATGGTGAGCAGCGCTTTGGGCGAGGTGGTTCTAATATCGGTCTGGCTGATGCCTGGGCCAAAGGCAAGCGCTTGTCTCGCAACAAACGCAGCATTGCGATATCAACGGTCCGTTCTTATTTGTTCAATGAGACCTTATCCACTCGTGTGGAGACCGGTACCTGGAATCAACTTGTGGCAGGTGATAAGGCGAATTTAGACGGCTCGGGCAGCGTCTTTTCGGTTCCAGAAATTGACGCAGCGCTCGCCGAACGCTGTCTGCAGATGGATGTTCATCCGGCGGTGGATTTGGCTGGGGAAGGGTCCAATGTAGAGCCAGCCCATTGGCAGGCTGCTCTCGATAAAGCGCGAGTCGCGCCAGATCAGCGAGCGCTTCGGTTGCGAGCGCAGAATCTAGAATATGTGTTTGAAGAGGGTGCTTTAACGCTCTCGTTCACTCTGGGTAGAGGGGCTTTTGCTACCTCCGTTTTGCGAGAGCTTTGTCACTGGAATTGAAGTGATGTGGTTTTATCCTTAATTTGACTCTCAGAACTTTAGGCCCTTGGGATTGCCTGGTGTTTGCTGTTACCCATGGTTTACTAATAGCTGATAAGCGTATTCAAGGCGCTCTGCTGCGTCTGCGAATTCTATTTTGTGGTACGAAATATCAGTAGACTTTGTTACGAACCAGTACTTTAATGCTCGTCGGTATCTAATAACAAAAAGGGCGGTGTTTTCATGTTTGCTTATCCTCTGACTGGGCTGGTTACGGTCTTCTGTTTGTTTGTCTTGTTCTGGGTGACGGCGATGGTTGGCGTTGCGCGCGGCAAGCACGGCGTAAAAGTACCAGAGATGACAGGGCCTGAGCCCTTTGTCTGGGCCGTGCGAGTGCATTTGAATACCATTGAAGGCCTGATACTTTTCATGCCCGCTTTGTGGTTGTTTGCCTTGACTGTATCGGACACCTACGCAGCGATCGCAGGTGTGTTCTACCCAATCGGGCGCGTACTCTACGCGCTGGGGTACTA
>Ga0181577_10004327_pt1 | contig 10974 bp, 17 predicted proteins | sample 101ome_21_FD_132468 | JGI IMG/M metagenome (GOLD analysis project Ga0181577, IMG submission 132468) | Coastal salt marsh microbial communities from the Groves Creek Marsh, Skidaway Island, Georgia - 101413BT metaG (megahit assembly) | ecosystem: Environmental > Aquatic > Marine > Intertidal... | reverse complement strand
TTGAATTCGTAGATAGATTTCTTGGTGGGATCATACCATATGGTCACATGCCATTCATTGACAAAGTATTTGTACCATAACCAGACAAATGGTTTAGCAATCCAATGTAAAACGAAGGATGCAATTTTCGATAAAGTTTTCCCAATTCGCTTCAATTTCTTCTCGCTCTTTGTATGTTCTGTATAACGCCTCTTTCTGACTGTCAGGCGCCTCGTGGTATTCCATCCACTCTTCTGGTGTCATAAACTTCTTCTTCGGGTATGACACCCCCAGTTCAAACGAGTAATAAATTTGTCCCGTCTCTAAATCTGCGTGTTGTTCCAAATTTGGCGACATCGCAACACAACCAGTCATCATAACGAAAACCGGAAGTAGTTTAATCATGGAACTATCTTCTTTCTCTTTCCTGCGACTTCGATATAGTTTCGAGTCAAGATCTTTGGTTTACGTTTCTTTTTCTTTTTAAACATTGCATCACGGGTGTCGTGGGGAATCCCAGCATCTGCCGTGGTCATTGCATCTTCATACATTTGTTTGAAGGTTTTCATCGGTACAGTTCTCCGACTGTTACATATAAGGGTTGTCTGCTATTTATATGTTCGACCATGTAAACATCTAATCCAAACAGATCACCGATAGGATAACAACCTTCCTTTACACGAATAGTGTCGCCTTTAAATGCAACGTCGTTACATTGTAAGATTTCCAGTTTGTCCTCTCGCAATTTGTATACACCTTGTGCAAGTTCCTTGTCATCTAGGACATACCACTGAGAGTTTTCTGCCATGAGATCCAAGGGTTCTACGCCACATTTCTCCATGATTTTCGCAATAGAAGAATCTTCCATTTTATATTTTTCTTTTAATAAGAAAAGTGCAGCAGCATATGATGCGAATTTATTTGAACCGCCTGGAATTTTTTCAAGGAGTTTTTTGATATTAAAAACTAGACGGTGGAATGTCGTAAACGCAGCTTTCTCTTCACTGGTTGAAAGAGATTTACTTTTAATTCGTTGACCCTTTTCGTCAATGATTCCTAACTTGAATGCTTCAGTTTGGTTGAAGGGCGTAGTCAACATTTTCAAAAATCGGAAGGTGTAAAATAAATCACCAGCTCTGGTTGCTAAACTCATATTTTCCTCAGTTCTTCGACTATTCTTTCGTCCATAGGAATACTAGAGTATTTAGTGTTTTCGATCGCTCTAGTATAAATCAAGAAAGGTTTAATGATCGTCCAATCTTCATCGTTTTCGATTTTATATTCTAACATTCGCAACCCAGCTTCAAATCCAAACACGTTGAATATGATGACTAAATGGTTAAGTAAGAGATTCACCGGTGGATTGCCATTTTCGCGATATCGAGTGATAAGACGTTTTACATATTTAAAACGCTTTAGATCCTCATAGAATTCATCTGGATCTATGCACGTTGGATTATAATAATTCCGTATTGCATATAACTCAAAATTCTTTTCATTCAATTCATCAAATAACTGCATGGTATCTACCGGTGATTGTTCGTATTATCTATACTATGTAGTGGTCATGTTCTCGAATACAAAGTATCATCGCCTTGTTTACGAACACATCTTTACCCTCATGAACACACGGCAAAAACTCGATCTTACCGTCGAGTATCTCTTTGTACTTGACTTCGTCTGACACATCTACGTGCCATATGCGGTTGTCCCGCATTACCAGTGTTACTTTACGCATATCAGTTCTCCGCTAAGGGATTATCAAGAACGGTCTGAATCTTGTTGTTCAGTCTGTTCTCAAGAGCTTCTATTGCATCATCTGTATCACTGGATAACTCATCTCGTTTCTGATCGAACCGTTCATTCGCACGGTCAATCATTCCTCGCACCTTGTCTTCCATCGCACGGTTCTCATCCTCAACCCTATCGACGTTCTTCTCCATACGGTTGAAGTCGTCGCGTAGATCGTTTTTGATTGTGCGCGAGTAGTCGACTGCCTCGTCAACGCGAGTCAGTGCTTCATTTAGTTTAGTCTCAATTAGTTTGTTACGGTTTTCTATTTCTGTGGTATCGATATTCTGGACGATTTCCTTCATATCCATGTAGTCTGCGTAGAACTCAAATGCACCCCACGATGCACCGCCCAGAGTCGATAATGCGGTCAAGACGATCATCATCTTGCCGCCGCGGAAAGTCATTCCCGCGAACTCGAACTCTGCCATTTCTGATTCCTTTATTCATCATTTGCGAACTTTAAATTTCTCAGGTTCGCAATTTCGGCCTCTAATTTCCTTATTTCGAGAGTTCTTGCCTTCAGTTCTAATGCATAAAGTAAACTACAGTCTAACCGTTTCTTCGGTTTCCCGATAGGAATGGTTATTCTGGCATATACACCCACATCTCTTACGAAACCATTGGGGTCATATCCGTCCGGATACGCACCAACTTGTTGGGTGTTATAAAAATTACCATAAGGATCGTTCTGGTTAAGTATTCCCACGACACCAAATTCTACATTGGTTGCAGAACCTATCGCTTGTGAACACTCCAACTGCCCCGATCTTACTCTATCCGATGCGTAGCTCTGTGGTGATGATGGCAGTGCGAGGTTTACTGAACTCGACTGTGCCATTACATTCACACTTACTAACATCAGAATAATGAATAAAAATCTCATATCAATCTCACTTGATCTTCGAACAAATCCTCGAAAATAACATTGGTCTTGTTGTGTCTTCTGCAAGTGGTTTGCTCTTAGAACAAACATACACTGCATCTTCCATGTCCTTACGTCTAATGTACACGTCAATATATTTTATTTCTTGATGTCTCACTCGAATAATGTTGTCACCAATGACAGCAAATGGAACACCGTTCCAATCTTCATCGAACACACCTATCTCGAAATACTCCACATCATCCCGTGCATTGAACAACTTCATGGTCGACACATTGATACCTTCGACCGCCGAAGGGTTGAATATCGGGTATGTGGGTGTCCATTCGTGGGCACTTGCGTACCCACTCAGGACGATCAAAATTGACAGTAAATAACGCATTAGATAGCGATACATTCCGCAGTCACGGTTGCCTGATAAGAACCGCCAGGCAGCGCACGACCGACACCATATGTCGCTGACGCATCAACCTTGAACCAAGTAGAACCAGCAACAGTAAGTGCAACTTCTGTTACATTGTCATACTCGATCTTTGTGTTGTCGTAGTCAGACATCAATGGATCAGAAACCTGAGCCACCGAAGTGTCACCTTCCCAGTATACAACATCTGAAAGTGCTGGACTCTCAGTGAAGCTGTTGGGGTGGGTGATTCGTGCTGAGTAGTAACTTGCTTGAACTACATCGTATCGAACGATTGGCATAACACCGCCATCACTTGGATTAGTGCTCAGAGTGCCTGGCTGAGGGTTGCCAAATACACCGACAACGTCCTGAGTCACGACACATTTTGATTCAACATTCCCCATAACGGGAACTTGTGTTGCATATGCTCCTGCACTAAAAGTCATAATTAAACATGATAAAAGTGTTTTATTGAACATTGCTGTTCTCCCTTTCAGTTTACTTGGCATATTGTAAATTAATTAACTGCTGGTGCTTTAATTCCTGCGCCAACCCCACTCTCAATCCTCTTCTATTGTTGGGTAGTTCTTTATCTTTCAATGTAATTGTATCCTCATAAGAACCACCTACAAGAGAATTTAGGTAACCAACTGGTAGACCACGAAGGGCCATCAGTTGTTGGTGAAGAGCAATCTGCTCCTCACTAAATTCGTATTGTGTTTCTTCTATTCCCAGAAGAGATTCTAGTCCTGATCTCTCTTCTGCCTCTTGCGCGATCTTCAACCGTTCGCGTCTTTCCTCATCTTCCTTTTGTTGTTTTAGATTCGCCTTTCTATCTAGTTCGTTCTGAATCATGTCGTCTGCGAGAGGATCATAAATCGACGCATCCTCAAAGTTCAGATCTACCGGTGACTCATAGCCTGGACATGACGGGTTACTCTGCGGGTCAAAACACGGGTCAAACTGATACGAGTAATAGACTCCCGCATCATACACCGTTCCCTTACCTTCCGTCTCTATCGAACCCAACCCCCAGTAACTAATGTCGATGTTCGGTACTGCAACATTCTTGTTGATTGTGTTGCCTGGTATACCAGACCAATCATCGGTCTCACGAAATATGTATCCTTCACCTTGTGCGTTTTCGTTTTGAACATGAACCAAGAAATCGTCTTCGGTCACCTTGTCCACCGAATAGTTATAGATGACCGCGTTGACCTGTAATCCTGCCTGTTGTGGCAGAATGTTTGTCATCACCCATTGATATCCAAAGGATGTCGCGTTCTGTGTTACTCCGAATACTTCGTTAGAGTAGGAGTGCGAGGAGCAAAGCAGCAATGCCGCCGCCCCCAATAGCCGTCTTAGTTCCATCCGATAGTCCTTCGTCTCCGGTTGCCTCTGCTTCTAGTGCAGCTGCTTCCCACCCCGCCTTCGCATCTTCACCAATCAAACCATCATAGGGACAGGGAGTTCCGGCGTGCATCATTGCGTCAAAGACTCGTTTGTCTTGGCACATGACAGATACCGCAGCTACCTTCATACCCATATCGTAGAGTGTCTTAGCATTCTTGAGACGTTCACAGTTCTCATCCGTCACCTGAGTACCGGTTGAGATACCAAGGATCTGAGTTTGAACCGCACCCGCAACACCGAATGTACAGAGATCACTGTTCGATGTGTTGATGGTTGGTGTAATTGCAGAAGCAGGGGGTGATTTCAGAGTCGTTGTTGTATTACCGGTCGTCGTGATAGTGGACGTAGTAGTTGACTCTGTGCGAATAGTATCATCAACTGGATCTGCCAATGGAGTATCGTCCTGTGCAAACGCCAGTGATGAGAGAAACAACAAAACAATTGTTAGAAAACGCATGAAACCATCCTTTAGTTCATTCATTATACAGGGGTATTTATAACTAAAGGACGGTTATGCAGTGTGATCTATGTCACTTTTTGGAAGCGGTAAACGCCTGTCCACCGAAAAATGCCGCGACGATTGCCGCAACTGACACGAAATATGTCGCAGCCATGTCACCAAGTACCTTAGATGCTTGTTCTAATCCGATCCATGTTGCCAAAACAACAGCGAAAGGATATAGTAGCATACCACCTAGTGCAAACCACGCCATATTTCTTTGTGCATCACGCATTGCATCTTGGTCTTCAAGTTCTTTACGCTTGAATTCCATGTACATTGCATGTTCTTGTTCACTTACTGTTCCATCACCATTCGTATCAGCGGGATGGAATTCACTCATGAGTCGTCTTCTTCATCCCCGTAGTGCCACTCGACTTCTTCGTCTGACACTTCGTGTTCTTCTACTGGTGCTTCGTGTAGAGTTTGAACTACTGGTGCGGGTTCAGGTGCAGGAGCAGGTGCGGGTGCTGGTGCTGGTACACTCTCACCGTGCCACTCTGCGATATCTGCTGCAGAAAATTTAGCAGAACGAATTACTTCTGTACGACCTTTTGGACGATGAACTTCCCAACCACGTGTAGTTGGAAATGCACCCGCCTTTCTTGCCCAAATTGGAGTTTTGATAGCCATTATTTTGCTCCTTGTTTTACGGGTTTAACAATTTTCTTGTCCCCGACGTTTAGTTTATCAGCAGGGCCACGAGCCGGTGACTGTTTTACTCCTGCGGTTTTTTCTTTTTCGATTTCGACACCGTCTAGTTCTACTTTAGGACTGTCGATGCCATTGTCGGTAGCCATTTTCTTAGCACCCGCACCCTTGAACTTATCAAGCATACGTTCTTTTTTGTATCCAGAATCACCAGGCTGTTTTGCTTCTTGCACATATGACTCGTATGTTGCCGCCTTCTTCTTGACTGCATCACTGTGTCCGTTAGCAATCTGACTGTGAGAACGCGCACGATCGTGTTCACCACGGTTACTGTGAACAACTGCTTTACCATGACTCTCTGCTGCTTTGTTGTGCATCTTAGAGAGAACTTTGTGATGATCGTACTCACTAGGATGTGCACCTGCTTTCTTCGCCTTGTTCATCTGTGTCTCGTGATGTGCTGCTTGGTCACGGTGTTGTGTTGCCATGTTTGTATGGTGTGTTTTCTTATCAGATGAGAATACACTCTCCTTCATTCCAGCACGTTTTGCAGCACGTGCTTTGATTCGTGCCTTTGCGTCGGTTGCGGCCTTGTTTGCACCGTCGTTTGCCATCTTACCCTTACCACGATCCATGTATTGCTTCGAAGCGTGCATGTGAGACTTTTCGCGGAGAATCGTCAAGTCTTCAACTGCTACATTTTCTTCGATACCGTGTTCAAACATTACGTCGTAGTGAGTTACAATTGCAGTACCATCTTCCTGTTCAACCAATGTGTGTTGACCAGAGATACACTCACCGTAACCCCATGACTCGGATGCGACGTGTGTTGCACAATCGTGCTTCATTGCCTTACCGGCAGACTTCGCATCAAGGTCGTCTTCTAACTTTTTCTTCTTAGAAGATTCTACACGAGAACAATCCGGATCATGGTTCTCAGTAGAACCACCGCACTCAGGACATTCGTCCATCTCATCCGAAGCTTCGGCAACGTCTTTGTGACCCAACTTGCCCGACTTGCTGTGCTTCATCTTCTTCTTGATGGTAGCACGACGATTGTGTAGATACTCATCGGATGAGTCTACATCACCGTCATTGTCGATGTCTGCGTCTGCTTTACCAACAGGGTCGAGTTTCTTTTTTTCGTCCACTTGACGCATTGCTTCTGCAATCGCATTAATAAATTTCTTGTTCATCTTTATTCTCCGTATTAGATGACTGTCATGATTTCATTGGCAAGACCAACTAAAATAGCAATGCCAACACCCCATATCAACTTATGGGACAATTCTGTTTTTGCCTTGACATCATGCATACAATCGTGTACATGGTCAAGTTTCTCTGAAAACTTATTCGCCCTATCGTATGACTCTTGACGACGAACTTCCAAATCCTTTGTTCGATTTTCCATTACCGCATGATGTTTTGATAAATCGTTTACACACTCAGTAATCTTATCGATCTTTTCCTCAATGCGTTCGAGTCGTTTTGTCTGTGTATCCGCCATTAACAGTTCCACCTTCTCCGTGCGGCCTTACCGCGTTCCCCAGTCCAACCCCGTGAACGCGCACAGAACGACTTTCTTCGCTTTGCTGCCTTACTGTCAGGATCTAGTTTGCTTGGTTTCGTTGTCACAGCCGTTTGCAACTTAGAGCCAGGATTCTTCCTACGATATGCAGCAACACCTTTCTTGGTCAGTCCAGCACCCTTAGAAACGGGCAGTTTGTGCCCCTTCTTGACCGACAGACCCGATGCATCATCTTCCTGTAAATGTTGTTTAAACGATTTCATAGGTTTATTTATATCTTTTACGTTTTCTTTGCAGCAGAAGTTGCAATCGCCATCTTCTTTGCCATCGGATAATCTGGATTATCACGTTCGATTGCCTTTGCAATCTTCTCTCTCTTCTTCATCTCAGCAGGTGTCAGTTTTCTCTCCACCGGATGACCCATTCTACGCAAGTCGTCCTTGCTGTATGAGGGTGGTGGTTTACTAAAGAAATCTCTTGACTTCTTGATTCGGTCTTGTCGTTCCTTAGAACCCAGCCCATGCTTTTTCGCCCGACGATCTAGTCGAGACTGAGCACTACTTCCCTCAACAAATGACCGAAACGATTTCACTACTTGTCCTCACCACGCATCGCCAACTTCGCGAGATGTTTTGCACGGTTCTTGTCCTTTACGACATTACCATACTTGTCCTTCTTTACACCGACCTTGCGGTTGGGAACGAAGGGTGGTTTTTCATCTTTCTTAGTCTGTGCGTTCATGGTACCACATGAACCTTCACGAATGTCCCAGAATGATTTCATTTCTGTACTCTCCTTTGTAGTCTTCCAACCACCACCGGCGGCCTTGTATTGTTTTGCAGCCCATCCGTTTGCGTATGCTGAGGGATAGACATCGAATTTTGCTTTTGCTTGTGACTTGATCTTCGACCAGAGTGCAGGGTTCGTTGGTACATTCTTTTCTTCAAGATCGACTGACTCATCGACATATACACTACCCTTCTTGGTGTACATATCTTTCCAGTCGTTGCCGTACATGGTCTTCAATACGGATAATACTGCATTCTCATCGCCATGAATAGTGGTTTTCTCACCTTTCTTGTCGTGAGTAACTTTGACCTTGTGTTTCTTTGCAAGATTATTAAAATTTTTATCTGGAGTGTGGTCAGTAAACTGTGCACTGGCCTTAGCCTCTCTTAATCCAAAAAAATCTTTCACTTCTATTGACTCTTTGATTTTGTTTGAAATCAGTTTTGGAATATCGTCAATCGCATCAGCGGTGACTTGTCCTCTAACACCGTTAAGATTTATGACCCATAAGTCAGAATCATCTTCAAGTGAAAAATCTCCGACAGTTTTGCCGTTCTTTTTAATAGTGTGTACACCATCTCGACTTCGAACGAATTCAAACCCCTTTCCTTTAACGCTTTTAGCGCCTTGCATCCATTTCGATGCCATAGGATACTTATTCTCTTCGAGATCGACTGATTCAAGTGCACCAGCAGGTTGACCTTGTTTCTGATTAATGTCTAATGAAACCCTAGATTTTGGATGTTCAGATCGCATCTTCTTCAATGCTTCACGGCTGTTTCTTGCCTTGGTCTTTACAGTCATAGAATCACGACCGTCACCTACCTTTACAAAGAAGATCTTGTTCTCATCTATTGACTCTTTCTGCATGTCCTTCATCTTCTGCATAGAAACAGGTTTACCTGCCTTAGAGACGATACCGTTCATACCTTCCTTTCTCTTCTGAGCGAGGAACTTTTCCGCTTCACCCTGAGTCGAGAACTTAGTCTGGTAGATTGGGCCTCGTTTATTCTTTGCGTACTTGACTACAAACTGTTCGTTCATTTCTACCCCTTCGTAAACTACTTTGTGGAACCCTCTTGGCCCGTTGAGTTTGTGTTTGTTGAGAATTTTTACGATCTCTTTACCTTCTTCTGACTGACCTGTTTTGCCATAATTAGTTTTGTTGATGATGTTATTGATTCGAACTATTTGTTTATCAATAATTTTTTCGTGTTTGACATCAGCTCGTCCAGAAGTGCTTTTATCCAAAACCCTCATTGACTGCACAATCGTCATCAATGCGTCTTCGATTGACTTGGAGTTTATGTCTTTGTTTTTACCAAAGTCTCTTGCAGCGGTCTTGAGTTTATCGACATTTTTCATGTTGACATTTTCGTTCATAGACTCGTTCTTCTTCTTGTCTGTCTTCACCATGATGGGTTTGTTCCCAGTTCCAGGCCTATCCACACTTGGATCTGCTCTTCTTTTACGACGTGCAGAAGATGCACGATCTTTCTTGTCCATTGAATGTGCCTTTGAACGAGGCATACACTTGGGTTTACCCTCGCCTGGTTCTCGTGCACAATCACCCTTGATCTCACCATCGGTACCGACTCGAACCCAATCACCTTTCTTGCCCTTACCAAACCACTTGCGTAGATCTTCTACTCGGAGTCGTGGTTCACGACGGTTATAGTGTTGAGTAACAATCGACAGATTAGACTTGTCGTTGTTCATCGGATTGTTATCCTTGTGATGCACATCTTTTTCGTCAGTCAGTTCTTTTCGACCACGCATTGCACGACGCGCCGCATTACGAGCAGCACGCCTCTTAATCTGTTCGGGACGCGAGTGATAGTTGGCGTATTCTTTCTTGTAATCCCTAGCCATCAAACGAACCCTTATGTTTTCTATAACCACGTTTAGATGCTTTCTTGCGATCTGTGTGAGTTGCGGGTTTGTTAAACTTATTCATGTTCTTTGCAACGGGGTTGATCTCACTCTTAGGATTATACTTAACTGAGTTCATTTTGTCACCCGACTTTATACCAGCGGGTGGATGTGGTCGATCCCATGTTGCTTCGCGAGGATTAGTCTCTGCGTTCTTACGACGTGCACGAAGCAGTCTTGCACGGTCTAACATACGATCGTGTTTAATCTTGTCCAGATCTTTTTCTTTCGAGATTCGGTCTTTAGTTTGTTTGACCGCATCCTCTTCGACTTCGTAGCCCGGTGTTATCTTTTTTGCCCACTTAGTTGCAGCATCTGTTCCCCACTCGTGTTTTTGTGGAGAATAATTTTCCTCACGAACAGGTTTCTGTATCGATGGATAGTTGAGTAGGTGTTTTGGCATCGCACCTTTCTTGACCATATCGCGAAGAACTCGATCAATCTCACGGATGTCCAGATCTGTCATCTGACCCACCTTACGCAACATCTTGTTCGATTGGCCTGGATTCTTCTTACGCATATCCAAGAATAGACGAACCGCCTTCTCATATCTCTTTTTGTTCTTGTGTCGGTCAAAGAAGGCACGAATGTCGGACATGGTGTCTTCTTCGAGTTCTACATCCTCTAACCAGCAACGAGAAATACGACCTTCATCGAGAGCAACGATAACATAATTGCTACCAAGGCGATGAATGTGCCCTGTAAGGCCAGCTTTTGTTCTGACTCGATCTCCTTCATTGAAGAGATCTCCCTCAATATACTTTTCGCGAACTTCACTCACAGACTCCAACGATACTTTATTTTTAAACTCTTTTGTCTCTTTGAGACCCATACCCGTGCGAACATCGTTGAACAACTTCTTTGCATCACGGTTGTTCATGGATGATGGTACGCCCTGAGAAAACGTTGTGAAATCATTCTTCGATGCGTTCTCACGTTGTTTAGATGCAGACATACCTTCTACACCTTCGGCATCTGGATCACGATCACCCGCAGAGACAATGTTGATCTTCTCAAAGTTGTAGAACCCGTGACGACCTTTCTTACCATTGTATTTGTTCAGAAGCGTCTCGAACTCTGTGATGCGGTCTGCACCCACGACC
>Ga0181577_10004324_pt1 | contig 10977 bp, 12 predicted proteins | sample 101ome_21_FD_132468 | JGI IMG/M metagenome (GOLD analysis project Ga0181577, IMG submission 132468) | Coastal salt marsh microbial communities from the Groves Creek Marsh, Skidaway Island, Georgia - 101413BT metaG (megahit assembly) | ecosystem: Environmental > Aquatic > Marine > Intertidal... | reverse complement strand
CGAGCTGTCCTTTGACCAGGTCGGCCCGCTGAACTAAAGAAAGAAAGAAAAATGGCACCGAAGAAGAAAGTCGTCGGACTGATCAAGCTTCAGATCCAGGCAGGCGCTGCTAACCCAGCTCCTCCTATTGGACCTGCTCTAGGTCAGCACGGCGTGAACATCATGGAGTTCTGCACTGCCTACAACAACGCCACCGCTGACCAGCGCGGCAACGTTGTGCCAGTAGAGATCTCCGTTTACGAAGACCGCAGCTTCACCTTCACCCTAAAGACCCCACCAGCAGCCGAGCTAATCAAGAAGGCCGCCGGAGTCAAGAAGGGAAGCGCAACTCCGCACACCGACAAGGTTGCGAAGATTAGCTGGGCTCAGTGTGAGCAGATCGCCGAGAGCAAGATGGCTGATCTGAACGCAAACGACCTGCAGGCAGCTGCAAACATCATCGCCGGAACCGCCCGCTCAATGGGTATCACCGTCGAGAAATAAACCCCAATAAAGCTCGTGGGTGGGGTAAAGCGCCCCTTACTAACCACGAACTGTGACCGAAAAGGAAAAGCAGAATGGCAAAGCGCTCAAAGGCCTACAACGAGGCCGCAGCAAAGATTGAAGCAGGACGCTTCTACTCCTCAGCAGAGGCAGCTGCACTAGCAATCGAAACCGCTGGTGCAAAGAAAAACTCCACCGTTGAGGTAGCACTCAAGCTTGGTGTGGACCCAAGAAAAGCCGACCAGATGATCCGTGGAACAGTTTCCCTGCCACACGGAACCGGCAAGACCGCTCGCGTGATTGTGTTTGCAACTGGTGCCGCAGCCGATGCAGCACGCGCAGCCGGAGCCGATGAGGTTGGTGACGATGACCTAATCGCAAAGGTCGAGGGCGGCTGGACCGACTTCGACTCGGCGGTAGCGACCCCAGACCTTATGGGTAAGGTCGGTCGCCTCGGAAAGGTCCTTGGTCCACGCAACCTTATGCCGAACCCAAAGACTGGAACCGTGACCATGGACACTGCCAAGGCAGTGGCCGACATCAAGGGCGGCCGTATTGAGTTCCGCATCGACAAGCAGTCGAACCTTCACTTCATCGTTGGTAAGGCTGGCTTCTCGAAGGAGCAGCTAACCGAGAACCTGGACGCCGCTATGGAAGAGGTCGTAAGGCTAAAGCCTGCAACCTCCAAGGGTAAGTACATCCAGAAGGGTGCCGTATCGACCACCTTTGGTCCTGGCATCCAGCTAGACGTCTCGGTCTACTAAGGATCTAAGCCACTTCACAAGCGCCAGTGTGCTTGCGCAATCATCTTGGTTGTAAGCAAGCACCTGGCGCTTTAGCTTTTCCGCCTCAATTGGGTCTTCATCTAACGCACGCAGGTAGGCGTCGTAGTACTCCATAGACCCCATAGCCTCCTTGACATCAGATACTCGATCGAAGCTGTAGTAGTTCTCGAGCTTCTTGATGCTGTAGCTCTCCTGGGAGAGCACAAGTGCCTTTCTCACGATGTCGTAGAGATCTACAAAGACGCCGGCCCTCAGCAGATCCTCAACTTCGGCCTCAAAGATTCTGTGCCGCTTGGCAAGTCGCTTGAGTGCCGCCTTTTCGTAGTTTGCGTAGTGGTAGATGTGTGCGCTTGGGTGCCGCTTCAGCCGAGCTTGAATGTCGAGCATGAAGGCTTCAAACAGTTGTTTTTCCTCGGCGCGGGTATCTGCCCAAAGCCAGTGAAATTCCTCCCCCTGGTTCACCGTGGTGTAGCCAAAGAGATATTCGATTCCACCGGGCTGGCCGAAGGTGAAGCCCTCGATATCAAAAAAGATGTCACCATCTGATTCGGTCGGCATGCCTTGAATCAATTCCGGCTGAATTACCTCGCAGAGGTTCTCACCACTGTCGTAGTTAGCCTGCTGCAACCTAGCCTGCCTAGAAAGCTTGGCCACCTGCTCCTCGGAGAGCTTGTCGGTGTGAGAAGAGAAGCCTGCAAGATCCCGCACCGTCTTGATTCCAGAGCGATTCAGGGAGTCGATTTGATTTCGGGTGATTCCTGCAACTAGCTGCAGATGATTGGTCTGACGCCGGTAGTGGTCGCAAAGCTCCGGGTATTCGCATATGTCGCAGTAGCTGGATGCATCGCAGGCAAGACTGCCGATGTCCTCCACCCGCTGCGGAGCGCTATCGACAAGATCCAGCACTTGATTTATAAAGTGATTCCGCTCGGTAATCATCTGCGAGATCAGCACGTCGGCCGAGAAATCAGCCAGCTCTCGAGAGCCAAGGATCAGACCGTGGTGCTTAGGGTGCCCAAGTCCGAGCTCCGCCAGAACATCTGCATAGAGACCCACCTGAACTTTATACTCCGGCTTTGGTGTTGAGGAGAGCTTTGCGTCCCAGGCGGTGTAACCCCCTGACCACCCATCCACCTGTCTGGCCGTTAATCCAGAATCTGAAAATTCAAATCGGTAGTCGCTTCGCAGCAAGAAATCTGGCCTGCCGGAGAACATTAGAGCACCAGATCCACCGCGCAGCACGCCCTGGTAAATCACTGGCACGCCCTGGTTCATTAGCTCAATGGTGTCTTCCAGGGTCTGTTGCGCTGGAGCCTGAACCAAATCGCCGAGGCTCTCTTTGAGTTCTCGTTCCAGTGCTTCTTCAAAGCGCATCCCGTAGCGGATGGCGAGGTTGTCGGGTTTGACGTAGAACTGGTCGATTAGCTCTTGAAGTCCATCGACTCCAAGCTCACGCGCGGTAGCGATGGCAGTGCAGTGCGAGCACCTTGAGCGCATCAGATCCCGCGAATCAAAGCTAAAACTCTCGTCTCTTTTTCTCACACCCTAACCATGCCAGAGGGTTGGGACATTTGGCTGCAACCTCAAATTCAGCGATTATCTTCGGTTGTCCGCACATTAGAATTCGAACAATGTCATTGTCCATACATAATTCAAAGGTGAACAGCAAGAAGGCCGACCGCACCAGGCACGTTCTGGTGCTCGAGGACGAGCCGCTGTTGCGCGACCTGTTGGCCAAAACCCTGGAAAGTCATGATTTTCAGGTGACCACTGCCGCCAACGCTGCAGACGCTAAGCGGGCTGTCAAGAGTATCGACCCCGATGCGATTTTGGTTGATATCGAACTTGGCCCGGGGCCGACCGGCTTGGATTTCGCAGAGGTAATTGGGCGCCAGCGCCCCGATATCGGCGTGGTGTTTCTGACTAACCTGCCGGACCCAAGGTTCTCCGGCAAAGACTCAAAGTCAATCACCAAGAACCAGGCCTATATCCGCAAGAGTGCAATTGAAAGTGGCACGGAGTTGGTCGAGGCCCTAGAAGCGGTTTTGCGGGATCGGGTGACCAAGCAGTACCGCCACGATCTCGCTTCAAATCGTCCGCTAGCCGAACTTTCGCAGCGTCAGATCGCGACTATGAGACTTGTGGCCGAGGGCAAAACGAACGCCCAAATTGCGGCTCTGCGCGGTACCAGCATTCGGGCGGTGGAGAGCATGCTAAGTCGAATCTTTGAGCTGTTGAGTATTGATCCGCACGGAACCAACCCCCGGGTAGAAGCGGTCTCTAAATTCCACCGGCTCAAGGGCAACTAACCAGTGCGGGGTCTCGCAAACCCATTTGTGCTCTTGGGTTCAAAAAGGGCGCTGAATGTTCGAACCCACCTGGTCTTCATAGTCCCGGCGTTCTTCACCGCTGGGTTCTTCGACTTCGAGCGCCTCGGTGGCAACCTCAGCCTTTGGCTGTTGGTGGCGTTTGTCGGGACCTTGGCCACCGTAATCCCGATTGAAGCCCTCAAACCGCTGCTGCGCCAGGTAGCTTCAGTATCTGGCAGAGTCGCGGGAGCAAGCCTGGTGCTGCTAATCGCCGGACTTGTTCGCGGCGCGACAATCTTTGTCCTGGGCAACGCCCTTGGCATAGTTCCCCAGGAGGACATCTTCTACCGTCTCTTGGGAGGGCCAGTTTTCGTTTGGTCCTACTACCTTGTGACAAATGCAGTGGTCGAGGTTTACCTGCGTCACCGCGAACAGGTTCAGCGGCTCACGGTCGAGCGCCAACGCTTGGAGCGAATCAAGAGCGGCTACACCGCCGATCTTCGAAACGTCAATGCTCAACAGCGGGCTCGCGTTAGAGAACTACTCGCCGCTCCGATTTGGGAGCTGCAGAAAAAGCTGGAGGGCGCAAAAAATCAGTCGGAGTTGCAGGATGCGCTCCTTTCAATACAAGCCCTAAATCACGACGTGGTTCGGCCGCTCTCTCACGAATTGGCAAGCACTTCTGCGCTCGAACAGCTCCCCGAAGGCGCCGCTCAGTCAGCGCGGATCAGCCCTTGGCCCAAACGCGTGGCGCTGGGTCAGGTATTGCCGCCGTGGTTTTACCTGCTTGTAATCCTCTCCACGGGCTTGAATGCTCAAATCGCAACCTCGGGTTTTCTTAGCGGGCTCTCCATAGTTGCGGTTTCGCTGGTGCCGATCCTCACTCTGTTTTTTCTGGAGCGAAGATCCTTCCGCCGCATCACGCTGCCCCTATTCTCCGCATTCTTTCTCTCACTCTCCCTCGCCGCGCTGTCAGGCGTGCTGGCAGGATGGCTGGCCATCTCGCTCGGGGTGGCCAATACGGCTAATTACTGGTGGCAGGCGGCAATCTATATTTTCATCACCAAACTCCTGACCCTAGTTTTGGGCGTATCCCAGCTTGGCTGGCGAGAGAATCTGAAGGAGCTCGAGCGGGTTACGGAACAGCTGAAGATTGTGAACTCAAGACTTCGCCAACAACTCTGGCTAGGCCAAAAGTCGCTCGCGATGGAACTGCATGGTTCCGTCCAGTCCACCCTGCACGCCCAGGCATTGAGGCTCGCGAAACTAGCCTCTCCGGATCCGGAGCAAATCCAGGCAGTCCTGACATCAATCCGTTCGAGCTTGGATCGAATTGAGAACGAGGACTATCTGGCAGGTGGAACAATCGAGACCTTGATGCAGGAGCTCGCTTTGCTTTGGGAGGGGACCGTTGAAATAAACTGGCGCCTCGAACCCGGTGCTCAAGAGATGTTGGCTGAAGATCTTGGACTTGCACGCTGTCTGTTTGAGGTAATCCGCGAGGCGGTAACCAATTCGGTGAAACATGGTGGCGCTCAAAACATCAGGATCCACGTCGGCCTCTCGGAACACCTCGAGCTAGCGGTCATAAACGATGGTGAGCTGTTAGAAGGCCAAGACTCCTATGCGGGAAAAGATCTAATCGACCGGCTCTGCTTGAGTAGTTCACTCAAGAATACAGAGGGTGGAGTGGAGCTCAGAGCGAGCTTTGCCCTCAGCCCTCAGCCCTAGAGTGAATCTCTTCCAGCGTTGGTGGCTGACAGCCGGTGCGCTCACAGACTATCGCAGCCGCGGCATTTGCTACCTTTGCCACCGCCACCAGGTCTGCCTCTGAGATTCCAAGCAGCTTTCCGGCTGGGTTTTCGCCCAGCGCCGAGCGCAGATTTAACTCGGCAAGGAAGCTTGCCATGAAAGTGTCGCCGGCGCCAACGGTGTCGACCAAGTTGATTTTCTCAGCAGGGGCATCAATGCGCTCGCCGTTTCGGTAGAGGCTGACGCCATCACCGCCGCGGGTGATAATCAACAGCTTTCCGACTGACCACTTGGCTGAAATATCGTCAAGATCGCTTCCCGGAGCTAGGTCGTAGAGCCACTCAATGTCCGCATCGGAGGCCTTGATGATGTGGCTGAAGCCATTCACCCTCAGCACCCGGTCGAGCTCCGCTGCTCGGTCAAAACCGAGTGCTGGACGGATGTTGAGATCATGCGAGAGCGTCACCGTTCCAAGTTCGGCAATCTCCCGAAGCCAGGCTTCGATCACAGCATTGCCCGGACCGATTGCCATTCCGAGGCAGCCGTACTGCACCGCTTGGGCATTGATGGAGCTCACCTCAGTCATCGAGGGAAGCTCATCGGCTTGCCAGCCCCAGTCAGCGGTTCCCTCTGTGTAGAAGCTGTAGCTGGCAACACCGGCGGCATCGATGGTCGCCACTGCAAGTGTGGTCTGCTCGCTCGCTGCAATTGAGTAGCCTAGGTTCACCCCGTGCGAAGACAGGTGATTTCTGATCTGGTTCCCGAAGCCGTCCTGGGAGATGCGTCCTAGGAAGGCCTGCTCCTCCCCGCGAACTGCCAGGGCGAGTGCGACGTTGGCGTTCGCACCGCCAACAACAGCCCTGTAGTTACCTTCATCCTCGGCTCTGCCGATTAGGTCAATCAGGGCTTCGCCAATTACCAAAATCATGCTGCAAGTCTAGAGTTAGAGTGTGAAATCAATTAGCGCGAAGAACGCAATCAAGTTTCCCCTCTACGCACTTGCAGTTACGTGGGTGCTGTTCATGCTGGGTGTCCTGGTGGAGATTTACCAGCCCGATGTGTACTGGAACGACAGCGGAGAGCGCATCTCACCTGAGCCCTTTGTGCAGGGCCAGATCTATCTTTTTCTGCTCTCGATAACGGTCTTCGCCCTGGTCTCTCAGTATGCGCTGAAGCAGGCCGTGCAGCTTCGAGCCCAGCAGGAGACTCCACTTGCTAGAGCAGCGCATCGGTTCAATAACCTGGGCGTGATCCTGAGCCTGCTGGCCGGCGCTATCTACGCAGTTGGCAACTTCCTCGGCGCATGGAACCGCTTTGACCGCCAGGATGAGCCGGTATTCATCCGGCTGCTAAATGTTTATGTGCCAATTGTGCTTGCTACCGCCCTTGTTGTCTTCGTGATTCTTTCTGCGTTTGTGTTCCGCAAAGATGCACCAGATATCCCAGAGGACCAAAAGGACGAGGAGCGGGCGAAGCTGCAACGCGCAGTTGGGCTTGCCTATGCCGCTCCGATCATTGGAACCGCAATCGCGATCATCTTTGGCCTGGTCGTCTACGACGTCACAAAGACCACACTGGACACCTGGATCTGGGTAATCATCCAGGCAATCATCGCGATTTCGATAATTCTCGGCACCACTTTTGCCGCTAGGGCTCGCGCAGCTAGGCCGCGGCCTCCGCGGGAGCGCCGCAGCGGGGTAGCGGCGGTAAATCTGAACTTCGTGCTTTCGATTATCTTCGGGGCAGTTGTGCTGATCATGGCTTTCACGCTCGGAGCTGAGGCAATTGACAATCTCATACAGTGGCCCGAATGGCGGGAGGGCATGACCGATGCGGACTACAAGCGGATGGTGCTAAGTCCCTCACTGGGCTGGTTCTTCTCTGACATGCTGCCAGCGCTTGTGCTCCTGGCCCTTGCAGAGGTTGGCATCTACCGCACGCTCGTGATTCGCAACCCAGACACTGCAGAGGCAAAGTAACCAGATGATTTTTCAGGCTCAAGGCCTGCTGTTTGATAACGATGGCGTGCTGGTAAATTCCATGGCCTCTGTCGATGGCTCATGGGGAGAGTGGGCGAAGATCTATTCGCCCGGCTTTGCAGTTGACTATTCCCATCACGGACGGCCAGCGAGAGACATTGTTCGTGATCGGGTGCCCGAAGAGTTATTCGAAGAGGCCTACGCGAAGATCAATCAACTAGAGCTCGACTTGATTCACCTCACCCTGCCGATGCCGGGTGCCATAGAGCTAACCCAATCGCTGCCAGCAGGAACCTGGACCGTAGTCACTTCCGCCTCGCCTGATTTGGCAAAGGGAAGGCTCGAGGCCGCGGGCATCGCAATTCCAGAGCAGCTTGTCACCGCATACGACATCGTCAATGGCAAGCCTGCAGCGGACCCCTATCTGAAGGGCGCGGATAATCTTGGGTTTCCCGCAAGCGCCTGCATCGTTTTTGAAGATGCTCCGAGTGGGGTCAGGGCCGGAGTGGCAGCTGGTGCGACCGTTGTCGGCGTTGGTAAAGAGGTGCTTGATTCCGATGCTGCCATCGTTGTCAGCACCCTCAAGGGAATTAGCTTTAGTAATAACGAATTGAATGTGCCAGAGGCAATTAGGTTGAGGTGAGAAATGGCTGAGGTTGAGTTCTACGGAGCGGACTGGTGCGGCGACTGCCGACGTTCAAAGTCGCTATTGAACACATTGGGCGTTGAGTACGAGATGCACGATGTGGAACAAAGCAAGGAGAATGCCGATAAGGCAATGGAGATTGCCGGCCGCAAGAACATCCCAGTTATTCGATTTGCCGACGGCGCCTTCCTGGTGGAACCACCAGACTCGGTTCTCCACGCCGAGCTAAAGGTACGCGGTCTAATCGATTGACCCTATCTTTTTAGGGGCTTTGCCCCTAGGCTTGTCATACGTGTTATCGGGTCTCCGGTGTCACCCGATCAAAGAAATTCCCAACGATGACAAACAAATCTTCTACTGGCGCGCCCAGGAAACAAAACGGCCGCAAGGGCTACACCTCCAAGCGAGGCGACTACAAGCCACGCCACAAGTCAGCCGGAAAGCCCGGATCAAAGAGCGGCGCTCGCGATTTCGCTGACCGCGCCCCTGCCGGCCGCAAGCCAGCAGAACGATCTGGCCAGCGCTACCAAGAGCGCGATAACCAGGCAGGCTCCAAGCCGCGCCGCGAGCCGGTTGTGAAGCAAGAGAAATTTGAGTCGGAAGTTCTTACCGAGAACTTTGTCACCTTCCAGGAGATGGATCTTCCAGAGAAGGTCACCCAAGAGCTTGCAAAGATGGGCGCAGCCACTCCATTCCCAATTCAGGCTGCAACCATCCCTGCCGCAATCTCCGGCATGCACGTGCTTGGTCGTGGGAAAACCGGAAGCGGAAAGACCATTGCTTTTGGCGTTCCACTGGTGGTCAAGCTGCAGCGCGGCGGCAACCAGCCGCGGGTTCCGAACCAGGTTCGGGCGCTTATCTTGGCTCCGACCAGAGAGCTTGCCGAGCAGATCAACAACACCCTCGCTCCGCTTGCCAAGAGCGTCGGCTTTTTCACCACGACCATCTACGGTGGTGTCGCCCAGTACAAGCAGCAGCGTGCCCTGGAGCGCGGCGTTGACATCGCAATCGCCACCCCGGGCAGGCTCGAGGACCTGATTCGCCAGGGACTGGTTGATCTATCCTCTTGCGAGCAAGTTGTGGTCGATGAGGCTGACCACATGTGTGACCTTGGCTTCATTGAGCCTGTCACCCGCATCCTGGAGCAGACCGGGGAGAGCCAGAAGCTCTTGTTCTCGGCAACTCTGGACAAAGAGGTTTCCGCACTGGTCCGTAAGTTCATGCCGAGGCCGTTTGTTTACGAGGTTCCCGGTGAGACCGAGGAGACCAGTGACATCGACCACGTCGTGCTGGTTCTAGATCCGAGAAACCGCTCCGAAGTCTTCCACCGCCTAGTGCAGGGAAGCGGCAAGAGCATTGTCTTTGTGCGCACCAAGCAGACCGCTGAGGCACTTGCGCAGAGTCTGAACGATGCCGGAGTTCCAACTGCGAGACTGCATGGCGACCTAAACCAGGCGCAGCGCACTAGAAACCTGGAGCGCTTCACCAAGGGGGCAGCCCGGGTGATGATCGCAACCGATGTTGCCGCACGCGGCATTCACGTTGACGATGTGAAGCTGGTGGTTCAGGTCGATCTGCCAGAAGACTTCAAGACCTATCTACACCGCGCCGGACGAACTGGCCGCGCTGGCCGATCCGGCAGCGTGGTTTCGCTGGTTCCAGTTGGCCGCACCCGCAAGGTTGAGACGATTCTGAAGATGGCTGACCGCGAGGCCACCTTCCACCAGGTTCAGCCAGGCGATGCGCTAATCGAAGAGCTGGCCGGACCGATTGCCCCACCGCCGGTTGTCGACTCGCTCGATTTTGGCGACTCGCGCTTCCAGGGCGTGAGCAAGGACAAGGTAAAAAAGGACTTGCGGGCCAAGCACCCGCCGCGTAAGCTATACGCAGCCAAAGACCGCCGGTTTAGGTCAAGGTAAACCACAAAGATTAGCTTCTTTAGGTTTGCCCTGAACTACTAAGGTTCGCAAGAAAACCCGCGCAGGTGAACGTAAAGAGTTTTTAGCTCCGGTGTTTATCTGCGCCGGAGCTTTTTTGTTTTCCTTGACCGGCACCAAACACAAGGAGTGCCATGGCAGACAAGAAGGCAAAGGTTGCCGAACTGAAGCAGCTATTCGCTGATTCAAACGCAATCTTCCTGACTGAATACCGCGGACTCACGGTGGCAGAGCTTAAAGAACTCCGCCGCTCAATGGCTAATGACGCAACCTATGTCGTTGCAAAGAACACCCTTCTAACCATCGCGGCAAAAGAAGCCGGCGTCACGGCATTCGACGGTCAGCTAGCGGGTCCAACCGCTATGACCTTCGTAAACGGTGACCCTGTCAACGCAGCGAAGGCCCTGAAGGAATTCGCAAAGGCACAGCCGCTGCTTGTGGTCAAGTCCGGTTACATGGACGGAAACCCACTAAGCGATGCGGATGTAAAGAAGCTCGCAGATCTCGAAACCCGCGAGGTGCTACTCGGCAAGGCCGCTGGCGCTTTCAAGGCTTCGCTATTCAAGGCTGCCTACACCTTCAACGCCCTGCCATCACAGGCGGTCCGCGTTGTCGACGCGCTGCGTCAAAAGCAAGAGTCCAACTAAACGTAAACCCATTAGGAGAACAAAATGGCAAAGATGACTGCCGACCAGCTCATTGAGGCTTTCAAGGAGCTGACCCTGATCGAGCTTTCCGACTTCGTTAAGAAGTTCGAGGAGGAGTTCGACGTAACCGCAGCTGCACCTGTTGCAGTTGCTGCTGCCGGCGGCGCTGCTGCTGGTGGAGACGCACCAGCTGAGGAGAAGGACGAGTTCGACGTAATTCTTGACGCTGCTGGCGACCAGAAGATCCAGGTCATCAAGGAGGTGCGCGCTATCACCGGTCTAGGACTGGGTGAGGCAAAGGCCCTTGTTGATGGTGCACCTTCCACCCTGCTTGAGGGTGCAAAGAAGGAAGCCGCTGAGGAGGCCAAGGCTAAGGTCGAGGCTGCAGGTGGCAAGGTTACCCTGAAGTAATTTAGCTTCAAACTAATAAACCCCCGGG
>Ga0181577_10004319_pt1 | contig 10980 bp, 13 predicted proteins | sample 101ome_21_FD_132468 | JGI IMG/M metagenome (GOLD analysis project Ga0181577, IMG submission 132468) | Coastal salt marsh microbial communities from the Groves Creek Marsh, Skidaway Island, Georgia - 101413BT metaG (megahit assembly) | ecosystem: Environmental > Aquatic > Marine > Intertidal... | reverse complement strand
GCCGTCGATCTCGGGAGCATCGCCACGGGTTCGCCCTATCGCGCCTTCATTGTCTACGTGGTCGATGATTAGGTCTTGCACTGTCCCAATCTTACTCGCACGCTTGGTGGCACTGATATCTTGCTGGAGCGCCATAAAACGCTCCCAACGATCTTGTTTAATCTCATCGGCAATCGGGTTTGCCAATGCATTCGCGGGTGCGCCTTCTACTGGGGAATATTGGAAACACCCCACGTTATCGAGCTGAGCCTCTTCAATGAAATCGAGTAGCTCTTGAAACTGGGCCTCAGTTTCACCGGGGAAGCCGACAATGAAGGTGCTGCGCAATGATAAATCAGGGCAGATTTTTCGCCATTTGTGAATGCGGTCGAGCACCTTTTCGGCCGCTGCGGGTCGCTTCATGGCTTTGAGGATATCGTGCGAAGCGTGTTGAAAGGGAATGTCCAAATACGGCAGGATCTTTCCTTCAGCCATCAGCGGAATTACATTGTCGACATGGGGGTAGGGGTAGACGTAGTGCATGCGCACCCATACGCCAAGGCTGCCGAGCGCTTCACAGAGCGACAGCATTTGCGTTTTTACGGGGCGGCCGTCCCAGAAATCGGTTTTGTATTTGAGGTCTACGCCATAGGCGCTGGTATCCTGCGAGACGACGAGCAACTCCCTCACACCACCCCGGACTAAAGCTTCCGCTTCGCGCATGACCTCGCCGGCAGGTCGGCTCACTAGGTCTCCCCGGAGATGAGGGATGATGCAGAAGCTACATCGATGGTTACACCCCTCGGATATTTTCAAGTAGGCGTAGTGGCGCGGGGTGAGTTTGATTCCGTGATCGGGGACCAAATCAATAAAAGGGTTGTGCGTCTGTGTCTTTGGAACGTGATGGCGCACCGCGGACATCACATCCTCGTAGGCGGCCGGGCCAGTCACGCTCAACACTTTCGGGTGCAAATCTTTGATCCGCTTCGCATCGTCTCCGGCGCCCATGCAACCCGTGACGATAACGCGCCCGTTTTCCGACAATGCTTCGCCGATGGCATCGAGCGATTCTTGCTTGGCGCTATCGATAAATCCGCATGTGTTCACGATGACCAGATCGGCGCCTTCGTATGAACCGCTTATGGCGTAACCGTCATGCTGGAGTTGGGTCAATATGCGCTCTGAATCCACGAGCGCTTTGGGACATCCCAAGCTCACGAAGCCAACGGTCGGATTGTGTGGTGCGGATTTTGTCACTGCGGAGTCTCTTGCGGTAAAAGCGCGATGATATCACGAGCGGATACCAAAGCTTTAGTCCATCAGAGGTGGGTATGGCGTTAAACGCTTCTTTGCAGGTTGGGGCCGGATGAACTGATTCGAATGTGCTTGTTGAGGTGTTCCTTCAGTGCGAGGCTGTCTTCTCGATTTAAGAATTCACCCACCCGGATACTGTGAGTTCGGTCCTGGATATAAAGTTCAGGGCCATCCCAAGGGTGCCGTTCGGGGGTGATCGCGAGACCAGTCTCGCAACGAACCAGTTTGTAGGTGAATTTGGGGGCGTAAACCCCCTTATCGATACGGACGATGTCGGTATCAAATGTGATCACGTGCCGAAAGTGCAGTTTCCAGTGAACGTAGTACAAAGCGCTACCGAGAGCCGCTAGCTCTAGACCTGCGAAAGGCAGTATCGGCCAGGCTCCAAGGCTGGTGAAAAATAAGGCCGCGCCCAGCGAGGGAATGGATATAAGGAACAAGATTTGCTTGTTGTGCTGCCAGCTGGCGGACAAATTGGGGCGCGCCACAATGACGTGCTTCTGCTCGTTTTCTGATGCGCTGACCAAGACGATACCGCTCCTTAAAATCCTATGTTAATTGAATTTCGTCTTTATGACAGACATACGCTGGAATTAGAAGGGTGTCTCACTCTGATAACTGAGCCAGATGTTTTTAAACGGATGTTTTAACGCGAGCCGCTCTGCATGCAAAAGTAATCGATCCGAGCGCGCTAGGGACTCGGCGTCGGCATACAGATCACAGCCCAAAATCGGGTGTCCCTGTGACTGGAGATGCAGTCTCAGCTGATGCGATCGCCCGGTGATCGGATACAGGCGCAATCGGGTCCAGTCCGCTCCCCGTTCAAGCACTTCAAAACGCGTTAGGCTCGGTTTGCCGCGCTCAAGGCACACCTTTTGCCGAGGCCTGTTCTCCCAGTCGGCCCGAATGGGTAGATTGATTGTCCCTCGGTCGCTTTTGAGCGAGCCCGCTACAATCGCTTGATAGGATTTGCTGACCTGTCGCAATCGAAATTGGCGCGATAGCAGGGCGTGGCTTTGCTTGCCGATCGCGACGACCATGATGCCCGAGGTGTCGAGATCGAGGCGATGCACAATTCGCGCCTCGGGCTCATCTTGCTGCAGGCGGCTTATTAAGCAGTCTTTGTTCAGAGGATGCTTCCCAGGGACGCTCAATAACATGTGGGGCTTGTTAACGAACATCAAGTCAGCGTCGCGATAGATAATCCTGATAGGTTCCTGTGAGTGCGCGACGAGGTAATCACCAGCCATGTTTAGCGGGGTTGTAGGGCTGCTAAATACGCACTCACCGTTTTTGGTAGACCCATGTATAGGGCATCTACCGTGAGCGCATGCCCAATCGACACTTCGGTGAGGTGGGGAAGCGTTGCGAACAGCGGTAGGTTCTCTAAGTTCAAATCGTGTCCCGCATTGATACCCAGCCCCGCTTCATGCGCTGCTAGTGCGGTTTCGCGGAACAGTTCGAGGGTGCTGAGTCCTTTACCATTCTCGTAGGCTGCCGCATATGTTTCGGTATAGAGCTCGACTCGATCAGCACCGAGTGTTTTGGCGAGCCCCACGGTTTTCGGGTTGGGATCAACGAACACGCTGCTGCGAACGCCCCATTGTCTTAACTGCGCCAAAATGGGCTCGAGCTTCTCGGCATCACGCTCTAGGTCAAATCCGTGGTCGGACGTTAGCTGATCGTTGGCATCCGGCACCAGGGTGCACTGCGCCGGTTTGATCGCTTCTACTAGCGTCATAAACCCAGGATAGTCGGATACGCCTTTCCGCTGGCTTAGCATAGCTGGGCTGAATGGATTGCCTTCAATATTGAATTCGACTTTCAGTACTTGCGCTAAGGCGTAGCAATCATCGACACGGATGTGGCGCTGATCTGGGCGCGGGTGCACGGTAATACCATGAGCGCCGTGCGATACGCATTTTTGCGCGTAGTCAACGACATCAGGGATTCGCGTGTCTCGCGAATTACGAAGCAAAGCAACTTTGTTGACGTTAATGGAAAGGGCTATCACGGCTGCGTGACTCGCTCTGCTTTTAAGATAATAACGTCATCCACAGGTAGGTTGGGGTGCATGCCGCGTGGTCGTGTCGGCGCGGTCGCAATAAAATCGACCGTTGACATACCGTCAATGACTTCACCGAAAACGGTGTAACCGTCTCTGCCAGGTGCCCAGTCCAAGCGCAGGTTGTTGCGGTGATTAATAAAAAATTGACTGCTGGCGGAATCCGGATCACTGGTGCGCGCCATCGCAATCGTGCCGCGCAGGTTGTGCAATCGGTTTCGACTTTCATTTACGATGGGGTCAAGCGTCGGTTTTTCGACCAGATCCGGGGTGTAGCCGCCGCCTTGAATCATAAAATTGCTGATCACTCTGTGGAAAATGGTGTTGTCGTAATGACCTGAGTCTACGTAGCTCAGAAAATTTGCGACGGTAATGGGGGATTTATCCGCATACAGTTCGAGGGTAATGTCGCCGCTGTTTGTTTTGAAAACGACGATTGGGTTTTCAGCAGAGCTTGACTGCTCGGCGAGCGTGAGCGGGGCGCCTAGCAATGCCCCAATGAAAAACGACCAGGTCAAGAATCGTCTAATCATCTTTACGCCCATCCCGAATTGCGTTTTCGTTGCGGCCAAAGCCGGGGTACCAGAAGCGTTATAATCACGCCGAGTGCTACCGCGAGTGCGCCGTCCATGAATTGATTGTTTTCCAGTTTGGCTTGGAGTCTTCGATTTTCAGCCTCGAGCATTTCCTTGTCGGCTGTCAAGGCCTCGACGGACTGCGCCAGTGTTTTGTTCTGTGAATCGATTGTAATGGCGTCACCGGAGAGCTTTTCGAGCTCTTCGTACGCGGTTCGCGTCGCCCCCAAGCTCGCCTGCGCTTCACTCAGGCTTGTTTCGGCGGTCAGTTTCTCTTGTTTTAAACTGGCGATTTGTTGCTGCAGACTTTGCATGCGCGTTTTTAATTCATCTTGAGACCCCTGCATAGACGCCAATAGGGTGCTCGCGGGGATATCGGAGACGAGATATTGCGCGCGAATCCAACCTTGCGTGCCGTTTTGTGTGGTCACCTCGGCAAAGTCGCCGTCTTCGCTTGTCGTTAGAATTTCCAGCTGCGTTCCCGTTGGCAAACCGCGATGCACGATCCGATACTCGCTGCCCGGCCCGCTTCTAAGCGGTACGAAGTGTTTGTCTGTTATGTAGCGCACTTCCTGCGCGGTAGCTGAGAGCCCGCAGAAAAGCCCCAGCGTGAAAATTGCGGTCCGGATTGTAAGCATCGACATCTCGAATTGTGTAAAAGTCAGAGTATAACGTGTTCGGTAGCGGCTCTTAAGCCCCGTGTGTAAATCAGGGTAGAGCCTTACGATAAGGTCTAATTTGGACGTCTGAAAACAGGCCGGCCAAAGCGTAAGGGTCATTTTTCGCCCACTCCTCTGCATCTCCGAGCGAGTCGAATTCAGCGATGATCAGGCTGCCTTCTACAGGCACGCTGGGGTCGGGACTCGGTTGGCTGGGTATGGGGCCAGCAACAATGAGGCGCCCTTGGTCTGCCAATGGCTGTATGTGAGCTAAATGTGCTGGGCGCGTAGACGCCCGGAGTTCACCATGATTGGGTTTGTCGCTACACAAAATGAAAAAAAGCATCTCTAGGATTCCTGTTTTTGTTGGTCGCCCTGAGCGTGTTTTAGGTAGGGCGCCATTAAAAGCGCGGTTAAGGCCGTTAACAAAACGGTAAAGCCGATAGCGGAATACAGTTTGTAGCTGACCCAGGTGTCCTCGCTAAAGCGGTATGCAACCCAAATATTCAGTCCACCAACGATCGTGAAGTGTGCCGACCAGAGCAGATTTAGCTTGGTCCAAGCTGCCTTTGGAAGCGACAGCTGAGCGCCTATGGTGCGTTCCATGATGGTTTTGTCACCAATAAATTGAGACCCAATAAACAGAGCGGCCAATACCCAATTGAAAATCGTGGGCTTCCACTGAATAAAGAGTTCGTTGCGAAACAGCACGGTAGCGGATCCGAATGCGAGTACCGCCGCTAGCATCCAAAGACCGCGTTTCTCGAACTTGCGTTCCCATATGGCAGTGCCTAGAACTTGGATCGTGGTGGCAACCATGAGTACGATGGTCGCGCTGTAGATACCGTCTACTTCAAACTGCCAATCGCCGATCGAGAGTGTTTCACCGTTTTTTTGGTAAACGAAGAAAAATAGGGCGATCGGAAGGAATTCGAGAAGTTGTTTCATCAGTTTGCGGACCATCGGTGCTACACTGTGCGAATGGTAACGTAAGTCGAGGCAAAAGACGTGTTCTTATTTAAGAAACCGTTCAATTATGTCTGGGCGTTGATATGAGTTTATGCGTACCTAAGTTGCACTGAGGCTCTGGTTTGGATGGGCATAGGGTACAAGAGGGGAATCACGGTGGACGACCAAACGAGGGTGGATTTTGCGGGTTGACTTTCACATGCACTCGCGACACTCGGATGGCGCGTTGTCCGTTGCGCATTTGCTCGGCCGGCTGGTCGAGGCTGAGGTTGCACTCTTTGCTTTGACCGATCACGACACCATTGATGGTGTTTTGGAGGCGCGACGCCTCATGTCTGGGCAGGACCTGCAGCACCTTACAATGGTCAATGGCGTCGAGTTGTCCTGTGTGTGGAGTGGTGTGACGATACACGTGGTTGGTTTGGGTTTTGATTGCGATAGCCCGAGCTTAAGAACTTATTTGGATTCAATCGACCAAGCGCGCGGAGCGCGGGCCCGTAACATAGCAGACCGCTTGGCGAAAGTGGGGTTCCCGGGGGGGTACGAGGGCGCTCTTGCTCATGCGGAGGGCGCGGTCGTCGGGAGGCCGCATTTTGCGCGATGGATGGTCGAAGCCGGTTATTGCGATTCCGCAGACCAAGCCTTTAAGAAATGGCTTGGGCGAGGAAAAATTGGCGATGTGAAGTTATTTTGGCCCGAGCTGGAAACAGCGGTGAGTGTAATCAAAGACAGCGGCGGCAAGGCTGCTTTGGCGCATCCGCATCACTACGGGCTGACTCGTGCCAAATTGCGGCGTTTAGTTAGCGCGTTTGTGCAAGCGGGCGGGGTTGCGCTCGAGCGCCCTTTGGGTAAGGATCATGCGGATCTATCTTGCTATGTCACTCGCTTAGTAAAGGAGTACGGTCTTGAAGTATCACTGGGGAGTGACTTTCATGCCGATACGCAATGGGGGCCGCGTCTGGGCGTGGATGCGGGCCGTTTGGACGGCTGTGAACCGGTGTGGTCTGGCTGGGCTGATACGCGCGGTTAATTGGATTTTACTATGAGTCAATTCTTTCAAATTCATCCGGACAACCCACAGGCGCGGCTGATTAAGCAAGCGGCTGACATTGTTCGCAAAGGCGGTATTATCGTTTACCCGACGGACTCGGCGTATGCGATCGGCTGCCACATCGGTGATAAAAAAGCCCTCGAGCGTATTCGTCGTATTCGTCAGCTGGATGACAAGCACAATTTCACGCTGGTGTGCCGAGATTTATCGGAACTCGCGACTTTTGCTCGGGTGGATAACACGCAGTATCGACTGTTGAAAGCCTGCACGCCCGGTCCATATACCTTTATTTTGAAGGCGACCGCGGAGGTGCCGCGCCGCTTGATGCATCAGAAACGTAAAACAATCGGGCTGAGAGTGCCGGAAAATCCCACTGCGCAGGCCCTGTTGGCCGAATTGAACGAACCGCTTATGAGTGTGACTTTGATCATGCCAGGCGACGCCGACCCATTAATCGACCCCTACGATATTCGGACTTTACTCGAGCACGATGTCGATTTAGTGATAGATGGTGGCTACTGCGGTCTGGAAATGACCACCGTTGTTGACTTGGCTGACGATGAGCCCGTTCTAGTCAGGCAGGGTAAGGGCGATGTTGCACCATTCGGTCTGTAGTCGGGTATACTAAGGCCTTGCCCAATTTGGGCCGGGAGACAGGTTTGGAAGACAACAACACACCGGGCGCCACCAGCCCGTTCAATCCTAAAGCCCTTATGGGACCGCACTTGCCTCAGCAAGGCGAAATGCCGTTTGCCATCGTTATGGGGCAGGCTTTAACCGAGCTCCCAAAAGATCTGTACATCCCACCGCAGGCGCTTGAGGTGATCCTAGAGGCCTTCGAAGGGCCGCTGGACCTGCTGTTATATTTGATACGCCGTCAGAACCTCGACATCCTCGATGTCGATGTATCGGATATAACAGAGCAGTATATGCAGTACGTTGAGCTGATGGATGCCTTGCAATTTGAGCTGGCGGCGGAATATTTGCTGATGGCCGCGATGCTTGCGGAGATCAAATCGCGCATGCTGCTTCCTCGTCAGACAGTGGATGAAGATGATGAAGAGGATCCGCGGGCTCAATTGATCCGGCGGTTGCAGGAGTACGAGCGATTTAAGAAAGCGGCGGAGGATATTGATGAATTGCCTCGCGTTGATCGCGACATCTTCATCGCGGAGGCGGAACCGCCCAAAATTGATCGAGTAAGGCTCGAGCCTGATGTCGACTTGCAAGAAATTTTGATTGCCTTTGCTGAGGTTATGGCGCGAGCCAATATGTTTGAAAGCCATCATGTTCAGCGAGAGGCCCTATCGACACGTGAGAGAATGTCGCAGGTGTTGGAGCATTTGTCGGGACAAAAGTTTTTGCCGTTTGTGTCCCTGTTCAAGGCAGAAGAAGGCAGGATGGGGGTCGTCGTGACTTTCCTGGCAATTATGGAATTGATTAAAGAGTCGTTGGTAGAAATTGTGCAGACAGAAGCCTTCGGGCCGATCCACGTTAAGGCGCGAACCTCATGAGCGAGATAAATTTAGCTAATATTGTCGAGGCGACTTTGTTTGCTGCGGGCAAGCCGCTGACGCTAGCGCAGGTAAGAGAGGTGTTTGAGGAACACGAGCGGCCCGATTCGGACAGCGTCAAAGAGGCTATAGCTGAGCTTCAAGAGCGCTATGCGTCTACGAGTTTAGAGTTAGTGCAAGTCGCCAGCGGCTATCGTTTTCAGGTCAGGCAATCGCTGTCGGACTGGGTCGGTCGGCTGAATGAAGAGCGCCCGCAACGTTACTCACGCGCGCTGCTCGAGACCCTGGCGTTAATTACATATCGACAGCCCATCACTCGAGGGGAGATCGAAGAAATTCGCGGTGTCGCCGTAAGCAGTAACATCGTGAAAACGCTACTGGAGCGCGGTTGGATACGGATCGTAGGCCACCGCGATGTGCCTGGGCGGCCAGCAATGTACGCGACTACGCGGCAGTTTCTGGATTACTTCAATTTGAAGAGCTTGGATCAACTGCCTCCACTCGCAGAAGTTCGAGATTTTGAGACCTTAAACGCGGAGCTCGGTTTCGTCGATCCGAGTACCGCGTTGCCCGATGCTGAGAATGAGGCATCAGATGTTGAAGTTGGAGCCCAAGAGGGCGGGGTAAGCGTGGCGACGGCCGAGTCGTTTTCTGAAGATGCCTTTGATGTTGCTGAGTCTGACATGCATGAAAGCAGTGAGGACTCAGGCGCTGCATATGATGCTGGCGAGATGGGGCTAGATGTAGACGATAAGGATTCGGATCAACAAAACGGTGAAGTTATTCACTGATTCGCCTACAATGCGCGCCCCTGGGGTCAGACCCAACAATCGACGAGATGTTGAATGATGAACAAGCACAAAGCGAAGAAGAAAGACGATCACGCGAAGAAGCACGACGATCATCCAAAAAAAGTAAAGCGCTCCGAGCGCGATGAGCCCGCCAGTCAGAAAGACGAAAAACTGCAAAAAGTATTGGCGCGCGCTGGTTTGGGTTCACGGCGTGAAATGGAAAAATGGATAGCCGAAGGGCGTGTGAAGCTGGCCGGTCGGATAGCTGAGCTAGGCGATCGCGTGTGTGACACCGCAGAGATTGAGGTAGATGGTAAATCGCTGTCTCGCGCATCAGCCGAGTCTGTTCGCTGCTTGTTGTACCATAAGCCGACCGGTGAAGTGTGCACCCGCAAAGATCCCGAGGGTCGTCGCACGGTTTTTGAAAATCTACCCAGAGTAAAAGGAGGCCGTTGGATTTCGATCGGTCGCCTAGATTACAACACATCAGGCTTATTGCTATTCACCACAGACGGTGAGCTGGCCAACGCACTGATGCACCCCTCAGCGGTGATCGAGCGTGAGTATCTGGTGCGGGTGATGGGACAATGGGACGAAGATACCGTCCAGCGCTTGATCAATGGCGTAGAGCTCGATGATGGATTCGCGCGCTTTACCGATATTCAAGATGGCGGCGGAGATGGGATTAATCACTGGTTTTATGTCGTCATTATGGAAGGCAGAAATCGCGAAGTGCGTCGCTTGTGGGAATCTCAGGGTTTGGTTGTATCCCGCCTAAAACGCGTGCGCTATGGCGAGGTGTTCATCCCGTCCAAGGTGAAGAAAGGTAAGTGGATGGAGCTCGGGCAGAAAGACGTTGATGTCCTCTACGCTATGGCCGATTTGCCACCCAAAGCGGTTCCGGAATTGAGCGTTGACGATCGCAAAGTGATGGATCGACAGCTCAAGAAAGCCAAGCCTAAGAAAAGCGCTAAGCCGCGTAAATAGGGTTTTTTGGCGGTACATTTCGACCTCAGATGAGGTCGCCCTAATTTACTTTGGGTGCGCGTTGTCACCGATCTATTCGGTGGACGCGCTGGCGCCAAAGCTTACAGTAAGTGCGCTTTTCTAGCGCTGTAGGTCAATGCTGCGTCCGTGAAGGTGCTTGGATGCGTCACTGAGTAAAAAGCAGTAGGCCGGCATAAGGCTCGCCGTGCTGGCAATGGTATCCGGCGATTCTCCGGGGAACGCGGCGCGGCGCATGGCTGTTGCAGTGGCTCCTGGATTGATGCAATTCACCCGGACGTTCTCGTTTGATTCGGTTTCCGCTGCCAAAATTTGCGCGATCCCTTCGGTGGCGAACTTTGATGCGGCATAAGCGCCCCAAAAGGCTCGCCCTTGTTTTCCTACGCTGCTGCTCGTAAATAAAATGGACGCCGCGGGCGACTCGTTTAGGAGAGGGAGTAGCGCCTTAGTCAGGACGACCGGTGCGAACGCATTCACGCTCATGACTTGAGACCACTCCGACAGATTGGTGTTGGCAATAGGTCCCAGCTTGCCGAGCAGGCTCGCGTTGTGCACGAGGCCATCTAAGCGCCCAAAAGCGTCGCCGATTTGGTGGCTCAATTGATTCGCCTGCTGTTCGTCTAGTTTGCTCAGATCCATAGGGATAACAACGGGCTCTGGGCAGCCTTGCGCAATGATAGCGTCGTACACGGTATTGAGTTTTTCTTCGGTTCGACCCAATAGGAGCACCGTTGCGCCCTTAGATGCCGCGGTTATGGCGAGCTCAGCGCCGATTCCCGCTCCCGCGCCAGTGATAAGGATGACTTTGTCTGTTAAATCCACTTCCGTGTCAGTCTTTGGGGCGATCTCTGAGTAGTTCAAATCCAGTCCTCGAGTAAATATTGTAGCTTTTCCGATTGCGTGCAAATCGCGGTCGCGCCCCACTCCTGCGTTTCCTCGATCGAATCTATGTAGCCCCACGCAGCTGCCACGGTGCGCATGCCTGCACGGCGGCCGGCTTGGACATCCCGAATGTGATCGCCAACAAAAACGATTTGGTTCGGTTGTAGGCCTAGGTG
>Ga0181577_10004316_pt1 | contig 10981 bp, 10 predicted proteins | sample 101ome_21_FD_132468 | JGI IMG/M metagenome (GOLD analysis project Ga0181577, IMG submission 132468) | Coastal salt marsh microbial communities from the Groves Creek Marsh, Skidaway Island, Georgia - 101413BT metaG (megahit assembly) | ecosystem: Environmental > Aquatic > Marine > Intertidal... | reverse complement strand
TACCACTCCAGCACATTTATTTTTTCGAGAAAATATAGTTTGACTGCGGCTGTCCAGTGGATGGTGCTTAGTGGTAAAAAGTTTACCGGTTGATAATCTGGAGCGAGGACTAAAGTATTGCTCATACATGGTATTTACAATAAGTAATTGTATGAGCAAAAGTTTAGAAGGCGTACTGGTTAAAAAAGCCTACAGTCGTGAAAGTTATACAGAGCAACAGGTCGAAGATTTTGTACAATGTGCAAATCCTGAAACTGGGCCTGCATACTTTATGAGCCACTTCTTTTACATCCAGCATCCAGTACAAGGCAAGATGCTGTACCAGCCCTATAATTTTCAAACTAGACTGATAAACACTTACCACAACTACAGATACAGCATTAGTATGATGCCACGGCAGACAGGTAAATCTACCAGTGCTGCCGGCTATTTGCTATGGTTTGCAATGTTTAAACCAGACAGTACCATCCTGGTAGCCGCACACAAATATGCAGGTGCGCAGGAAATCATGCAACGAGTTCGTTATGCTTATGAAGCATGTCCTGATCATATTAGAGCAGGCGTTGTTAGTTATAACAAAGGCAGTATTGAGTTTGACAACGGTAGTAGAATAGTTGCGCAAACCACAACTGAAAACACTGGGCGAGGCATGAGTATTACATTGCTATACTGTGATGAGTTTGCATTTGTGCGTCCTACCATTGCCCGTGAGTTTTGGACTTCAATTTCGCCTACACTGTCAACGGGTGGTGGAGCAATCATTACCAGCACACCAAACAGCGATGAAGATCAATTTGCTTTTATATGGAAGGGTGCAAACAAAACCGAAGATCAATTTGGTAACGAGACCGAACTCGGTATAAACGGATTCAAAGCATTTAGAGCCTACTGGGAAGAACATCCTGACAGAGATGAACAATGGGCAGAAGAACAACGTAACATATTGGGTGTAGACCGCTTCCGTCGCGAAATGAACTGTGAATTTATTATCAACGATGAGACACTAATTGCTCCTGCAAAATTAATTGAATTAGAAGGCGTAGAACCAGCATACAAAACTGGACAGGTGCGTTGGTATAAAACACCACAACCAAACAAGATTTATGCTGTGGCCCTGGATCCAAGTTTGGGCACAGGTGGCGATCCAGCCGCAATACAAGTATGGGAAGCAAACACCAACGAACAAGTTGCTGAGTGGCGACACAATCGTACAACTATTCCAGAACAGATCCGCATACTGGCTGATATTTGCAAGCATATATCTGATATTGTACAAGATAGTCAAAGTGTATATTATACTGTAGAAAATAATACAATAGGTGAAGCGGCTCTGATAAGCATACGTGACTACGGAGAAGAAAACATACCTGGATACTTTTTAAGCGACCCTAAGACTGGTCGAGGACGCAAAGGTTTTAACACCACACACAAGCCAAAACTTGCCGCTTGTGCAAAACTTAAAAACCTTATTGAAACCAATAGAATGACCATTTATAGTCGTCCGCTTATCAGTGAGCTAAAAAACTTTGTTGCACATGGTACAAGTTATGCGGCTAAACCAGGCGAAACAGACGATCTAGTTATGGCAAGTGTATTAATCGTAAGAATGTTACAACTGCTCAACAATTATCACGCAGAACTAGATGGACAAATTACAGATCACGAGGACAATAGTATAGAACCTATGCCGTTTGTGGCTATGTTCTAATAAATAAGTACATGAGTGCAAATACAGTATCCCAACAAATTTATGATATGCTCGTCAGCAAAGATTTTGAGCCGAATGCCCTTGATTTAATGGGCAAGGATGTCAATGATCCACAAGATGCAGACCTGTTCAGTTTTACATTTAAAACAGTTAATAAAAACTACGGCACAGTTGTAATTTTACTTGACAGTGAAAAAAATATAGAAGTTTACTATGGAGATACTGTTGGCCGTGCAATGGAAGATGATGATAAACATGCATGGTACGACTTTTTGTATCTGTTAAGAAGCATTGCTAAGAAAAACATGTATACATTTAGCCTAAACAATATGAACAAGCTCAAGTATAATATGAAAACACTTGCCGCTATTACTGAAGGCACCCTGTTAGAAGGCTATTATGGAACAAGTAAAACCAGTTATAGCAAGCAACCAAGTCAGACAAAACTTATTATCAGGCACAGTAAAGCAATCGGCGAAGGCGACCAACGTTTTAGAAATATTGAAAGTTTGTTTGTTGAAACCAGCGAAGGGGAAAGATTCAAACTTCCTTTTACAAGTTTAACTGGCGGTAAAGCCATGGCACGACACATTGCCGAAGGCGGCAATCCATACGATGCGTTTGGACAGCATATTATCGATACTGTTAGCGAAACAGCAACGCTCAGCAGGTTTTTAAGAGCCACTAAAAACAAAGGTTATACAGGTGATGCGCAACAGTTAGTGGACGAAGGTGTAAAACATCTTAAGAGATTGAAAAGAAAAGCAAAACGCATGATTGGACGGAGAGGTTATCATGAGGAACTTGAAGCCTATGATCCAATCACAATTCAAGATTTAGATGAGACCATTGAAAAAATCAAACAAGAGTTTGTTCACCAAGATATGGATCAACGAATCAGCGAAGCATTGCCTTTGCTTGCTAGTATTGCTCAAAGCATAGAAGAAGCAGACGAAGAAACAAATATTGTTACACCAATTACCATTCCTAAAATAAAAAGCACCACAACCACAAAAGCAAGTGGCGACACTAGGGCAAAACAGTTTAAAGAACCGGTAAAAACAGCTAAAGTATCTCCGCCACCGACCACCGTATCTAAGGCTGAACCTGATATTACAAAGATGAAAATCAAAGACATTCCGGGTCATTATATTGGGAAAGCAGTATCAGCCGTTTCTAACAAAATGCAGGACATTGAAAAGAATTATGAGCCGGTTGACTATGGCGGCTCATACTCTAAATTAGGTCAACAGATTCAACAAAAAATCAGCGGCAGCGCACCTACACCAAAAATTAGCCAAGATCAAATACAACAAAAGTACGATAAACTCAAATCAATTCCGTACATTGGTGATCGTGCGGCTGAGCTGTTTATGCAAAACATAGGCTCAACACAGACAGAGGATAAAGTTATGAAAGAACTTGCAGAGTTCGAACAATGGGTTGATAGTATTCTAGCTGAGAATCCAACAGAAGAAGAACCACAAAAGTCTTCGCAAACAACCGCGGCGGATGATCGTGATACTGATGACATGGACGACTCAGTTTACGAGGAGCCAATGGCGAGGGTACCAGTGGATGCACCAGTTAGTCAATACAAAGTGCAAGCAGGTGATACCCTTTATAGTCTTGGACAAAAATATAAAACTGATGTGAACACATTGAAAATGATGAACAGGCAAGATACTGATCAAATCAATGTTGGGCAAACTTTGAATGTGCCGCAAATGGACACAACTCCTACTACTAGTGTTGCTCCTTCAACCACAGTTGCGCCAAGCACCAAATCATATCCACGTGAAGAAGTTGAAGAAGGCGTAATTGAAGAAGCCAAAGTAGGCGACACATGCAGTTGTTGCGATAATAAGATTGACGAACAAGGCAAGTGTGGTTGCGATGAAAGTTGTTCACATTGCGGCGGACATCATGACATTGGAGAAGTGGTCGACATTGACACGGGAAAACAAGCATTAAAAGCAGAACGTGATCCAATGTTAGAAGAGTTAGCGAGAATCCTCCAACTCAGCAAATGAGGACACATTGTGTTGTCCTCACCTTTCCGGGGCACTTCCTACAAACATATCAATGCATTCAGCAGATAAAAAACCTTGATGCTGAACTTGCCATTACTGTTTTAATTGATGACATATCAAACAAAACGTGGCCAGGGTACATCCAAGATTGTGAAAAACTATATCAAGAGCCTTGTACGTTTTTAAGCACAGTTGACTTTCTCGATCCGTGGCGTCGTAATCCGTGGATTAGACAGCAGATTGTAAAACTGTATCTTGACAAGATCCTTGCTTTTGAAGGCAATGTATTTTTCATTGATGGAGATGTGCTCTTATACAATTTTCCACCGATGGAATCAGTTCCGTATACCACAGTCAAATACAGCGGTGTGCCTTTGTCACAACGCGATCCGCAACCAGGCGAAGTATCAAGTCAGCAGATATTTTATGTAAATCACATGCTACATGTAGACGAAGGAAGATTGTTCATCAATGATGAAAAGTATATAGGTACAAGTGGCTGTCCATTTAGAGATCTTGAGCTAGGACTACTACCACAGTTACGTGGTTATGTAGAGCATATAAATGGTAAAAATTTTTCACAACTACATCTTGACATTGCAGACGATACACGTTATAGTGTTAGTGAATGGGAATTGATAGAAGTTTACAAACAGCAAATCCTGCGTCGGGAACTTAATCTTGTCAAATGTGATAAGAGTGTATTTCACACAACTTGGAGTTGTGATGTTGAGCTTGGTCAAAATTATTTTGGCAATTCAATTCCCGATCTCGAAACTTGGTGGCACAAATTACCAAACACCAAATATTAAAAAATAGCAACAAATATTACCATTTTGTGTAGACGTACTAAATAACATTGCATATACTGTACGCAGTGTTATGCATTTAGGCAAAACACAGAGTAGTAGTTGCTACTCGTAGGCATTATTAAAGCAAAGGCAAAGGAAAACAAACATGGCATCTTTAGCAGAAATTCGTGCTAGACTCTCGGCCGCAGAGAGCAAACAAGGCACTTCAGGTCAAGGCGGCGACAACGCAATTTACCCACATTGGAACATGAACGAAGGCGACTCATCGCTACTTCGCTTCCTTCCTGATGGGGACAACAATAACACGTTCTTTTGGGTAGAACGTGCAATGATCAAACTGCCATTCAATGGCATTAAAGGCGAGATGGATTCTCGCAACACACTGGTACAAGTACCTTGTGTTGAAATGTGGGGTGAATCATGCCCTATCCTTGCAGAAGTACGCACCTGGTTCAAGGACGCAAGCCTTGAAGACATGGGTCGTAAGTACTGGAAAAAGCGCAGTTACATCATGCAAGGCTTTGTTCGTGAGAATGCTATCTCCGACGACAACTCTCCAGCAAACCCAATCCGCAGATTTATCATTGGTCCGCAGATTTTCCAGATCATCAAGTCAGCATTGATGGATCCTGAGTTGGAAGAACTGCCAACAGACTATGAACGTGGTCTTGACTTCCGTGTAAGCAAAACAAGCAAAGGCGGATACGCAGACTACTCAACCAGTAAGTGGGCCCGTAAAGAAACTGCACTGACTACAGAAGAACTTCAAGCAGTAAACGATCACGGCTTGTTCAACTTGAACGATTTCCTTCCTAAGCGTCCAAGTGAAGAAGAGCTGAAGATCATGCAAGAAATGTTCGAAGCCAGTGTAGACGGGCAACCTTATGACCCAGAACGTTGGGGATCTTACTTCCGTCCAGCAGGCTTTAGTGCTCCTACAACTGCTCCAATTAATGGCTCTGGAACAGCAAGCACTCCTGTAGCGGAAGCAACTCCAACGCCGACTCCTGCACCAATTCCCCCTGTGGCAGAGTCGGCCGCTGAGTCAGCCCCTGTTGCTGAGGCACCAGTGCAAACTGAAGCACCAGCAAGCAATCAAAAGGCTGAAGACATCCTAGCGATGATCCGTAGCCGTCAACAACAAAGCTAATAAAACTCATAGGGGTCTTTATGGCCCCTAATTTTTATGTTTTTTAGTGTTGTATTTGAAAAATCAGGCGATTCTTTGGTGTTCCAAGCTGAACACCCGCCTGTTGTTGAATATTTTGTTGAATGCCTAAACGGTTGTAATCAAAACTATTTTGCTTTAGGCAAGTCGAGACTTGACAATCTCGAAAGTAAATGTAAGTCGTTGTTAGACATATTTCATAATAGTAAAGACATTGAAGAAATATGCGGCAAAAGTTTTCCACAGTTAGACTCAATTGAACAACTGTTTGATCAAAGTCTTATTAACGGATGTCACGAAGACTGGGTACAAAATCAACTAGAGCAATTTTCGCTGAGTCAAGCAAGGTCACATGTACCAAGCGAACTCCAACAAACTTTGCTTGAAAATTATAGCGATGATTATGATTACGTTGACAAAATGGATGCATTGAACAAAATACAACAACTGGATAGATATTTTCTAATTAACACACTGTTGCACGACATTGAGAACAGTTTTCACAGTATACGATATGAACTGGCTAGCAGGCAATGGATAGAATTTTCTAATCCTTTTAGTAAAGACATTTGCAGTAACAATATTGGAAATTTTGCATTAGCATTTAATCATCTTGGGCGTTCCTTGTATAACAAATTTGTTCATCTAGATACTACTTTGCAATACAAAGACGAAAACACATTTGATCAACTATTGCCGTTTATAGATATAAACTTGGTCCCAGCGCAAACAATACCTTACAGTGCCGAATATACAAGGTGGTGTGCAGAGCAAAATCGTATGCCAACAGGCGACAAAATTATTTTAGGAAATATACCAAATTTGGTAGAAAAAGTAAAAAATTATCGTACAATACTGTATAGAAACAAAGTAGATAATAATTACTTTAGCATTCAACTAGTAGGATAAATCATGGCAAAACCATTTGACGTAGCAAAGTTCCGCAAGGACATTACAAAGAGTATCGACGGACTCAGCATTGGGTTCAACGATCCGACAGACTGGATCAGCACAGGCAACTATGCACTGAACTATCTTATCAGTGGGGACTTTCACAAAGGTGTTCCACTAGGTAAGGTCACAGTGTTTGCTGGAGAATCGGGTGCAGGTAAGAGTTACTTTGTATCAGGCAACATTGCTAAAAGTGCTCAAGAGCAAGGCATCTTTGTTGTGATGATTGACAGTGAAAATGCACTGGACGAGCAATGGTTGCAAGCACTGGGTGTTGACACCAGTGAGGACAAACTGCTTAAACTGAGCATGGCAATGATCGATGACGTTGCTAAGACTATTTCAACGTTTATGAGCGACTTTAAGGCACTTCCAGATGGTGAACGTCCTAAGGTGTTGTTTATCATTGACAGTTTGGGTATGTTGTTAACACCAACCGACGTGGATCAGTTTAGCAAAGGCGATATGAAAGGTGACCTAGGACGTAAGCCTAAAGCACTTACAGCACTAGTTCGTAACTGCGTAAACATGTTTGGTAGTTACAACGTGGGCATGGTGTGTACTAACCACACGTATGCAAGTCAAGATATGTTTGATCCAGACGACAAGATCTCAGGCGGACAAGGCTTTATCTATGCTTCAAGTATTGTGGTTGCAATGAAAAAGCTCAAGCTCAAAGAGGATGAAGCAGGCAACAAGATTTCGGATGTGCGTGGTATCCGCAGTGCGTGTAAGGTAATGAAAACACGTTATGCTAAACCGTTTGAAGGTGTGCAGGTTAAGATTCCATATGAAACTGGTATGAATCCCTATTCAGGACTTGTGGACATGGCTGAGAAAAAAGGATTGCTAGTAAAGAGCGGCAACAGGTTGATGTTTGAACCAACGGGTGGCGGAGAGCCTATCCTACAGTTCCGCAAGGCTTGGGAATCAAATGAGGGCGGTTGTTTGGATCAACTAATGCTCAGTTTTAAAGAAGTTGAAGATGAGGTAAGTACAGACACTACAGATGTTGACATTGTAGAAGAACAACAAACAGAGGAGTAAAAATGTCTATCGATCTTGCTGTACAGATGTGGAAGGAATCTCGCAGTTTTATCCACGACTCATTTGATAAAAAAGAAGCCGCAGAAGCAGTAGCAACAGTGCTAATGGAACACTTTGACGCTGACGATATTGCCGAAGCATTTAAATTTGATAAAAATATCATCAACAGCATCGCAGAATACATCAATGATGATGAGCTCGATGAACTAGATGAATATCTAGAAGACGAAGATTATTAATGTGGTATTCACGGGTTACAAGTAGCCTCAGCAACATTCCTGACTTTATTGCACACTACGAAGCAGAACTGCAAGGTGCTAAGAGTGAGTGTAGAGTCGGCGGCGTTGTTGAAAAAAACATTCGTGATCTTCCTGGCATAACAGAGCACCGTTTTAATCAACTACAAGAGATTGAAGCGGTGCTTAATTATCTCAACATTCAACTGCGCAAAATACGCAGAAAGCATTTCCAAAAGTATCTTGAAAACTATGCTCGAGCACTTACCAGCAGGGACGCTGAAAAGTATGTGGACGGAGAAGATGAAGTTATTGACTTTGAAACCATTATCAACGAAGTTGCACTGCTACGCAACAAGTGGCTGGGTATCATGAAAGGATTGGATACCAAGCAATGGCAGATGGGACACATTGTGCGTCTGAGAACTGCCGGCATGGAAGACATACAAGTATAATTACACTGTATGAAAGTAAAAGCATTTCTTAAAATTAACCGTATGGATTCACACGGTGTGTTTTGCACACGCTATTGGTGCGAAGTTTTCAAGGAGTACGAAACCTATATTCTTTGTGATAAATTCAAACAGGATGTTGAACCACCTCCCGCTGAACTTAAAAGTATAACAATTGACTATCCACATGTAAAAGTTGTAAACAGTAACTACAATCTTGGTGAACATCTTGGCACACTAAAGCCACGAAAACGTGGCATGGCTATGGCTAATCTAACTGGCATACAATACAGTCACAATGCTGATGCTTTTTGGATGATTGATGCAGACGATACAATGTTTTTAACCTGTGCATTCGATATAGTGCAAAATAAGTTACGCATTGCAGAGCAACAGTTTCAAGAACGCGGACTAGATGCATATAGTTTAGATTTTTACCGTAACAAAACCAATGGTTGGACCTTTGGTGTTGCATTGTTAAGCAGTAAAATAAATCCTGCAATCATGCGCACAGTCAGTGGCGACGAAATGATGAGTTATGGCGGCCCACGTAACATTGATACAGCATTTCACGTGCTTTGGAAACGCGGCGATCTCAAATGTGCAAATTTTGTATTTGGTGGCATGGCTTTCCAGCATACATATAATAACTATCCAGAAATGCCACAAGGTGTTTACTACTGGAACAAAGGACATCTTTGGGACGTACCATTACAACCCGATGTGGTGACCATATGAATATTATTGTCCAAGCAGGTGGGAGAGGTAGCAGACTTCGACACCACACTTGGAACAAGCCAAAGTGTCTTGTAAGTGTCCGCGGCAAACCTATTCTGTATCATTTGTTTGATCGATTTCCTGATGCAAAGTTCTATGTAATTGGAGATTACTTGTATGATCAACTTGAAAAATACATTGCTAGCAACGACCCTGGAGTTGATGTAACACTAGTTCGTGCTGAAGGCACAGGTACCGCTAGCGGAATAGCACAAGCCGCAGAACAATGTCACCCATCTGAGCCTGTAATGTTAATCTGGAGCGATATCATAGTACATGATTTTGATTACCCTATTGACCTTGCCGCTTGCACTGTGTATACCACAGATGCTTTTGCATGTAGATGGAGTTACGATGGACAATGGGGATTAGTTGAACAAACAAGCCACACATACGGCATTCCGGGTATATTTCATTTTCAAGGCCCAGTAACATTACAAAACGCACCTAGTAGTGGCGAATTTGTACGTTGGTTCAGTGAGAATGTAACCTACTACAAGTTACAAAATGCTAGCAATATTGAAGAACTAGGAGATTTTGCAACTATTGAAAACGACAACGACAGTGTTGGATTTTGTCGCTTCTTTAACAGCGTCACAGTAGAACAAGATCGTGTTATTAAAAAAGCAATTGATCCAGAGTATAGTCATCTAGTGGACGGTGAAATTGAGTGGTATTATAAAGTACACAAACTAGGATTTAAGCGTATTCCTAAAATACTAGGCACTGATCCACTTGTTATGAGCAGAATACAGGGTCAGCATGTTTGGGAAATGCAAGATTTAACCCACAGAGAACAACGTGCATTGCTAAGTGATCTGTTGCTCACACTGCAAGACCTGCACAGCCGGGCTGACGAGATTGCAAAACCAAAAGATGTACATGCGGTGTATGTTGAAAAAACAAAACAACGTGTACACAGTGTAGAAAAACTTATTCCAGGCGTTGGGAATGAAAGCCTAACCATAAACGGTGTAAAATGTCCAAATATATTTCATGCAAAACATAACCACCTGTGGGAAAAAATTGGATCAGCAGTCAGGGCCTATACTTTTCAACCAATACACGGTGATCCAACCTTTAGCAATACCATAGTAGATCACAATTTAAAATGTTGGCTGATTGACCCGCGTGGATATTTTGCACACCCAAACAACATCTTCGGTGACCCAGATTACGACTTTGCCAAAGTGTATTACAGCGCAGTTGGCGGATATGATACTTTTAACAGACGCAAGTTTAAACTGTACGCTGATGGCGAAACAGCAGAAATTATCATGGCAGAGCCAAATACCTCACAAGTAGCTCAACAAGTGTTTGCAGAATTCTTTGGCGACAAAATGAGTAAAATTGAAATACTGCATGGACTTATTTGGTTAGCACTCAGTGGGTATGCTAAGGACGATATTGACAGTGTGATTGGTAGTTTTTACCTTGGACTGTATTACCTCAAGCAAGGATTGGATAAATGGAACACTACTTTAAAGACGTAGACGGCTGGTTTGGCTTTAGGCATCAGTACGAAGATATGTTTCATTGGATACCCGACAATGGTACATGGGTAGAACTTGGTTGCTATCAAGGACGCAGTTTGTGTTGGCTTATGGTACAAAGATACAATTACAATAGACACTTTAATGTGTATGCAATTGATAGTTGGCCAACCGATGAAGACGAACAAGAATTTTTAGATCAGGTCGAGCTTGGGTATGGCTTTCTGAATAAAGCAGTTGGGCGGTTTAAAGAAACAATGAAACCCTTTGACGGCAAGTTTACACCAATTAAAAGTATTAGTTG
>Ga0181577_10004311_pt1 | contig 10994 bp, 9 predicted proteins | sample 101ome_21_FD_132468 | JGI IMG/M metagenome (GOLD analysis project Ga0181577, IMG submission 132468) | Coastal salt marsh microbial communities from the Groves Creek Marsh, Skidaway Island, Georgia - 101413BT metaG (megahit assembly) | ecosystem: Environmental > Aquatic > Marine > Intertidal zone... | reverse complement strand
GCGACCAGCGCCGGGTCCACGCCGTTGCGCGCCGCATCCCTGTTGATCGCGTTCTCGTGGGCCAGTGGGTACCAGAGACGGGCGTACCACGCAGGCATCGACTGGTGCACGGCGAGCCCCACGCCCACAGCAGCCCCCACGATCACCAGGACGGCCAGTACACGCCGCCCGCGGCGTCCGCGGCGCCTACCCCGCGCCATTGGCCACCCCCCGGCGGAAACGCGCCATGACCGCGCCCACCCACTGCTCCAGATCATCGAGGGTGCCGTCGTTCACGAATGCCATGTCGGCGGCGGCCACCTTCCGGGCCTCATCCACCTGATGCGCAGCGCGGCCGTCAAAGTCCTGGCCACGGGCCTCTACGCGGCGGCGCCGGACATCGTCGGGCGCGGTGACCACGAGCACGGCGTCGAAGCGGTCTTCGAGGCGGGCCTCGAACAGGAGGGGCACCTCGCATACGAGGAGCGGCGGGGGTGGTGTCAGCGCCCTTTGCGCCGTAACCCAGGCCTCCCGCTCCGACCCGATGCGCGGGTGCAGGAGCCCCTCGAGAAAGCGCAGGGCCTCGGGGTCATCGAAAGCGGAGGCCGCAAGCGCCGCCCGGTCAACGGCGCCGCCGGCGTCGATGACCCCCGGCCCGAAGCGCTTCCGCACCGCAGACACGACGCCCGGCTCCGAGTACAGGCGCCGCACCACGTCATCCGAGGACAGCACCGCCGCCCCGGCGCGGGCGAACGCGTCGAGGGCGGCGGACTTCCCCGCGCCAATGCCGCCGGTCAGGCCGAGGCAGGCCGGCGCGGGGAGCCGTGCGTCAGGCGTCGTGCCCGGCCTCGGGCTCGGCTGCGGGCTCGTCCGCCACCGGCTCGTCGTCGCCGAACTGCTGCGGCACGTAGCCCTCGGGCGCCGGGGTCACGCGCTTGAGGGAGAGCGACAGGCGGCGGCGGTCGGCGTCGATCTCGATGATGCGCACCTCGAGTTCATCACCCTGGTTCACGACCTCGCGCGGGTTCTCCACGTGGTGGTCGGCCAGCTCGGAGATGTGCACGAGGCCCTCGACACCCGCGTGGATCTCGACGAAGGCACCGAAGGTGACGACCTTGGTCACCTTGCCGGGGACGATGTCGTTGATCTGGTACGTCTCGATGACGCTCTGCCACGGGTCCGCCTGGGTCTGCTTCAGGCCCAGGGAAATGCGCTGGCGGTCGCGGTCGATGTCAAGCACCTTCACGTTGACCTTCTCGCCCACGTTCAGCACCTCTGACGGGTGGTTCACGTGGCTCCACGACAGCTCGGAGATGTGGATGAGGCCGTCGATGCCGTCGAGGTCCACGAACGCGCCGAAGTCGACGATGTTGGAGATCGTGCCCTCCACGACCTTCCCGGGCTCCAGCTCGTCGAGGATGCGCTGGCGCACCTCGCGGCGCTCGTGCTCCAGCACGGCGCGGCGGCTGAGCACCACGTTGTTGCGGCTGCGGTTCAGCTCGATCACCTTGCACTCAAGCTTTTGGCCCATGAACTCATCAAGGTCCTGCACCCGACGGATGTCGACCAGGGACGCGGGCAGGAAGCCCCGCACGCCCAGGTCGAGGATGAGACCGCCCTTGACCACCTCGATGACGGTGCCCTCGACCGTCTCGCCGGCCGTCGACGCCGCCTCGATGCGCTTCCACGCCTTCTCGAAGCGGGCGCGCTTCTTCGAGAGGATCAACCGGCCGTCCTGGTCCTCCTTCTGCATGACCAGGGCGTCGATCATCTCGCCCAGCTGGACCTCGTCATCGACGTTCACCGACTTGCGGATGGAGAGCTCGTTGAGCGGGATGACGCCCTCGCTCTTGTACCCGATATCGACGAGTACCTCGTCCTTGTCGATGCGCACGACACGCCCGGTGACTACATCCCCCTCGCCGAAGATGGGGATGGTGATGTCGTAGTTGGGGACCTGCTTGCCATCCACCTCGATGTACTCGGGCCCGTCGAGGGTGAAGACGGGGGTCTCGAGGTCGATGATGGTCACGTCGTCGGCGGTCGTCATGTCGGTTGGTTGTCCTTGCTCCCAGGGCGCGCACAGGCGCGAGCGTCCCGGCTCGTTTGCGGAACCGCGGATACTAGGCGAATTCAGTCGCGCAGGAGCACGCGCCGGGCCCACAGCAGGCGCACCAACTGGCGGGGGCCATCGCGCTCATCGGCGCAGGCGATCTCGCGCAGCACGCCGAAGGCCGCCTCAATGACCTCCGGCCGCGCATCGGGGTGCACCTCCAGCACGCGATAGGGGTCGAGCCCGGGCTCGGGCGGCGGCGGATCCGGGGTCAGGCCTTCGCCTGCAGCCACGTGTCCCCCACCCCCACGTCCACGGCCAACGGGGGATCCAGGCCATACGCGCCGGTCATGGCATCCGCTATCGCCCGCTGCACGCCGTCCACATCCTCCGGTGGGCACTCGACCAGCAACTCGTCGTGGATCTGCAGCACGAGGCGCGCGGCCGTCGGCTCCGCGGCAAGCGCGTTGGCGGCCCGGATCATGGCCACCTTGATGATGTCCGCGGCCGACCCCTGGATGGCGGTGTTGACCGCGAGGCGCTCACCCAGTTGCCGCTGCTGCTGGGTGCGGCCCTGGAGTTCCGGGATATCCCTGCGTCGGCCGAGCAGGGTGGTCACGTAGCCGTCCTCGGTGGCCTGCGCGATGGTCTGCGCCACGAACTCGCCCACGCGCGGGTACCGCGCGAGGTAGGCGTCGATGTACTCGCGGGCCTCGCTTCGGGGTATGCCGAGCTGCTCGCTCAGCCCGAAGTCGGAGATGCCATAAATGATCCCGAAGTTGACGGCCTTCGCACGGTCGCGGACCTCGCGCGGCATGTCGTCCACGGGAACGCCGAATACCTCTGAGGCCGTCGCGGCATGGACATCGCGGCCCTCAGCGAACGCCTGGCGCAGCGCGGGCTCTCCGGAGCAGTGGGCCAGGATCCGCAACTCCACCTGCGAGTAGTCGAAACTCATCAGCACGGTCCCGGACGCGGGGATGAAGGCATCCCGGATCTCCCGGCCGGCCTCGGTACGCACGGGGATGTTCTGCAGGTTGGGATTGACCGATGACAGGCGCCCTGTCTCGGCGACGGTCTGGTTGAACGTCGTGTGGATTCGTCCGTCGGCGGGGTCCACCAGGTCCGGCAGCGCCGCGAGGTAGGTGCTGTCGAGCTTCACCAGTTCGCGGTAGCGCATCACGAGGGGCACGATCTCGTGCCGGTCCGCGAGATCGCGCAGCACGCGGCGATCGGTGGAGTAGCCGGTCTTCCCCTTCCGCCCTGCGGGGAGACCCAGCCGGTCGAACAGCACCTCGGCCAACTGCTTGGGCGAGTCGATGGTGAACGGGCCGCCTGCGAGGTCGTGGATGCGGCTCGTGAGGTCGTCGATCTCCGCGCGCACGGCCGTCCGGGTCGTAGCGAGGCGCCCGACGTCGATTCCCACACCGGCGTTCTCCATGGCCACGAGAACCCCGACCAGGGGCATCTCCACCTGGTGGAACAGTTCCTCGAGGCCCTCATCGGCCATGCGGGCCTCCTGCAGTGGGCGCAGCGCCGCCACCGCGGCAGCCGCCTCCGCGGCGCGGCACGCGTCCTCGCCTGCGCCCTCCGCGCGCACGGCCACCCCGGCTTCGCCGGCCAGTTCCGCCAGCGGATAGCCACGACGCCGCGGCTCCAGCAGGTAGGCGGCGATCATGGTGTCATGCGCGGGCAGCGGGGCATCGATGCGCGCGCGGCGCAGGATCGCCTTGGCATCGTGGGCCGACCAGGGGACGGCACCGAGGATGGGCACGATGCCCCCGGGGCCGTCGCCGCCGAGCGATGTGGCCCATGCGGCATCGCCGGTGACCGCCGCGATGGCGTTGCCCTCCACCGCGAGCGCCGTATCGCCGGTGCCCGCCAGGCCCATTGCCAGGGCTTCCGGCGGCTGCTCCTGCACCCGGATGACCGCTGCGTCCACCCCACCGGCCCCGGCCCCCGGCGGTTCGTCGTCGCCGGCCATCTCGGCGACGCGGCGGGCCAGCGTGCGGAACTCGAACTCGCGGAAGGCGTCCTGCAGGGCATCGCGGCGTGCGGCATCCCGCGTAACCAGCGGGACGTCCAGCGGGTCGAGCTCCAGCGGCACGCGGGTGTCGATGACGGAGAGGTCACGGCACATCAGGGCCGTGTCGGCATGCACGGTGAGGTTCTCACGGCGCTTCGGCGACTGCTCATCCGCATGCGCGAGGATCTCTTCCAGCGACCCGTAGCGGGCCATTAGCTGGGCGGCAGTCTTCTCGCCGATGCCCGGGACGCCCGGCAGGTTGTCGCTGGAGTCGCCGATCATCCCGCGGAGGTCCGGCATCTTCGCGGGCGGCACGCCGTACCGCTCCTCCACCTTCGCGGGGTCATAGCGCGTGGTGTCGGTGACCCCGCGCCCCGTGGCGAGCACGCTCACGTTGTCATCCACCAGTTGCAGCGCGTCGCGATCACCGGTGAGGATGGTCACGCGGGCGCCCTCCTCGGAGGCCCGGCGCGCCAGGGTGCCGATGACATCATCGGCCTCGAAGCCCTCGACCTCCACGTTCACGGCACCGAAGGCCTCCATGAGCGGCCGGAAGTGCGGTGACTGCGCGCGGAACGCGTCGGGTGTCTCGCGCCGCCCGGCCTTGTACTCCGGGTAGGCCTCGTCACGGAACGTGGGCCCGGGCGGGTCCCAGGCGACGATCACGCGCGACGGCTTCTCCTCGTCGATCACCTTGATGGTCATGGCCGCCAGCCCGTAGAGGGCGTTGGTGGGCATGCCGTCTGCGCGCGCGATGCTCTCGGGCAGGGCGAAGAACGCCCGGAAGGCAAGGCTGTAGCCATCGATGAGCAGGATCTCGCCGGCGGGATTGATGGCATCCGTGCTCACGCGGGCGAGTGTATCCGGCAGGTGTCGGGTCGACGGCGGGGAATGCGTGACGGGCGGGTATCCTTCCGCCGTTCGTCGACGTGGAGGACCTCGTGGCAGTCACGCCAAGCGCGCAGTTCAGCGTCACCCTGAGGCTCGAGCTCGAGGCCGGGCGCCCCGGCCTCGCGGCCGAGGTGGCAACGGCCATCAGCGACCAGGGGGCGTCCATCTCCTCCATGGAGGTCGTGGAAGCCGACCACCGCCGCGTGGTACGCGAGGTCGTCGTGGACGCCACGAGCGTCGAGAACGAGGACGAGGTCGTGGCCGCGGTGGGCGCGCTCGACGGCGTCACCGTCGTCTCCGCCGAGGATCGCACCTTCCGCCTGCACAACGGCGGCAAGATCGAGATGGTGCCCCGGGCACCCCTCGCCACTCGCGAGGACCTGTCGGTGGCCTACATGCCCGGCGTGGCATCGGTGGCCCGGCGCATTGCCGAGGACCCCGAAGCCGCGTTCGACTACACCCTCAAGCGCAACATGGTTGCCGTGATCACCAACGGCACCGCCGTGCTCGGCCTGGGTGACATCGGCGCGGCCGCCGGCATGCCTGTGATGGAGGGCAAGGCGCTGCTGTTCAAGGAGTTCGCCGACGTGGATTCCTACGCCGTGTGCGTGGACACCCACGACGCCGCCGAGCTCATCGCGGTGTGCGAGGCCATCGCCCCGGCATTCGGGGGCATCAACCTGGAGGACATCGCCGCCCCCGTGTGCTTCGAGGTGGAGGACACCCTGAAGGAGCGCCTGGACATCCCCGTCTTCCATGACGACCAGCATGGAACCGCGGTCGTGCTGCTCGCCGCGCTCATCAACGCGTGCAAGATCACCGGCCAGTCCATGGCGGAACTGACGGTCGTGGTGAACGGCATCGGCGCGTCCGGCGTCGCCTGTTCGAAGATCCTCATGAACGCCGGGGTGGAGAACATCATCGGCTGCGATACCCGGGGTGCCATCTACCGGGGCCGCACGGAGAACATGAACTTCATGAAGGACTGGTACGCCGAGAACACCAACCCGGACGGCGTGCGCGGCGACCTGAGCGAGGCCGTGCGGGGCGCCGATATGTTCGTGGGGCTCTCCGGTCCGGGCACGTTCTCGGTGGAGCAACTGCAGAGCATGGCGAAGGACCCGATCGTGTTCGCGATGGCGAACCCCACGCCCGAGATCATGCCGGAGGTGGCCGCACCCTACGTGCGGGTGATGGCCACCGGGCGCTCGGACTACCCCAACCAGATCAACAACGTGCTGGCCTTCCCCGGGCTCTTCCGCGGTGCGCTCGACGTGCGAGCCCGCCAGATCAGCGAGGGCATGAAGGTGGCCGCCGCGCAGGCGATCGCCGACGTCATCACCGACGACGAGCTGCACGAGGACTACATCATCCCCAGTTGCTTCAACCCCGAGGTTGCGCCCGCCGTCGCGGCGGCCACGCGCCGCGTGGCGATCGAGGAGGGCCTGGCCCGCATCACCCCGGAGGACTGACCACCCCGGGGCCGCCGGGGACGTGGCGGAACGGCAGACGCGGCGGACTCAAACTCCGCTCTGGGCAACCAGGTGTGGGTTCGACTCCCACCGTCCCCATGATGTCCGGGTAGCCTCGCGCCATGCGCGCAGTCGTCGCACGCGAGGCGGGAGACGCTTCGGTCCTCGCGATCGGCAGCGCACCCGACCCCCACCCCGGACCCGGCGAGGCGCTGATCCGGGTGCGGGGGACATCAGTGAACCGCGCCGACATCCTCCAGCGGCGGGGGCTCTATCCGCCCCCGCCCGGCGCCAGCGACATCCTGGGCCTCGAGGCGGTGGGCGAGGTGATCACCTCCCCGGCGGGGGCGGCCATCGCACCGGGTGACCGGGTTATGTGCCTCGTCTCCGGCGGCGCGTATGCGGAACTGGTGGCCGCACCGGCGTCGAACTGCATCCCCATCCCGGAGGGCATGTCGTTCGAGGAGGCCGCCGCGATCCCCGAGGTATTCATCACTGCATTCCACGGCCTCATGCACCTTGGCGCACTGCAGCCGGGTGACACCGCGCTCATCCATGCGGTGGCGAGCGGGGTCGGAACGGCGGCGGCCCAGATCTGCGCCGCCGCCGGAGCCCGGTGCATCGGCACCTCCCGCTCGCCGGAGCGGGCGGCGGCGGCCGCGCGATGGGGCGCGGAGCCCCTCCCCGTCACCGCGGGGTCGTTCGCCCCCGCGATGATGTCGATGACCGATGGCCATGGGGCGGACGTGATCCTCGACCTCGTGGGGGCGCGCTACCTGCAGGACAACATCGCCTGCCTGGCCCGCCACGGCCGCATCGTGCTCACGGGCCTGGTGGGCGGCAGACGTGGCGAGGCCGACCTCGGGACGCTGCTGGCCCGTCAGGGCACCATCGCCGGATCCACCCTGAGAGGAAGCACGGTGGGCGAGAAGGCCGAGATCATGCGCGCGTTCGCCGACTGGGCACTGCCGCTGTTCAACACCGGCGTGCTGAGGCCGGTCGTGCACGGCGTGCTGCCGATGTCGGAGGTGGCGCGTGCCCATCGGATCGTCGAAGGGGACGAGGCCGTCGGCTGCGTGGTGCTGGTGCCCTGACAGCCGTGTCACGGGCTGCGACGGGTCGTGTTACGTTTCCCCCGGGCCGCAATTACCGAGGGAGACCCATGAAGACCGTCATCAAGCTGCTCGCCCTGGTGGGCATCGGGGCCATCGTCTACTGGTTCGTGCGCGACCGCCTCGGCGGTGAGCCCGACGAGTTCACCTTCACCGAGGTGACGGCCGACGGCGCCGCCGCCATCGACGAGGCCGTGAGCGACGCCGCCGACGCCGCCGCGGACGCCGCCTAGGACCACCGCGGGGCCCGGTGGGAATCTCGCCCACCCCGGGCACCGGCGCCGCCCTCGACCCCGATCTCGCCCGTGCCGCCGGGGGGATCGGGTCGGCGGTGGCCATCCGCCTGCGGGAACTTGCTCCCGCGCTCCGGGCCACCGCCCCAACAGGGGGCGAGCCCACACTGTCGCTCGAATCGCTCACGCTCGAGCCGGACGACCCCCTCGATGACGTGACGCTGGCGGCCTGCGTCCACGCGCACGACGCCTATGTGGCGGCACGCGGCCGCCCCGGCGCAGTAAGCCCCGGGGCATTGGCCCTCGCTCGCATCCTCACCTGGGCAGCGCGGGCCGAGATGCTGGGCCGGGCACCCGTCGTCCAGTGGATCGGACCGCCGTCGCGCCGGCCCGGCGAGGCCGCGGGCTATTCCATCGCGGCGCGCGCGCTGCTGCGCGATGCCGATGGAACGGCCGTCCGCGCCGCCGCGGTGGCCGTGGTGGCCTAGCGGCCGGGACCGCCCCGAAGCGCGGCCTCGACCCGTTTCACCATCGCCTGCAGCCGCAGGAACTCCCCGTCATCCCCGGCTGCGCGGGCGGCGCCCATCGCCCGCTCCAGCGCGCGCTTCTCGACGCGCAGGTAGGCATCGCCCAGCTCCTCCTCCGTGCCGCCGTCCGCGGCCTCCGCGCGCAGGGCGGCCTCGAGGGCCACAAGGTCCGGCGGCCACCCCTCCACCCCGTCGATCACCAGCTGCCGTGCGGCGCGGTGCTCGGGCGAGCCCAGGTGCTCCTCGCGCATGCCCTCCAGCATCGGCCGTCCCGCGGTGGGCATGGCGAGGGCCAGCGCCAGCAGCCGGCGCTCGCGGACCTCGTCAAGCGATGGCGACTCCGCGGGCTCCGGTGCGGAGGTGGCCTCGCGGCGACGCGATGCCGTGCCCTGCGCGCGCCGCATGAAGCGGTCGAAGAGCACCGGGGACACGCCCAGCGCGGTCACCCGGCGGATGGCCTCGTCCTTGTCCGCGGACTCGGGGAAGCCCTCGAGGAGGCTCCCAAGGTCCGCGAGGGCGCGATCCTGCTCGGCCGGTGAGTCGCCCGCGCGCCCGATGCGACGATCCACCAGCCACGGCAGCAGTGGATCGGCGCTGGCCACCGCAGCCGACAGCACCTCCCGCCCGGAGGACGTCGCGGCGAGGTCGCCCGGGTCGCTGCCCGGGGGCAGGCCCACCACGGCCAGGCGCACGGGCACATCCCGCGCGGCCTCGATGGTGCGGCGCGCGGCCTGCTCCCAGGCCTGGTCGGCGTCGAAGCACAGGCGCACCTCGGGCGCAACCCGGGCGAGCAACCGCAACTGCGTGGTGGTGAGCGCCGTGCCCATGCAGGCCACTGCGCCCTCGGTACCGGCCAGGCGCAGGCCCATGACGTCGGTGTAGCCCTCGCTCACCACCGCGAACCCGGCCTTGGCCGCGGCCTGCCGCGCGAGGTCCAGCCCGAAGAGCAGCTCGCGCTTGCGGAAGCGGTCGCCCTCCGGCGAATTGACGTACTTCGCGCGCTCGTTGGGATCGAGGGTGCGCGCCCCGAAGCCCTGCACGCGCCCGCGGGCGTCGCAGATGGGGAACGTGATCCGGCCGGCGAAGAAGTCCTGTGCCACGCCGCCGCGCACCCGGGCCAGGCCGGCCTGCTCCAGCTGCTGGCGCGAGAACCCCTCGCGGATTGCCCGCCCCGAGAGCGCAGTGCCCCCCGCGGGGGCCCAGCCCACCCGGAAGGTCCGCAGGAGGTCCTCCGGGAACCCGCGCCCCAGCAGGTACTCACGTGCGGGAGCGGCGTCGTCCGCGCGCCACAGCATGGCGGCATAGAACGCGCATGCTCGCTCGAGCAACTCCCGGATGCGCTCGTTCTCGCGGCGGCGGGCGTCCTCCTGGGGCGAGGAGGCCTCGTACCGCAACTCCACGCCGAAGCGGTCGGCCAGCTGCTCCACGGACTCCATGAATGACCCCGCGCCCTCGCGCTCCTGCATCCACGTGAAGGCGTCCCCGGTCGCGCCGCAGCCGTAGCAGTAGTAGGTGCGGTTCTCGGGTGGGATCAGACAGAACGACGGCGTCCGCTCATCATGGAACGGGCAGCGGCCCCACCACCGCCCCCCGCGCCGGGTCAGCTGCACCTGGCCGCGCACGAGCTCCAGGAGGTCGGCGGAACTGCGCACCTCATCGATGCTCGCGTCCATCACGCGCGGCATCAGAGCGGCCCCTCGTGCGGGATGAAGATGTCACGGTGGGCCCGCAGGGCGAAGCGGTCGGTCATGCCCGATACGAAGTCCGTGACGCGGGTCAGCACGTCGCCCGTGCCGGCGTCGGCCATCAACGCGGGGTCATCCAGGTAGGCGCGCACCAGGGCCTGCACAACGTGCCGCGCGCGGTCGGCCTCATCCGCAGCGGGCGAGGCCAGGTAGACCTCCGCGAACATGTAGGCGCGCAGCGACCGGAAGGCCTCCCCCACCTCGTCGCTTTGGCGGATTTCATCCGCATCGGACGATGCCCGGACGATGTCGGTGACGAGGCACGTGATGCGCTCGGACGTCGTCCCGCCGAGCACCGCGATCTCCCCTGCAGGAAGATCCCCGGGCGCGATGATCCCCGCGCGGATGGCGTCGTCGATGTCGTGGTTGACGTACGCGATGCGGTCGACCAGTCGCACCACCTGGCCCTCCAGCGTCGTCGGGCGGCCGGATCCGGTGTGGTGGCGGATACCATCCCTCACCTCCCTGGTGAGGTTGAGCCCCCTCCCGTCGCGCTCGAGCACCTCGACCACCCGCACGCTCTGCTCGTTGTGCTGGAACCGGCGGCCATGCTCGGCCCGCAACAGGTCGTCGAGGGCGTGCTCGCCCGCGTGGCCGAAGGGCGCGTGACCCAGGTCATGGCCCATGGTGATCGCCTCGACGAGGTCTTCGTTCAGCCCCATCGCGCGGGCGACCGTGCGTCCGATGGCCGACACCTCGAGCGTGTGGGTGAGGCGTGTGCGGTAGTGGTCGCCCCCGGGCGAGATGAAGACCTGCGTCTTGTGCTTCAGGCGCCGGAAGGCCTTGGTGTGGATGATGCGGTCGCGATCGCGCTGGAAGGCCGTGCGCAGCGGGCACGGTTCCTCCGGGCGGTCACGCGTGGCCTCCGCCGCCCGTGACGCCCGCGGGTCGAGCGGGGGTTCCCTCACGCGCCCGCGGGCAGCGGGTGCCCGAGCTGCACCGGGAACTCCCACGGG
>Ga0181577_10004310_pt1 | contig 10994 bp, 30 predicted proteins | sample 101ome_21_FD_132468 | JGI IMG/M metagenome (GOLD analysis project Ga0181577, IMG submission 132468) | Coastal salt marsh microbial communities from the Groves Creek Marsh, Skidaway Island, Georgia - 101413BT metaG (megahit assembly) | ecosystem: Environmental > Aquatic > Marine > Intertidal... | reverse complement strand
GCATTTCGACAGATTGGTATTGCATCGCCCGAACGAATCAATCAGGCAAAAGTTCCACATCTTTCTTTTACTCGACAGCTTTTGACCAAGATGATTGATGAAGGCGGGATGACTCGTGCGGATGCTAAGGCATATTATGACATGATTTCAAATGCAAGCCCTGATCACTCTTCGCTTGGTCTCACAAAGATTATTCGTACTTATTGTACGACACACGAGCCTCGACCGAGTCAAGTTACTGGACGTGATTCCATCTGGTGCAAGGTCGACGCAAAAATCATGTATAGTATGCTGACTGGCCATGCTGCACTGGGAGATGCAATTGCTTAAGGCTGTGTGCAATCTTGCGCCCAATGAGTTATAATAACTTCACGAGGTGATTATGGAAATCAAATTCGGTCAAACTGTGTTTCTCAAACACAACCGATTTGCATGCAATCGAACAAAGAATCGAATCCGTGAACATGGATCTGAAGGCTTTGTTATCCAGAAGTTTGTGCCTGGGTGCGGTCTTTTCGACGGGCGTCCAGCCATTCTATTCAATTCCGTTACTGAGCTTTCGAGTGACGGAGCTGGCGGCAAAGAGTCTTGGGTAGGATGGTTTCCAATCGATGAAATTGAAATGTCTGAGAGTGAAGACAATGCGTAACCTACATGAACTTTTTGAAGAAGTCTGCGAAGCGCTTTATGAGTTGGGCATTAACCCGCAAGATTTGGTCATTGGAGAATCTGATGCATGCCAGGCCGCGGCTGCGATTCGAGTCTATGGTGCATATCAGCCGAGGTATCCGCTCGCAGGCAACCTACAAAGCGTGTCTGTTCTTCATAATGAAGATGTCGACGACAAAGTTGTTTGGCTATCTGTGGGTTACGCACCTCGCGATATAAATCCCTATGCTCCGCATGATCTATTTGAAGCTTACTAAACTCAAGGAGAGAGAAATGAGTAACATCAAAACTTCGCTTTCTGGAATCGAATATCTGCTTGTCTGTATCCAGGCAAATCCTGGGCGTAGTCAGCGGTACTGTTTGCGACGCCTGTACGAGTACAAGCACAACACAATCGATCCACACAACGGTGGTACGAATTGTGGATACTTTACCAGCTCGAGTTATCGCGGTGTTCTGTTCCAGGACGTTGCTCCAAAAAACTCTCGAGGCAGAGTGTGGCTGGGCTACAAGCCTAAGGCGAGTACTTCTCAGATGCAGCTGACTCCAGCTGGACACCGTCGTGCCAATGCAGCCCGAGCTAAGATTGGCCTGGATCCGATTACCTACAATGACGGAGGTTGTATATGAATATTGAAATCACACGTGCAGAAGCACACGCACTTCTTAGTGCAATCAAAATGTACGATATGAATCTTTCAGAAGATTTTGCCTGGACGGGTGATCCGGATGACGAGGAAGAACTTCGTAATCTTGAGATTTTAGCAGGAAAAATCAGAGATCTTTTAACCACCAACGATGACAACCCGATGAGTTATTAGTTTAGAGTGCAAACTCACACTCACAGTGATAAAATAATCTCACAAGGAGGAAACATGGAATATTCTTACGAGGACAAGCTTCTTGTCCGCAATGCATATGTTCAGGCACTTCGAGAGCGTTGGACCCCCGGCGAGGGATCGATCCTCAGCGAAGACTTCGACAAGGATGTCCATGTCGGAGGAGAAGCTCCAGGCAACTGGGCTCCGCGTTCTCTGGTAGAAATCTACTGTGAGGACGGAATCCCCAACGCGTCGGACATCAATGATTGGTCTGACTTCGGAGGCGGTGTTTCCTACAACTCTGAAGAGTGGATCGCCATTGACAAGCGTGTCTGTGAGATTCTTGCAGACATGGGACGAACCGACATTCGGCCCTATACTGAGTCGTACAACAGCGCTGTTCTTGCAGTCTATGAGTGAGGAGTAAATACGATGTTTACTATCCGAAAGTTTGAAGGAAATGACAGCAACAGCTGGGCAGTCTTCAAGAAGTCTGATCTTCCCAAGGGACATCGAGGAATCGTGTTCTGGGGTGAGGCTCGCCCGGTCGTTTGTGGTCTTAGCCGCTCTGAGGCCAACTTCCACAAGAAGCGTCTGGGGGGAAAGTGAAAATCTACGGAACCAGCTATTTCCCGACGAGAGCAGACGTCTATCGATACTACGGGCACCAGCAGTACGATAGTGCAGCAATCAAGCATGCGCTGGATAACGGAAGTGTCCATGTTGGTGAACCGCCCAAGGTGAGCCCAAGTGACAAGATTCTTCTTCGAAACGAAGCTGGGCGGTCACAGAGATATTATATCGAGGTAATCGCATGAAATGGTTTGAGGAAATCAAGAAGGCGATCGACTCGCTAACGTGGATTTAGCTTGAGTGCAAACACTCATTTTCAGTGATAAGATAACACCACAAAGGAGGCCAATCATGGCAATGACCACACGAAAGAAGTCCGCTCACCTGCGCAAGCTCGGTTTTCAGAAGTCTCGTATGCAGCTGACTCGAGTCGGAACCACTTACATGCGTGGCAACACGTCTGTGACTATCGCCAAGGGCGACCAGGGCGGCGGAAACTTTATTGCTGTTACGCCGGGACAGGGTTCATTCAACTCTGGGCTGCTGTACATCGGAAACACAGCACCCGGTATGAAGCAGTCGATTCGAGTTTACCGCGATCATGGTGTTGACCTGCCTGATCCAGACGATGCTGACTTTGGTACTCCTGACTGGAATGACAGGCTGTTTGTCGGGATTACTGAGGCACTTCCGTAGGAACAAGATAATGATCTCAGACGCACGAATTGTTGCAAACTTTTTGACTGACAATCAGTACGACTGGGTTCGTGACGAGAAGGATTCCTATACCGTTTCGTACACGAACAACTCGTCGGTTGGTAACAGATACATTCGCTGGAATGGGCTCTGGGCGTACAAGTCTGTGAATGATGACACCCCGGATGGGACGCGCCTCGAGGCAGAAGCTGCTAACAGTCGCATTAGAGAGCTGGACTGGCGAAATATTTTCGCTCTCATTGAGTACGGCGTAGTCGTTGGTCCGTCCATTCTTGCCACTATTCAGCGATGTGCTCAGTCAATCAATGACACACAGTTGCCGGAAGAGTCAGACGAAAAGGTTCGTACTTGGAACGGGATGGTACACGTCTATGTCTCAGAGCGAACGAGCGCGCTGTGGAAAATCCAAGCAGATATTCGAAAGGAAATCGCAGCAGCATTTTGGGAAGACAGAGAAAATAAGCAGCTCCTGTCTGATGATTGGATCTACATGGAGCATTCTTTCAGCGGATGGAACCGGAGTACTTGATGGAACAGCATAGTTGGACCGATCGTAGGACTATTACTTTTTGCCGCATTGTCTTTAATCAGGCTTGGCGCACCTTCGAATCAGGCGATTATTTTGACACAATCAATGCAGACGATGTGAGCGTGATACCGACTGCACCCGACATGTTCTTTATTCAGAATATCGGTTACGTTCCGAGAAGTGTGGTTGAAGAAGTTCAGATTGTTGAGAAGACCATTACAACTGTCACGACAGAGCGATTTGAAGTTGTCGATACAGTGAGTTTTGCTTGCTGAGTGCATGTAAGCAAACTTTGTTGTAAAATAAAGGAAACAGCAGGAGGTAGTCATGAAATACGAACTATGCCTTGAGACGACATCTTCGATGGGAACTGCCAACATCAGTGCATTGCTTGATCCCATTCAGCAGGAGTGGCTGCGATCCATTCGTCCTGATCACCTTGAAAAGGCCTTCGGTCCAGGTGACAGCACTTTCTGGGAAGAAGAAAAAGGTTACGTCGACCCGGAGTGGTACTGGACTTCTGAGTCGGGGGATGTGCTCGGGATCGGCTGGCGCTGGGGAGGAACTCGACTTCGCGGTGGAGCTGTCAGTCGTGAGCAGGCATCAGATTTTATAGAGTGGCTAGCACTTGAACTGAGTCTGGCACTTGAGTTGAGTGCAAACTCATAACTAACATGGTAAAATATCTCCACAAGGAGGAAGACATGGCTATCAAGCTTTTTGAGGTGGGTGGTTCCATTCGGGACGAGCTCATGGGTCTGGAGTCTGCAGATCGCGACTTCTGTGCAGTGTCGCCCAAGGGCTGGGAGTCTCTTCTCAGCTGGGCAAACAATAAGATGCGAGTCTTCAAGGTTTCGCCCGAGTTTTTTACGATTCGTGGCTCACTTGGAGATGACGTCATCGACATTGTCATGTGTCGCCGCGACGGCGCTTCTTCTGACGGTCGCAGGCCTGACGAGGTAGAGCCCGGAACTCTGCTGGATGATCTCGCGCGTCGAGACTTCACCTGCAACGCTATGGCTCGACCGGTCAATCGGAATCTCGAGATTATCGGCGATATTGTCGATCCTTTCGGAGGTGCTGAAGATATTCGAAACCGACAGTTGGTTTCTGTCGGAAACGCTCAGGCGCGCTTCGAGGAGGACAATCTGCGTCTTCTGAGGGCTGTTCGATTTGCAGTGACCAAGTCTATGACGCTGTCCAACGATCTTGAACACATGATTTCTGATCCGCTCAACTGGCAGTGCATGATGACCACTGTGTCCATCGAGCGTGTTCGGGAGGAAATGAACAAGATGTTCGGGTTCTCCACTCCGGCTGCGCTCCGATTCATGTCTATGCATCTGACGCCCAGCACTTTCGACGCGCTGTTTGAGGACGGTCGGATGTGGCTCAAGCCAACGCTGGCAAAACGCTAAAATCTATTGGAGTACTAAATGACTCTCGAAGAAGCAGCTGCTCATTGGGCAGCAGATATTAACGGATGGTACGGGTTGAATGCATCTACTGAAGAAGTCGTCGCAGCTTTCAACAACAACTATCTTGACGCCAAATCTTACGACGGCACGTCTTATGTTGACATGTTCTTTCGTGACGAAGAAGGATCTTACACGGAGTGGCTCGATACAGCAGACCGAGAAGGACTTGCCGACTGCATCGAAAGGGCCCGAAAGGAGAAGTCACCTTGAGTGCAAACTTACTCAAGCAGTGATAAAATATTCTCACAAGGAGGGCAAATGACCATCCACAACAACATGTTCGACAAACCCAAGGAGTCTCGTATGCGCGGTAGTCTTCAACCTATTACCGTCCGTGATCTCATCCAGCCTCATGCTCGCGATCTGGTCGAGAAAATCAACAAGATCTGGGATGAGCACGTCGGAACAGACTACATGCATCGCGGAAACGTCATTCTCGAATCGGTCGGCGGATGGCTCAGTCAGGAATCCTGGGAAGATCGGACGGGATACCACATTCAGGTTCGGTTGGCTCCTCTGTATGCTCATCAGGCGAGGCTGCAAGACAAAGCTCGTGCGGCAATCTATGCGTTCATCGAGCTGTTCCCGGGAGGCAAAGTTGAGTTCACTGAGAATCTTGAGATTCTCGACACAGGCGATGTCTTCTGGCAAGACAAAGAAAGTCTTGGATTGACCAAGACCATCACGGTCGTGGTCGAGACCGGACGACACTCTATCGGAGACTAAAATGTTTGATATCAACGACCGCGTAAGTCACTGGAACTATGGCGACGGAACCGTGCTAGACGTAAATATTGACGGAACAACAGTAACTTACACGGTCGTTCGATTCGATCATGACGGTGAAGAGATGAGCGTCTACGAGCACGATCTGGAACTGATTGAGTAACTCTTTGAGTGCAAATGCTCTCAACTTGAGATAAGATATACTCACAAGGAGGATAACGTGCCTGACATCACCATGTGTAAAGGAGTCGAGTGCCGGGCTCGCAAACATTGCTATCGATTCATGGCTACACCGTCGGAATACCGACAGTCATGGTTCGCTAGGACTCCCGGAAACAACAAGCAGTGTGAATACTACTACGAAATGGAGGTAGACAACATGTACTACAATGTGATTGATGCAGAGACGGGCGAGATCTATGTCGATATGGGTCTGTCTTCTGATGCCAGCAAGTTCCTCGTGAACTATCAGTGTCGAATCGTGGGTGCTCCTGACGTCATCGAGCGGGAGCCCAGTGACGAGGACATCTATGTGATTCCCAGCAAGGAGGTGGTGTGATGGTTTTCCCGATTGATACTTCGATGATCGAGAGCAGCAGTGTCCTTCAGGACAGTGACATTGGAAAGTGGTGCTTCTATGTCAATGGTGGGCTCTGCGGCTTCTGTCGCACCCGTCAGGAAGCAGAAGCTCTGTACGGCCAGGCAATGTTTGGCTGAGTGCAACGGGGGTCGGCAGGGGTTATAATATCTCTGCCACCCTCACCAAGGAGTTCAAAATGGCGAAGATGCGGTGCAAGATTCGGAGTGGAGCTCGACGCTCCATGGCAAAGGACAAGGCAAACGGCATGGAGGACGCAATCCTTCGACGCAGTCAGTCTTCGACTCAGGGCCTTGAGCAGTACAAGTTTTGCACGGATCATCAGACTACAGAGCAGTGGTCGTCGGGTCGTTCCCCTCGATTCACTTCTTGGCGCCGAGAGCAGTGATGAAGACCGAACGAGTCTACTCAGAAGATCCGATTGAAGATTTTGCCTTGTCCATTCTGGATGATGACGCAGGAATCAGCCTCGGGTCTTTCAACAAGTTGGTCTATGTACTGTCCCTCATGGACATGCAGGATTTGTTGACTGCACTCGATGATAATATCGACATTCAAGACGATCGTGTCTTTTTGCCCGAACAGATGTTCGAGGAGGAATAAATCATGGCTACCCGTAGTGTAATCGGATATGAAACTGAAGACGGTGGATACGTCGGTGTCTACTGTCACTACGACGGATACACCGAGCATATGCTTCCACAGCTTCAGGAAATGTCTTATGAGGCAGTTGTTGACGAAGTGAATCGAGCGCTCTTTGAGAACGCCGGAGCTCGACAGCTCCGAGGCAGAGTGTTTGAGTGCTTTGATGAAGATCCTGAACCGGACGAATGGGGATACTTTGAATGGCCTCTTCGATCTGAAGGTGCCTATCAGGAGTACAACTATCGCAAGAGACGTGACGGAACTGTAGAGATAGAAACTTGGAACAAGTAGTTTCCTGAGTGCAAGCTCACTCAAGGTGTGGTAAAATATTCCCATAAAGGAGGCCGACATGGCAGAAAAGACGTGGAACGAAATGACTTTCCGAGAGCAGCTGTCTACTCGGACCCAGCAGTCCCGAACTGCAACAGAGCATGAAGTCGATCTGGTCTTCGATGTGATCAGCAACATGCTTTGGGAAATTGCTGACGAAGGCCGGAGCTCTACCTGGATCGACGTCGGAGACGTGGAAGATGAGTGCGACGAAATCGCGGACGCTCGTCAGCGCGACGGTTCGGAAAACTTTGTGAGGATTCGAGGCGCGGCATTTGAAGATGCTTTGATCAGTGCTATCCAGCGTCTCAAGGTATCTGGGCTGGATGTCAGCGAGCACCAGAATCAGTACAGGATCAGCTGGGAGGACTGACGTGAAGATCGATCGGGACGAGTACCAAGAGATCGTCGTTGCTCGAATCGAAAGTGAACTCAACAACTTCATGGACGAATACGACTTGACCAATGACGACCTAAAAGAGATACTTCAGCAGATCATCGTAGACATTGATCGAGGTTTTGTTGGAGAACCTTGTTGAGTGCAAGCTCACTCAAGGTGTGGTAAAATATTCTCACAAGGAGGATACAATGCAAGACATACATGCAAGTGTTTTCGACTGGGAGCAGAAAGCGGGATCAATCATCCTCAATGGATCGACCGACGCTTCGATGCTCCGTTGGCCGCCCGGATACTGGGCTAATGAGTTTACAGTCACGGGCAAGACCCAGAAAGTCACCGTAAAGTTCGATCCTAACAGCGGCACTGCCGGATGGCAAAAATACACCGGGTGGCTTCAGGACGGAAGAGCTGTCTGTGTAACGGTTTTCAACGACTAGATTTCATCAGGAGTACATCATGAACGTCTATCTGATCACAGCTAAAAATCATGGTGGTTATGACACCTACGACTCGGCAGTCGTCATTGCTGAGACTGAGGATGCAGCTCGCGTAACCTGTCCCAGCGATTACTATCGCTGGATTGACGGTCAGTGGCATTTAGTCTTCGCAGACGGCCGCACCGAGCCCGACAGCCGATGCGACTGGCCTAACGACCCTCTCGATCCAGGTGTTATCGAGGTGCGCCTTGTGGGAACTGCAGCTCCAGGTTCTGTACCTGGTGCCGTCTGTTCTTCCTACAATGCAGGCTGAGTGCAAACTCACTTTCAATGTGGTAAAATATTCTCACAAGGAGGACGAAATGGCAAACATTCCATTCAGCACTCGTGCTTCGGTCATTGACTATGCTCTGGCCCGCGAAATGATCTACAGTCTTGGGCTCGGTGCCCGTCGAGAGGGAGACTATCTGGTGGTCCTTCGAGAGCGGACTGGAGCCTCACTCTACAGCCAGACTCGGGAGGATGAAGAAGTAATCGGTCGATTCTACGTCGACGAGGGGTTCTACAGCGACACGCTGTCTCGAAGCGGTTTGGGTGTCAACGCTCCCTGGATGGAGCTGATCGATGCAACGGACTTCTTCAAGATGATGGTTCGGGTTCTCAAGCCTGACGTGGACATCAACCCGGGTGGCTTCGTTGGTCGAGGGTTCACCAAGTCTCATATCATGAGCCAGGTCGGTCCGATTCTGGACGAGCTCATTGACAGTGGAAAGCTGCTGGGTTGGCAGCGGATCGAGGGTTAAAATGGATATTGATACTGCAATTCGTTCTTACACAGCAGACCTTTCTCGACAGTGGGGTACCCCGACCGAAGTCACTCTGGACCGCGACCGTCATATCGCGGTCGAGTGGACGAGCGATATGTGGGAAGATGGAGTGCCAGTGACGAAGATGTTTCGACGCAACCCGGATGTAACACTTCGTCTTCCAGCCGGAACAAAACTCCGGGGTGTTCTGTACGAAGGTGCTGTTACGGGTCAAGACATGTTCAGCTTCTATCTGAACGGAGTCTGGTACTCAGACGCAGGTGCCGAGCTGCTTCGATAAAAACGGCGGTAAACTTCTAAAAACGCTTTGAGTGTAAAGGCTCACAACCTGTGTTATGATATTCTCACAAGGAAGGAGGTTCTCAATGACGCCAGAACAGAACGCACACGTCAAGACACTCTCGGACAAGCAAGAAATCTTCGATCATGTGATCAAGCATCTTCGGGGTCAGCGCCGGCAGTCTCTGGAATACATCCTGGGAGACGACGGCCACTGCGCCTATCGAGGAGCCAATGCACGGATGTGCGCGGTTGGTTGTCTGATTGCGGACGACGAATACAGCCCGGGCATGGAAGGACAAACAGTAGACGGGATCGATCTTCCCTGGCGGTTCCGGAATCACAAGCCCATGCTGGAAGAGCTCCAGCGCTTTCACGACTACCAGATGCACTGGGATTCTAAGATGGGTGGATTCTCTGAACTAGGCGAAAGTCGACTCGAGTTCATTCGAGTGCTCTACGGGCTCAAAAAGCCCGAGGCATAAAAACGGCGGCTAAACTAAAATCTTACATGGAGAACGAAATGGCACACTTCTACGACTACGACGACTACGACGATGACTTCGCAGAGCCTGGAGGCCGAAGCGCACTCCGTGCAGCCACTCCAACAAATCCAAGAAACCTGCCCTGTCCCACTTGCGGTGAACCTGATCGACTGACACCCCTGGATCGTCGACTTGGTTATCAGTGCGACGCTTGTGCAGATGCTGTGGAGCGGCGCTGGTAGAGTGCAAACACACTCAAAGTAAAGTATAATATTCTCACCAACCCCACTAAGAGGTGAAACATGGAAAACAACAATAACGCTCAGCACGATCCCTCCTTCAACTCTCCGCCGTACGTCGTCCTCGGTGACGGCTCCACCTACGATCTGGCTGACGACGCGAGCATTGCCATTCTGACGCAGGACGGCCAGGATCACCTGACCGAGGCTATGGACTTCGACGCGGTGCACGACGACGATGCAGTCTACATCAACCTGAGTGATCTGATCGCGGCTTACAATCAGGTCCACGGAACCAACTACTGAGGAGCGTGAAAATGAACAGCACAAACCGACCCTTGACGGGACATCTGGAAATCCTCATCGGGCTGACAGTCACGCAGTCACTCCGCGGAGAAGATCAGCCCAGGAAGTACACAGTTCTGGACTCACAGCAGACTCGCCCGGACTCGATGCCCTACCTGACGGTTCTGTCCGAATCGGGTCTCATCCGGCGGGTTCACCTGTCCGAAGTGGAAGTCGCCCGGGAGTCCATGGAAGAGCTCCGACTCCGAGCCCATCGTCGACACAGTCGGGTGATCTCCGCTCGGTGACAAAAAAACGGCGGCTAAACCAAAAGATTACATGGAGCCCAAACGGGACAAACCAAACGGGCAACCCATTCAGCTACTCAATCAGATAGATAAGAAACGCAGACATCTCAACCAACTCAAGACAAAAGGAAAGACTATGACCCCAATGGAAGTAACTCTGGTAGGAATGCTCATGTTCGGCATGTTCGCAGGCGTGGCTCTCGCTTATCAGGCATACCGAGACACTCAGAACATGCGACAGTGGTGGGCAGACTATCAGCTGCGAATGACAGAGCTAGATCAGCGATTCAAGAACCGAGTGCCTCTGGAGCAGCTGCTCAAGCAGCACAACGAGTCAGGAGAAGTGGCTAAACGGCCACGTGCAGAGGGCGATATGTCTAGCCTGGAGGATCGGGATAATGTGGTTCTTTTGAAGGTAGTGAACGAAGAGCAGCGGTGACGGGGTTCTGATCGGTACGTCGCACTAAGAGTCGGCTCGAAAAAAAGGTCATTTTTTGACCGGAAAACTCTCTCGACTGTCTCTCTGCAATCAAGAAGTAAACTTTTAGAGTGTAAATGGCCCAATATTGGGTTATGATATCACCATGGAGGATAGGATGCCAAACAAGATCGAGTCTCGGACCAATCTCTACGTCGATAATCGTGATG
>Ga0181577_10004306_pt1 | contig 11001 bp, 8 predicted proteins | sample 101ome_21_FD_132468 | JGI IMG/M metagenome (GOLD analysis project Ga0181577, IMG submission 132468) | Coastal salt marsh microbial communities from the Groves Creek Marsh, Skidaway Island, Georgia - 101413BT metaG (megahit assembly) | ecosystem: Environmental > Aquatic > Marine > Intertidal zone... | reverse complement strand
TTGGAGGTGTCCGTCACGCGAGAGTCGCTGCAGGCTGCTGGCGCGCGAGCGCAGCAAGCGGGCGCGGCAGATGAGGCCGCAGTGCTGGCGCAAGATGTCAAAACGCTCGACGCCATGGAGGAGGAGGCGGCGCGATTTGGTGAGGCGGTGGGTCTCGATTCTGTCTCGACTTTCGAATGCATTGTCGATCGTGACCAGCACTTTTTTATGGAGATGAACACGCGTATTCAGGTCGAGCACCGAGTCTCCGAGTTGTGTTACGCGATGCGCTTTGTAAACCCTGAGGATTCGGGTGACGCCTTTGTTGTCGAGTCTCTGGTAGAGGCGATGGTGTTATTGGCTGCCCATGGTCCAAAGTTGCCCAAGCCCGAACGCATTGCACGTCTCCCTGATTCGCTGGAGGCTCGGCTTAACGCGACGAATGACGCACTGCAGCCGAGTGCTGGTGGCGTAGTGGAATTCTGGTCGGACCCGATCGAGGGTGAAATTCGCGACGATCAGGGCATCAGCCTGCACAATCCAGACACCGATGTGTTTATGGATTACACGCTCGCGGGGGCCTATGACTCCAATATCGCGCTGTTGCTCACCGTGGGGGATTCGCGAGAGTCAGCCTATGAGCAGATGGCCGAGGTCCTAAGAGCCACGCGCCTAAGAGGCAAGGATCTCGCGACGAACCTCGCGTTTCACTACGGATTGGTGCACTGGTTCCTCGGTCGAACCGTCAACGCACGACCGACGACGCAATTTATCGTGCCGTATTTAACCGCTGTCGGTGAGCTCGCATTGGAGGCTGACCGGGTTGATGTCGATGTGGCGTGGCAGCAGCTTTGCTCAGCGCGTGTTGATAGCGCTGATGAGGGCGCGGCGGAGCTCAGAGGCGCATTGGCGGCCAAGCAGAGCCTTCTGACTCGTCCCATTAAGCAGCTGATGGCATCACCGCATCTACTGTCAGGCTGGTTGAGCCTGAATCAAAAGGCGTTTCACTTTGCCGATGACCATTTTTCCTGGGCAGAGAATCCGATCGAGGTCTTGGCGGATACCTATCACTTTTTGCAACTGGATTGGAACGAAACAGGCGCGGCGGCGCACATGATCTGGGACCACGATCAGGCGATCTTATCGGAAGGTGAAGACTTCTATGCCGAGCTGGCGCGTCGTTTTGGTTGTGAGAGCTGGGCCGCGCAATGTGAGCTACTTGCCGGGGACAGCCCCGAAACGGTAACGCACGACGAATGGGCCGCCATTCAAGCGGCGCATGCGGGCTTTCAAGCGGGGGCCGAGATCCTCGAGCTGTTGCCCGCAATGGCGCGTTTCACGGGGTTCTATGATTTGTCCATCAACGCAGACATGAGCATCGCCTTCCCCGAGCGGTTGCTCGACGCAGAACATCAGAAGGCCATGGCTAAGGCCCTCGCACCGCCCCCCGTTGCTAAATCTGATGAAATTGTGGCGGAGAGCGGCGGCATGTTTTACGGGCGTGAGGCGCCTGATGCGCCGCTGTACGTGGAACAAGGTCATCATTTCGAGGCAGGAGAGCCGCTCTATATTGTTGAGGTCATGAAGATGTTCAACAAAGTCGTGGCGCCTTTCAGTGGCACAGTGGACGAAGTGCTGGTGGAGGGTGACGGCGTGATCATCGCTAAAGGACAGCCGCTGTTCAAAGTCACTCCCGATGAGAAAGTAGAGATTCTATCTGACGAGGAGATCGCGTTACGCCGTCGCGAGCATACGTCGGAACTAGTCAAACTGTTTATTTAAAAACTTGGAAATGCTCGAATCATGATTACTGGATTGGACCATATCGCTATCGCTGTACCCGACCTTGAAAAAGCCGTGGCGCGTTTTCTCGAAGACTTTGGTTTGCAGCACGACGGCAATGAGGTCGTCGAGGCGGCTCAAACCACCACTGCTTTTTTCAGCGTGCCGCCAACGCATATCGAGTTAGTGCATCCCCTTGAGGGGCGGGGGGCCATAGCGACTTATCTCGATAAGCGGGGAGGTGGGCTCCATCACTTGTGTTTCCGGAGCGATGACATCGATGCTGACGTGGCACGTCTGCGCGACAAGGGATACCAGTTCACTAGCGATGCACCGACACCCGGGGCGCACGGTTCTAGAGTGATTTTTATTCACCCAAAGAGCTGTGATGGCGTCTTAATCGAGTTGTCGCAGCCGGCGGAGGCGCACTGATGAGCATCTACGATCCCGACTCAGCGAACCTGGAAGCTTGGGGGGCGCTGGTTGAGAAGCAGAGCAAAGGTCTGGCACCCGCCGACTTCACATGGCATACCCCTGAGGGTATTCCGCTTAAAACGCTATATACCGCTGAGGATCTCTCAGATCTGCCTTACACGAACACGATGCCCGGTATGTCGCCATACATTCGTGGGCCGCAAGCGACAATGTATGCAGGACGGCGCTGGACAATCCGTCAGTACGCCGGCTTCTCAACTGCAGAGGCTTCCAACGCCTTCTATCGCAAGTCGCTGGCGGCGGGCGGGCAGGGTATCTCTGTTGCTTTCGATTTAGCCACTCATCGGGGCTACGACTCAGACCATCCGCGTGTCTCGGGTGATGTGGGCAAAGCGGGCGTTGCCGTGGATTCGGTAGAGGATATGAAGATTCTCTTCGATGGCATTCCCCTCGACCAAGTATCTGTCTCGATGACGATGAACGGCGCAGTGCTGCCCGTTTTAGCCGGCTATATTGTTGCCGCCGAGGAGCAGGGCGTTGATCAAAGTGCGCTATCAGGAACGATTCAGAACGACATCCTGAAAGAATTCATGGTTCGCAACACCTACATCTACCCGCCAGCACCCAGCATGCGCATCATCGGTGACATTATCGCGCACTGCTCAGCGCACATGCCAAAGTTCAATACCATCTCGATATCCGGATACCACATGCAGGAGGCAGGTGCTAACGCGGCGCTCGAATTGGCGTACACATTGGCCGACGGTAAAGAGTACATCCAGACCGCGATTGGCGCGGGCTTGAAAATCGACGACTTCGCGCCGCGCCTGAGTTTCTTCTGGGGCATTGGCATGAATTTCTACATGGAAATTGCCAAGATGAGAGCAGCTCGTCTTCTATGGGCCGAAATCGTTGAGGCATTTGGGCCGAGCAACCCGAAAAGCGGCATGTTACGAACCCATTGCCAGACGTCGGGTTGGTCGTTGACCGAGCAGGACCCGTACAACAATATCGTGCGTACGACGATCGAGGCCATGGCCGCTGTTTTTGGCGGCACACAGTCGTTGCATACCAACGCCTTGGATGAAGCTATCGCATTACCGTCAGATTTTGCCGCTCGCATTGCGCGCAACACGCAATTGATCCTTCAGGAGGAGACAGGCATCGGGCAGGTCGTCGATCCCTGGGGCGGGTCCTACATGATGGAAAGCCTGACTCAAGATATGGCGAATAAAGCCCGCGAGCTGATGGCCGAGATTGATGAGCTTGGCGGTATGGCGAAGGCGATTGAGAGTGGCATTCCTAAGTTGCGCATCGAGGAAGCGGCTGCCAAGAAGCAGGCACGGATCGATCGAGGCGAAGATGTGATTGTCGGCGTGAATAAATTTCAGATCGATGAGCAGGACGCAGTTGATATTCTTGAAATCGATAACGAGCAGGTAAGGGATGCACAGCTCGCTCGCCTGGCCACTATTCGCGGATCACGCGACGATGCGGCAGTATCCGCCGCGTTATCTGCTCTAACCGAGGCTGCGGAGTCCGGTTCTGGAAATCTTTTGACGCTCGCTATTGAAGCAACACGTTTGCGAGCAACTGTGGGAGAGATATCGGACGCTTTGGAGACAGTTTACGGACGATTTGTAGCTAACGCGCAGACGGTCACGGGCGTTTATGGTGCAGCCTACGCGGAAGATGCCAACTGGGAGGGGATCTCCATGGATATTGACGCGTTTGTTGAACGGCATGGGCGGCGCCCACGTATGCTGGTTGCCAAAATGGGACAAGACGGACACGATCGGGGCGCCAAGGTCGTTGCGACCGCTTTCGCTGATGTGGGTTTTGACGTAGATCTGTCGCCAATGTTTTCGACGCCCGAAGAGGTCGCCAGACAGGCGATTGAGAATGATGTTCACGTAGTGGGCGCTTCAAGTCTTGCAGCTGGACACAAAACACTGGTTCCGGAACTGATAGAGGCGCTTCGAGAGCAGGGAGCAGAAGACGTGATCGTGATTGCGGGCGGTGTTATTCCCCAACAGGACTACGGCTTTTTGGAGGAGCGGGGCGTCGCCTTGATCTTTGGTCCCGGCACACCGATTCCCGAGGCTGCTCGAAAGGTCCTCGATGCGATCAACGCCAACAGCTGAAGCGATTCTTGCCGGAGATCGGCGGGCTCTCGCCAAGGCGATAACGCTGGTTGAAAGTCAGCGGGAGTCAGATCGGGAGACGGCCCAAGCGTTGCTTAAGGATGTCTTGCCCCATACGTGCAACAGCATTCGCGTTGGCGTGACGGGCGTTCCCGGCGTTGGTAAATCCACTTTTATCGAGACCTTTGGTCAATTGGTCATCAAACGCGGGCATCGGCTCGCGGTGTTGGCAGTCGATCCGAGTTCACCTGTCGCTGGCGGATCGATTCTGGGCGACAAGACCCGCATGGAAACGTTGGCAAGAGAAGAGGCGGCTTTCATCAGACCCTCACCGGCAGGCCACGCTCTGGGCGGTGTCGCTTTTAAGACGCGGGAATCACTGATGCTCTGCGAGGCGGCAGGTTTTGACGTCATTTTGGTTGAAACAGTCGGGGTCGGTCAGTCTGAGCATCAGGTCGCCGGGATGGTCGATTTTTTTCTGCTTCTGATGCTGCCCGGCGGTGGTGATGAGTTGCAGGGCATAAAAAAAGGCATACTCGAGTTAGCCGATGCGATCGTGGTGAATAAAGCAGACGGTGCAAGTGAAGCGCTCGCCAATACAACGCAGCAGCATTACAAGGGCGCCATGTCGCTATGGAAGCATGATGAATTCTGGCAACCGAGGGTTATGACGTGCTCAGCGTTGCATGGAATGGGTGTTGAGGCTGTTTGGGATACGATCGAGGAATACACTGCCGCAGCCCGAGCAAGCGGGCATTTTGATGATGCTCGCGCATCGCAAAATCTCTCTTGGATGCATCAACTGGTCGACGAGCTATTGCGGAACCAGTTGGCCCGTCATCCGCGGGTGAGGTCGGCTATGCCTGACATTGAATCTGCGGTTCGAGAATCCGAGCAGACCCCGCTCTCAGCGGCGCAGTCGATCATCAGGATGTCACAAGAGCTTTAGCCCCGCTTGGCGCAGCATCTGGCGCGAGTACCAAGCGCGGGTGACTGATGTCACCAACGTGCACTACTGCATTTTCACTGCTTGCTAGATTCGTCACTTCTCAAGACTCAATATGGGCTGTGAGAGCACCGGTATCGCTTAAGATTTCATAGAGTCCAGCGGCTTTGTCTGCGAGCGCTGTCCGGTCGCAGCTGTCACCGCTGCAGAGACTAATGGCGTAGGAAAGCTCACTTAGCGGTATTTCGAAGTGGGTGCCGTCCACAAAAAGATCAACGCGGTCACGGCGCTCCATCCAAGCCACCTTGTGCTCGGGATGCAGCTGGAGCGCGTCGTGCATTAACTGAGTATCAATGGGGGGAGGCGCATGCCCCCTGTCCTCGTTAATCTCAGTGACCACTTCACCCAACCAAAGTTGATCATCCAGCGCATCGATGGCGTTATGCATTGCGTCTCGGGCGTTCGCAATATGAGCGGCTGTAATCTCCCCGGGGCGCGTTGGTAATGTGGCGGCCAAGCCGTCTTCAAGGAGCGCAGCGTCTGATAGGCACTCAAGCACACGATCCACACGTCTGGCGAGTAGGTTTGCAACAGAGGGTGCTCGAAAACCCAGCGAGTAGGTCATGCAGGGGCCACGCGCGATGCCCCAGTGCGCAACCCCCGGCGGGACATAGAGTACATCGCCGGGTTCAAGGATGAACGTATCCTCGGATTCGAAAGGTGGAATGAGGCTGAGCTCGTTTTCCGACAGCTGTGGCGTGTTGTCGTCGCAGTGTGGCCCCAGGCGCCACTCTCTTCGCCCAGACCCCTGCAGTAAAAACACGTCGTAACGATCAAAGTGTGGCCCGACACCCGCGCCGTCGGTGGCGTAACTCACCATCACATCATCGAATCGCCATTGTGGGATTTGAGGCAGGTCTTTTCGCAGTGCCGATACTTCATCAAACCAGTGATCCACACGCTGCACCAGAAGCGTCCATGGGCCTTCCCGTTGAAAGTCGTCCTCGTTAAAGGGCCCAAGCTGCTGCTGCCAGACGCCGCCGCGCTGCCACACCAAGCGGCTTTCAGCACTACTTTCCATCGCAAGGCCGGCTAACTCCTCTGGCGTAATCGGTGAGCTGAAGTCAGCAAAAGCCTGAGGACACAAGAGTGGTTTTTGTTGCCAAAACTCTGAGAAAAATTGCGCCTCGGATACGGGCAGGATCATTTCGGAAGACAGAGGGGTAAGTCAGTCGCCGATGTCGCGCGCGAGTGCGGCGGCACGACCCGTATAATCCCGAGGTGTCAGAGCCAGGAGCTGCTGCTGAGCATCATGCGGTATATCTAAAGATAAAATAAATGTTTTCAGGCCTTCTGGATCCAGCCGCTGCCCGCGCGTTAGTGCTTTCAGCTTTTCATATGGCTCGGGAACGCCATAGCGGCGCATAACAGTTTGCACCGCTTCGCCGAGCACCTCCCAGGCGCCATCGAGGTCAGCTTCAATCGGTTCGGGGGATACCTCCAGCTTGCCGATTCCGCGCTCGAGCGAGACAAGCGCCAGCAAGGTATAGCCAGTCGCGACACCCATATTACGGAGTACAGTAGAGTCCGTTAGATCTCGTTGCCAGCGGCTTACAGGGAGCTTTTCTGCCAAATGTTTGAGCAGTGCGTTCGCAAGGCCAAAGTTTCCCTCGGCATTTTCAAAGTCGATTGGATTGACCTTGTGGGGCATGGTTGATGAACCGACTTCCCCTTCAATAACGCGCTGCTTAAAGTAACCCAAGGATATGTAGGCCCAGATATCTCGGGCGAAATCGACAAGAATCTGGTTCATCCGTGCCATGGCATCGAAATATTCGGCCATGTAGTCATGGGGTTCTATTTGCGTCGTGTAGGGGTTCCATTCGATACCCAATGATTCGACGAAGTCATGGGATAGTTGCACCCAGTCGACATCGGGATACGCGATGCTGTGAGCATTGAAGTTTCCCACTGCGCCATTCATTTTTCCCAGCGGTCGAATCGCGTTTAGCCGGCCATGTTGCCGACGGAGCCGCGCCACCACGTTAGCTAGCTCCTTGCCCAGTGTGGTTGGCGTCGCCGCTTGGCCGTGTGTGCGTGAGAGCATTGGTTGATCAGCGTGCTGGTGCGCCAAATCGATCAGCAGGTCAGACACGGTTTGGAATTGTTGAGAGAGCACAATGTGGCCGTCACGCAGCATAAGAGCGTGGGAGAGATTATTGATGTCCTCGCTGGTGCAGCCAAAATGGATGAATTCACTCATAGCCGACAGTTCCTGAGAGCCCTCGACTTTCGATTTTAAAAAGTACTCGACCGCCTTCACGTCATGGTTGGTCGTCGCTTCAATCTCTTTAACCTCTGCCGCATCCTGCTCGCTGAATGTTTCAACCAATTCGTCCAAAAATCCCGCCGCTTGCGCGCTAAGTGCGTGGACCTCGGGGATTTGGGGGTTTTCCGACAGCGCTCTGAGCCATGCGACTTCTACTTGAACTCGGCGGCGGATCAGGCCGAATTCCGAGAATATGGTGCGCAGTGAAGCAACCTTGCTGTGGTATCGCCCGTCAAGGGGTGACAAGGCGGTAAGAGGGGAGGGATCCATTGTCCGACCTGTTTCTAACAAACCGGCCTTATTTTATCACGGCGGCGACGGGTATCGCGGTGCAACCTCTCTTTGAAAGGCGTTCTAAGGTGAGTCAATCTTTCTGTCTTGCAAAGGCCGCTAGCGTGAGAACGCCGCTGTGCATGCAGTTCAATGGCTTACCCCCAGCTCTAGCGCAAGCCTTGCTGCGGTCTCTCTCATCGCCCCGCGGTACCACATGAGCCTAAATCTGTTGCCGCCCAATTGGCGCCACAGGAATGCAGCTCGCACACCGCACAGCAACACCGCGCGCACTAAGTCGGCAACTTGGGGGTTATTGAGGTGCTGTGCGCTACCCGTGACCTTTATACGGTAGGACAGGTGACTCAGCGTATCCTGATAGATCGCTGATATATTAGCGCTTAGGCCTCTAATATCACTGGAAAAATTTTCCGCCTTGTACGCTGTATGCTTCAGTCGAGAATGGATGACTGATTGCATATCGTCTCGGGCAGAGAATTTCCGCTCCAACTGCAGCATCGCCATGGTGTAACGCAGTGTGTCCGCGGCCGCTGAGTCTTGATTCATTCGTAGACACGCCGAGAGCTGCTCAAGGCCCAAGCGAATCCCTTGAGGTGTGCCGAATACCATGTCAACCGCCTCGGGCTCGAAGCAGAATAGTGAATGAATCGATGCCTCAACGAAAGGTTCGGGCCAGCTCCCGGTTTTCGCGGCCAAATCGACGATACGCGCTGCCTGCGCAACCCCGGCTAAAGCCAATGTTTGCTGCTCTATGAGGGGGCGCGCCGTCACGCGGTAGTCTCTATCACGCCGCCGCCCAAGCAGACGTGGTCGTCATAAAAAACGACCGATTGGCCGGGCGTCACCGCGCGTTGCGGCTGATCGAAAGACACCGTAAGGCTGTCGCCGTCTCCATCAATTGTGCAGGCCTGATCCGGCTGTCGGTATCGGATTTTTGCATGACAGCGCAGGGGTAACGAGGGCGACTCGTCACCGACCCAGAGCACACCCGTCGCGCTCAGTGTGCTTTTAAAGAGGGCGGGGTGATCGTTGCCCTGCGCGACAATCAAGGTGTTGTCTTCGAGCAATTTGTCCACTACGTACCAAGGCGCCTCGTCGTGATCGGCCAAGCCGCCAATCCCTAGGCCCTGGCGCTGTCCGATGGTGTGATACATGAGGCCTTTATGCTCTCCGAGCAGTTCGCCATCCAAAGACCGCATAGGTCCAGGCTGGGCTGGCAGGTACTGCTGCAAAAAATCATTAAATCGCCGCTCCCCGATAAAACAGATACCGGTGCTGTCTTTTTTGCGCGCGTTTTCAAAAGACGCATCTGACGCCAGGCCTCGAACGAGCGCCTTGTCGACGCTCCCTACGGGAAACAAGGTTTTCTCCAGCGCGCGATGGTTTACCTGGTGCAGGAAGTAGCTTTGGTCTTTATTGGCGTCAGAGCCCTTTAGAAGACGCGACTTGCCGTTGACACAGTCAGTCTGCACATAGTGACCCGTCGCAATGAGATCGGCGCCGAGCTGGAGGGCGTAGTCGAGAAACGCCCGAAACTTAATTTCGCGGTTACACAGAATGTCGGGGTTAGGTGTCCGGCCCGCTCGATATTCATGTAGGAAGTGCTCAAAGACATCGTCCCAGTACTCGGCCGCGAAGTTAGCGGTACGGAGGGGGATTTTCAGGCGGTCAGCGACGGACTGGGCGTCCGCAAGATCTTCCTTGGCGGTGCAGTACTCGGTGCCATCATCCTCTTCCCAGTTTTTCATGAACAGGCCCTCAACGCGGTAGCCCTGCTCAATCAACAATTTTGCGGCGACCGAAGAATCCACGCCGCCAGACATGCCGACGATCACGGTTTGCGTTTGTGGGGAGGCGTCATTCACGAGCGCTAAACTATCCGTTTCACTGGCCGCAGAGCATGAGGGCAGGGCACGACAGGGTCAATGTCCATCCTCGCCTTGGCAGTCCGCACCGCCCTGGCTCAAGGCGCCTTCGCAAAGCGGTGTTCGCCGGGTGTGAGGCCATTGAGTCGCCATGGGCCCACCGCGATGCGAATAAGCCGTAAAGTCGGGAATCCCACTGCTGCTGTCATTCTTCTCACCTGTCTGTTCTTGCCCTCGGAGATGGAGAGCTCCAGCCAGGAGTCGCTGACCGATTGTCGCGACCGAATCGGCGGGTGACGAGGCCAGACTTTCGGTGGCTCGATGGCTCGCGCTCTGGCCGGTCGTGTTCTTCCATCCTTTAACGTGACTCCCTCAGCCAGCGCGGCGCAGGCGGACGAATCAATCTGACCCTCGACCTGCACCCAGTAAGTCTTCCACTGTTTGTTTTTTGGGTGTGCGATGCGCTGCTGCAGCTTGCCATCAGCGGTGAGGATAAGCAGTCCCTCTGAGTCATAGTCGAGTCGTCCCGCGGCCCGAAAACCCGGTGCATCCAGATAGCGCGCCAACGTCTCTCGCGGCGCAGACGCCGAATCACGATCCGTAAACTGGCTCAATACGCGATAGGGTTTGTTAAACAAAATCAGCTGGCTCATCCACATAGTCTGCCGGATTTAATGCTAGAATGCCGCGCCATCGCACCCCTCTAAATGGTGCCGTGTTTGATAGTGGCAGGGGGACGGTGCGAGCACACTGAATAAATCAGTGGCACGTTGCTTTATCTGGGGGACTTACAGCATGTCGTACAAGCACATCAGCATTCCTGAAACCGGCGAGAAGATTGTTGTCAACGAAGACAATAGTCTTACCGTTCCTGATAACCCGATTATCCCGTACATCGAAGGTGATGGTATCGGCGTCGATATCTCACCGGTGATGATATCGGTAGTCGATGCGGCGGTGGCCAAGGCCTACGATGGCAGCAAGAAGATTTCCTGGATGGAAATCTACACGGGCGAGAAGGCGGCTGAACTCTACGACGGCGACTGGTTCCCTGAAGAAACGCTGGACGCGATCAAGACCTACAGCGTTGCGATCAAAGGTCCTTTAACGACTCCCGTAGGTGGCGGTTTCCGCTCACTTAATGTCGCGCTGCGGCAGGAGCTTGATCTCTACACCTGCTTGCGTCCGGTGAGGTGGTTTGAGGGCGTGCCTTCCCCCGTCAAGCAGCCG
>Ga0181577_10004305_pt1 | contig 11001 bp, 11 predicted proteins | sample 101ome_21_FD_132468 | JGI IMG/M metagenome (GOLD analysis project Ga0181577, IMG submission 132468) | Coastal salt marsh microbial communities from the Groves Creek Marsh, Skidaway Island, Georgia - 101413BT metaG (megahit assembly) | ecosystem: Environmental > Aquatic > Marine > Intertidal... | reverse complement strand
TAGCAATGTTGTGGCGAGGGATAACTGGTTTTTTTCGTGGGCTGTGGCGTTTGCTCAGTGCGGTCAGTCGATTTTTAACAGTGATGATTCCCTTGTTGCTACTGTCGGCTTTTGTTGGCGGCATTGTCATTGGGCTGAAATCTTCAGAGCCTGAACCCCTACCCGATAAAGCGGCACTGCTGATTAATCCTGTGGGTGCCCTAGTAGAGAACCGAACGCCATTAGAGCCTATGGAAGCCTTGTTATCAGAGGGTGGTGAGGTGTTCTTGCCGAGTCTGATCCGCAGTTTGGAGCAGGCCGCCGACGATCCAAGAATCACGGCGGTGGTGATGGACCTGCAAGACCTTCAGGGTCCCACGGTGAGTCAGGTGCTGGAACTCAAGCGCGCATTGGCGACTTTTAAAGCCAGCGAAAAGCCGATAGTTGTCTACGGCGACTACTTTGATCAGGGTCACTATCTGTTGGCCACACAGGCTGACGAGATATTGCTACACCCCAAAGGCGGCATCAATTTGCAGGGCTATGCGCTTTATCGAAATTATCTGCGGCAGCTTCTGGATAACATCAAGGTCACGATGAATATATTTCGAGTGGGCGAGAATAAATCGGCCGTCGAGCCTTATTTACGCGATGATATGTCGGCTGCAGAGCGCGAGGTGGTGACCAACTGGTTGGGTGATCTGTGGCAGCAATACACCCAAGAAGTTGAGCAAAATCGTGGATTGGAGGCGGGTTTCCTGCAGGGGTTTGTCGACAATTTTCCTGCGCGCTTAGAGGCGCATGAGGGTGATATGGCGGCGCTATTCTTGGAGGCAAACCTCGTTGATGCGCTAGTGGGATACGCCGAGCGTGATGTGCGTCTTGCCGAATGGGTAGGTGCAACGGATGAGGAGGGCGCCTACATGGCAATTGATTACCTGTCCTATGCCGACCGTTTGCGGGACGATGAGCAAGCTGGTCTTGGGACGGAGCAGCCTCGCATAGCCGTGGTGCCGGTAGAGGGAGAGCTGGTGCCAGGAGAGAGCATGCAAGGATTAGCGGGTTCGGACACGGTTCTCCAGCAGATTGATAATGCGCTGGCATTGGACAACTTGGCGGCACTGGTGCTTCGCATTAACTCGCCTGGCGGTAGTGTTTTTGCTTCTGAAGTCATTCGGCAAAAAGTCCTGGCTGTGAAAGAGAGTGGTATACCGGTAGTTGTGTCGATGGCTGGCTTGGCCGCGTCGGGTGGCTATTACATAGCCGCTGATGCGGATGAGATTTGGGCGCAAGCGAGCACGTTAACGGGCAGTATTGGCGTCTTCGCCGCTTTTCCCTCGATAGAGCGATTGAATGAGTGGGCGGGGATTACCAGCGATGGCGTGAGCACTACGGCAATCGCCAATGCGGTGAGCTTTGAGCAGGGAGTGGATCCCATGGGCGCGCGGATCATCCAAAGCATCATCGCGAGGGTGTATACCGACTTTATTGGTTTGGTTGCTAACGGTAGAGGTCTCAGCGAAGAGCAAGTCGAAGCCTTGGCGGGTGGCAAGGTGTGGAGTGGGCTCGATGCACAAGCCGTAGGCCTGGTCGATAAACTCGGTGACCTAGAGGATGCTGTGTCTGCCGCTGCTGCTTTGGCCGAAGTTGAGGACTGGAATACAGTGCGTATTGGCACCCCAATTAGCCCTGAGCAGCTCATCCTCGAGGAGCTCGGGCGCAATCTCAATACGAGTGTTTACCGCGAGCATTCCTTGTTAGCTCGAATTGCCGGTGCTGTGCGCTCTACTTTGGCAATGTTCGAGGGCTTCCGCGATCCGGGACATCTTTACGTTCGCTGCTTGTCTTGCTCGGAAATGCTCTGATGTTTGTTTATGCCCAAGAGCATGAAAATGCGGCCACACCTTTGCCCTCTGCCACGGTAGTGGTAATTCGCGAGGGTGAGTGCGGCATCGAGGCGCTGCTGTTAAAGCGTAACCCAGCCCTGCGCCATATGCCCGGAATGTGGGTATTTCCCGGCGGTAAAATTGACAGCGATGACCCGGGGGATAGCCCCGAGGTTCAAGCGCGGTTTGCAGCGGCGCGTGAGGCCAAGGAAGAGGCTGGTTTGGCGCTCAGCGATGCCGAGCTCATCGACTTTTCCCATTGGCTGACACCGCTGGTCATGAAGCGACGATTTGCCACCTGGTTTTACTTGGTGGCCATTGACCCTGACACCGACATAACGGTCGATGGTGAAGAAATCGTTGATTATCGCTGGGTGAGTCCCGAGCAAGCGCTGGCAGAGCAGGTGAGCGGTGAGCTTCCCATGTCCCCGCCAACGTTTATCTCACTGCATGACTTATCGGGTTGGTCCGCGGTGACAGAGGCAACCAGGGCCGTCTCTGAGCGGATACCTCCTTATTTCTTTCCCAACGTGGTGAAACACGAGGACGAATCGGTCTTTTTGTACCCTGGAGATAGCGGCTATGAAATGGGTGATGCCACTAGTACCACCGTTTTGCATCGAGCCAGAATGATAGAGGGTGGTATTCATTATCGTCGCGACTTTGAGTGGCCATCGCGTTAGTCAAAAGCAAGATTTTTCGCACTTTCCTGCGCGTCAGGGCAGGCGCCAGCGAGCCCCAGGAAGGCGAGGCCCTGTCTCGCTTAAAACCTTGTCGTACAGTGCTTTAACGGAAACCGGTGCACCGACGCTGTAGCGTTTTGCAATCATGGTGACGGGGAATACGATCACGTCAGTGTTGCGATAATTCAGTGCACGAGAGCGCCCCGCTCGATCACGGTAAACCACCCAGTCCATATCCAGTGTCTTAGCCAGTAAATCCCCCAGTACCATGCCCATGGCCTGCTGGGTTTCGATATCTTCGCGGGGCACCCACTGTCGGTCTAACAACGTCTGTAGTGTCTGTAAGTCGCGCTCGGGGTGGCCGCTAATGCGAGTTCCCAATCGATTTGCCAGGGCTTCGACGGCCGCACGCTGCTCAGCCATGTAGTGACGGTCTATGGTAGACAGTGGGTTAATGCGGATCTCAAGCTCGTGGGGTTGCTGCCAACTCGGCGATTGCGCTGATGTCAGGGGCGATAACAGCATGGCCAGAGCGAAAACCCCGGTGAAAAACCGCATTCTGGGTCGGCAACCGCGTAATTTGAGTTGTCTATTGCGCCCTGAAGTGGATAATTGCGCCACCATGACCCATTCCCGCACCGTTCTGTCCTATTCAACTGGAGTTTGCCAATGATAACCGGAAGCATTGTTGCACTGGTAACACCCATGTTGCCCGATGGCAGTATCGATTGGTCAGCGCTCGAGTCCCTAATTGAGCAACATATTATGGCGGGTACAGCGGCGCTCGGCGTGGTGGGTACCACCGGTGAGAGTGCAACGCTGACGGTTTCAGAGCATTGCGAGGTGATTAGTTTCGCGGTGAAGCAAGGTGCGGGCCGCATTCCGATTGTAGCCGGTACCGGTGCCAATTCTACGCATGAGGCGGTGGAGTTGACCGTCGCTGCTGCTGAGGTGGGTGCCGACGCGTCACTGCTGGTGACGCCCTACTACAATCGCCCAACCCAAGAGGGGATGTACCAACACTTTGTCAAAGTGGCGGAGTCAGTGAATTTTCCGATCATTCTCTACAACGTGCCCGGCCGCACTGGGACGGATCTGCTCAATGAGACGGTTCTGAGACTCAGCCAAATAGACAATATTGTAGCGCTGAAGGACGCGACCGGTGATGTCGCTCGAGGGGCGGCCTTAATCGAGCAGTTACCCGATACCTTTGCGGTGTATTCTGGGGACGATGGCACCGCACTGGAGCTGATGCGAGCGGGGGCTAAAGGTAATATTTCAGTCACCGCCAATGTCGCACCAGCAGCGATGGCTGAAATGTGCCAGTTGGCATTGGCGGGTGATTTTGAAGCGGCGGAGGCGATCGAGTTGCGCCTGCGCGATCTCAACCAGAAGTTGTTTGTCGAGCCCAACCCAATACCGGTAAAGTGGGCCATGGCAGAGTTGGGCATGATGCAAAACGGTATTCGTTTGCCGCTCACGCCGCTATCCGAACAGTTTCACGATGCGGTGAGAGCCGCCATGGGTAAGGCAGAGCTATGATGCGTTTTTATTCTGTAATTGTACTGACCCTGACGCTCAGCGGCTGCAGTTGGCTGTTTGGTGAAGATGGGTTGCTGCCTGACAATTCCGAGGACTACAAATCCGCACCTGAATTCTCTGAGATAGCGATTCCTCCCAGCATTGAGTCAGCCAATTTAGAAGCGACTTACCCCATTCCTCGGGTCGAAGAGGTTGCCTTCACCGAAGGGACTGACGTCCTTCGTCCGGCGCCACTTACCTCGGCTTCTGAGTATGAAACCGTGCGAATCCAGAAACTGGGCGAAGACAGTTGGATGCTCAGCTCGGTGGCGCCCGGGCAGCTCTGGCCTCAAGTGCGTGCGTTTCTCAATGCCTCGGGTATTGGTGTGGCGGCCTCTGATGCGCGCTCGGGACTGATTGATACCCAGTACGTGACGCTCATGGAGCGTGAACTACCCACGCGCTTCCGCTTTCGCGTCGACTCAGGTGTACAGCGCAACACCTCCGAGCTTCATATCCTGCAGCAGGACAGTGACGGTACTGATCGCGACTGGCCACAACAATCCGACGACAGCGAGCTAGAGAGCTCCATGTTGACCAATATTGCCCAGTTCGTGGCAAATAGCGCCGATGCCGGCTCGATTTCCATGATGGCAGATCGCGCAATGGGCGCGGCAGGGCGCATCACGCTAGAAGATGGTGATGCTGGCACGCGCATACAGTTGGCACTGCCGTTCAACCGCGCCTGGGCGTCGGTGGGCAAAGCCTTGCCCGAGTCGGGATTTGCGGTTGATGATAAGAATCGCAGTGAAGGCGTGTATTACGTGAGTTTTATTGGTACCAGTGAAGAGCGCGAGCAAGGCTGGTTCGATTGGCTCTGGGGCTCAAAAGAGGAGCATCCGCTGGCAGGCCGGCAATATTTAGTGAAACTGGCAACAGTGGCAGATGATGCCGTGATCATTACCTTGAGTCAGCAAGACGGCTCAAGTGCTGACCGTAAAGAGCAGCAGGCTTTGCTGACCTTGCTCAAAGGCAACATTAGCTGATGCGTTTTGCCTCCCTCGGGAGCGGCAGCAAGGGTAACGGCACGCTGGTCTACGCCGGCAGCACTTGTCTCTTGGTAGATTGTGGTTTCGGTCGACGCGAAGCAGAAAGACGCTTAGCTGAGCGCGGTATCTCTCCCGAGGATCTGGACGCGATCTTAGTGACCCACGAGCACGGCGATCACTCGGGTGGTGTGGCGGCCTTGTCTAAACGCTATGCCCTGCCGGTATTTACCAGCCATGGCACTTTGGCGAGTAACCGACTGACGGGATCCGCTCAAACCGTCGCCTTCAACGCCGGTGATGCTTTCACCGTGGGTGACATTGATGTGCAGTCCGTGGCAGTACCCCATGATGCCCGCGAGCCAGTACAATTTTGTTTCCACTGGAATTCACTCAAGCTGGGTGTTTTGACTGACCTGGGCTCTTTAACCCCGCATGTGGTTGAGGCGTTTGCGGGCTGTACGGCGCTATTACTTGAGTCCAATCATGATCTGGAGTTGCTAACGCGAGGCCCTTATCCGCCTTCACTAAAGCGTCGAGTGGGTGGGGATTACGGTCATCTCAACAATACACAAACTCGCGAGCTGCTGTTGGCACTTCCAGGATCACCGCCAACGGCATTGGTTCTGGCGCATTTGAGTGAGCAAAACAATACTCCAGAACATGTCTATGCCGCTATTGATGGCGCTTATGACCCTCAGCTGACGTCCCTCACCATTGCTGAGCAAGCTCAGGGTTTTGACTGGATAGACGTGTCTCTGGAATCGCACAGCGTTCATGTCGAAACGCTTCGGCCTGGGCTCGCGAGTTAATACTAAGTCTCACTCGTCTGTTTTTGTCGCATTGGCTTGTTGAAGCTTCCAACGTCGGTTGCTCCACAGCCAGTCTGCTGGTGACGCTTTGATGGCGTTTTCAGTAAGTCGCGCGTAACGCTCGATTAGCACATCCTCATCAACGCTTTTAGGATCTCTAGCTATCTCCGCCAGCTCGATCTGGTAACGGCCGCGGGCTGTTCGCCGGGAGTAGGTGAACGCCAGTGGAAAACCGGTGGCACGCGCTAGGGCGGCCCCGCCAGAGAAAAACGCGGTGTTTTGATTGAGAAAAGTCGTCCAGTGCACGCGCTCCCGAAAGCCGGGCGATTGGTCGGCAACCATGAAAATCAAGCGTGGTGTGCGCCGATTTTTGATCACGTCTCTGGCCGCATCGCGCATTTCAATGGCGTGAGCTCCAAATCGGCAGCGTGTCTCTAAACTAAACCGGTTGGCGTCAGGGCTGTGCAGTGTCTTGTAGACAAAGGCGGATGACACCGGGTACTCAGCAGCAGCCCGATGCAACATCCACTCCCAGTTGCCCATATGAAGTGTTAATACGATCACCGACTGCTGGAAGTTATCACTGAGGTCGGTGAGTAGTTCGGGATTAACAATGGTTAAGCGTTCTCGAAACGTATCCAGCGGTAGCTCGGAACCTTTAATTACCTCTAACGTTGTATCGGCAAGGTTACTGTAAAAGTCGTGCCTGAGTCGTTTGCGCTCAGCTGGACTTTTTTCAGGGAAAGCCTGCAATAAGTTGCTGTTAATGACTCCTCTTCGATAGCCCGCTAACCGCTCAATGACGAAGGCCATAATTGACGCCAGCGAATGCAATACACCCAAGGGTAGGCGAGCCAGTAGTTGGTAGAGGCGATACGTCATGATGATTGGCAGTGCGCTGGGGCTTTGATAGTAACGCGCTCATTGAATCGGGCAAGACCTGAGCACTGAAGTGCGCTGTTGCCCGTGAGCGTAAGTTGCTCCAATTTGGGCAGCGTGCTTAGGGGTACACTGTCTACAATTTGATTGCCATCGAGTTCTAGATTGACCAACTCAGGTAGTTGACCCAGCTCGACCAAGTTGCGAATACGATTTTCTGACAGCTTAAGTTGCTCAAGACCGGTGAATGTCGCCAGACCAGCCAGTGACTCAATCCCCGCATTGGTACACACCAATACGGTAAGCTGACTCGCTGCCCGGACATCTCGGTCTATAATCTGCTGACGCAGACATTGCTCAAGGGCTGGATCTGCGACGTCATAATTGGCGAACAAAGGCTGAGCGCCAATGATTATGCGGTCGTTGAACGTTATGTCATAGTTTTGACATGCTGGCAGTAAGGCAATGGCGACCAGTAATAGAGCGACCGTTGAGCGCATGTATCCTCCGTCATAGAAGGGTGCATGATGCCAATTAAATGGCTTGAGAAACACTCCATGATCAAAGATCGGGCAACGTCAGCTTCTACCATTAGTGTGGTACCTGCCATGGGTGCTTCTCGGCATCGTGCGCAGCAGATTGCCACAGAGCTGAACTACCCTTTTTCGGTTGATCTGAGCGATCCCAATGCCGTCATTTTATTGGTGGTCGATGTGAACGATGCTTGGCTGCAGTTAAATGTCGAACCGCGCCCAGGTCCGGTGGCAGTGAACTTTGATGCGCCCGCGTTGCAGTTTCGTCGACGCAGCGGCCACAACGAACTGTTAGGCCGGGCGGTGGGTATTAAGCAGGGCAATTTACCTCACGTACTTGACGCTACCGCAGGGTTAGGGCGCGATGCCTACGTACTAGCGGATTCAGGGTGCCATGTGCGGTTGATTGAGCGTTCGCCGGTATTGGCCTGGCTGTTGCGGCAGGCTATAGAGAAAGCCTCGATTTCGGCTATCCCTGCGGTGCGCGAGGCAGCCCAACGCATGGCGGTCACCGCGGCCGATAGCACGGGCCAGGTGGTGCAAGCTGGAGAGGTGGTGTATTTGGACCCGATGTTTCCTGACCGAAGGCAGAAGGCCGCAGCGAAAAAAGATTTGACCTTACTGCAGCATTTGCATGGCTCGGCCGATGGGTCGACTGTAGATGACGAGGCTGGCGCACTGTTTGACTGGGCGATATCCCAGCAAGCCTCTCGAATCGTCGTCAAGCGTGGATTAAAAGATGTGCCGCTGGGTGGCAAACCCACCTTCAGTTTGAAAGGCAAGGCTATTCGCTTTGATGTCTATGCACGCTAGGAGAATGCGATGACGACAGCTTTGATCATATCGGCCACTGCGGTGACAACAGAACAGCTCTGTGGCGTTGGCACGGCCGTGGAGCGTGTTTTGTTGGCGAGCCCTCATGGGCTTGAGTCCAGCGATCGTCGGATTGAGCATCATGCGTTGACGCTGTCGCGGGTGATTGATCAGGGCCGCGTTTGTGATTTGATTAGACAGCGAGGCCCGCTAGAGGAGAGTCATGTTTTTTTAAAGAGTGCTCTCGAGGGTAGCGACGCCAACGCGGCTGAAGCCGAGGCCGAGCGTGTGCAGTTGGCGATAGCCGGACCGGCACTTGCCCTGCGCGCTTGTTTGGCGGGTATGAAGGTACAGGGGCGTGGCCGAGTTTGCCTCCATGCACCCGAGGGTGCAGCCGATCTCGACGCAGCAATTGCCGCTTTTTGGCAAGCATGGGTGGTTCAGCAAAAATGCCGTTTAGCCGAGGACGGCTTTGATGGCATCGCCGTCACCTATTTCGATTGAGTATCTGAATCGATTATGTTCGGGGCGTTATGCCTCGATGAACAGCCGATTAAGGACGCCACGGTAAATGTGTGCAAGGCGGGGTATGTCCGCAACACGCACGTGTTCGTCTATCTGGTGAATCGAGGCATTGACTGGTCCGAGCTCTACAATTTGCGTCCCCAAGGTGGCGATAAATCGCCCGTCTGAAGTGCCACCACCGGTGGAAAGGGCGGCAGGCTTACCAACTACCTCGGTCAAACTGCCTTGCACCGCTGACACCAGCTGTCCAGGTTCCGTCAGGAACGGGTTGCCACTCAACCGCCAATCAATTGAAAAGGCGACACCGTGAGCAGCGAGGATTTGCTCGCAACGGGCTTGTATTTGTTCGGCTGTGGTTTCGGTGCTGAAGCGAATATTAAATTGTGCCTGCAAATCACCGGGAATGACGTTACTGGCACCGGTGCCCGCATTGATATTGGAAAACTGTAAACGGGTGGGTTCGAAAAAGGCGTTGCCTTCATCCCACGATTCGCTAGCTAACGCGTCGAACGCGGCGAAGGCACGGTGAATAGGATTATCTGCCAGCTGTGGATAGGCAATATGCCCCTGCTTTCCGTGCACGGTAATGGTGGCACCAAGACTGCCCCTGCGCCCATTTTTAATGACATCACCTAATGTGTTGCTGCTTGAGGGTTCCCCAACCAAGCACCAATCAATGTGTTCTTTTCGTTGTTGCAGTGTTTCAACCACTTTAACGGTGCCATTTACCGACGGACCCTCTTCGTCAGAGGTAATCAGGAATGCAATACGGCCCGTAAATTGGGGGTGTTCGCCAATAAACGATTCCGTGGCCGTTACCATAGCGGCGAGGCTGGTTTTCATGTCTGCCGCGCCACGTCCATACAGACAGCCATCGCGTTCACTAGGACTAAAAGGCGGCGATTGCCACGCCTCCAGTGGTCCGGTTGGTACCACATCGGTATGTCCAGCGAAGGCCAAGGTGGGGCCTTCTGTGCCGTAAACGGCCCAAAGATTGTCGACGTCCTCAAAACGCAGGCTTTCACAGGTGAAGCCTAACGCCTCGAGGCGCTCGGCCATGAGGTCCTGGCAGCCGGCATCCTCGGGCGTGACTGACTGACGGGTAATCAGCTCCCGGGTGAGATCGATCGTTGCCTCTGCCCAATCAGTTGTTGGCATGCAGCAGCTCATTCAATTCAATAGCAGAGCGGTTGGTTAGGCACTCGACCACACCAGTGGTACTGTTTCGGCGAAACAGGAGATCAGAGCGCTTGGCGAGATCACGGGCGGAAACCGTCTCTACAGGTTTGCGCGCACCGTCGAGCATGGTGACTTTCGTACCGGCAGTGATAAACAAGCCTGCCTCAATAGTGCACCGATCCCCCAGCGGAATACCTAGGCCCGCATTGGCGCCGATCAGGCACTCCTTGCCCACAGAGATGACGATATCGCCGCCGCCAGATAGGGTGCCCATGGTGGAACAGCCTCCACCCAGGTCTGAGCCCGCGCCGACCCAAACACCAGCGGAAATACGACCTTCGATCATCCCCGGGCCTTCTGTACCGGCATTGAAGTTAATGAAACCTTCATGCATCACCGTGGTCCCTTCGCCTAGGTAGGCGCCAAGGCGGACCCGTGCGGTGTGCGCTATACGAACGCCTTTGGGCACCACGTAATTGGTCATCTTGGGGAACTTGTCCACGCTCGCGACTTCAATTATCTGACCACGAAGTCGGGCATCGAATTGTCGGTCGGGTAACTCATCGAGACTGATAGGTCCTTCATTACTCCAGGCAACATTGGGTAATAAGGGGAACAGGCCATCGAGTTTGGTGCCGTGGGGTCTAACCAAGCGGTGCGACAGCATATGCAATTTTAAGTAGGCTTCCGCCACATTCTGGGGGGCTTGGTTATCGGCAAGCGAGGTGGCTACGACAGTACTACCCGCATCCTTCAGTCGCCGTGCAATGGCGGCTTGCTCGTCGGCACCGGCCCCGGCAAGCTGGTTTTCCAAGGTATTGAGAGCGGCGGCATCGAGCTCGCCGTTCACGTCGGTTAGCACATCAGCCAGTGCGCCTTCGACGTTGGCAATGGGTGCGGGGTAGTACACGTCAAGGGTGTCTCCGGCCGCACTTTTCGTGGCAATCCCCAGGCCAAAAGCGTGTAGTTGTGTCATATCGGTGTCCTTACTGTGCGTTGAATTCGGTTTGGTATCTAGCGCTGTCGAAGCCCACCAGCGTGCGGTCACCGTGTTCTAATACGGGGCGCTTGATCAGTGTGGGGTATTCGGCAAGTAGTGCCGCCGCTTGGGCGCCGCTCGCCTGTTCACGCTCGCTATCTGATAG
>Ga0181577_10004303_pt1 | contig 11002 bp, 9 predicted proteins | sample 101ome_21_FD_132468 | JGI IMG/M metagenome (GOLD analysis project Ga0181577, IMG submission 132468) | Coastal salt marsh microbial communities from the Groves Creek Marsh, Skidaway Island, Georgia - 101413BT metaG (megahit assembly) | ecosystem: Environmental > Aquatic > Marine > Intertidal zone... | reverse complement strand
GTCAGGTAAACCACCACCATGTTGTTCTGCGGATCAACCCAGTAGGTGCTGTGATAGGCACCGCCCCAGCCGTATTCGCCGACATTGCCCATGGTGCCGCGGGCGCCCACATCCTTGAGTACGGAAAAGCCCAGGCCCATGCCGGTGCCGGGCTGGAAGGGGATGTTGCGCAAATGGTCAGAGGTCATCAGTTCGATGGTTTTCGGACCGAGTATCCGCGTGCCATTGAGTTCACCGCCATTGAGGGTCATCTGCAGGAATTTGGCGTAATCACTGGCGGTGGACAGCAGGCCGGCGCCACCGGAGAAGGTCTCCCTGGGACCATTGACGTATTCACCCTGTGCACCCATGCCGGGGCCGTTCGGTGCCGGTTCAATGCCACCGCCCTGACGGCCACGATAAACCATGGTCAGGCGCGGTGCCTTGTCCTGCGGCAGGAAGAAATGGGTGTCATCCATGCCCAGTGGGGTAAAGATTTCTTCATCCAGGAACTCAGCCAGTGTCTGGCCGCTGACCACCTCGATGACGGCACCCAGAATGTCGATGTTGTAGCCGTAGATCCAGACAGTACCTGGCTGCGCTTCCTGGGGCAGGGCCGCCATTTTGCGGACAGTCGCCTGGATGCCGTCTGTCCTGTTGGCCAGGTACCAACCGGCAATACCCGCTTTTTCCCATTCCGCTACAGCAGGGCTGGCGCCGGCAAAACCACCATAGCCGATACCGGACGTATGGGTCAGCAGGTCACGCAGGTTGATGGGACGGTTCAGTGGCTCCAGGTCATAGCCACCGTTGTCATTGGGGACACCCACCTGGGCATCGGCCCACTCGGGAAAGTATTTGCTCAGGGGATCGGAAATCAGCAGGTCGCCGCGCTCGTGCAGGATCATGATGCCCGTGGCGACAATGGCCTTGGTCTGGGAGGCGATACGGAAAATACTGTCTTCGCGCATGGGTACATTACCAGCGATGTTCTGCATGCCTTTGGCCGAGGAATAGGCAATGCGCCCGTCCTTCAGCACCAGTGCCACGCTGCCGGCAACCTGGCGGTTATCAATGTAGGACTGCAGGACATCATCGAGTTGCTCGAGCCGGTCTCGGTCAAAACCCAGGCGGTCGGGACGTGTCCTGGCAAAGTCCTGGGCGGACAGCGAGGTGGTGACAAAGACGAGTACGGTTAACAGCGCAAGGCCGGTCTTGTTGAGCAGCTTCATGATTCCCCCTGAATGGAATGGTGCTTGTTATTGATGTTTTTTATTTGTCAGATGAACAGTGAGATGACAAGGTCAAACAGGGTAAGCAGTATACTGCCATAGAGAGCGGGTACAAAACCGTTGACCCGAAAGCCGGAGACGACAGCGGCCGAAAACCTGAACATGCAGGCATGCAGGACAAACAGGAACAGGCCGAAGGTCAAAATCGTGAACGGCAGTGTCACCAGGGTGATCACGGGCAACAGCAGGACATTGATCAGGCCCAGCACCATGGCGCCGCATAGTGCTGCCCACCACGAATCCACTTCCACGCCCTTGATCTGGCGGGCAATGAACAGGATCAGCAGTGAGCTGAGTATCAGGTGTACCAACAGTTCTGTGAGCATGGGGCCAGGTTCACTCTTTCGGGAAATTGAACATTCAACGAAGAAGGAGCAAATTCCGGGCCAGGAAAATTAAACCATTAAATTCAGATAGTTATGCTTGTTCGTGCGCGGAAAAGTCGGGCCGAATGGTGATCGGGGCCAATAGTTGGTCTTGTGTCAGAAACGGCCGTCCAGTGAGACCAGCCAGGTTTGAACTCAGGGCCGGTAGAAGGTAATCAACCTGCCCGCGGTAATAACCCCAATCCAGCAGGCCAGGGAAACACCGGCCATGAGTTTTACTTTCCACGGCATATCGGCTTCGGGTCCCAGGGTTTTGGCTTCCTGGAAAACCGTGGAATAGAAGCACAGCACATTGATACCGGCTACCAGTAAAAACCGCAGTTTGAAACGGAATGAATCATTGAAGATGTACTGGTCAGCATCGCTCACCAGGAACAGTGAACCCGTGGTGACATTGACCAGGAAGCCGGCAACGCCAAAGGGAATCAGCTTGTGAATGGCCGCCAGGGGAATGCCCCTGGCCATGCCCAGCATGCGCAGGTCCACCAGGCCCACCGACCCCACCAGCAGGCAAAGGCCCATGAAGTGCAGCGACTCTGCCATGGGCCATGACCAGTAACCCTGGGAAATAAAGGCCTCGGAGAGCCAGGTGCTTTCCAGCCAGTCGCTTAGTGCCTGCAATGTGGGATTGCGGTCCATAGATCAGAGGGTCCCTAGATACTCATGAGATTGACATAGGTGTAGGCCAGCAGGCGCCCGGCCACGATGGCGCCAGCCCAGAGCACGGTGGAAATGATGGCCAGATTTTTGGCACGCCTGGGTATTGCCCCGGTGTCATAGACCTTGTTGCCAAGAATGTTCGTGTTGAACCACTGCAGGTTCCACAAGGCCAGGGCTATACAGGCAAGCTTGATGTAAAAGACGGGATTGGTCAGCGCCTTGGTCGGGTAGCCGACCAGCAGCAGGATGCCGGAGATAGCGTTAACCACCAGGGCCAGCATGGCAACGGGCAAGAAGCGGCTTAACAGGGTTAACGGTATGCCCGGGGCTGCGCCCAGTACCCGGGCATTGATGGCCAGGGCGACACCGACCAGGAAGCCCATGCCCAGGGCATGAAAGGCAATAATGACGGGAAAGGCCATGGTCCAGCCGGTCTCACCCCGCACCCAGCTACTCAGGCTGCTGGTTTCAAGCCAGATAAAGAATGCTTCCACTTTTCCCCCTTGCCCTGAACGCAGCCAGAACAGAGTGCCTATCATAGGCAAACCCGGGTAGCGGAGGCAATGGCTAATTACCGTGTAATGTCTTGTTTTGAAACTCAACAGCACCGTTGTTCGGGGCTAAAGCCCCTCCCACAGACTTCAGGGTGACCTGCTGATCCAGGTGGTCGAACAGGAATAATTCCCGTCTGAAAAAGTGCCAACCTCAACCTGGTGGTTTCATCAGAGCATGTGGGAGGGGCTTTAGCCCCGAACAACCACCTGGTATTTACAAACTGTGGCAATTCCAATTACCGACACTTGGTTTTTTACCTGGCCTGATCGTGTAAAATGCCCCCTTTTTTCAGGGCACTGGCCCGGGCAGGCTGGAAAGTATCCAACCTTAACAAGAGGAACAGGGACACATGAATATGACTTTTCGCGGCATATTACTCACAGCAATGGCAGTATTGCTCAGCGCCTGCGGCGGTAGTGATGACGCCAGTAGCGGCACAACCATGGCCCCGGATGCGGGCTCTGTCCAGACAGTCGCCCAGGAAGTGGTGCCGTGTCCTTCGGATCCGGGCATTACCTATATTTGCGGACTCATGAATGCCGAGGATCTGCTCATGGTGGGTGATACCGGCATGATTCTGACCTCGGGCATGGCCAATGAAACCACCAATGGTCACATGTACCTGGTCAACCCGCTGGATGACAGCTGGGAAGAACTGGTGGGCGGGCCCAACTATGCTGCCGATCATGACACGGCCATGTTTCCCAACTGCCCCGGACCGATGGATGTCAGCAACTTTTCCTCCCACGGCCTGGCCCTGGAAGAAACCGGTGCCAACGTCTTTGACCTGTACATCACCAGTCACGGTGCTCGCGAGGCCATCGAGGCCTTCACCCTGGACCTGAGTGAAGGGATTGCCGAGCTGACCTGGAAAGGTTGCGTATTACTGGACGATGCCATCATGCATAACAGTGTCGCCATCCTGGATGACGGCGGCTTTGTCACCACCCAGTTCATGAACTGGGAAGCGGGTATAGGCGCTGTTTTTGCAAGCCCCAACGGTGGCGTTCTGGAATGGCACCCGGGTGCCGAACCAACCCTGATTGAAGGCACCATGCTCACAGGCCCCAATGGTATAGCCGTGTCTGAAGACGGCCGCTATATCTTCGTGGCCTCGTTTGGCAGCCGTGAACTGGTCCGTTTCGATCGCAGTAGTGATCCGGTGACCAGTGAATCCGTAGAACTGGATATCGTGTTGGATAACGTACGCTGGGGTACACAGCCGGGCAAACTGCTTACAGCTGGTAACAATGCAGAGGGCGGTGGCTGGTCAGTGGTTGAGGTGGACGCCGACACCCTGGAAGTTGTCACTGTCGGCAGTTTCGATGACAGCATCGCCATGCAGGGTGTCAGCTCTGCGCTCCAGGTTAATGATGAAATCTGGGTCGGCACTTTCAACGGTGATCGCATCGCCTATTTCACCAGGCAGTAAGCAGTATTTGATTACGCCGGCTGGTGAACGATGTTCACCAGCGGGCTTTTTCTTATTTAAAATTCAAGATAATTCATGAACAAATTCCGTTTCGTAATATTGCCCATGGCAGTGATGGCTGCTTCCGCCAATCCGGCCCTGGCACAGGATGAAAAGAATTACGATGCCAGTATCGCATTCGGCTATGTTGGCACTTCAGGCAACACCGATACCGACACCTACAATCTGGAAGTACTGTATACCCTGAACACCGAAATGTGGGAACACAACGTCAAGTTCCAGGCACTGGGCTCCCAGGAAAACTCCCAGGCCAAAGCCGAGCGCTACTTCCTGCAGGACAAGTCAGATTACAATCTCGATGAAGACCAGTACCTCTTCCTCAAGGGCAGCTACACTGATGACCGTTTCAGTGGTTTCGATTACCAGGCAGCTGTTTCAGCCGGTTATGGTCGTCACCTGATCAGGAATGACCGTTTTGAATTCCAGGGATTTGGTGGTCTCGGTTATCGTGAAAACAACCTGCTCGGGGGAGGTATTGAAGGTGAGGTTATTGTGAGCCTTGGTGAAGAATTTGGCTGGCAAATCAGTGATAACGCTGCGCTGACCCAGAGCTTCACGACTGAAATCGGTGATACTCGTACAGTATCAGTATTCGAGGTAGGCCTGGAAACCAACATCATTGGTGACATCACCACGAAAATTGCCTTCCAGGCACGTAACAATTCTGATGTCCCCGTTGGCCGTGAGAAGACAGATACCCTCACCAGCATCAGCCTGGTCTATTCCTTCTAATACAGGTAAGAGGACGTTGTAGGTCGGCATAGGCCGCAGGCCGTTTGCCGACAATGGAGCTGCCTGTCTGCCGTAAGGTAGGTCGGATAAGGCCAAAGGCCGCCATCCGACAAAACTCACTGCGCTACTTACACCGATTGATCAGTGCATTGGTCGAGGCATCAAAGTCTGATGTCTCGCCCTCACTGGTCAATGCCTTGTAAATATCCGTACTCAACACCTTCCCCAGTTCGACCCCCCACTGGTCAAAGGCATTGATGCCCAGGATCACGCTCTGGGCATAAACCTTGTGCTCGTAGGCCGCTATCAGGCTGCCTAGGGATTCCGGTGTCAGGGACATCAGCACGAGGGTATTGCTGGGTCGGTTGCCCGCGACCACCTTGTGCGGGGCCAGTTCTGCGGCCGCCTGTTCATTCATGCCCTTGTTCACCAACTCAGCATGGGCCTGTTCCAGTGTCTTGCCGGCCATCAGGGCCTGGCTTTGCGCAAAACAGTTGGCCAGCAGTTGCTCGTGCTGTTCAAGGTTCTGGCTGCTGGTTTTGGCAACGGCAATAAAATCTGCCGGCACCAGGTGGGTGCCCTGGTGAAGCAACTGGTGAAACGAATGCTGCCCGTTGGTGCCGGCACTGCCCCAGACAATGCCGCCGGTCACAGTCTTTACCTTCTGGCCATCGCGGGTCACCGATTTGCCCAGGCTTTCCATGTCCAGTTGCTGTAAAAAGGCCGGAAATAAATGTAGCAACTGGCTGTAGGGTAATATGGCCCGCGATTCGGCCTTGAAGAAATTCAGGTACCAGCAGTCGAGCAGGGCCATCACCACTGGCAGGTTTTCGGACAGGGCGGCCGTCCTGAAATGCTCATCCATGTCGTGGGCACCGGCAAGCAGCTTGCGGAAGTTGTCCATGCCGATACCCAGCGCCACTGGCATACCGATGGCCGACCATAGCGAATACCGCCCACCGACCCAGTCCCACATGGGAAAGATATTGTCCTCGGCGATACCAAAGGCGCGAGCCTTTTCGATATTGGTGCTGACTGCGACAAAATGTTTGGCCAGGTCGCTTTCCACGGAATGGTTTTCCAGGAACCAGCGCCGTGCTGACTGGGCATTGAGACTGGTTTCCAGGGTAGTAAAGGATTTGGAGGCAATCACGAACAACGTGGTTGCCGGGTCCAGGGTTTCCAGGGTCTGCTCAAGGTGTTGCGGATCAACATTGGAGACAAAATGGCAGCGAATGCCATCCAGGTGGTAATCGGACAGGGCCGTGTAGACCATGGCCGGTCCCAGGTCGGAGCCGCCAATCCCCAGGTTGACGACATCGGTGATCGGATCGCCCCGGTAACCGCGCCATTCCCATGAGGTCACCGACGTCACGAATCCGGCCATTTTGTGCAGGGTCTCGTGCACGGTCCGTGTGTATTCGGTTTCCCCGTCGGGGGCCCGCAGGGCCACGTGCAGGGCCGGGCGGTCCTCGGTATTGTTGATGTGCTGGCCGGCAAACATGGCGGAGATGGCCTGCTCAAGGCCGGCCGCTTCGGCCAACCCGACCAGCAGTTCCATGGTGGCAGGATCCACGTGGTTCTTGGAGTAATCCAGCAGGATTCCGGCGGCCTCCAGGCTGAAATGGCCGAAACGCTCGGGATTGTTGGCAAACAGGGTGGAAAGGGTCTGGCGGGAGAGGTTTTCCTGGTGCGATGCCAGGGCCTGCCATTGGGGGCTGTCGGTGAGCGAGGACACGGCTGCTCCTGTGTGATCATCGAAGCATTAAAGTGTAACCTAATTATTGATCAAAAGGATGGGCATTGGTAATATGCGCGGCCTACACCGATACCGTTGCGGCAGGCCCGTAAAGCATGTCGAAGCGTAGGCCGGAAATTGCGGAGCAATCTCCGGCAATCAGTGGCAAAGCCACTGAAAGGTAAGCGGTGGGATACCAGTCTATTAGCCGACTTCAGATACTGGTACCAATTCAAAAGTTTTCGCCGGCATAGCTCAGCCGTGGTAGAGCAACTGACTTGTAATCAGTAGGTCCCGAGTTCGACTCTTGGTGCCGGCACCAAATACTAAAGCTAACTCAATGAGTTAGCTTTTTTTTTGCTTTTAACATACAGCCTCCTGTCCCTGACCTTTCCCCCGTAATTCGTACCACGACTAGAGAGAGTTTTCCTTTTAAACTGACGATGAGGAGAACTCGAGATGAAGCGAAAACGATTTACTGAAGAACAGATTATCAAGGCCCTGAAGCAGCAGGAATCCGGGGTGAAAGTGCAGGATATCTGCCGGGAAGTAGGCATAGCTGAACAGACGTTTTATCGCTGGAAGTCGAAATACGGCGGCATGGACGTTTCCGAGGCCAAGCGGCTGAGGGCGATGGAGGAGGAAAACAGCCGGCTGAAGAAACTGCTGGCCGATACCATGCTGGAGAATGCAGCGATTAAGGATGCCCTGTCAAAAAAGTGGTGAAGCCGGCCCAGCGCAAGGAAGTAGTAAACTACTGGCTGCAGCAGGGTTGGCTGAGTGAACGCAAAGCGTGTCAGGTCATCGGCCTAAGTCGATCCGGGCTGCGATACCGTTGTCGACGTCCAGAGCGGGATAAACGGCTCCAGGAGGCCTTATTGGCCAAGGCTACCGTATATCCTCGTTATGGTTACTTGATGCTGCATGGGCTGCTGAAGAATGAAGGGCTGGTGGTCAACAAGAAGCGAACTTATCGGCTTTATACAGAAGCTGGTTTGCAGGTCAGAACAAAGAAACGGAAGAAGCTGCATCGACCCAGGATCCCGATGATCTTGCCGACCAGAGCGAACGAGCGGTGGTCTATGGATTTTGTTCATGACCAACTTGCTGATGGCAGGCGGTTCAGGGTCTTCAATATCGTTGATGACTTCAGCCGGGAGTGCCTAGAGCAAATCGTGGATACGTCGATCAGTGGTTATCGTGTATCCAGGCAACTGAATCATTTACTGGAAACCAGGGGACGACCAAAGAGCATTGTCTGTGACAACGGCACTGAATTTACATCGAAGGCCATGTTCTTTTGGAGCCGGGACAACCGAGTAAAGCTGAATTTTATTCAGCCTGGCAAACCCACTCAGAATGCGTTCGTAGAAAGCTTCAATGGCAAGTTCCGTGATACTTGCCTCAATCAGCACTGGTTCAGATCACTGGATGAAGCAAGACAGATGATTGAAGCTTGGAGAATAGATTACAACGAAGTCAGGCCACATAGTTCACTTGGCTATCTGCCACCGGCTGCCTTCGTGAGGAAAATTGCTTGAAAAACTCTCCCTAGAAACGGTACAAATCCAGGGGAAAGGTCACCCGGAACATCTAGCTTCTTCATACGCAGTGATAGCCAGTATTCCTCTAACCTAGCCGTCATCAGCAATGATGCCTTCTCAGCAACACTTTGAGATTTGGTTCTAAGTGATAGAACAATACGAGGCTTGCTATAAAAACCTCTTAGATCACTGGGGACTTTACGGGAGTAGTAGAACACTCTCCCTTTCATGTATGTGTAGGTTGGGTACCTACTTTGGGTCAACTGTTTTGTCACCACTAACACCTCTGGCTATGAAGTTTTCTAAGCCTTTCAAGGAGTTAGTGGAAGAGAGTGGCGCGCCCGATAGGATTCGAACCTATGACCTTTGCCTCCGGAGGGCAGCGCTCTATCCAGCTGAGCTACGGGCGCAATAACTTTTCATTCTTTGCGGGTTAACCTGGAACCCGATCCGCCTTTCGGCGGATTGCCCGATAGGATTGATTCGGAATTTGAACAAGTCAAATTCCTCACCCCTTCGGGGGGCAGCGCTCTATGGGAGGCAAAGCCTCCATGTCGGATGACGGCCTTTCAGGCCTCTTCCGACCTACGCTACGGGCGCAATAAAACTTTTACAACTTTCCAGGGCCCGCCATCATACTGGAAATCGGGTTTTCGCTCTAGCTATTGGTAATCGCCTGCCCACAGCACTATTGCACCCTTTTCAACTCGTTTTGATATCTGTCAAATGGCTAAAACCCTGTCAGCCTAGAATGAGCTTCCCCTTTTATTTTATCGGAGAAATTAGATGTACAAAGGATTGAAATTCCTGTTGGTCCTGATTGTCCTCACCTGGACCGCACTCAATGTTCAGGCGCAGACTCAAGGGATTGATGAAGCCTCAGACCTGCAATACATGCGCGAAGAGGAAAAACTGGCGCGCGACCTGTACCTGGCGTTTTACCAGGCATGGAACAATGACATTTTTTCCAACATTGCCAATTCAGAACAACGTCATATGGATGCGGTCCTGACCTTGTTAAACCTGTACGGCATTACTGATCCGGCGGCTGTCCAGCCGGAGGGGCAGTTCTCCGATACCGGTTTGCAGGCACTTTATGATGAGCTGCTGGCACAGGGGATGGCCTCTGAAATTGCCGCGCTTGAAACCGGCATCCTGGTCGAAGAAACCGATATTGCGGACCTGGAGACGGCCATTGGCGGTACCAGCAACAGTGCCATTTTGCGTGTTTACCGCAACCTGCTGAAAGGCTCGCAAAATCACCTGGGGGCCTTTACCAACCGGCTGGTCCAGCTCGACTCCACTGCAACCGGTGGTACCAGTGCCGGACCCGGGGAAGGCCTGTCAGTGTTTGAACCGCTCAGCCAGACGCTCTACATTCCTGCCATTGATGTCACCACCAAATCAGGCAACACACAAGTTTATGATGCCTATTTGCGAGTCGTGGAAGCATTGCCGGTTACCCTGGAATTACTGACTGTTACAAAGACCGACAAAACACCGAATGCACAACATGCCAGCCTCGACCTGTCAACGGGCCTGCTCACTGTACCGCAACTGGTTGTCGGCTCCAGGCAGGTGGACAGTCTTGATGGCGAAACCTACAACGCGACTTTCCAGCTGGAGAACGACACCAGTCTCATAGTTTTTGTCCTGGTTGATCTGACCCCCTGAAACACAGTCATTCGAGCAGTTTCCTTGTGCGCTCCGGGAGCCTCGCGTAGAATCGCGTGCCTCCCGGAAGCACTACCTGTTTGATCCGAATGTCCGAACAAGAAACCGAAAAAGCCGCCGAAGACGCTCCAGCAGCGCCAGCCAGATCCATGCCGCGCTCCTTTGCCGCGCTGGAATCCGTGCCGTTTCGCTGGCTGGTCTCCAGTCTCGGCACCTTTTTCCTCGCCATGCAGGGCCAACTGGTAGTGCGCTCGCTGCTCGCTTATGAGCTGACCCAAAGCCCCTTTGCCCTGGCCATGGTCAACCTGGTCATTGCCACGCCCATGTCCATCGGGCTGCTGTTTTCCGGCGCGATTATCGACCGGGTGGAACGGCGCGGGCTGACCATCATCAGCCAGACCATCGTGCTGCTCAATGAACTGGTGGTCCTGGTGTTACTGGTCATGGGCGTGCTGGAGTTCTGGCACTTGCTGGCCACCGCCTTCATTCTTGGCATTAACTTTCCCTTCCTGATGCCCACCCGTACCGCCATGATCTACTCCCTGGTCGGGCGCGAGAAGCTGGGCAATGCCATGGCCCTGCAGGCGACTTCCCTGAATATTGCCCGCATTGTCGGCCCGGCGGGTATGGGGCTGCTGATTCCGCTGATCACCATGGAAGGCGCTTACCTGGTGTCTATCCTGCTGTACGGTTTTTCCATTATGGCCATGCTGATGCTCCCCAAATCCTATCCCGAGAACAAGGAAACCAAGGGCTTCTTTGAAGACGTGACCTACTCCTTCGTTTATGTCGCCCGCAACCGGGCCATCTTGCTGTGCCTGTGTTTTGGCCTGTTTCCCATGCTGCTGGCGCTGCCGATCATCAGCTTCCTGGTGGTCTTTACCGAATCGGTCTGGGGCGTGAGTGAAACTGCCCTGGGTATCATGATGGGCAGCGTGGGTGTCGGCGGC
>Ga0181577_10004287_pt1 | contig 11021 bp, 22 predicted proteins | sample 101ome_21_FD_132468 | JGI IMG/M metagenome (GOLD analysis project Ga0181577, IMG submission 132468) | Coastal salt marsh microbial communities from the Groves Creek Marsh, Skidaway Island, Georgia - 101413BT metaG (megahit assembly) | ecosystem: Environmental > Aquatic > Marine > Intertidal... | reverse complement strand
TTGCTACCGCCACTGGTGCCGTGATCGGTGTTCTGGTCGGTCAGGAACTTTCCAATCAGAACCAAAGCGGTAATCATCACCATGGTCATCCGGCGCCGGTCATCTATACCTATCCTACCGCTGGACTTTGTGGTCATCACAGCAATCCTGGTGTACGTGCAGCTTGCGAACGCGGTCATGCAGAACGTATGCACCAACAGCAGATCCAGGCCGAGAAGCAGGCCTATTCGTGTGCTCGATATGGTCGATGCAACTACTAAAAGACGAGAGCTGATGATGCGGGCTTTGGATGAGATGCCAAAGTCCGTATCTGATGCTGTAAACTATGCGAGTGTCGGCTTTACAGCAAGGGATATAGTATTCCTACACTCGTTGTATGTGAACGGTGCCAAGACCGAGGATGAGCTTGTCACCATGATAAAACAGAAGGATGCCTTTGAGACTCTACTGAGTCCATTTGGCCGTAGGATGACAGTATGACTCGTGATGCAGCAGTACGACTGATTGATAATGCCATTCTTGCTCGTGATAACTGTAAAAAGTCTGGTTCGGAGTGGGGTGTACTATACTGGGAAACGGTATATCGTGCCCTTGTCAGAAAATTTGATAGAATGAATTGACTTTTGAAAATTCATAGTTTAGAATATGAAAGATGGGTAAGGGATCCAAGGATCTCTGAAGCTATTGATAATGAGGAACTCGGTACTCTGTACCAGATCTTGTGGGAGTTTTTACAAAATGAGCGGCATGCATCTTCTTCCGGTGTATTACTCGACGACGAGCACCAAAAAGCGCAAAAAGAAGAACAAGACTAAATCACTCATTGCGGCTGAAAAGGAACACGAGAAGTTTCTCAAACGTATGGGTATCGGGTCCCGTAGCTCAGTTGGATCAGAGCAGCGGTCTTCTAAACCGCAGGTCGCAGGTTCGAGTCCTGCCGGGATCACCAATTCACGGAGCGTAGCGCAGTCTGGTAGCGCATCTGGTTTGGGACCAGAGGGTCGGGAGTTCGAATCTCTCCGCTCCGACCAAGTTTTCTATGATCCGTCAATGGCAAAGAAACAAGAGAAGGTCTATACTGGTACAGAGATCATTGGTATCGCACAGATGCACAAGTCCAATGCAGTGCCGATTCGTAACAAGAAATCTGCCGAAGAAGTTGCAAAGATGAGGCGAGGATGAAGATTTTAATTATTGATCCGCCTTCTGGTTGGAAGTATGGATTTCCAAAAGAATTACCAGAAGGTATCAAGGATACAGAGAAATGGCTTATTGAGAATGGTTATCCGCAGCATGAAATAGATTCATACGGTGATCATTTTTATTGTCGTTTTTGGGAGCGAGAGATAGATGAGTGATATGATAGATTACTATGAAGAAGTACTGCTTCTTCGTAAGAAGGTTGAGAAGTACGAGACTATTTTCAAACATGCAATGTCTGAAAAGACTGGTGTGTTTTTTATCTCTGGTGAGGCAGGTGAGAGAGATAATAACGGATTACCTGATACCGTTTTCATCTGTCCTGCAATGGGACTTGAATGGAGTGTGGCTTATAGGAAAGACAGAGACTACTCTGCTCCTGGCTGGTGAGGTGAGGATGATAGGCATGGATGTGGCTGAGCTCTTTGTTCGATCTGGTCTTGTTCGTTCAAAGACTGAAGCGAGGAAGCATATTAAAAATGGCGGTTTAAGGGTTCAGGATATTAAAATCAAAGATCCCTTTGCACGCATTGCAGCTCACGAAAACCAAATCTTTATCATTGAGTCGAAAGGATAAATACTCCAAAAAGGAGTATCCTATGTGGGAAATGATGGAACGAATGGCATCTGATCGCTTGTGGATTTATACAAGTATTGCAGGTTCAATTGCTGGAGCTGCTTGTCTTGCCTATCTCAGTACGACACGTATAGGACTTTGGGGTTATGCTAAATTTGATCAGATCGTCGACTTTCTTGTAGAGCGCTGGGGTCTGACCTGGTTGGAACAACCGGAAGATGCCTGGAGAAAAAGGTATCCAAAGATCACCGCAAAGATTGATGAACTCGAGCAGAGGATTGAAGATTTAGAAAAATGAAAACAGTGATCGTGACTGGTGGCTTTGATCCCTTACATTCTGGCCACATTGATTATTTTAATGCAGCTCGTGAACTTGGCGATAGACTCTGGGTTGGATTGAACTCGGACGACTGGTTGACTCGAAAGAAAGGTCAGCCATTCATGTCGTATCAAGAGCGCACTGAGATTATTCGTAACCTCAAAATGGTAGATCGAGTTATTCCAGTGATGGGTGATGATCGTACAGATGATGCCACTGGAGCAATTTTCTACGCTCAATCCATCGGTGCCACTGATATTATTTTTGCGAATGGTGGTGATAGAGATGCATCAAACTCACCCGAAGAAGATTTCTATCAGCACGACACACACGTACGATTTGTATACGGTATTGGCGGTGACTTCAAAAAGAATTCCTCAAGCTGGATTCTGAACGAGTGGTCTACTCCACGAACCGATCGTCCTTGGGGTTATTATAAGGTACTACAATCAAACAACCCAGAGGTGAAGCTGAAGGAACTGGTTGTAAATCCAGGATCATCTCTCAGTATGCAACGTCATCAAGATCGAGCCGAACATTGGTTCGTATCCGAAGGTACTGTCACCGTGTATACAATTAATGCATCATCAGATCTTGAATTATTGGATACGCTCGAGAAGCATCAGTCTATCCATATTAAGAAAAAGCAGTGGCATCAAATTTGTAATAAAACGAACGAACCTATTAAAATCATCGAAATTCAGTACGGTGATAATTGTATCGAAGCAGATATAGAGAGGCTATAATGATAATCAACGACGAGACAAGAATCGAATGGATGTGGCAAGCATTCCGTCAAGGGAACGAAAATCCAAATATGGAAGAATTTATCCGTATGATATCACGAGAGTTTGCCTGTGATCTACAGGAAGCGCAGCAGAAAACCTCACATCTTCTACTGATTGATTAAACTTTTGTGACAATCAGGCCTTTGTGTAATATATAATGAAAGAGGAGACACACACATGGACCAACTAACTCTTTGGATGGGTATTGGTTTTTTACTTGCCGCCTATTCAGTTATCGCAAACGATTCAGTACAGACACTCGGTACCTGGATTGCATCTAATAATGAACGCTTTAATTATAGAATTCTTTGGGCCGCTGCATCAGCGGTTTTATTATGGGCACTTTGGTTTGGTTGGTTTACTCATGGTGGTGATATATCATATGGTCGATTGACTAAGATACCATTTCAGGAAATACAGTGGTATCATGCAGCTGCACCGGCAATACTGCTTGTATTAACACGTGTTGGTGTTCCTGTATCTACCTCCTTCCTTGTTCTATCCGCTTTTGCGTCGACTTTTGTTCTTGAAAAAATGCTCATGAAATCTATCATGGGTTATGCAGTTGCGGCAATTGCAGCCTACGCTCTATGGCATATTATCAGCCGAGTCATCGACGAGAAGAAACCTATCGGCGACCATTGGTCACGTCCTTACTGGCGAGTGGCTCAGTGGGGTACAACTGGTCTACTGTGGTGGACTTGGCTGAGCCATGATATGGCAAATATTGCAGTATTTCTGCCTCGGCAGGTTCCATGGGATATGATGATCGTTATCAGTATTATCTTTGTCGGTGGTCTTGCCTGGATGTTTAAGGAACGAGGCGGTAAGATTCAAAATATCGTATTAGAAAAATCAACAACTCGATATATTCGTTCGGCCTGTTTTATCGACTTTGCATATTTTCTCATTCTTTATTTCTTCAAGGAACTCAATTCAATTCCAATGTCGACGACCTGGGTCTTTGTCGGTCTTCTATCTGGCCGTGAGCTTGCTATTGCCACCGTTCACAATACTAAAATGAAACAAGTATTCCCACTCGTAACTCGTGACTTTATGAAGATGATGATTGGCCTCGGTGCAAGTGTGGGACTCGTATTATTGATTCACTATATTATTATTCCAAATGGCTATTGACTTTTCGGATAATATATAGTAGTATAAGTTTATTATTTCAATGTGGAGTTAAATTATGGCACGTGGAAAAAAGTCTTCCGGCAAGCATTACACTTCGAAGGGCGAGCGTCGTAACGTCAATAAGAAGATTACGAATGCAAATCGTCGGGATTATCTATCAAATCATCTTGCTCGTACTCTCAATAAAATCGATGCTTGGGAGAAGGGTAAGAATGTCGTTCTGACTATTGCAAATCCAAACACCAATGAGACCGCCAAGCGGTTCATTAAGGTTCCGGCTACTCAAGTTTGGGGTAAGCCAGGCAATAAGTATCGTATGAAAGAATCTGGTATTACGGAGATTAAGGTATGAATCGTGATGAACTGAAGACCACTCTGCTGGGTGGAGTTTGTGATGTACGTTTTACAAAGGTCGATGGTACTATCCGTGAGATGCGTTGCACTCTTAAATCTGATCTTGTACCAGCAACTGAATCCTCAGATAAGGAACGAAAGGTCAACGAATCTGTTCTACCGGTCTGGGATCTTGATAAGGAGGGATGGCGGTCATTCCGAGTTGATTCCATACTCGACGTACAGCCAGTAATGCTATGAAGTTTACAGTAACAGGACTTGAGGATAATACCGGTCAGATTAATACTGATGGTGATGTCGTCAATGCAAAGGGTGGTACAGAGATGATGAAGGAGGGGCTTATGTCTCGCCTTGATCCAAAACTTGCCGACCATTTTAATATCATCTGTTCTCGAGTACGAGAAATTAGTGACGATAAAAAGAATATCTTGTGGTTGCATGATACCTGGAACGATCCAGAGGCACAGCACCTCTCAGATGAAGAGGATCGTAAAAGATTTGATAAGCTCGTATTTGTTTCGAATTATCAATTCCAAACCTATCATCTTGCTCATGGTATCCAATACAATGAATCAATCATTTTAAAAAATGCTATCGTACCGATTCCCGACCATCAAAAGCCAAATGATGGTGTTATCAATCTGATTTACCATACGACGCCGCATCGAGGGCTTGAGGTCCTTCTACCCGTGTATGAGTATCTGTACAAGCATTTTGGAGATAAGATCCACCTGGATGTGTATTCATCCTTTAATATCTATGGATGGCCACACCGAGATGAGCCTTACGAAAAGATCTTTGAAACCTGCCGTGAACATCCTGGTATTACCTATCATGGTGCCGTTTCCAATGATGAGGTTCGAGAGGCTCTTCAGAAGGCGCATATCTTTGCCTATCCAAATATCTGGCCAGAAACCTCATGCATTGCGCTGATGGAAGCGATGAGTGCCGGTTGTGCAATTATCTGCCCTAATCATGCCGCATTACCAGAAACAGCTGCCAATTTTGCGCTGATGTATCAGTTTGATGAGGACGGAAATCGTCATGCAAATGTGTTTGCGCAGCTCCTAAATGCAGTGATCGAATCATTCTGGGCGGATGATCATCAAGGTAAATTACAGTTTCAGAAATTCTACGCAAATAATTTTTATTCGTGGGATGCTCGGATTCCAGAATGGAATGCTCTTTTAAATTCAATGAAATAATCTATTGACTTGTACTGTTAAATATAATAGTATGGTTGGATGATTGAACTGGAGAGTATCTATGGCTCGACGTGCAAGTAAAAGTCTACTGAAATCGGCTGGTAAAAGAAAAATCAAGCCTCGTACACCAAAGCACTTTGACGAAAAATATTTGGGACCGGAACCGAGTTGGGGTGATGATATTGCCACCTCAAGTCAAATTATGAATGCTTACAGTTGGTATAATTACTTTTATAATACAAAGGAAAAGATCAAGCTTTTATTCGATCACTATCCGCGCGATAAAAAAGAAATCCACCTACTGAAACGACTCCCTGACTGGAAAATTAATTCTACCTGCTGCTATCAGGCTCGGATGATGTCCAATGGCTGCAAACTGCCAGAGTCTTCTGTGAAGTATTTTAATGATAATATTGATTTACTACTGACAGAGGCAAAAAAGATCCAGGCCGAAAAGAAGGTAGAGGCCAAAAGTAAAGTTACGGTTTCCATCCAGGACAGAATCAAGGAACAGATCAGTGAATACATTGGTGAAATTGAGGAACAGGTAGACCTGTTTATGCTCGGTAAGTATAAAACAGATTTCGATATGTATAAATGGCTGCAACACAATAATGTAAAGTCTCAGCAATCGAATGCTATCGCTGATTACTATCGTCCCTGGTTAAATGAATTGCACGAGGTAAAGAAAAATACCTGCGAGCAATTAAAGGAAGGATATTCACATTTAAAGAAAGCAGAATTGAATCGGTTTATTGACTTCCTCACTGGTCTGATAGATGATGCATCAACTTGGGGTGCTAATCAGAAAACGGTTCGTAAGACTCGAGCAAAGAAACCACCGTCCGTTGAAAAGCAGGTTGTAAAACTCAAGTATCTTACCGAAAATAAAGATTATAAGGTGGTCAGTGTGGCACCTGCTAGTATTATCGGTGCAAATCAGCTGTGGTTGTTTAATGTAAAGTATCGTAAACTGACCGTCTATAATGCGATGGGTCCTGCTGGTTTTTCTGTGAAGGGTACCAGTCTGAAGGGATACGATCCAGATAATTCGGAAACCAAAACACTACGAAAGCCACATGATATTCTACCTCGTGTGCTGAGTGGGGGTAAACGTGTTCTATCAAAGGTTATGGCTGAAATAAATAGTAAAGGCAATCAGCCAAATGGCCGTATTAATGGGGACACGATACTCTTACGTGTAGTGAAGTAATGGAACAAGCAAACAATGTCTTTGAATTTCCTAATGTTGGGAATATTCCAAAAAATGAAGAGCAACTGAGTAATTACTTCGAGGACAATAAGAAAAACTATATTGACCATATTGTCGATCATTATAGTAGTCAGTTAGCGAATAAAATTGGAATGCATGGATTTGACATTTATAATGAAAGATTCAGTTGTGATTTTGCTTGCGCGGTGGAGGTATTTCGAGCATCACTCTATCGTAGTCTCCAAATACCTCATGCATTAACTCCATATATGGATGAGATTATCAGCAAAATTGATTTGTTTGATGATGAGGATTTTGTTGACTTTTAACCACAGTCGTGGTAGTATATATAGAATTGATTGAACTGAGATGAATTATGATTCTTGTTGACTTAAATCAGGTGATGATTTCAAACCTGATGATGCAGATTGGCGGCAAAAATGTTCCTATTGATGAGAACCTGGTCCGCCACATGGTACTCAATTCTCTCCGACTCTATCGTCAAAAGTTCGGAGAGAAATACGGCGAACTGGTAATTTGTTGTGATGACAAAAACTACTGGCGCCGTGACCTATTCCCATACTATAAGGCTCATCGTAAGAAGGATCGTGAAAAGTCCGGCCTGGACTGGCACACCATCTTCGAAGTACTGAATGGTATTCGAGACGACCTCAAGGATAATTTCCCATATAAGGTTCTACAGATTGACCGCGCAGAGGCAGATGATGTTATTGCATCGATCTGTCACCGATTTGGTCAACTTGGTGTCAAAAATGAATCGGCAGAATCCATTCTCATTCTGTCATCAGACAAAGACTTTGTACAGTTACAGAAATACGCTAACGTCGAGCAATACAGCCCGATGCAAAAAAAGTTTGTGACTGTGGCCAATCCAGCTCGATATATCCATGAGCATATTCTGAAAGGTGACCGCGGCGACGGTGTACCTAACTTTATCTCACCAGACGATGTATTTGTAGTTGGTAAGAGGCAGAAACCTCTTGCATCCAAAAAGATTGATGCGTGGAATGGTATGGAACCAGAAGATTTTTGCAATGAAGAAATGCTTCGTGGTTATCGTCGCAATCAACAGCTTGTGGATTTGGATTTCGTCCCAGAAGATATTCAGGAACAAGTACTTGAAAAGTTCGATGATTATAAATTAATTGGCAGAGATAAAATGTTTAATTATTTCATCGAGAAACGACTTAAAAATTTAATGGATGTAATTCAGGAGTTTTAAATGGCCTATAAAGAAGGCGTGGCTGAAATCCTTGACCGGGTTTCGAAGTTAAAAACAAAAAAGGAAAAGATCGAGGCACTACGCACGAGTCATAATCTCACGTTAGAGAATATGATTGACCTATGTTTCAATCCAAATATCAAGTTTGTGTTACCACCCGGTGAACCTCCGTATAAACCACAACCAAAAGCGGCTGATTGCCAGGCAACTCTATATGCAAACCTGCGTAAATTTGGTATTTTCCTTGAGTCTGGTCCCTATCCAAATATGAGACCATACCAACGTGAGTCTCAGTTCGTACAGTTTCTTGAGTCGCTCGACCCAGATGATGCAAAACTGGTCGTGTCAATCAAGGATAAAAAGATGCCCTATAAAGGTATCACACGTAAGCTTTTTGAAGAAGCATGGCCCGCCCTAGCATCAACTTGGAAGGAAAATGGGTAAAACATTTCGTCGAGAAAAGCGTTGGGATGACGAACCAACGGAATACAGAACCCAAAAGTCAAAAAAGAAATTTCGTAAGGAAAAGAGGTCTAAGAATAAACGGCCTCGTGTGAATGAACATGAAGAATCCGGATCAGACAGCGTATATCATCGGTAACGGCGGATCTCGTAAGGGGTTTGATTTACTCTTGCTGAAGGGCAAAGGTACCGTTTTCGGGTGTAATGCCCTGTACCGGGATTATCGGCTATCGAATCCTAAATACGTATTGCCTGACTACCTGGTAGCAATCGACAATCCTATCATTACTGAGATCGAGTCATCGGACTTTCCATCCAGTCGGGTACTCATACCGCCCGAAGATGAGAAGTGGGAACCAGTAGAGCTGCACTGGGGTCGTGCTGTAAATAAACAATGGGATCCCCAACGACCACGATCAAACGCTGGTATGAACGCCATACTTGAGGCTATAAAGTTGGAATATGAAACCCTATATGTGTTTGGGTTTGATTTCCTAGTGGTCGATCAGAACACGGCTATGTCGAATCTCTACGATGGTACTGACTGTTATGGATTGGAGACAAGGGCAAACTTACAGGATACTCGTAATCGGATGAAGTATCTTGGCCACGTTATCGAAAACAATCCCAAGACTAATTTTGTATTCTGTTATCCAAAAGAAACAATTGCCGGTGGGATATATAATCCACAGGCTGTAAATACCTGTATTACTAGTTTTGATGACTTAATCTATTTACTTTCGGAGTAAAATAATGTATGATAGTATTATGATCGGATTGATGTTATTTGCTCTGGTCGGATTATCATTTTACGCTGGTCATCAATATGCGGTACCACGTGTTACTGAGGCAATTTTGACGGTATTACATCATGACAAAATCATTCGACTCATCGAACTGGACGATGGTGAGGTCGAGGTTTATAGTGGTTCAAAATTTTATAATAGTGAAACATGAATATATTTGTACTCCATGAGGATCCCAAAACTGCGGCACAGATGCATTGCGACAAACATATTCCAAAAATGATTGTCGAATCAGCTCAAATGCTGTCAACCACCCACCGACTACTCGACGGTGAGGAATATCTAGGTCCATCCAAGTCAGGTAAACGGACAGTAAAACACTATCGTTTGTCTGAAAATGATGATCTGATTTACAAGGCAGTACATGCAAAACACCCATGTACAATCTGGACGATGCAGTCACATAATAACTATCTGTGGCATTATCACCTCTGGCGGTATCTAGCTGAAGAGTTTGAGTATCGTTTTGGTAAACTTCATGCATCGTGGGAAAAGCTCAAGGATGTTCTCTACGAGACACCACAAAATCTTGTTTATGGTGATATGACACCACACGCTCTGGCGATGCCTGATGAATACAAGGTCGACTGTCCTGTGCAGTCATATCGTAACTACTATCTTGGTGAAAAGACTCGGTTTGCGAAGTGGGCCAAAGGTCGCCCTGCTCCAAATTGGTGGAATGAATAAATACTAGTATTGGGAGGTACAATGCCGACATATAACTTTATTGATGACAGTACTGGAGTACAGTTCGAAGAACTGATGTCTATGTCGGAGCGTGAGGCATTTCTTTCCGATAACCCCAATATTCGACAACTTCCACCTGACCGCATGAACATTATTCATGGCCAGCGCTATACTGGTCTGAAGAATGATGGTGGGTTCAATGAGCAGATGTCTCGCATTGCCGAGGCTCATCCTACCAGTGCGGTCGCCAACCAATATGGTGACAAGTCTAGCAAGGCCGTAAAGACCCGACAAGCCGTAGAGAAATGGAGGGCCAAGAGGTCTGCTGACCCAAATAAATGATGATAACCCAGAAAGGTTATTCATGTCAAATCTTGCTTATCTTGACGACGACGTAAACTTTTTCGATGAGAGAATTACAAGAAAACAACGAAAGGCAAAACAGAAAAACGTTAAAACAGGTTTGAAACTCAAACGCATCGAACCTAAAACACACAACCAGATCCGACTCTTTGATAAGTATCAAGACGGACAACACCTACTCTTGCAGGGTGTGGCTGGTACTGGCAAGACATTCATCTCGTCCTATCTTGCCATCAAGGAAATTCTCTCTCATCAAACAGATAAGCAGAAATTAGTCATTGTCAGATCGGTAGTTCCCACACGTGATATGGGGTTTCTACCAGGCAGTCAAAAGGAAAAACAGAAGGCTTATGAAGCACCTTATTATGCAATATTCACAGAACTTTTTGGTCGAGGAGACGCCTATGAATATCTTAAGGGACGTGGTGTGGTGGATTTTATATCGACTTCATTCATACGTGGAATCACTCTCAATAATGCTATTGTGCTTGTTGATGAGTGTCAGAATCTGACATTCCACGAATTAGACAGTATCGTCACACGAATAGGTCAGGATTGTCGCATTATCTTTGCTGGAGACTTCCGCCAGAGTGATTTAGAAAAGGATTCTGAGAAGAAGGGTCTGATTGATTTTATGAGAGTGATACGATCCATACGTGGTTTTAGT
>Ga0181577_10004286_pt1 | contig 11023 bp, 11 predicted proteins | sample 101ome_21_FD_132468 | JGI IMG/M metagenome (GOLD analysis project Ga0181577, IMG submission 132468) | Coastal salt marsh microbial communities from the Groves Creek Marsh, Skidaway Island, Georgia - 101413BT metaG (megahit assembly) | ecosystem: Environmental > Aquatic > Marine > Intertidal... | reverse complement strand
TCGAGGCTACAACCAACCTGTGAAGAGACACACAGCGTTGCCCGGTCTCCCTCGGGAATCAGCACAGACTCAACCAGTGCACCGCCCGCGACCCGCACCGCCCACTTGCGGGTGCCATCGCTCGAATCCTGCTGGTCAGCGATCTCAGGTGGGGTAATTTCGGCACAGGCAATTAGTCGCTCGCGCAAGGCGCGCCCCAAATTGCTCATGTCGTTAAAGTCGCGGATGCCGTGGTGATGAATCCACTTCATCACCTGCTCGGCACGAAAACGCTTTTCACCCAATTCGGTGAAGAACGCTTCCATCTGAGCTCGGGTTAACCCGAGCAAATTGGTCTTAGCCGCCGAACCGGTGCTAGCAATCACCGGGTCCGGCGTCAGCGTGTCGCTCCGATCAGCGGGCACAGATCTCGCTGGCCGCAAAGAAGTACGCGATCTCACGCGCCGCCGAGGCCTCGGAGTCTGAACCGTGCACGGCATTGGCGTCGATGGAATTGGCGAAGTCGGCACGAATGGTACCGGCGGCCGCTTCCTGGGGATTGGTGGCACCCATCAACTCGCGGTTACGCGCAATGGCATCTTCACCTTCAAGTACCTGTACAACGACAGGACCTGAGGTCATGAAAGCCACTAGATCAGGGTAGAACGGACGCTCACGGTGTTCTGCGTAGAAGCCTCCAGCCACGTCATCAGACAGGCGCAGCATTTTAGAAGCGACAATGGTAAGGCCCGCTTTCTCAAACCGGGAGTAAATCTCGCCGATGACGTTTTTAGCCACAGCATCGGGTTTTACGATTGAAAGAGTGCGCTCAACGGCCATGATGTTCTCCAATAAAAATTCGCGTAATCACTGAGCCTTAGGCTCATTTCACGGGCGCGGAGTATACGGCTTAAGCCCGCTACTGTCATGACGAGCCGCTCGGCAATAATGCCTCTTTCGCAGGCACATGACTTAGCCTCTATCTAGCGTTAGTGCCGCTCCGAGGCGTGGTTAATGGTGTAGCGTGGAATCTCAACTACCAGTGGCTCTTCGCCCACCATCGCCTGACAAGACAATCGAGACTCGGGCTCCAAGCCCCAGGCCTTATCGAGATAGTCCTCCTCTAGCTCGTCGGCCTCTGCCAAAGAGTCGAAACCCTCGCGCACGATCACATGACAGGTGGTACAGGCACATGACATTTCACAGGCGTGCTCTATGTCCAAACCCGCCTGAAGCAAGGCTTCACAAATGCTCACCCCAGACTCGCCTTCAACCACCGCCCCTTCGGGGCAGATTTCATGATGAGGTAACACAACAATTTGGGTCACGCCGATGCCTCCGAGTCTAGTTCTGCCAGTGATACGCCTGTAAGCGCCTCACTAATACTGCGATCCATGCGTCGTGCCGCAAATACTTCTGAGGCCTTAGCCGTGGCCTCCGTCGCGCCGCGGATTTCCATCAAGCCATCGGTATCAATCGCGCTGGCAAGCGCTGCAACCGACTGATCGAGTCTCGCGCGCTCATCGGCATCGAGTAAATCACCGTCGGCAAGCAATGCATTGGCGATGCCATCAATAAGCTGCTCAGCCTCAAGACGTGCTTCGGCTAATTGTCGCGCCTGCATATCACCCTCGGCATTCTCATAACTGGCTCGTAACATGGCGGCCACCTCGGCATCATCCAAACCAAAGGCCGGCTTGACCACTACGCTGGTTGCCGTGCCGGTGGTCTCCTCCCTAGCGGACACCTCCAGTAAACCATCGGCATCCACCTGAAACGTCACCCGTATGCGCGCTGCTCCCGCCACCATGGGAGGGATACCGGTTAGGGTAAAGCGCGCCAGCGATCGACAGTCTGCCACCTGCTCGCGATCACCCTGGACAACATGTACATCCAGACCCGTCTGCCCGTCACGGGCGGTAGTGAACTCTTGAGCTCTCACAATGGGAATCGTGGTGTTACGCGGCACAATTCGCTCGACCAAACCACCCAGTGTCTCAATACCTAAAGACAGCGGAATAACATCCAGTAGCAAGGGGTCATCGGGACCTCGATTACCGACCAAAACATCGGCCTGACGTGCCGCGCCCATTGCCACAACCTGGTCGGGATCCAGCGAGCAGAGCGCATCTCGGCCGAAAAACGCCGACACAACCTGCGAGACAATGGGCATGCGCGTAGAACCGCCCACCAATATGACCTGATCAACCGCCTCAATCTGCGCATCAACAACACACTGACGACAAGCGTCTAGGGTGCGATTCACAAGCTCGGCACAGAGACCGTTAAAGCCGTCTCGAGTTATTACCACTGATCCTTTTCCAGCATTCAAGGCGCCCAAGGGCACCTCGACCTGAGCGGCATCAGTGAGAGCCTGCTTAGCCGCTCTCGCCATGGCGAGACTTTGTCGACGCTGGGTCGGTGAAGCCTCTAGCAGTTCAGCGCACTGTTCCAGGTGAGCGGCTAGTACCGCGTCGAAATCATCACCGCCCAGGTCAGCATTGCCGCCGGTGGCCAGCACTTCAAATACACCGCGCTCCATACGCAAAATGGAGATATCGAAGGTTCCGCCACCCAAATCGTAGACCGCGACGGTGCCGCTCTCATCGGCCTCCAAACCGTAGGCGATAGCGGCCGCCGTAGGCTCGTTTAGGAGCCGCAATACTTTGATACCGGCGAGATCAGCTGCCTGGCGTGTTGCTTGGCGTTGAGCATCATCAAAATACGCCGGCACCGTAATAACGGCCCCCTCCACGCGGTCATCCAGGGCCGATTCGGCGCGGACCTTGAGTGCCTTAAGAATTTCAGAGGACACCTCAACCGGTGTTCGAGCACCGTCAACAGTATCGAAAGCCAGGGTCTCGCCGTCGGCCAGCGAGACGTGACGATGGTGCTCGACGTCGCGGTGATCGCGCCCCATGAAACGTTTTGCCGAGGCAATAGCGTTGTCACCCTCTGCAGCATAGCCCACTGCGACACCGGCACTATCGTATGCCACCACAGAAGGTAGCAACTGACGACCCTCTGCATCGCCAAACACGGTGGTCTCATGGCCATCAAAATGGGCCACCAAACTGTTTGTGGTCCCCAGATCAATGCCCACTGCTATCCGACGTTCGCTAGGCTGCTCAGGAGTCGACCCGGGTTCGGCTATTTGAAGTAACACGTTAGTAGTCTTTCCGTTCCAATTGTTCCGCCAATTCAAAGCGAAGCTTCTTTAAGTAGAGTGCGCGAAGCCAAGCATCGCCGGCCCGATCAAGCTCGCCTTCGCTTAATGCTGGGCTGACCGCATCCAGTGTCGTGGCCAATAACGCATCAATTTCTAGCGTCAACGCCTGCAGCTCCTCAGCCTCAGCTTCCTGTACCTGCTCGCGCCATAGTATCTGTTGCTGCAAAAACGCCATGTCCACCGGGCGTCGCTCCAGTGCCGACAAATCAACCCCAGCACACTCCAGCAAATACCCTGCTCGCCGGACGGGATCTTTGAGTACCTGGTAGGCGGTATTTATTTCGGCCGAGAGCTGTGCAGCCAGGCGCTGCTCAGCAGCCGAACCTGATTGCACGTTATCAGGGTGAAACCGTTTTTGTAGTAGGTGAAAACGTCGAGTTAAATCTGCAACGTCTAAGATTTGCTGAGCAGGAAGCTGGAACAAGGAAAAATAGTCCCTACCCCCAGGGCGTTGCGCTGCCACCTGCTCGACCATGATTTAAACCGTGAAGCTCTCACCACAACCGCACTCACCAGCCACGTTGGGGTTTTTGAACTCCAAGCCTTCGTTGAGGCCCTCTGTGGCGTAATCGACAACCGTGCCATCCAAATAGACCAAGCTCTTGGGGTCAATAAAGACCTTTACGCCATGACTCTCAAACAAGGCATCCTCGGGGTCTGGCGCATCAACAAACTCCAGCACGTAGGCCAAGCCGGAGCAGCCCGACGTTTTGACACCAATTCGGATCCCCTCACCGCGCCCGCGCGCCTGCAGCTGGCCACTGACGTGACTGGCAGCCGCTTCTGTCACACTGACCGTCATGACTTGCCCTGTTTCTCGCGGTAGTTCGCCACTGCCGCTTTGATCGCGTCCTCCGCCAACACGGAACAGTGAATCTTCACTGGCGGCAGCGCTAACTCTTGGGCGATCTCGGTATTTTTGATTTGCTCGGCCTCATCAACTCGCTTGCCCTTAACCCATTCGGTTAGCAGCGAACTTGAGGCAATCGCACTGCCACAGCCGTACGTCTTAAACTTGGCATCCTCAATCACGCCATCGGCATTGACCTTAATCTGTAACCGCATAACGTCACCACATGCTGGCGCACCCACCATACCGGTGCCAACGTCGTCTTCACTGTCGTCAAGCTTGCCCACATTGCGGGGGTTTTCGTAATGATCAATTACCTTGTCACTGTAAGCCATGCTATCTCCTGCGCACCCTCTAAAAGATGCCTGTTATAAATGTGTTAGAGCGGAATTAGTGTGCCGCCCACTGAATACTGTTGAGATCGATACCGTCTTGATACATGTCCCATAGCGGGGACAGCTCGCGCAATTTCTCCACGGCGTGATGTACCTGACCAACCGCATAGTCTACGTCAGCCTCGGTAGTAAAGCGGCCAAAACTAAAGCGAAGCGAGCTGTGCGCCATCTCATCATTCAGGCCAAGCGCCCTCAACACGTATGAGGGCTCCAAGCTGGCTGAGGTGCACGCCGAGCCACTGGAAATCGCCAAATCTTTCAGTGACATTAACAATGACTCACCTTCCACGAACGCGAAACTGACATTCAATGCGCCGGGTAAGCGCTGGGTCTCGTCGCCGTTAATATGCACCTCTGGAATGTCATTGATGCCCTGCCAAAATCGCTCACGCAGACCTTGAAGCCGCACGGCCTCCTCTGCCATTTCCTCGCGTGCAATGCGCGCGGCTTCACCCATCCCCACAATTTGGTGGGTAGCCAGGGTGCCTGATCGCATACCGCGTTCATGGCCACCACCGTGCATTTGTGACTCAATACGCACACGGGGTTTACGGCGGACATAAAGTGCACCAATGCCCTTGGGGCCGTACATCTTATGGGCAGATAGCGACAACAAATCGACTTTCATGGTCGCCATATCAAGGGGCACTTTACCCGCGCCTTGGGCCGCATCAACGTGGAAAATAACGCCCGATGCGCGACAGATTTCACCAATACCGGCAATATCATTCACCACGCCGATTTCATTGTTGGCGTGCATCACGCTCACGACCACCGTGTCATCTCTCAGCGCCGCGGCAACCGCTTCAGGTGTCGTCAAACCCTGCGCGTCGGGTTCAAGATAGGTCACTTCGTAGCCCTCACGCTCAAGCTGCCGGCAGGTATCCAGTACCGCCTTGTGCTCAATTTTTGAGGTGATGATGTGCTTGCCTTTTTTACTGTAAAAATGGGCCGCGCCCTTGATGGCGAGGTTATCCGATTCCGTTGCACCCGATGTCCAAACGATCTCTCGCGGATCGGCATTAATCAGTTCAGCCACCTGACAGCGCGCATTTTCCACCGCCTCTTCGGCCTTCCAACCAAACACATGGGAACGCGAAGCTGGGTTACCAAAATTCCCCTCGGGGGATAAGCACGCCATCATGGCCTCGGCCACCCTGGGATCAACCGGGGTGGTCGACAAATAATCGAGATAAATGGGGGTATTTACTCTGGAAGCGGTCATATTTCACTCTCTACCTTCATGATGGTGCATCAACGCACCACCAACTGTTGAATAACGTCATTGGCCGCGCTTGATGACTGGCGAGCCTCGTGGCGGTCTACCAAGTCAGCCAAACTGATCTGACTCAAAAAAGCATGAATCTGTGAGCTCAGGTCTTGCCACAAATGGTGGGTTAGACAAACTTCCCCGTGGTGGCAATTGCCCTGGCCATTACAGTTGGTCACGTCGACCGACTCGTCTACCGCGTCGATAATCTCAGCCACGCAGATTGCGCCGCCCGAGCGCGCTAGGCGATAGCCGCCACCGGGGCCTCGCACACTGGTAACGAGATCGCCACGGCGCAATTTGGCGAACAACTGCTCCAAATAAGACAGCGAAATTTCCTGACGCCCTGATATGTCTGCCAAGGATATGGGTTTCTCACGCCCGTGCAGCGCCAAATCGAGCATGGCCGTGACGGCGTAACGTCCTCGCGTTGTCAGCTTCATGGGGGACTCCTCTAGCAGATAGCATTATTGCAAAACCTACTAAAATACTCAACTAAAAAACCCACTAAAACTGTTGGGTATTACTGCTCAGCTACGGCGAAAACCCCCGTGGACCTTTTTTTGAGTCTCAGTCAGCACGCCACGCAAAATATTGAGCTCCATCTCGTCTAGGCGCACCCGGTTGAATAATCGTCGAAGTCTACGCATCAGTTGACGTGGCGCTTTGGGGTCCATGAATTCAATATCGATCAAAGTCTGCTCAAGGTGAAGATAAAATCGCTCCATATCGGCAGAACTGGCAAATGGCGCATCCCAATCGTCATCCTCAGCGGCACCGGAGGGTTCCCCCAGCGCTACCATGCGCAGTTCGTAGGCGACAATTTGTACCGCCATGGCTAAATTTAGCGACGTGTAGGCCTCGTGAGTGGGGATGTGGCAATGCAAATTGCAACGCTCTAGCTCTTCGTTGAGTAACCCCCGGTCTTCACGGCCAAAAAGTACCGCCACGCGCTCACCCTTCATTGCCGCCGCGAACATGCGCTCGGCACAGTGCCGGGCATCTTGCACCGGCCAGGGAATACGGCGCTCCCGCGCACTGGTGCCCACGACAAACTGCGCATCGGCTAGGGCCGCGTCAACCGAGTCCACCACCCGCGCACGCTCCAACACATCCTGAGCCGAGGCAGCACGCCACCGGGCCTCGTCGGAGGGAAACTCTTTGGGTGCCACCAGCGTGAGCTGATCCAACCCCATATTTTTCATGGCACGAGCGACACCCCCAATATTGCCGGTGTGGCTGGGGTGCACTAGCACGATATCGATGTTGTTTGTTGTCATAACAGATGCCCTTTCGGGCGCGAAGTGTAACAAAAGCCAGTTAAACCCCTAGCCCTCCCCTGTTATGATGCGCCGCCCGCTTAGCGGTACCTGAGGAGTACACCATGGAACCTATGACCAACATTGCACTGCGTGCCGCTCGCAAGGCTGGCGACCTCATTGTGCGCGCTGGCGATGAGATGGATCGTATTGGGGCCAAGGCCAAGGGCAGCGCCGACTTCGTGACCGATGTCGACATTGCCGCTGAGAAGGAAATTCTTTATCACCTGCAGAAAACCTATCCAGACCACGCCTTTTTATGTGAAGAATCGGGGCTAATAGGCGCGGCGGACGCTGAATACCTGTGGGTTATAGACCCCCTAGACGGTACCAGTAACTTTATGAAAGGCATCCCGCATTACGCGGTATCCATTGCATGCCTCAAAAATGGTCGCCCCGAGCATGCCGTAGTTTTGGATCCCGTAAGGCGTGAAGAGTTTGTTGCCTCACGCGGCGCCGGCGCCCGAATGAACGGTAAACGCCTGCGTGTCAGTGCTGTGAGTGAGATGGCCAGCGCGCTTTTGGGTACCGGCATCCCGTTCCTGGGCCATGAAGAACGCCGACTGAAAGCCCATGCCGATACCATGGCGCAGCTCGCTGGCCAATCTATGGGGATACGTCGTGCCGGTGCTGCCTCGCTGGATCTGGCCTATGTCGCGGCAGGCCGCTTGGATGGATTTTGGGAAGTTGGCCTGAGTAAATGGGACATCGCTGCGGGCGCGCTGTTAGTTAAAGAGGCGGGCGGTTTAATCGCCGATCTATCCGGTGCCGAGGGGTACTTGGAGTCCGGCGATGTGGTCTGTGGTACGCCCAAGATCTTTAAGCACGTTCTGCAAACCGTTGGCAAAGCCCTTCGCTGAACAAGAGCCCTTCGCTGAAAAAACTCTCCGCTAGGTAAGTCATTGCCCGGCAGATACCGCCAGCACCAAGCAGCAGGGCCAAACCGCTACACAAGTGTCTCGATGGCTATGTGCTATGTAAACGCTTCTCGCTACGAGGCTTTATAGGCACCTGACACTCGACACAGCAGAGTGACTCGAGATGCACCACCATGAGGTAACCCGAGACACAACGTCTGCCAACGCGGGCGTGCACCACGGTGGCAGGCCTAAGCTGTAGCTTAACCACTGCCCGCCGCTCAGACCTGAGAGCCGTCCTCATTTAAGTCTTCTTTGACCGGAATGGCCAAATCATCTTTGCTGACGCCTAGGGTCAGCATCACCGTGGCCGCCACATAGATTGAAGAATAAGTACCAATCGTCACACCCACCAAAAGTGCCAGAGCAAAGCCGTGAATCATATCGCCGCCAAACACCGCCAAAGCCAACAGCACCAGCAAGGTGGTCAATGACGTCACCAAGGTTCGGCCCAGGGTTTCCGTCAGGGATATATCAACCACTTCAGCGCTGTCAGAGCGACGCAGCTTGCGGAAGTTCTCGCGAATGCGATCTGACACCACGATGGTGTCATTGAGGGAGTAACCAATCACCGCCAACAGTGCCGCCAACACCGTCAAATCAAACTCCATCCCTAAAATTGAGAAAAAGCCTAGAACCACCAATACGTCGTGAATCAGGGCGGCTACCGCGCCCAAGGCAAATTTGAACTGAAAGCGAAATGCGACATAGAGCATGACCAGACCCAGCGCCATCAACATGGCAATGCCGCCCTGCTCGCGTAGCTCATCACCGACCTGGGGCCCAACAAACTCAATACGCTGTAAATCGATATTCTGATCTGACTGAGAGCGCAGCATGGAGACCATCTCTGCGCCTTGATCGTCCGTAAAACCCAAGGGCAATCGAACCAGCACGTCGCGGTCGGTACCAAAACTGACTACAACCGCACCCGCATAACCCTCACTTTCCAACTGACTACGAATCTCGGTGAGATCGGCGCTATCCTCATAGACCACCTCAACCAAGGTGCCGCCGGTGAAATCCAAACCCCAATTAAGCTGTTGCGTGGATAACGAGCCAATGGCCGCCAGCAGTAGCACAGCTGAAAACAACGCCGCAGCACCGCGGTAACGCATAAAAGGCAGAATATTCATAGGGCGTCCTCCACCTGAACTTTACCGGCACTGCCACCAATGGAAAGTCGGTTAATTTTCCGCCCCCCATAAACCGTATTAACTAGCACACGCGTAAGCACGATGGCGGTAAACATTGAGGTCATGATCCCGATAGACAAGGTCACTGCGAAGCCCTTCACCGGGCCAGTGCCCACAGCGTAGAGGATCACAGCCACAATTAATGTGGTGATGTTGGCATCTAGAATGGTGGTGACCGCGCGCTCAAAACCCGAATGAATGGCCATCTGCGGCGACGCCCTAGCCGCGAGCTCCTCACGTATCCTTGAGAAAATTAGCACGTTGGCATCCACCGCCATCCCGACCGTTAGCACAATACCGGCAATACCCGGCAGTGTTAGCGTCGCCCCAATCAGGGACATTAATGCCACCAATAAAATGAGGTTAAAGGTGAGGGCTACCACGGCCGCGACCCCGAAAACACGGTAGTAGGCGATCATGAATAGCACCACCAGTGTCAAACCAATCTGTACCGACTTAACCCCCAGCGCAATATTCTCGGCACCCAATGATGGACCGACTGTGCGCTCCTCCACAAAGCTGATGGGGGCCGCGAGGGCGCCTGCGCGCAGCATCAGTGCCAGCTCGGATGCCTCAGCGGGGCTATCCAACCCGGTAATTTGGAACTGGGCGCCCAGTGCCGATTGAATGACTGGTGCCGTGAGCAATTTTTTCTCATCGTACGGCACACGAACCACCGTTTCTGCGCCTTCTTCATCGGCTTCATAGCGGGTGCGGTATTTGCGTTCAATGAACAACACGCCCATGCGGCGCTTGACGTTATTGCGCGTCGCGCGCGACATCAGCATGCCGCCCTCACCATCTAGGCTAATCGAGACGTTGGGCTGACCATTTTGATCAAAACCTGCCGCCGCATTGGAGACGCGTTCACCCGAAATAATAATGTCGCGCTCCAACCACTCGGACATGCCGCCGCGGTCGGCGCTGCGATACTCAAAACGCTGGCGTTCCGTCACCGGCGCATTGGTCTCGGCAACCAAGCGAAATTCGAGGTTGGCCACCTTACCCAAAATCCGTTTGGCCTCGGCTGTGTCTTGAATACCCGGCAATTCAACAACAATGCGGTTGCTGCCTTGGCGCTGGACCAGGGGTTCAGATACCCCCAACTCGTTCACCCGGTTACGCAGTGTGGTTAGGTTTTGTGAGACCGCGTAGTCCACCACTTCATCAATGGTAGCCTGGGTCACTTCGGCTGTAAGATTCCAGCTATCCTCAAGGTCTATGCGATCCAAGAACAGTTCGGGATAAAGCTCTGCTACCGCCGTTCGCGAGGCCTCGCGAGTAGCTTCATCGCGAAAGCGCAGAACAATCTTGGCGCCGTCTAATCGCACCATGCCACGCAAACGCTCCTCACGCAGGGCGCGCTTGATGCCATTTTCATAGGTCTCAATGCGGCGCTGGGTGGCAGCAGCCACGTCCACTTCCAGCTTGAAATGCACGCCACCGCTGAGATCAAGACCCAGCTTCATGGGTTGTGCTCCACCCTCGACTAGCCAGTCAGGAGTTGTGGGCGCCAAGTTCAACGCAACAATGTAACCGTCACCCAATGCTCTTGTTAGTACGGTCTGCGCACGTAGCTGCTGATCCCGCTCGCGCAAGCGAATCAGCGCGGTTTTACCCTCGTTTTGTAATTCCTCACCAAAAAATTCAATGCCCGCATCCTCGAGGGCTTTCTCAGCGCGTGCCAGCGTCTGGTCATCCATAAACTGGGAACTACTCGCGCCAGCAATTTGCACCGCCGGGTCGGGAGCAAATAAATTGGGCGCGGCGTAGTACATACCAAAGGCCACAACTGCCAGTATGAGCAGTACTTTCCAAAACGGGGTTCTATTCAACATGGGAGCCCATCTTTTTCTGAGTGTGATGCC
>Ga0181577_10004276_pt1 | contig 11037 bp, 8 predicted proteins | sample 101ome_21_FD_132468 | JGI IMG/M metagenome (GOLD analysis project Ga0181577, IMG submission 132468) | Coastal salt marsh microbial communities from the Groves Creek Marsh, Skidaway Island, Georgia - 101413BT metaG (megahit assembly) | ecosystem: Environmental > Aquatic > Marine > Intertidal zone... | reverse complement strand
TGATGGGCCACAGCAAGCGTCGCGCTTTATCTAGGTTGCCGTTGTCGGGCCAGCTATTGAGGGGCTCAAAGCGCTGCTGGCCACCACCGGCACCGCCGCGACCATCTGCCACACGGTAGGTACCGGCACTGTGCCAGGCCATGCGGATGAAGAAGGGCCCGTAGTGACCGTAGTCGGCGGGCCACCAGTCCTGAGAATCGGTCAGCGTGGCGCGCAAATCGGCTTTCAATGCGTCCATATCCAAGGTGGCGAATTCTGCGGCGTAGTTGAAATCGCGCCCGTACGGGTTGTTGTCGGGGTTGTGCTGTCTGAGCGGCGTCAAATCTATGCGATCTGGCCACCAAAACGTGGGGGGTTTGGCAAACGTGTTATCGGCATGTGTGGTGGCCGACAGGGTAGACGTTAACGCCAGCGCCGCTAGCAGTCCGGTCTTCTTTTTAAACATGGAGTTCTCCTGAATGTATTCCAGTACTAGGGTCTTGCTATTACTCATACGATACACAGCGATCGATGGTTTCACTGTCGCCTCTACGCTAAGCCATTAGTCATTGCTCGATCCAACCGATTTTTCTAGCGAAGAAAATCGGAAAAATCGATCGTCATCAGACTTAATGACCCGTGAAGGTGAAGGACACCCAATACTGCGCGATGATCCGGTGTCGGGGCGGTCAGTGCTGCTCGCCAGGGTGGATATTGGGTCAGGCCTGGTCAGTCGCCACCGAGTAGGCTGAGGGCGTTGACAGTCCTCTGGGTTTCTTCTAATCCAGACAAAAAACCCGGCGACATACTGTCGCCGGGTTTCCTTTCAACCTTTCAATTTGAGTCTCGCTTAAGGACTCAGCTGTGCCACCCCATCATCAGCCACTTCGGCATTGGCAATGTTGTAAGCATCCCAAGCCTGTTTCACGACATAGGCACGAAGCGCGTCGGTGTCTTCTTTGGTGAGGCTGTCCGCAAAGGACACCATGCCGCGTTCACTCAGCACGCCGTCTCTAAGCACCGAGTCCCAAGCTTGCTCTGAGGCTGTCATGGCCGACCAGCGAAGGTCGGGTAGCACACCGGAACTCACAGCAAGCGCGCCGTGGCAGAACTGGCAGTTACCGGCAAACAGCTTCATGCCATGCTCTTGTTGCGCATAGTCGCCGATCAGCTCTGACTTGGGAGTGGTTTCGATCAAATTATCAAGCGGTTTGGGCAGTACCCCGTTTCCGCCTATCTTAAAGGTGATCACGCGACCGGTTTCGGGCGCTACCGCCTCTTCAAAGGTTAAGCCGTAGGTTAAGGCAATGGTGCTACCCCAGCCTGACAAAATGCTAACGTACTGTTCACCGTCGACTTCATAGGTCATCGGAGCAGCACCTGGGCCACCCACCAAGCCGTGCGCCCAGATGCGCTCGCCCGTTTCGGCATCGTAGGCGACCAATTCGCCACCCTTGTTAGCTTGGAAAATCATGCCACTGGCCATCGATAGCGTGCCGCCGTTGAAGGGCACCGGAAAGGGCACAGCCCATCGGGGCTCGGCTTTGACCGGATCCCAAGCTAGTAACGAACCGCCACCTAATGAGCGCAGGCCTTCAATACTGCCCGCAGGTAGTTCAACCGCCCATCCGGCGTCCTCGCGATAGCCGATATTCCAGTAGCTCTTGATCGGACTGTCGGGGTTGGGTCGGCTGTATAGCAGAGGCCACGTATTTGTCGGAATGTAGACCAATCCGGTATCGGGGTTGTAGGACATGGGGTGCCAGTTGTGTGCCCCAGTCGGCCCGGGTAGCACCATAAAGTCCTCTTCCAGCGAGCGCGCCTCAGGAACCTCGATGGGGCGACCATTTTCGTCAATACCGGTGGCCCAGGTCATCTCGGTAAAGGGCGTGGCAGAAATAAGTTCGCCGTCGGCCGCATCTAGTACGTAGAAAAAGCCATTCTTGGGGGCCTGCATGACCACCCGCCGTGGCGCGCCGTCATCACCCAATGGCAGCTCTGCAATCATAATTTGTTGGGTGGCGGTGTAGTCCCACTGATCTCGCGGTGTGGTTTGGTAGTGCCAGCGGTAGCTACCAGTATCGGCATCTAAAGCAACAATAGAAGACAGGAATAAATTGTCACCGTTACTGTTGGGGTCGCGAATATCAGCATTCCAGGGGGAGCCATTACCCACACCAATTAACACTTGATCATTGACCGGGTCGTATACGATGGAATCCCAAACGGTGCCGCCGCCGCCCTCGGTGGTCCAAGCACCGTCATTACCCCAGCTGTCGTTGGCCAACGTGGCAAAGACGCTATCGGAGGCCGCACCATCGGGTTTTTTCTCGGGGTTGGGTACGGTATAGAAGCGCCAGGCTTGTTCACCCGTCTCGGTGTCGTAGGCCGTGACATAGCCACGGACACCCATTTCGGCGCCGCCGTTACGGGTAATGACTTTGTCTTTAAAGACGCGCGGCGCGCCGGTAATGGTGTAGGGCTTGCTCTGATCTACCGTCAGCGTGCTCCATACCAGCTCGCCCGACGTGGCATCCAGCGCTTCCAGGCGACCGTCGAATACGCCAACAAAGACTTTGCCTTTGTGTACAGCAATGCCGCGGTTGACGACGTCACAACAGCCCTTTATCGCGGCTTCTCCGGGCACCTTAGGGTCGTAGGTCCAGATTTCTTCACCCGTTTTGGCATCAAGGGCGTACACCACCGACCAGGCGCCGGAAACGTACATAACACCGTCGATCACTAGCGGGGTGGCTTCAACGCCCCGAGGGAATTTCATGTCATAGACCCACGCCACACCGAGATCGGACACGGTATCGCGATTCACTTGTTTCAGGGCCGAATGGCGGGTTTCACCGTAGTCACCACCGTAAGTTAGCCACTGTTCGGGCTCACTGGCCGAGGCCGTGATGCGGTCAGTATCAACGCTCGCTGTGGCGACAGTGTCCGCTATCGTAACGGATGAGTCTGAGGCTCCGGTCGGTTCAGGACTCTCGCCACAGCCCATAAGCATGCTCATAGCTAGTGTGATCGTTAGACCGGTCCAGGTTTTTGGGGTGCGGTTAGTGCTCATGTCGGCGTTCTCTTTTGGTTATTGCTGTCTATCGTCCGATTGGGGCTGGTTTACGCCCCCTGTTATATCCAAGATCGCAGTCCTCGGCCAGTGGTGACAATCTGGGCTATCAGAGTGACCAGGAATCCGGAAACATACTTGAGGGTCAAGAAAACATACTGTATGTTCAAATTCAACGATAGAGCTTCCTCCCTGACCCTTTCATTGGGTTCCGTATTGCCCCTCTAAGGAGACCTTTCTATGGACTTAGGTGTTTCTGCGCGCGTTGCCCCCATTCTTGAGCAAGTTCGCTCTTACATTGACGACCACGTACTGCCGCTCGAGGCAGAGTACGAACAGGAGGTGCACACGGGTAGTCAATGGGAGTTCACAGAGCGGCAGACCGAGATTCTGGAGACGTTAAAGGCGGGCGCACGAGAGCGCGGTCTGTGGAACTTTTTTCTTACCGGTGAGCATGGCTCTGGCTTGAATACTGTGGAGTACGCGCATTTGGCCGAAGAGATGGGCAAGAGCCAAATCGCCGCCGAGGTGTTTAATTGCTCTGCTCCCGACACCGGCAACATGGAAGTCATTCACAAGTACGGTAGTGAGGCGCAGAAGCAGCAATGGCTAGAGCCGTTACTTAACGGTGAAATTCGATCCTGCTTTGGTATGACCGAACCCGATGTTGCCTCATCAGACGCCACCAATATATCTACTCGAGCAGTGTTGGAAGGCGACGAGTGGGTTATCAATGGCGAGAAGCACTGGACCTCGGGTGCGGGCGATCCGCGCTGTAAGGTGATGATTTGCATGGTCAAAACAGACCCCGATGCACCCACGCATCAGCAGCAGTCACAAATTCTAGTGCCTATGGCTACGCCCGGAGTGGAAATCGTCCGAGCGTTAAAGGTGTTCAACATGGAGGACGCCCCCCACGGTCACATGCGAGTGAAGCTTAACAATGTGCGCGTGCCCAAGGACAACATCATTTTGGGCCCAGGTCGGGGTTTTGAGATTTCCCAAGGGCGTTTGGGGCCAGGACGCATTCACCACTGCATGCGCTCAATCGGTGCCGCGGAGCGGGCGTTGGAATTGCTGTGCAAGCGCGCCACATCACGCACGGCCTTCGGTCGCCCCTTAGCCAAGCTAGGTGGCAATATCGATATCATCGCCGATGCTCGCATGAACATAGAGCAGGCGCGACTGCTCACTTTGAAAACCGCTTGGATGATGGACAACGTGGATGTCAAGGAAGCGCGCATCTGGATTTCTATGATTAAAACCGTCGTGCCCAATATGACCTTAAAAGTTGTGGACGACGCCATTCAAATGCACGGTGGTATTGGTGTGTCGCAAGATACGCCGCTGGCGGCCATGTGGTCCGGTCAGCGAACCCTGCGGTTGGCTGATGGGCCTGACGCGGTTCATCGCATGGTGGTGGGGCGACACGAGCTGAAGAAATATCAAAGCGAGACATCTCAACCCGCGGCAACCTTCCGCGACGGCTGAGCATCGCAATAGAATCGGCGGTGCCTAGCTAACGGGGGCTGCGCAAAGTAAGTAACACGCTTTAGACATTCAGGAGAGCAACATGGCAGCAAAAATGGTGGCGGTAGATAAAATTACGGAGATGGCGGGCACGCAGCTTGGCACCAGTGAGTGGCTGACGGTGACCCAAGACATGATTAACCAGTTTGCCGATTGCACTCTTGACCACCAGTTCATCCATATTGACGAAGAGAAGGCAGCGCAGACCCCCTTTGGTGGAACCATCGCTCATGGCTTTCTGAGTTTGTCGCTAATGGTTGAGTTGACCAAGGACCTTTCGGTGTTTCCCGAGGGCATGGTGATGGGTATCAATTACGGTATGAACAAATTGCGATTCTTGGCGCCTGTGCGCGCCGGCAAGCGCATTCGTGCCCACGTCGAACTGGCTGCGGTAGAGCGCAAGGACGAAAAACGATTTCTGACTACCCAGAACGTCACCGTTGAGATTGAAGGTGAGGATACGCCGGCGCTGGTTGCCGAGTGGTTGGGTATGAGCGTGATTGCGTAAGCGGTTTTGCGTTAGGGAGATAGAAAAGCATGTCGATACGTTATGACGGAAAAGTAGCCATTGTCACAGGTGCCGGTGGCGGTCTGGGCAGAAGTCACGCCATTGAGTTAGCCAAGCGCGGCGCCAAAGTCGTGGTTAACGACTTAGGTGGCAGCGTGTCGGGGGAGGGCGCTAACAGTGCCGCCTCTGAGGCGGTGGTTGCTGAGATTGAGGCATTAGGCGGGGAGGCTATGGCCCATCCCGCCAATGTGGCGGACTATGACCAAGTACAAGACATGGTTGAGCAAACCATGGCGCGTTGGGGCCGGGTGGATATCTTGGTTAATAACGCCGGAATCTTGCGAGATAAGAGTTTTTCGAAAGGTAGTCTTGAAGATTTTCGCCTGGTGATGGACGTCCATCTCATGGGCAGCGTGCATTGTAGCCGCGCTGTCTGGGAAATCATGAAAGCCCAGGAATACGGTCGTATTGTGATGACCACCTCGCCATCCGGGTTGTATGGCAATTTTGGGCAGACCAACTACGGCGCCGCAAAGATGGGCGTGGTGGGTATGATGAACACGCTGGTGCAAGAGGGTGCGAAATACAATATCCACGTTAACGCGCTATCGCCCACCGCAGGGACCCGGATGACCGAGGGTCTCATGAGCCAGCAGGCATTTGAGCTGTTGACCCCCGAGTCCGTAACGCCGGCGGTCCTGTTCTTGGCCTCTGAACAAGCGCCAAACCGCTGCATTCTTGGCGCTGGCGCCGGTACCTTTGCGGTTGTTTCTATTGTTGAGAGTGATGGCATGTGGCTGCCCGAAGACAGCCAAACGCCTGAGGGCATTGCCGAGCATTGGCAGCAAATCTCCAGCGGCGGTGAAAAGCCGCTAAAAGGTGGCTTTGAGCAGACCTTTAAGATGGTGGCTAAAGCGGCTGAGGGTAAGGGCATTACGCTCGAGGGCTAATGCCCTTCAACGACAGTTTTTTTTAACGCCCGAGCCTGGAGCTCGGGCACATCAGGAGAAATGATTCATGAGAGAAGCAGTCATTGTATCGACCGCGCGCACCCCGATTGGCAAAGCTTATCGAGGCAGTTTCAACAATACCCCTTCACCCACGCTTGCCAGCCACGCAGTCAAAGCCGCGGTTGCTCGCGCTGGCATTGAGCCTGAGCGCGTTGATGACTGCATCTTTGGTGCGGCCATGCCCCAAGGCACTCAGGGCTTGAATGTGGCAAGAAACATTGCGCTGCGCTCAGGTTTGCCCGTGACGGTCTCTGGCATGACCATGGATCGACAGTGCTCATCGGGTTTGATGTCCGTGGCCACCGCAGCTAAGCAAATTATGTACGACGGTATGGAAGTGGTTGTGGGCGGCGGTGTGGAGTCGATCTCGCTGGTGCAGAACGAGCACAATAATAAGCACCGTATTATTGACGAAGAATTGGTGGCGATGCACAAAGACATCTACATGCCTATGCTGCAAACCGCTGAGGTGGTGGCAAAGCGCTACAACATCTCGCGAGATGTCATGGATGAATACGGTCTACAGAGTCAAAATCGTGTCGCCGCTGCCTATGAGGCCGGTCTCTACGCCGATGAAATTGTGCCGGTAACCGCTAATCGTATCGTCTGGGACAAAGAAACCGGTGAGCAGTCGGTGGCTGAGGTCACGGTTACGGCTGACGAGGGCGTTCGTGCGTCAACTCTGGAGGGTGTTAAAAGCCTGAAGACCGTCCTGGAGGGTGGCACTATCACCGCGGGCAATGCCTCTCAGTTGTCCGATGGCGCCTCGGCGCAGGTGGTTATGGAAGCCAAGCTCGCTGAGCAGCTCGGCTTGAATCCGTTGGGTGCTTATCGTGGCATGGCTGTTGCCGGTTGTGAGCCTGACGAGATGGGAATCGGTCCGGTATTTGCCGTACCCAAACTGCTCAAGCAGCACGGACTCAGTGTTGATGATATTGGTCTGTGGGAACTCAATGAGGCGTTTGCGGTACAGGTGCTGTACTGCCGAGACCGTCTGGGCATCGACAATGACAAGCTCAATGTCAACGGGGGTGCGATTGCTGTTGGCCACCCCTACGGCATGAGTGGCTCGCGAATGATTGGTCACGCGCTGCTCGAGGGTAAGCGTCGCGGCGTTAAGTACGTGGTCATCACCATGTGTGTCGGTGGCGGTATGGGCGCTGCTGGCCTGTTTGAGGTCTTTTAACATGTCACGCGCGCTGCTATGCCGTGAACACGGCTTGCCCGACAAGCTCGATTTGGTATCGGATTGGCCCATTGCGGACATCGGTGACCAAGAGGTGCTTATCCGTGTAAAGGCGGCGGGATTGAACTTCCCAGACGTGCTGATTATTCAGGGCAAGTACCAGTTCCAGCCCGATTTGCCATTCATCCCCGGCGGCGAATGTGCTGGGGTGGTGGAGGCCGTTGGTGCCAAGGTTACCCGCTGGAAGGTGGGTGATGAGGTGGTACAAATGGGCGGCCACGGCAGCTTCTGCGAGCACATGGTGGTTAACGAAGCCGCGCTGTTGCCCAAGCCTAAAGCTCTTAGCATGGTGGAGGCGGCAGGTATCGGTATTACCTATTTCACGTCCTACCACGCGCTCGTCCAGCGTGCCCAGTTAAAAGCCGGTGAAACCCTATTGGTACTGGGCGCAGCTGGCGGCGTCGGCAGCACAGCGGTAGAGCTTGGCAAGGCCTTGGGTGCCCGCGTGATTGCCGCGGCAAGCAGCGATGAAAAACTGGAGCTCTGCAAGCAGTTGGGCGCCGACGAAGTCATCAACTACAGTACCGAGTCGCTGAAAGACCGCATTAAAGAGCTGACCGGTGGCAAAGGTGTCGATGTTGCCTACGATCCGGTGGGCGGCGATTTCAGTGAAACGGTTGTGCGCTCCATGGCATGGAATGGTCGCTTCCTGGTTATCGGCTTTGCCAATGGCGAAATTCCCAAGGTGCCTCTGAATCTCACGCTGCTCAAAGGCTGCGCTGTCCTGGGCGTCTTTTGGGGCCGGTTTATTGGCGAGGAACCTGAGGTGCATCAAGCCAATGTGGCAACGCTCTGGGAGTGGTTCGAGGCGGGCAAAATCAAGCCGGTGGTCACCGATGTGTTCCCGCTCGAAGCTTATGAGGACGGCTATGCCGCGATGATTGAGCGTCGGGCGCGCGGTAAGGTTATCTTCACTGTAGATTGATGCAGGGCTTTAATTTTCATACCGCCTCGGCCATTCGGGTAGCTCCCGGCGCCTCGCTCCGTCTAGCGGAAGACTGTCAGCGTCTGGGGCTAACCCGCCCACTCTTGGTGACTGATGCCGGCTTGGTGGCGCTGGGTTTGATTGCCCCTGTTGTCGACAGCATGGCCGATGCCGGTGTCCAAACCAGCGTCTTTGATGCAGTCACCGCTGATCCGCCAGAGTCGGTGGTGCTGAGCGCCCTTGAGCAACTCAATCAGAGCGATTGCGACGGCGTCATTGCTGTGGGTGGCGGCAGTTCTATGGATGTGGCCAAGGTCGTCGCGGTGTTAGCTCGCGGTCGCCAAGCGCTGTCTGAACTTTATGGTGTGGATCAGGTACAAGGTGAGCGCTTACCCTTAATCTTGGTGCCCACCACGGCGGGTACCGGGTCGGAGGTGACCCCTGTCGCGGTCATTACCACCGGCGAGACCACCAAGGCGGGCGTGAGTTCACCCGTTTTATTGCCGGACGTGGCGGTGCTTGATGCCGAGCTAACGACCGGATTGCCCGCGAGCATTACAGCCATGACCGGCATTGATGCAATGGTCCATGCGATCGAGGCATTTACCTCCAAGCTGAAAAAAAATCCTATATCCGATATGTTGGCACAGCGCGCCCTACGACTTTTGGCGGGGAATATTCGTCGTGTTCTGGCTGACGGTAACGACATGCCAGCACGAGAAGCCATGTTGTTGGGCTCCATGTTTGCGGGGCAGGCCTTTGCTAACGCGCCGGTTGCCGCTGTGCACGCGCTGGCTTACCCCTTGGGCGGTCACTACCACATTCCCCACGGGCTCAGTAATTCATTGATGCTGCCCACTGTGCTCGATTTCAACAGCACTGCTGTGGCGGGGCAGTACGCGGCGCTCTGCGATGAATTGCCAGGGAATGTATCTCCCTCGGCCAACGACTTTATCAGTTGGTTTGAAACGTTGATTTCGGACTCGGGGTTACCGGCGACCTTGCGCGAGGCGGGTGTTGCCGAAGATATGCTGCCGACGCTGGCTAGCGATGCCATGCTTCAGCAGCGATTGCTGGTTAACAATCCAGTACCGTTGTCAGAGTCTGACGCTCTCAATTTGTACCGGCGTGCTTGGGGGTAGCAGTATGAATCGTCCTCAACCTGCCGAACGTGCCGGCTTTCAATGGTTTTACCCGTTAGACACCCGTTGGGCCGACAACGATATCTATGGTCACGCCAACAACGTTGTGTATTACGCGTGGTTCGATACGGTAGTGAATAGGTTTTTGATTGAGGAAGGCGGTATGCGTCCCGGTCAAGACAATGTGGTGGGCTACGTGGTTTCCTCCGGCTGCGATTACTTTGCTCCCGTGACATACCCTGAATCCTTAGAACTGGGCTTGCGGGTGGTGCGCTTGGGTGAGAAGTCGGTTAGCTGGGAGGTGGGCGTTTTCCTTCCCGGTGAATCAGAAAGTCGCGCCACCGGACGCTTTGTTCATGCCTTTGTGGATCAAGCTGCGCAGCGACCCGCCGCCGTGCCGCCGGCTATCCGTGAGGCCGTTATGAAACTGACTGTGCCGGCCGCTTAAGACCCAGCCAGCCCGTTGCTGCCACTATGGCCAGCATCAAGCCTGCACCAGCAGCCGACACAGTTGGGTCTAGCGTATACAGCCAGCCAAAAAACACCGGTCCCACGACAAACCCGGCTGCGGGGCAAGCGGTTACCAATCCAGCCGTGGCGCCCTGTTCCTCAGGTTCAACCGCAAGGCTAGCGGCGGCCGCAAGGCTGGGCGTGGCCAAACCTAGACCAGCACCGACAATGCCTAGCGCGACAACTATCAGCGCGTAGCCACCGGCAATGCTGATCAACAAAGCACCTACAGCCATCAACGCCAACCCAATACGAATCAGAATCACGGGCGGACCCTGAAACCGCTGGGTGACGGTTAACTGCATAAGCAGCGTGAAGAAGGCAGTCGTCATCATCGCGACGCCGGTATACTGCGCGGTCTCTGCGCCAGACAAAGCGAACATGTCTTGAAGGCGAAAGGCCAAGGTTTGTTGGATACCAGAAAAACCCACGAAGGCACCAAAAGAGCACAGTAAATACATGCTCAGCCGGGAATCGGTGAGTTTGAGCTTTCTGTGCGCACGATGTTCTCTGTGGGGGTTGCGGTCCGTAGGTAATCGTATGGCCACGATGAGGGCAGCCAGTGCCGCCAGCCCCGTAGCCACGAATAGCGGGAATAGCAGGCCGAGTCCAGCCAGTGCGCCAGCGATGATGGGGCCAAAGATCATGCCCAAACTACTGGCAGTTCCCAGCCGCGCCATGGCTTTGGTGCGCTCCTTCGGACTGCTGAAGTCAGCGGTGTAGGCCGCCGCGGCAGGGTTGCTCGCCGACATGGTGATGGCTTGAGTGCATCGGGCCAGGAGTGCGATGGCAAATAACGGCATTCCCACTAGCACACCACTCATGCCTGCACTGAGCACCAGGGCAAAGATGAAATTGCCGACGGCATAGGCTGCCAAGCCGAAGACCAGCACAGGCTTGCGCCCTACGCGGTCTGAAAAACCGCCCCACCAAGGTGTACTCAGGCTGAAAATCATCGCCGAGGTCGAGATCATGGCGTTAATTTGCATTTCATTAAAGCCGACATCGCGCCCCAGTGGCGGCAAAATGGCAAAGATGAACGATTGACCGACGGCCGTTGTGAACAGCCCGCCAATAAGCAGCGCGAAATGTTCGCGCGTGAGCTGGCGTGGTG
>Ga0181577_10004275_pt1 | contig 11037 bp, 5 predicted proteins | sample 101ome_21_FD_132468 | JGI IMG/M metagenome (GOLD analysis project Ga0181577, IMG submission 132468) | Coastal salt marsh microbial communities from the Groves Creek Marsh, Skidaway Island, Georgia - 101413BT metaG (megahit assembly) | ecosystem: Environmental > Aquatic > Marine > Intertidal zone... | reverse complement strand
CTTCTTGTTCTTCCAGCAATCAGGCAGCAACTCCGGTGCCTTCTCAGCAAGATCGAACCTGCCGCCACCCGGCGGAATGAGGGCATACCGCTTGAGCGACAGATCCGTAGGAACCCGACCGATGTGGATCTCCTCCATCGCGTATGTCCCGCGGATCTCACCCTCAAACGGCGTCACCGTGTCGGTATGAAGCGAGTCGCGATGCAACGGCTCATGAGCAACGTGCCCGATCGCATCACGAACTGTCAGCCACTCCTCGGTATCGAGCGTCAACTCGCGACTGTGCGACGGCAGCGGCAGTACCGGTGCTCCGCCCCGGCGGCCGATCACGATCGTGCGCCGTCGGCGTTGCGGAACGCCATAGTCGGCGGCGTTGAGAACGGCTGTCGTGATCTCGTAGTCGGCGAGATCACCCTTGTCGACCTCGTGCTGCAAACGATCAAACTCGCCGGACGTGCGGAAGCGATCGACATTCTCGATCACGAAGAACTCAGGCTCAGCAGCCAGAACAACCCGCACGTACTCCGTCCACAACTTGTTGCGAGGATCGTCGACATCCTGCAAGCCAAGACCCGAGAAGCCCTGGCACGGAGGACCCCCGATCACAACATTGGCCTTCGGCACATCTGCGGACGCAACCGACGCAATATCAGCGCAAAAGGTGTGGTTGACCTCCGGGTCGTGATTCGCGGCGTACGTTGCCGCCGCCTCCTCATCCCACTCAACAGCGAAGATCGGCTCGAAGCCAGCGTCCTTAAACCCTTGGGTCATCCCGCCGCAGCCAGCGAACAAATCGATGACCGTCGGAGCGCCGCCTTCCATGCGGTCGACCATAGTCCGAGGGTCTGTCATCGTCTCGCCGTCACGACGCCGACAACGGCTCAACAGTCCACGTTTGTGCTCGATGCCGCTCAAGCGAACCGCGCCCTTCACGAAGCCATCGGCTCCAGGCGAGCGGGGCGAGCCCGGTGGTGTCATCACCCGTTCGACGCGCCGCAATCCACCGCCAGTTCAACACGCCTTGCTCGGCAGCGAGATCCAGCAGCGTGAGCTCAAAGAGCAGGTTGCGGAACGGCAGTCCCGACTCCTCGTCAACCTGGCGAATGAACGAGACGCCGGTGACGACACCGATCCCGTCGAAACGAACATTGCCCTTGTGCCTGCCGTCAACAGTCACCCCGGTGAACACCAACACCGGGCCTCCCCGATCACGCTCCAACGGCCGATCGGACTCGTGCGCCCAGAAGGACTCAAGCAAGTAACCATTGCCCTGACTCGCCGACGGATCGTCGAGCCTCGGTGCCTGCAGCTTCTGATCGATCTTGTTGTCGCCGTGATAGGCCGCTACCGCCCGGTCCGGATCGAACGTGTCATGCCAAGGGTTTGCCGACGTTCCCGCCTTCCACGGCGAAGACCGGATGAGCGTTGCGGGCGTCCGCCGTCCACCTGCCCCGTCGGGAACAGGGGCGAGGCGGGTGATCCCCCGCTCGAGACGCGCCATCTTTTCGCCCTCGGTCAACGTGCGGGCATAGAAATTCGGCAGGCCGTCGATCGATTCCGGCCGAGGCGACGCAGGACTCGGATACCGGTACACCTCGCCCTGCCGAAGAAACCGCTCCGACATCAGCTCTCCCCTCCGAGCATCGCCTCCACAATGAGACGAGCAAACTCAGCCGATCGACGCAGGTACGACTCCTCACACTCCGGAGGAAGAACGACAGCCACCTCGACTCGCGCACGCGACGCACCTACGTAGGCGAGACGTCGCCCTTCCACAGTGTCGAGCGACGATGGGCCAGCAAGAACCACCACCGGACTCTCGCGCCCCTTGAACTCCGCAATCGTGAGACACCGCGTCGTCTCTGCCCGAGCCGGCGTCGTCGAGAGTTCAAGCGCTGCCGCGATCTCCGACCTGCTCCGTTCATCCTCAACAAGCACAACGACCTCAGCGTCAGGAACATCAGCCGCCCGCAAGCGATCCAACTGCGCGGAGATCCGCTCGATGTGCGGCGCTTCCCACGACGTACACGTCGTGACCGGCGGGCCATACACATCGCCTGCCGCCACCTTCACGTCACCTGAAAGCAGACGAATCACCTCGATCGTGCGTTTCGTATTCCGGCAGTTGACCGTCAACACGGCCCTCGTGGCCCCGGAATCCTCCAGACGATCAAGGGCACCTGGCGCAGGAGAACCAAACAATGCCTGATTCGGATCATGAAAGAAGCGCCACGTCCCGTGCGCAAGACCACCGTCAAGGACTCGATCGAGCGTGTCGAGAGCAGACCCGTCGGTCAAGAGATCCTGCCCTTCATCAACCACCAGAGCGTCAAACGTGCCACCCTCGGCACCGAGCGAACCGAATGGGCGCACGACGACACCCGGATCGACCCGCTGTGCCAAATCTTCTGCAAGCCCAGGAGCAGAACAGGTGAGCAAGACACTGCGCCCCTGCTCTGCCAGGCGGGACGTCTCGTTGAGCGCCAACAGCGTCTTCCCCGTACCGGCGGTGCCAGACACAATCACCCGCTCATTCCCAGCCAACGCCTCCATCAGCCGGCGCTGGCCCTCGGTATAACGAACCAGCTCGCTCTCGATCCGGTCGGTGCGAGCCGAGCGGAGCACGACCGCATCAAAGTCCCCGCGAACGGCGTCGGCCACAGCATCGACATCGGACGGATCGAGACCAGACTCGTCGAGCCGTGCCGCGTGATGCTCGTGCAGACGCGTTAGGTACGAAGTCATCGACTCACCGAGGTCGCGCTGGTCGAGAATCAACTCGCGGTCTTCGTTCGGCCCGGTTGCATGAAGAACACAATCCGGCGTGACGACCCCATACCCAGTCAAGGGAGGCCGACCATCGGCTGCCGTCAGTCTCAGCTCGCGAAAGTACGCAGCCAACGCCCCGGCCGCCCCACCCGCCTGATCAAACGGGCTCTCGCGCTTCAACGTCTCACGATCATCGCGATCGACGAAGGACCACATTCCATCACGACGAGACACCCGGCCGCCCTTGACCTCCAGGCAGAACACACCTTCGGGACCAATAACCACGAAGTCAGCCTCGGCCCAGCGTTTCCTTGCATGCCGGGCAAGGCCGACGGAATGCATCACCACATACCGATCATCGAGCCCGGCCCGCAGTCTCGCCGCCACCTTCCGCTCGGCAGCGCTCGGGAAAACCTTGCCCTCGAGCTCGGGAACGAACCTCGCCATCAGCGCAGATCGGAGAAGTACCCGATGGACGGATCGTCCGCCGTCCCCACGAGGAGACCCCGATCGAGCACCTGGTTCCGGAGCTCACACGACGTCTCCGGCAGCAGCGCACACGCGTGACAGGCCGCAAGATTCATCGAATCGACGCCCTGATTCGCCGACTCGATGCAGATCGGGTCAGCACTACACCACGACGCACGATGCATTGCCTCGACAAGCGATGCCTCCAGACGACCCGCCTCAGTCATCCCGATCACGCCGCCAAGGCTGCCGGCCGAATCCGACGACGCGGTGTAGATCAAGAGACCAGCCCGTTCCGGGGTGCAGTAGATCCGCTCACGCAGTGCTGACGCCGAATACCCCGACTCCAGCGCCCACTGGTCGATCAACACGTGAGCAAGGGTATGAAGGAGCACGAGCCGCGGCGTCACCTTCATGATCGGATCATGCGGGCTCGTTGCTGGCGCGTACTCGCCGATGCGGCTAGCTCGGGCACGCACATCTGCTCGTTGCTCCCACGCCTCCAGACGGCTTCCGCCAAGATCCAAGAACACGCCCTCACCGATCACCTCAATTGCAGGCAACCAGCCCAGCTGTGGGCCAGGGAGCGGAATGACATTTCCGCCCTCCCCGTTCTCGTCTTCACCAGAAGGCGAAGCAAGCCGCGAGAAGCCGGTCAGCACGCGAATCTCGCGCAACTTGGTGACCTGCTTGACCGTCGGGAAATACGACGCAACCGTCGGACCCGAATCAGGAGCATCGATGCAGACGAAATGGTTTTCCGGCCGCTCAACTGCACCCTTCATCAATGCCTCATACTCCTCAGCTTTCACATCGGGGTCGTCGCCGTCGCCTTCTTCCTGGCGAAGACGGTGGAGCGCCGCCTGATAGAGATCCTCGATCGACGTCTCCTCATCGGTGATTTGCTTCTGCTTGTCGAGGACCTCGAGAGCATTGCGCCATTGCTCAGGTGGGAAAACGCGCAGCATCTCCCAATGCCTCGCAATCAGCTTGAACGCAGCATCTGACCACGGCGGAATCGAGATCGCTGAGAGCGACGAAGCAAACCAGACGTTGGACGCACCACGCTGAAGAGCGACCGGGACAAGATCACATTCCTCCGTCTGATCAGAAGCGAGCCACGGCCGCTTCCCGCCGCATCGCTTCACCCCCTGCAGCGCCTGACCACCGAACGCCCCGTGCAAACTCCGGCGAGCGCCACAAGAGCACGACACCACAACATCGTCGAGGCCCGCTGACTCGCCGCGCGTCTCCAGCTTCAGCTTCGGCTTCTCGCCCTCCGGATGCGGCTTCTGCTGGTGAACCCACCCGAAGTAGGGGAACTCGTCGAGGTGCCCGTTCGCACACGCCACAACGAAACGGGACGGAACGAGCCTCGGCTCCCCTTCACAACGCGTGCACGTGTTCTCGCCAAACTGATTGTTGAAAAACATGATGTCATTCAGCCGATGACACTGCGGGCACGAATGCTGACGAGGGAACCGGCGCACCGGCACATCGCGGCTGCCGTCCTGATCGGAATACGGAGGACGCATAAAGCGATTCACGTGCAAAATTCGCTCGAGCCGGGGCTCATGCATCGTGAACCGATCGTTCTCGGGCCAATCCTCGATGCCGGCCACGATGAATGACTCATCGCCAGCCGCCACGAGCGACCCCACGCCATAGGTCGTCACCAATTGGCTGCTACGGACACTTCCAGGATTCTTCGCCATCGTCGTTCCTTAGATCAGGTAGAGCTCGGATTCGGTGTCGACCGCTCGCATGCTCCACATCGTGGCGAGCGCATCGTGTTGTTCAGCAATCTCAGGACGGCTGGCGTCGGCCAACAACGCAAGCTCGGGCTTGAAGGGATTGCTGAAGACCAAGCCCTCCTGCTCCTCCGCGCGTCGCTTCCAGTTCTTCACCAGGCGGCGCAGACTCTCATCTGTCGGTCCGACCTCGTTCGGGTCCACCTTGGCCACTCGCTCAAGAATCAAGCGGATCACCGGCTCAGCGGCCAGGTCGAGATTCTCCGTCTGACTCGCCGACGTGTTGGGGCGATACTCCGGCGATCGCGCTCGGAGCAGCCCGATGAAGACAGCGTGGAGCGCACGATCACGAGCTCGCGGCGCAAACGGTGTGACGCTCGAAGCATCGACCCGGCGATACAAGCTCGAGTGGAACGCCACGAAGTCTTCGAAGTGCGAGCGGTCTCGCGACCGGGCTGCGTTGAACAGTGTCATCACCAAACCCGGGTGACGTCGCCCAATACGGCTCGTCGCCTGGATGTACTCACTCGAGGACTGCGGCTGCCCCATGACGGCCATCAGCCCTAGCCGATCGACATCGACGCCGACCGAAATCATGTTGGTGGCGAGCACGACATCTTGGACGTTGGGCTCACCAAGCGGGGTACTCATCAGCTCGAGGTGCTGCGGAATCTTGGAACTTGCAACACGCGACGTCATCTCAATTGGCGGCACGAGTGTTCGGTCCGTGAACCGGGGCTCATGTCCGCTTGCTGTTGCGTTGACAGCAACTCGGTCGACAACGTCGTCGCGAACCTGCAGGAGCGCGCCACCGAGCACCCGAAGGCTGTTGAAGTAGCCAAGCAAGGTCCAATAGGCGTCTCGCACAGAATCGTCGCCGTCAAGCTCCGAAGCCGACTGCAACGCAGCGGCGTAGGCCCGGATCATCAGCGTGGCATGGCTCGAACCCGGCGCCATCAGCCCCAAATACGTGCGAGTGCCCTTGCTATCCCTGCCAGCCTCAACGGCGAAGTAGGAATCCCTCGCGTCAAGGGCCGGAGGCGGGAACTGGAAACCCTCCGCAGCGTAAAGCTGACGAATCTGATCATCGGCACGCCTGATCGTCGCCGTCGAGGCGATCACCTTCGGCCCGACGCCCCCATCGGTGCACAACCATGAAATAGCGGTCTCGTACAGCCCGACCATCGTGCCGAGCGGTCCCGAAATCAGATGCAGCTCGTCCTGAATAATCAGCTCCGGCGGCCCTTCCGGATCATCGATGCCAAAGAGGGAACTCACCTTGTCCTGCCACGGCAGTGAGGCGAACTTGTCGACCGTGCCGAGCAGCAACGTCGGCCGATAGTTGTCGATGTCCTCGTCAACGACGTACGCAGGAACTCCCTCACCGAAATCACAGCCATCGTTCTTGCACTGGATCACCAGCCGCCTCGGCGGGACGTCTCGAACCCAATAGTTCTTGTGGGACAGCGGATCGCCGCACCACGGACACTCGAGCAGCTGCACCGGATTCTTCGTCTCGGGGGTTGTGCCACCTGCAAGCGCCGCCAAGGCAGCCTTCGTGTCCTTGAGACTTTTCGGCGTCGACCCCTGCCCAACCCACAGACCGATCGAGATTTCTGCGTCGCCGAGATCGCTCCGCGACCGACGGATCCACTCACAAGCGCAGATCAGGATCGCCGCACGCTGGAACTGCTGCAGGGTCAGCAGCCGCAAGGTGTACCGCATGATGACGGTAAGGCCAGCACCAGTGCCGCCTCCCTTCACCGCCCGAAGACGTCGCAGGAAGATAGTGAAGGCAATCAGCCCGAGGTAGGCCTCGGTCTTGCCGCCACCCGTCGGGAACCAGAGGAGGTCGACCAGCTCGCGATCGTCGTGATCCGGATCGGCCACGCCCCGAAGCGCCATCAACACGAACCCGATCTGGAACGCCCGCCATCGGTGATCGTCGGAGTCGAGCGAAGGTTCCGCCTCACGATCACCACCCATCCAGTCAGAACGGGCACGTTGCACAAGCATTGCGCGGTTGGCGAGCTGAAACGCCAGCCAAACATCATCACGCTGCTCGAGCATGTCGATGCCAGCTGCGATCCGATCGGCAGCGACAACGCAATCGGCAAGATGGGCCTCGGCCGTCGGAACCAGACCCGCCGGCACTGCCGCCACCTCCTTCATACGTTCGCCGATCCAGTCCCGATACCCCTGCGCAAACTCGCGTAGGCCCGCAACTACAGCGTCGCGATCATCCTCGGCCAACCGCCGCATCGAGAAGTAGGGCGAGTCGATATCCGGGTTATTGTCAGCCAGCAGCAACTCGTGCTCAGGCGCGAACGTCGTCCGCACGTCTGATGCCCGCCCACCCGTGGCTTCAGTCCAGGTGGCGCCACAGCCATGGCCGACAGCGAACGTGGGAGCATGGCGGTACAGCAGGTTGAAGGAATCGGCGTCTTCGTCAGCACCCGATACGTCAACCTTGGTGCGGTCGACAAAGATGTCGCCCTCGGGGGAGGTAACGACGAACTCAGCCTGGAACAGCGAGTAAGGATCCTTCTGCCACTCCCCTGCTGGCACCTCACGGGTGTTGACCAGCGCCACGGTGATCGCAGCACCGCCATCCGGACCGGCAGGCCGCTCCCTCACGAACAGCTGGAGTCCATGCTCGAGGTCTCTTGTCGTGTCCTCTCCCGAGCGGAGGACCTCGTACTCCTCCACCAATGACACTGCCGTGCGTTCCCACTGCCCGGCAGCGTCCCCATCACTCGTGAGGGCGTAGATGCCTCCCGTCACGTGGATTTGGAGCGTCGAGACCGCATCAGCATCGACACCGAAGCTGATCGCCATCGCCGATGGATAACGAACATTCGCCATCGACACCGGGGTGTCGGCAGCGGCCTCCTCGATCCCGTGCGCAAGTGCATCGCCGTGATCGTTGTCCTCCACCGCATCGACCATCGGATCAGGAGCGCGGCCGTACAGCACGCCGGAGATGTAGCGCGTCATCGGCGCCTCCGACAGCAGCTGCTCGTTTTCAGCAACGACATCGTCTCGGCCGGGACCGATCAAATCGCGAATCACTGCGCTCTTCAGCCCGTCACGGAATGTGTAGTGATCGTCAAACCTGCTCATGCTTTCCTCTTTACTCAAACTGTCCGAGCCCCGACAGCGCTGGCACAAGCCAGGCGCCGGCAGGTCCGAGACCGACCTGATCCGCTACGAGCGGATCCCCACCGACCGAACGCACCGAATCAACAGTGACGCCCTCGATCCGGCGCGGGTATTTCCCTCGAGTGATCTTTCCAATGTCCTCACCGAAGCGCTCGTTCATGAGCCCGAGCGGCCCCGAATCCGAATCGATCCGGTAGATCGCTCCGCCACCAACAACCGCCCGCACCCGCTCGATCACGACCGAATCACCGGGCTTCACCTCCGATGCCAAACGAAGCTGAACCTCGTTTGGATCAGTATCTGCCCTCCCGGTACCGGGCGGGCTCACGACGTCGACGTCGTCGGGACGGACCTCGACGCCATGCGTGGGCCACCCGTTCCACCCTGTCCAGAGCCAACGATCCGACCAGTGCTTCTTCAGCCGGCCGCCGACGTCTGGAAGATCGAGCTGCATAAGGTCTTCGATCGTCCTCGAGAGCGCCACAAAGAGTGTGCGCGCACCGTCGTCGTCGAACGGCGTCTTCCAGCCGCTGCGAACCACCAGAACCCGATCAAACTCAAGGCCCTTGGCCCGATGGACAGTCGACACCGTGATCAATGAGTCGGGGGTGGCATGGAGCTCATCCGGCACGATCCCCTCCCTCAGGCGACGAACGAGGCGCTCAACATCGATACCCGCATCCGCTCGCGCCGCCCGACGAAGCGCTCCCCAAACCTCGTCGGGGTCAGGAACGTCGCCTTCAAGGTTCGCCAACGTCGTCTCGAACTGGCCACGGCTTAGCAGCATTGGGCCTGCCGAACGAGCAAACCGAGCCACCCAGGGAGCGACAGCGCGATCGATCGCACGTCGCTGGAGTCGATGATCGACCCCGTTGCGACGAAGCGCTCGCGACACCCACAGGGCTTCGCCATTGTTTCGACACAAAATCGCCGTGCGCGCCGGCGACATACCGATGAGCTTCAGCGAAGGCGGTTCCGGCGCCGCACGCAGCAACGACCACAGCCTTTCACCTGCCTCCGCAGGAGCGTCAACCACCGTCGCACCCAGCGACGCTGCTTCCTTCGCAACCTCCGAACGGGCCCGGTGGTTCACCGTCAACGAACGCTCAACGAGCGAACCGTCGTAGGTCTCGCGCAACCATGAGTACAGCGCTGGCGAGCCATCAACCTCAGGATCTGCTTCGTCTTCGAGCGAGAAGTCGTAGATGCCCTGGGCAGGGTCACCGAGCAGCGTGAAGCCAGCGTCGAACTCCTTCAGTAGCGCCCGAACGAAACGCATCCGGACGCCGACGAGGTCCTGGAGTTCGTCAACCACAACGTGCTTGACCTCGTCCAACGACTCACCAATCTGAGCGATCTTGCCGATCGCCGCCTCAATGCGGCCATCAAATGACTTCGTCGTCCACTCCCCGTCAGGATCGACATTCGCCAAAATCCGAGTTGCGAAGGAGTCGAACGTGACCGGCACGATCCGCGATGCGTCATCCCCCGAGGCACGTAGCCGGCGACGCAGCTCGTTCACCGCAGCACGCGAGAAACTCAGCGCAAGCACCGCTCCCGGAAAAACCTCTTCCTCCTCAACGAGGTGGGCAAGGCGAGCGACCAGCGTGTGCGTCTTCCCCGTACCCGGCCCCGCAATGACCAGCTGCCGTGCACCAACGGGAGCCTCACTGACGGCTCGCTGCTCCTCGGTAAGGCCGGACATCACGACACCTCGTTCCAAAGGGACTCGAACTGGGTGAACGCGAGCTGCTCGCCGTACTCGGCGAGGTTGTCCTCCACGTTGATGATGAAACACTCCTCCTTGCCACCGTTCAGCGGCCCTCGAAGACCACGCCCGATCATCTGCTGATACAGATTCGGGCTGTACGTCGGCCGGGCAACATAGACCGCCCTCACAGCAGGAGCATCGAACCCTTCGGTGAATACGCCGTAATTCGTCAGTACCCGAATTTCCCCGGCGCGGAACCGCTCGATGTAGTGGCGGCGCGCACCACGAGGCGTCCGGCCCGACACCGCCTGCGCAGGAATGCCATCGAGCGACAACAGCCCAGCCAAGAGTTCGGCGTGCGCAACCGTCGTTGCGAACAGCAACACGGTTGCATCCTCAGGCAGGCTGGCGATCGAGTCGAGAATCGCCTGATTTCGCTCCGCATCAACTCCGATTCTTTCCAACGCTGAGGGAGGCATGCGACGAGTGCGCTTGAGATGCTCCAGCTCCTCAGCCGTCAGTTCAACGTTTGAGCCGGACAAGACCCGGTGACGCACATTCGACAGAACTCCCATGTCCTGAAGCATGGGATACGGATCAGACTCGAAGTCGTCGAAACGGTGACCGCCGAAACGCTTGACAAGACGCTCAGTCTCCACCTCGCTCGTCCCACGGAACGGCGTTGCCGACAATCCGATGATGGGCACACGGTTCTTGTTCCGGCCCATGCCAAGCCAGTCAAGGATCGTTGTATAGGCGGGCGAGACCGCGCTATGGGCCTCGTCAATCACGACCGCTCCAGCCTTCGAAAGCCAGTCATAGCTGCCGTCGCCGCGCTGGATCACGACGCCCAGCTTCGCATCGGTCGCAACAACGACCTGATGAGCAATATCAGACTCCGCCGCCTCGTTGCCCGACCACAAACGACTCACGCGCAAACGTTCACGCGAGCCATGCGCACGCCAGTTCTCCGCCCACGCACTCACGGCCTGCTCGCACAACTCCTCGGTCTGAGCTACCCAAAGGACCGGCCCAAGGATTTCGCCATCGGCCGTCGACTCGACCAGCGCCTGAACCGCAGTCCGTGTCTTGCCCGCACCGGTCGGCAAAGAAAGCAGGCCACGCCCCTCCCCTCGTTGACCCAGGGTGCGGATGTTGTCAGCAGCAATCCGCTGG